>Ga0210401_10000173_pt1 | contig 78212 bp, 67 predicted proteins | sample IncBWH32MmetaG_FD_150866 | JGI IMG/M metagenome (GOLD analysis project Ga0210401, IMG submission 150866) | Forest soil microbial communities from Barre Woods Harvard Forest LTER site, Petersham, Massachusetts, United States - Inc-BW-H-32-M | ecosystem: Environmental > Terrestrial > Soil >...
ATACCCTGGTGAACGCATTCCGCTACGGACTGGATACCGATCGCCAAGCGGACGGCTTCGATCAAGCCGAGCTCGGCGGCGGCCTGAACTATCTCGACGTATCGGTCGGCGGCGTTCAGCTTGGACCAGCAACCTATCTGCCCCGCGTTGAGCCCCTGGAAACGCGCAACGAGTTCGCCGATGACCTAACCTGGACCAAAGGCCGGCATACCATCAAGTTCGGCGCCAACTTCGTCAATTCGCAGGATGACGTCAGCTTTCTCAGCAATCGGTTTGGCTCCTACACCTACCTGACGCCGACGCAATTCGCAATGGATTATAGCGGCAATACAACCGGTGCCAAGAACTGGACGAGCTACTCGCAGGCCTTCGGAAATCCCAACGTGAACTACTGGATTCGCGAGTTCGGCATTTATCTCCAGGATCAATGGCGGGTTACTGATAAGCTCACCTTGACGTTAGGGGCCCGTTACGAGCACTCCTCCGTGCAACAGCCCAAGCTCGTCAATCCCGATTGGCCGCAGACTGGTCATATTGTCACAGGACCGCTGGACCTGATGCCTCGTGTCGGCCTGGCCTACCGGATCAACGACAAGACGGTTGTCCGCGGCGGCTTTGGCACGTTCTTCGCCCGCTACATCGGCGGCTTGGTCGACAACTTGTATACCAATAACAATCTCTTGCAGCAATCCGATTCGTTGAGCCAGACCAATCCGACTCAATTGGCCGCCGGACCTGTTTTCCCGAACATTTTCTCCGCTCCACCAACCGGCGCGTCCTTGGGCGCTGCCACCATTCAGTTCGTTTCTCCCAATTTGAAAACGCCATATTCCGAGCAAGCCACGCTGTCGGTGGAACGGCAAATCGGGAGAGACATGGTGATCACCGTGTCGGGTATCTGGAGCCACGGCGTGAGTCTATACGGCGTAACAGACGTCAATGCTCCTCCGCTGGGTCCGAACTTTACCTACAAGATCGATGACGCCAATAACAACCAGGTCGGCACTTACACCACGCCGGTGTACCTCAATCCGCGTCCCAACACGAAGTATGGCGCCGTCTACGAAGTCACCAACGGCTTGAGCAGTTATTATGACGCCCTCGCTGTGACCTTCGAAAAGCGGCTCGCGCACGGCTTCCAATCTCTCCTCGCCTATACCTGGTCCCACGAAATCGACGACGGACAGGGCGGCGGCTCCAGTGCTATCTTCTATAGCGGCGTCAGCACCGTGTTTAATGGAAACTACGCCTTTGAAAAGGGCAGCGGTCAGCTCGATCAGAGGCACCGATTGGTCTATTCGTTCGTTTGGAATTTACCTACGCTGCATCATGACGATTTCTTCACGAAGTACATCGTGAACAATTGGCAGCTTTCCAGCATTACCACCCTGGCCAGCGGCCGCCCGACCGGCAGCGCCAGCATCCGCATCACGGATACCCCCGTTCCCGGCATGTTGTCCACCAGCTCTCTGAACGGCTTCGGTGGAAACAGCCGTGTTCCGTTCCTACCGGTGGACAGCTTGTACACGCCTGCGACCTACCGTGACGATTTACGACTGTCCAAGATCGTTCCGCTTTGGCGTGAGCAAGTCAAGCTGTTCCTGAATTTCGAGGCGTTCAACATCAGCAACACTTGGGCGCCCACCAGCTTGACCACGCAAGTTTACACCGAGGCCAAGGGGGTTCTCACTTTGACGCCAACCGCATACGGCGTTGGCTCGGCCGATGGCGGTTTCCCGGATGGCACGCAAGCGCGCAGATTGCAGGTTAGCGCGCGTCTTGTTTTCTAAGACGTCAGCGGAACGGCTGCATCGCCTGAGTAGCTCGCATCCTGAAGCCGGGGTGCCAGAGTTAGTACCATAAACAGCGAGGTCAGGTTCATTCCTCCCGGCGAGGAAAAAGGGTTTTGTGTCTTCACCAGCCTCCAGCCTGATTGGAAAGACAATCCTGAACTACCAGATTGTCGAGAAGTTGGGCGAAGGCGGGATGGCAACGGTGTACCAGGCGGTCGACTTGAAAATCGATCGCCGGGTGGCGTTGAAGTTCACCTCCGCTGCATTGCTGACCTCTTCCGATGTGCGCGAGCGCTTCAGGAATGAGGCCCGAGCGACCTCGCGATTGAACCACCCGAATATCGCCACGCTTTACGACGTCGAGGAGTTCGAGGGCGAGCCTTTTCTGGTGCTCGAATATCTGCCGGGCGGCACGCTCGAGGATTTCATGCACAAGTGCCAGGGCGGCGAGCAGAGTATGAAGCTGGAACAGGTTGTGGCCATTGCCCTCGGAATCGCCGAAGGCTTGGCGCACGCGCATCGCAACGGGATCGTGCATCGCGACATAAAGCCGGCGAATATCCTGTTCAGCGCCGACGGCTTGCCCAAAATCACAGATTTCGGAATATCGAAGTTTCGCGAAGCACCCGACCTCACTAAGACTGGCCGGGTAATGGGCACGGCGGGGTACATGGCCCCGGAGCAGGCGCAAGGGGCCGAGGTAGATGCCCGGGCCGACATCTTCTCGTTCGGCGCTGTGTTGTTCGAAATGTTGACCGGCAAAAAGCCGTTCCAAGCCGACTCGGTCCCCACGCTGCTCTACAAAATCGTGCACGAACAGCCGCCCCAGGTCCGCGCCTTGCGTCCCGATGTGCCGGAGGCGCTGAACGCCCTAGTTCGAAAGTGTCTGGAAAAGAAACGCGAGGATCGGCCGCAGCGAACGGTGGAGTTGAGTGACGCCTTGAATGGCGTCCGCCGCCAAATCGAATCAATGGACGGGACCGACAGCGCCACCAGGACCATGGCCGTAGGCTGGGTCGCGGCTCGCGGTTTGGTTACGCGGCGGGCATTCTGGCTGTGGTTATTACTACCGGTGGCCGTGCTGGTGGCTGTGGCGTTCAATCCATCGATGCTGCAGCGCCCGATGCAGTGGTGGCGAACGAGGGGCGTTCCGGGTGAAAAGAAACTGGCCGTGCTGGGCTTCACCAACCTCGGGAATAACCCGGCTACACAGGCTTTTTGCGATGGCCTGGTGGAGACTCTCACCAGCATGCTGACGCAATTGGAGGATTTTCGCGGATCGCTCTGGGTTGTGCCCGCCAGCGAGGTACGAATCATAAAGAATCCTGGTGACGCGCGCCGCCAATTCGGCGCAAATCTGGCAATCACCGGAAGCTTGCAGCGCTCCGGCAACCAGGTCCGGATCAACGTCAATCTAGTGGACGCATCCCAAGGACGCAATCTGGCGTCGCGTGTCATCGATGCCCGGGTGGACGATCTCACGACGCTCGAGAACAGTGTGCTGGGCCAGGTGGCGGATATGCTGGAAGTGGAACTGCAGCCGAAAGCGCGGAATCTGCTGCGTTCCTCCAGCACCCCGGTGGCCGATGCATACGAGTATTATCTTCAGGGGCGCGGTTATCTATACCGCTTCGACCGGCCGGAAAATTCCGACAACGCCATCGGCGCGTTTGAAAAGTCGTTGGCAAAAGATTCACACTATGCCCTCGCCTATGCCGGACTGGGTGAAGCTTATCTGGCGAAGTACAGCCTGAACAAAGACGGGCAGTGGCTGGAGCGGGCCATGAACAGCGGCCAGCAAGCCATCGCGCTCAATAGCCACTTGGCCGGACCCCACGTGACTCTGGGAATCATCTTCCGCATCACGGGCCGCTATCAACAGGCCATCGAGGAGTTCAAGACCGCTCTCGATCTGGATCCTTTCAACGCCGACGCCTATCGGGAGCTCGCCACCACATACGACAAGGCCAACCAGTTCGATGAAGCGGAGAAGACTTACCGGCGCGCCATCGATCTGCGCCCCAGCTCGTGGCTGAGTTATAAAGACCTGGGCGTGTTTTACGTCAACCACAACCGCTATCGCGATGCCGAGCAACCTTACCGCAAGGTGATCGACTTGACGCCCGACAATGACTGGGGCTATCGCAATATGGGAACGCTCTATTACCTGGAGGGGCGTAACGATGATGCTGAACAAATGCTGAAGAAGGCAACCGCCATCAAGCCCACGGTGCAGGCCTATACTAATCTTGCGGCGCTCTACTATTTCGAAGGCCGCTACCGAGACGCCGTTCGAACCAACCAATTAGCGCTGGATCTCCCCGACGGCCGGATCAATTCCGTGGTGTGGGGAAATCTGGCGGATGCATATCGCTGGACGCCTGGAATGGCGGACAAGGCTCCTGATGCCTACCGACAGGCCATTCGTTTAGCGGAGGAGCGGCTGGCGCTGAATCCGAAAAGCGCCGATGCGATCATTGGGCTGGCGGTCTATTGGGCCAAGCTGGGCGATCGCTCCAAAGCGCTTGACTACCTGGCGGAGGCGCGGCGGCTCGCGCCCAGTTACATGCATGTGCTCTTCCAATCGGTGCTGATATACGAATTGACCGGCCAGCGGAAACTGGCTCTGCAAGCGCTACAGGACGCGTTGCACGCGGGCTATTCCAAAGATGAAATACTGAGAGAGCCGGAACTTGCTAAGCTTCGTCAAGACCCACACTTTCAGCGGCTGATCGATTCGCAGCCGTAACCAGGAACCCTTAACTCAATAGGAGGGCGCTTTGGCCCATAAGAAAATCGAGAAGCCCGCACTGAAGCAGGAGCCCGTCAAAACACCGAATACTTTTGATTATCCGGTAAATGTGATTCCTTATAAGGATTCGCGCGGAAACAACAAGCTTGAGTTCACCACCTCGGGCGGCAACCCGGCTAAGCAACTGAATGTCGAAGCCAGCGACGTAACCGGAAGACGCTTGGTGGTCGCATGGCAGGTCGACACCAGTCAGGTTCCAGGAGAAACAGCCGCCCTGCTGCAGATCACTTTTCCAAGCGGAACGCCGTTTAGCTATATTATCGGGCCGATCGAAATCGACGACAGTTCAGGCGTCGGAGTCGATCTGCTCTGGAAAAGGGTCAAGAGGAAGGGCAACGTAATCACCGGAGTAAACTTCTACTACTCGGTCGCAGTCACCACGCAAGATGGCAGCGGCGGGACGCAGATTTATGTGGCGGAACTTGCGGATCCGATGGTGATTGTGGATTAGACCCGGCCGAATCCAGTCCGAATCCAGCCCGCTTGACTTTCTCGCCCCGCTCCCACTAGACTCGACCCAGTGCCATAGGAGAGCCAAATAACCATGAGTTGCACACGCCGAAACCGCTATCTCGGTATCCTGCTTGCCCTGCCCCTGGCAGCCAGCAGCGTTCGCATCATCCAGACCAACAGCGCCGGCGATAACGTATCCATCATCGATCCTGCGACCAACAAAGTCGTCGGCGAGATCCAGGGTATCGAGGTTAACCACGGTGCCGCCGCCGCTCCCGACGGAAGCCGTTATTATGTCAGCAATGAAGCCGAGAGCACTCTGGATGTAGTCGACACCAAGACGCTCAAGGTTATCAAAAACATTCCCCTCACCGGCCACCCCAATAACATATCGATCAGCAAGGACGGCCGACGAGTATATGTCGCTATCGCGGTAGCGCCAGGCGCCGTGGATGTCATCGACACGACGTCTATGGAGAGGGTCAAGAGTATCCCCGTGAAAGGGGCCGTGCACAACACCTACGTCACGCCCGACGGCAAGTACGTGGTCAGCGGCTCAATTCCGAGTAAGACCATCACCGTAATTGATGTGCCGACTGAGACGCCGGTGTGGTCGCTCACCATGGACTTAGGAATCCGTCCCATGGCGTTCGCAACCAATCCCGACGGCTCCACCAAATGGATATTTGTCCAGCTTTCCGGCTTCAACGGATTTGCCGTGGTGGATTTCGCAACGCGCCAGGAGATCAATCGGATCAAACTACCTCAGGTCCGAGCGGGCAAGGAGCCATTTCCAAAGGGCGGGAATGAGTCGCACGGCATGGCGATCACCTCCGATGGAAAGATCCTGATTGTCAACAGCCGGCTGAACAGTGCGATCTACTCCTATTCACTGCCAGACTTGAAACTCTTGGGCAGCGCCGATGTGGGCAAATCCCCGGACTGGGTGACGCTGACGCCTGACGGCAAATCGGCTTACGTGGCCAACGCCGGATCGAACTCGGTGTCTGTGGTCGACATCCGATCCATGAAAGAGGTAACGCGTATCCCTGTTGGACAGGCTCCCAAGCGGAACATCACCGCCGTACTCCCCTAGCGGTCCGGCGGATCTACCCTCAACACGATGTCGAAAATGCTGGAGGAGATCCGCGAGCAGCCGGCTGTTCTCGAACGCACCCTCCAAGCCGAGCGCAAATCCATCGAGCAATTGCGCGCGGTCCTGGCCCAGCAAATGCCCCGGCTGATCATGCTGGTGGCGCGCGGCACCTCCGACAATGCCGCGCAATTTGGCCGCTACCTGCTTGAAATCACCACTGGTATCCCGGTCACGCTGGCCGCGCCCTCCATCTTCACGCTGTATAACGCGCCTTTTCAATTCGATGGCGTGCTGGTGATCGCCATTTCGCAATCCGGCGAGTCCACCGATACCAACCTGGTGCTGGAGCGCGCGCGCCAGCAAGGCGCCCGCACCATCGGTATCACGAATGAGGCCTCCAGCACGCTCGCGCGGCTGGCCGAATATCCTTTCCTGGTGCATGGCGGCCGGGAGCAAAGCGTGGCGGCCACCAAGACCTACACCGGCCAATTACTGGTCCTCTATATGCTGGCTCATGCGCTGGGAGCCAACATCGCGCTCGATGATCTTGCGCGGTTACCCGAGTGGACTAACCGCGCTCTCGCGCTCGAACCAGAAGTTGCGCGCCGCGCCGAGCGGTACCGCTTCATGGATCATGCCGTCGTCGTCGGCCGCGGATTGAATTACGCGAATGCCTTCGAATTTGCGCTCAAGTTGATGGAAACCTGCTACGTGGTTGCCGAGCGATTCTCCAGCGCCGATTTCCTGCACGGACCCATCGCCATGGTCGAGGCCTCGTTCCCGGCCTTCTTATTCGCACCCTCAGGAGTTACCTGGCCAGGCCTTCGGGAGATGATCGAAAAACTCGGAAAACTCCAAGCCGAGATGTTGGTCATAACCGATCAGAGCAATCCGGAGGCGCGGGCTCTTGGCGATCACGCCATTACGCTGCCGATTTCGGTCGATGAACTTCTGACGCCGATTCCCTATATTGTTCCCGCACAATTATTCTCCGCGCGCCTGGCCGAAGAGAAAGGCTTCAATCCCGACCAGCCCCGGACGCTGAGCAAAGTGACTAGGACGCTGTAGCGCGGCTTCCGACCATTCCGCTTAGCGGACTGCTGGCGCTGGCGTACAGCTTCTTCGGCATCCGGCCGGCGACATGAGCCAGGCGGCCCGCCTGCACCGCGAGTTTCATGGCCTCGGCCATCTTCTCGGAACCTTCCGCCTCGGCGATAGCCGTGTTCATCAACACGCCTTCGAATCCCAACTCCATCGCAATGGCCGCGTCCGAAGCCGTGCCGACGCCCGCGTCGACAATCAGCGGAACTTCGGTGATGTTCTCGCGCATGATCCGAAGATTAGTGGTGTTCTGGATTCCAAGCCCTGACCCGATCGGCGCGCCCAGAGGCATCACCGCCGCCGCACCAGCCTCAATCAGCTTGCGGGCGTTCACCAGATCGTCGTTGGTGTAAGGCAGCACGACGAAGCCTTCCTTCGCCAGTACGCGCGTGGCTTCAAGCAGTCCCTCGTTATCGGGGAAGAGTGTCTTCTGGTCGCCAATCACCTCCAGCTTTACCCAGTTCGACAGACCCACTTCACGTCCCAGCCGCGCCGCGCGGATCGCTTCATCCGCGGTGTAGCAGCCGGCCGTGTTCGGTAAAATGAACATCCGCGACCGGTCGATGTAATCGAGTAGCGACTCCTTCGATTTGTCCGTGAGGTTCACCCGCCGGACCGCTACCGTCACCACCTCTGCGCCCGAGGCAGCATGACATCGCGCCATCTCCTGGAAGCTCCTGTATTTACCGGTGCCAACGAACAGTCGCGAATTAAATTGCCGGTCCGCAATGCGCAGAAGATCAGACATAACATTATTTTAACGCTCGCGCGTGGCCGTGACATCCACCAGGCTTGCATCGATGTAGCACAACGGTGGCACCGATGCCCACCGCCATTCGGGGAAGTGATGCGACGCCATACTCGCGGTAGGAATGGAAGCTCCGGGAACTCGACGCGGAACCTCTAGCGGGCTCTTGGGGCAGCCACCGAGCTAAACTTCGTAGGGCTTGCGATAAACCGGGCGTGTGATCATTTTGGTCGCCTCGGCGTCGCCCGTGAACTTGGGGGTCGGACCGGGCTCAATCTTCAGAGCGCGGCCCACGCGGTAGCTAATGTTCGCCAGATGGCAGAGATCGGCGCTGGGCACGGCGTTGGCGATCGGATCATGAAGATCCTGTTCCCGGCGTGTTCTTACACACGCCAGGAAATTCTGCATGTGCAGGCCCGTAGAATCGCCGGAACCACGATCGTTCCGCTCTTCCATGATCAGTTCGCTCGAATCGCCTTTGTAAGCCTGGAACCCCTGGTCGCTCATCGCGGCCCAACCTTCGCTGCCATAGAAGAGGTTGCCGACACCAACATTGATCGGATTGCTCGCCGGTCCGGCCTGCGTGGGAGCCGCAGCGGCCGGTCCGCCGCGTCCGGCGGCGTTCGGTCCGGCCATCACCACACGGGCCTGCCGAACGCCTTCGCCGTTGGTCATTCTGCCGCGCACCTCGACGACGAGCTGCTGGTTGCCGTAGTTGAAGCCGGCGGTGAGCGTGTTGGGTGTTTCTGTGTCGTCATCGATACCAAACTTGCCGCCGAACGCGATCGCCGTCTGCGGCCACACTGGATCGCCCAGCGCCCAGCGAGCGATACCGGTTTCGTGTACGCCTTGATTGCCGATGTCACCATTGCCGGTATCCCAGAACCAGTGCCAGAAATACGCGAAACGCTTCTCGTTGTAGGGCCGCATCGGCGCCGGGCCGAGGAACAGATCCCAATTCAAGCCGGGCGGTGTGGGGCTATCCGGCGTGTGGCCGATCGAGGGACGCAGCTTGTAACACAGCGCCTTGCTCATGTAGAGCTTGCCAATCAAACCCTGTTGCATGGCCGTGATCGCCTTGATCTTGAACGGCCAGCTCCGATGCTGCGATCCCACCTGCATGATGCGCTTGGTTTCGCGCTGCACCTGAATCATCCGCATGCCTTCGTAGATGTTGTAGCAGGCGGGCTTTTCCCCGTAGACGTCCTTGCCTGCCTTCATCGCCCAGATGGCGGAGAGCGCGTGCCAGTGGTTCGGAGTTGCAATAGAAACCGCCTCGACGTTTGGATCGGCGAACATCTGCCGCATATCTTCGAATTCCTTGGCTTTCTCCAGGTTCTTCCTCGTCAGCGTTGCCTGGGCCTTTTCGCGTGCGGCCTGATTAACGTCGCACAGGGCCATGACGTGAGCCTCGGTCAGACTGGTATAAGTATTGAGGTGGCTGCTGCCACGGCCTCCCAGGCCCACGATGCCGACGTTGACCTTGTCATTTGCGCCCCAGACGCGAACCGCGGACGCAGCGGTTAAGGCTCCGAGGAAAAACCTGCGAGTTTTTTGATCAGACACCGCGAGACTCCTTTTCGCGCTAATTGTACCAAGTACCGGCGCGGCCTCTGCAACGAATGCCTCCGCTGCCAGCGGCGAAGACGCCTGGGTAAGAACCCTAGCCGGGACCACTCCTACTTCTGTTCATGGAGCATTCGTCCGTTATAGTCCATCGTGAAAGGGCCGCAGGCATCTGAACCGGCTTCCACTTTGACGGTTGTCGCCATATGCTGATGTAGACGAATGCAGATCGTCACGCCAACGGATGGATCGGTAGATAATCCGATCCCGGCGAAAACCGGGCCGTTAAGTGGCTTCACATCACAGCCGGGTACGCTGATTACCGTCCAGCAGTGACTGGGGAGCGGACTCCGAGGTAAGTACCCCGCCGGCACAACCAGACGTATCATTGGCGACAACGTGTGGCTACTTTGCAGGTCCTTCCTCTGGGCCCTGCGAACCGGCGAAGACCTTGCGTCCATCTGGCAGCGTAACACTGTGGGCGTTGGCCACGTTGCTGCCGTCCTTAGCCGCAAAACCCTCTACCGTCACCTGGTCTCCCTCTTTCAATGATGACCGTCTCCAACCATGGCGAATGAGACCGTTGGGGCTGCCCAGTTCGAAGCTCCAGCTTGTGAGCTTACTGCTTTCGTCCTTCACGTCGACGTAAAGCCAAGCATGCGGATTGGTCCACTCCAGTTTGGTGATCGTCCCGGAGACTTTGATTCCTTTCTTGGCGTCGAACTCAGCCGCAAACGCGTGATGCGCCGATGCGGGCAACACCGGGAACAGCAACCCCGCCACCCCGGCAAACAACATCGCTTTCCTCATTGCTTATCCTCCATTTTCCACGTCTATCATTTGCCAAAAGATGCTGCACGTCAGCGAACTGAGCCGCTCTGTTTATGGTCCACGTTGACAGCCACAGTGTCAACCAGCGGCATGTCTCCGGTCCGCCAGGCCGAGCAGATTTTTGATGGAGGTCAAGAATAGTCAGCTTAGTGTTTTTGCATGTGCGCAGCGTCCTTCTCGTTTTCGTTGCAGAACATTTCGAAGATGTCGGCGTCGGCCAGCAGATCGTGGGGGACCTTGACGGTAAAGGGCTTGGTGTACATCTTGGGGTCGTCGAAGGTCATTTCCACATCCATGTGTCCGAAGTCGCGGCGGTGGAAACGTTCCGTGACGCGTAGCGCCTCGCTATGGGGGTGCCCCATCATATCGAACGCGGTCTTATCGTTAAAGCCCGCGGTTTCCACGACAAGTACGTCGCGCTCCCAATGCCCCGCCGAGTAGCCCAGATAGGCCGGAAGCTCGAATTCCTTGGGCAGTGCGCGGCCGTCGGTAAAGATTTGGCGATGCAGATTATTCACCTCATACAAGACCACGGTCACGCGGGGGGACTGAACAATCTTAATCGGTTCGGAAAGGAGACCGGCCAGTGGGAAGCCAAAGACAGACGAGCAAGGGTTCCCAGACTCGCGGCGGGCTGCGTTTTGGAGCATGGCTGGCGTGCCTTCGGGCCGCATCGGCGATTCTTCGGGCTTGAAGTCCAGAAGGATATTGAGGAAGTACTTGTGTTGAGTACCGATCTCCATTCCCGGCACTTGCACTTTCACGGCCTCATCAACGGCGGGGCCGTAGAGGCGCCTCATTTCCGCGACGGAGGTGATTTCGTGCATCCAGACACCGGAGAGGTCGGGCTTCCCTTCGGCGGTGCGTGGCGCCGGCGAGGACAGGTTAGGTTTGCCGTCGCGCGTGCGAGGTATTCCTGGGGTCGGAAAATCCAACCATTGCGCGTACGCACCGGTGGAGAGAAGCGCGAATAAGACGAACAGCCGTTGATGTGACATCTTCCCGCCTCCGACGTTTGGCTTTGCAAACACGTTGGTAATTGTAGCGTATGAGTGCTGAATCTCGTGTTAGCTGGAAGCGGAAAGATGGTCGCGATGGAGAAACCATCATGTGATCGTATAGTCACAATTCCGCTGAAGTGACGTACAGATCGTCCGGCTCCAGAAGGAACCTTAACTTCGCGCCGACTCACAGGCGGACTGAATAAGGCCGAACCAGCTATCCGCTTGCCGATGCATCGCCCCGCACACTGCTTGTTTTTCAGGCGGTGCGCTCGCTATGCGCACTGCCCTTACGGAGTCATCTCTCCATGTCGTTTTGATAGGCCGAGTAAATCCCTGAATACGCTTCCAAGTTCCAGAATCTCAGAGAGCCGTCCCGACTTCACTATATACCTGGAGACGCCGATGCTCTTGGCATTTTCTCTGTCTATTTGATTGTTGGATGAAGTAAGGACTACAACAGGTACGTCTTTACACTTCACGCTTGCGCGCATTCTCCTGACAACCTCTGCTCCGGGCTTCTTCGGCAAGTTGAGATCGACGATAGCCAATTGCGGACACCGGCCTGATCCAGAGTCAAGATCCTCAATGAATTGTATGGCGCGTTGCCCGTTTGTGATGACTATCAGCTCACATGCGATGGCGCTATTTTCCAGCGCTTCGCGCACGAGGCGCGCATCCCCCACATTGTCCTCGACGAGAATTATGAGACGGCTGGTCTGCTCAACCGGCGTTAGTTCATTCGGGTTTTCTTGCCATTGGGAGGGTAAAATAAAACGTTGAACCTCTTCCGGGTTGGGACTCGACCCAGATACGGCCTCCGAGGCGCTCCACGATTCGTTGACAGATCGCGAGGCCCATCCCTGTGCCAGGGTAATCGGCGGTTGTGTGGAGACGCTTGAATATTCCAAAAATTTGCTCCTTATACTGAGGATCGATGCCTATGCCGTTGTCGCTAATCGAAAAAGTGCACTTACTATCGGAACACTTTGCATCAATATGAATCACGGGTGAAGCCTGGCTGCGATACCGAATGGCATTGGTAATGATGTTTTGAAAAAGCTGCACCAGTTGGAATTCATGCATTGCAACGACGGGTAGCTCGCCGTGCGTGATCACAGCGTCGCAGTCATCGATAGCGGTTTTCATGTTGCTGATACTGCGTCGCAGCACTTCTCCCGCGTCCACGTTGGGCACTTGGTCCTGATTTAACTTGGATGCCTGGCTAAATGTGCGCAGGTCTTGCAGAAGCTGTTGCATACGCGCCGACGCATCGACGATGTAGCGTATGAACTCATCACCTTCACCGCCCAGCTTGCCACCAAATTTCCTTTGGAGCAGCTCGCTGAACGCCGATGCGATTCTCAGCGGCTCCTGAAGATCATGCGAGGCTGAATAAGCAAACTGCTCGAGGTCTTCGTTCGATCGTGTCAGCGCCTCAAGTGCTTCCTTAAGAGCCTTTTCCTGACGCTTGCGCTGCGTAATATTCCGCGCCACCTTCGAGGCGCCGACGACCCTTCCCTGTGCATCCCTCACCGGCGAAATCGTCAGCGAGATGTTCAGCAGCGACCCATCCTTGTGTCTGCGGATCGTCTCGAAATGCTCCACTCGCTCGCCGCGTTGCAGCCGGCCGAGTATGTCGAGTTCCTCGTGCAATCGGTCAGGCGGAATGATTATGGTGATGGGCTTACCGATGACCTCATCGGCGGTGTAGCCAAACAGCTGCTCGGCGCCCCTGTTCCAGCTTTGAATTTGTCCTGTCAAATCTTTGCTAACGATCGCGTCCTCGGATGATTCGACGATTGCTGCCAGACGCTCTTGCAGCTCCGACAGTCGCTTCTGCCCGGTGATATCGCGCGCAACCTTGGCAGCTGCGATAACTCTGCCCGCAGCATCGTAGATCGGGGAGACCGACAGAGAAACGGTCAGAATGCGCCCATCTTTTGTCTTCCGCCGCGTTTCATAGTGATCGATTCGCTCACCGCGCGCTACACGACTCAGAATGTCGGGAATTTCGCCCATGCGGTCAGGGGCAGCGAGCATTGAAATGTGCCGGCCGATAATCTCTTCCCCCTTATAACCAAACAGCTTTTCGGCTCCGCGATTCCAGCTTCGGACGATCCCGTTCAGGTCCTTGCTGATAATTGCATCGTCGGAAGATTCGACGATCGCCGCCAGATGTGCTTGCAGTTTTCGCATTTCCAGCAGAGAGGCGATTTCGTCGGGCATTTGAGCATGCCCAATGTCTTCACGGGCGGCGGCATCGTTGAAAACGCACTCCGCCAAGCTCTCATGCGTCGCCAAGAGTTGGGTTACGTCGCTTTCGAGGGTTAACTCAGGATGAAGCTTCGTCCAATAGTGAGCCGTTCGGATAAACGCGAGAAAAAGGTTAAGATGCTCCAGATCGCGCGGCTCGAACCGCTGAGCCAAAGCCTCGCGGGCCTGCGGCGCGTCCGCGGTCTGCAGAAATAGGTGCGTCGCACAGGCTATCACCGCCTCCTCTTCTGTGGAATCGGGGCCGGGAAATACGCCACTATCGTTCACGGACTCCGCGCAGACTTTCAAGAACGGCAACAATTCTTTGCCATGTGGAACATTCCGACGGAGCAATGGAAGGACCGCCTGTATAGTTTGGGGGGGGCAGTTCTCGTCACCCGCTGGCCGGCCTAGACCGACGAGGAATCCGACGTGCCGGGCAATGCAGTACCGAATCCGGCAAAACCTCGAAAGGTAAACGAATAGGCGCTCCTTGAAGAGCGAGGGCATTGGATTGTCGAGATACGCGAACTGTGCGAATCCCCAGAGATTCTCGGTGATCTTAGGATCGCTGGATGACAAAAGGAAGAAATTCGGCAGCACGCCGAAACGGCTCGCCACGTTCTGTTCCAGCGGGGTCTTCAGAAAAGGTCCCTTTCCCGGCGCGCCCAACGCGAACCTCCTTTATCGGAATATTTGGACCCAATGGGCCCAAACGAAAGACGCCATTGAGCCGCAAAGTGCTTCAACATTTCCTAAGATTCCGTGAAGCTCGCTTTTTGGGCAATTGAGGCAGCCGGTCTTACCGAAGTTATAGCATGGCCGTCGGGAGCAATCGTCGGACTAAAGGATCGCGCCACGGGCATTGGCTTGGCTCATTGACACCGGTTCCTGCCATTTCTCCTGTTCCTCTTCAATCACTTCCTAACCTCCACGGCGGTACGCACGGGCCGCACATGTTATTCAGAAGTGATGATTCAAATCACAGCATCAACGAACTCACGGGCAACGAACGCGCCGCATCCTCGCGCCATCTCGCGCCGTTGGGTTCGTTTTTTCAAATCATGCATTCGGCCTCGCCGCTCGGCCACACGATGCGTCAAGAAGACCAGGGGAGCCCAGGGTGCTCGCCTCGGCTTTGGCTTCGTTTTTTCAAAAAGCTCCGATGAACCCCTTAGCGCGGCTAAGAGCAATACCTACCTATAAGTAATGCCTCAAAACCTATCTAATGTGCGCCAAACTTCCGATGAAATGCTTACAGCATTCGAAGCATCGCTAGGAGCACAGACTTGTATCTGGTCCAAATATTCCGCGCAAGTCCCCTGATGGGCCTCGCCCTATGCATGTGCCTGGCTACCATCTTCTGGTGCATCCTTCTGGCGCGCCGGCAGCAGGGCCGGCTGGATCGCATGCTGACCGGGCTGCTCGGCATGGTTGCGACTTACGAAGCGCTGCGCGTCCTGAAAGATTGTGGCGTAATCCGCTTTCCGGGCTTTCGTCAACTGAACGGCTGGGTGGATTTCATCATCGCCGGCACTTACCTGCTGGCCGGTCTGATTATCAAGTCCTCCGGTAGCGAGCGCACCAACACCAAGGTGCGGCTGCGGCTGGTCGAAGCCAACGAAAAGACCATGGAGGTCGGAAGGACCGCCAGCGCTCCGGAAACGACCCACGCGGTCTTCGATGCCTCTCCGCTCGCCACCTTCGCCCTGGATACTAAGGGCGCGGTGATCTATTGGAACGGGGCCGCGGAAAGACTGATGGGCTGGAAGCGAGAGCAGATGCTGGGCCAGCGGCTGCCTTTCGAAGGAAAAGGCCCGTTGCGGAACAATCGTGGGCACGATGTCGAAGCCGCGATTTGGACTGCTCCCATTATTTCTCCCAACGGCTCTCCCCGGGGCACCTTAATCGTTGCGGCCGGCAGTGCAGCCTTACGCGAGGCCGGCCTGTCGCCTAGTCTGCCTTCCAACACCGAACTGGCCCTGCATCACTGAGCCGTCGCGGCCGTGGTCACTCGACAGACCGCTTGCTGACGCGACCGAGCGGCGCTAAGCTTTGAGGGTGGAGTTACCATGTCCAAGTCTCCGAACCGCCGTAAGTTTCTGAAAAGTGCTGTGCTCGCCGCCAGTGTAGGTGCAGGCCGCGCCCAGACCTCCGTTGATCAACCACCAGCGCCGGACGATCCTACTAAGATCCCCGGCTCACCCGCGCGAGCGTACGGCGAGCGATCGCGTTTCGAGAAGACAGTTCGTGCTCCCTCGTCGCAAGGGACCTCTTCGGGGGCGCCTTTACAGGATTTGAACGGCATCATCACGCCCTCCTCGCTCCATTTCGAGCGCCATCATTCTGGGGTGCCGGACATCGATCCGCGCCGCCATCGCTTGATGATTCATGGCATGGTTGATCGCCCATTGGTCCTCACCATGGATGAGTTGAAGCGTTTCCCCTCCGTCTCGCGCATCTATGTCATGGAATGCTCCGGTAATGGTTTCCGGAACAAGGGAGCCAAGACCGCGCAGGAGGCGCACGGCCTGGTGAGTTGCTCCGAGTGGACCGGCGTGCCCCTCGCGCTGCTGCTGCGGGAAGCCGGTGTGCAGCCGGGCGCAAGTTGGATCGTGGCCGAAGGTTCGGACGCAGCCAAGATGACGCGCAGCGTACCGCTCGCCAAAGCCATGAACGATGTACTTCTCGCTTACGGCCAGAACGGCGAGGCGATACGTCCTGAGCAAGGCTATCCCCTGAGGCTGTTTGTTCCTGGCTGGGAAGGCAACATCAGCATCAAATGGCTGCGAAGAATCAAAGTGGTCGACCAGCCTTACATGACGCGTGAAGAAACTTCCAAATACACAGACCTCATGCCGGATGGCAAAGCCCGGCAGTTCACCTTTGAGATGGATCCGAAATCGCTCATCACTTACCCCTCTGGCGGCCAAAAGCTCGGGACCCCGGGCTTCTACGAGATTGCGGGACTCGCCTGGTCGGGCCGCGGGGCTATTCGAAAGGTCGAGGTCTCGGTGGACGGCGGGCGATCCTGGCGTGATGCCGAGTTGCAGTCACCCGTGCTTCCCATTGCGTTTACGCGGTTTCGTTTCGGGTGGAAATGGGATGGCAGTGAGACGGTTCTGCAATCGAGATGTACCGATGAGCACGGCGACACGCAGCCCGTGCTCGCCGATCTTGTGAAGGCGCGCGGCGATCACTGGAGCTATCACTTTAATCCCATCCAAAGCTGGAAGATCTCAGCCGATGGGAGCGTGCAGAATGCGCTGGTTTAGCACGCGCTGGGTTTTAGCCACGAGCTTGGCTTGGCCGCTCGTGGCCCAGTCTCCTACCTACGGATTAGGCCGGGCGGCGAAGCCCGATGAGATCAAAGCCTGGGACTTCGCCATCAGTCCGGATGGCAAGGAGTTGCCGCCGGGCAGCGGAAGCGCGGCCGAAGGTGCCCGCCTTTACGCGGCCAGCTGCGCCGCTTGCCACGGCAAGACTGGCAAGGAAGGCCCCAACGATGTCCTGGTTGGCGGGCAAGGCACTCTCAACACCAACAAGCCCGTGAAGACAGTCGGGAGTTACTGGCCCTACGCAACCACAGTTTGGGATTACATCAATCGGGCCATGCCATATGACAAACCCGGAAGTCTCACCGCGGACCAGGTCTACGCAGTCACTGCCTACCTGCTGTCGCTGAACGGCATCATCAAAGAAGACGCCGTCATGAACGCGAATACGCTCCCGCAAGTGAAAATGCCGAACCGCGACGGATTTATCGGCGACCCGCGTCCAGATTGGAAGAGTCGTTGAATCTCAAAGCCGGAGCTGACGACGGTGCTTTGCATGTCTCCATCTGCGCTGAGTACGATTCTCTGCCTGGAAACGGATAAGCCTGCGGGCACAAGATCATCGCAGCCTCATCGTGCGGAGCGGCAATATCCGTGGTCGCCAGGTTTCGAAGTTGATAGCCATTTCAGCCGATGAGCCCGATCGTTCATCGGCGAGACCGAAATGACTGCTATCGAAGTCGAAGCCGAAAATTGCTATGAGTAACGGTACGCGGTCGCGCCCGCAGAACCTGGTGGGGCGTTACCAAAGCCGATTGTTCCGTAAGGGGTCCCAGATGACCCACCGTCGCTTGGCTTCTGGCGCCAGCTCAGTACCCGCCGCTCCGATAGTGGCCGGGGCGCTCGGCGGCCGATTGAGCGCCGAAACGAACGCGCATAATACCTTCGGCCGGAAGAGGTAGAATCTGGACCGGCATATGTGGCAGCGGTGAGGGCGGAAGCCCAGAAGACGAACGAAACGGTCCCGAAAAACTCGCTTCCACGAGCCCCGGATTGAGCGCGATCCGCAGTGTGGGCAGTGGAATATAAATCTGACTCTCATCCCGCGTCCGTTTCTGTATGCCAGCGATAAGCGACTATTCTACAATAACTTCGAGAACCGTGGGGCCTACAGGGTTGCGATTCTTTCGTCGATCCAGGGATAGTGACCCGGATCAAGTTTGCTATTCTTCAGGTTTAAGGCCTTTCCAAGCTAATGTCGGTAAAAGTGCGGATTCGCTCAAACTGGCTCGCGGGCGACGGACCGCAGCAGCAACCGGTTTACCGGATTCGCCCGCGCTCGTTCGCAGTTTCGGTCGTTCTGCACTCAATGGCAGTGCTGAGTTTGGCGCTGATTCCCTCGCAAAACTCAATTTCCAAGAGGCCCATCTACGATGAGGTTATCCGTCCGGACGAGCACAAGATCGTCTGGTATGACTATCGTAAACCAGTGCTGCCCGATGTTGACGCAACCGAGCGGATTGGAACCTTCCCTAAGCCTCGGGGGCAAGAATTGTCGCGGGATGTCATTATCGCGACCGCTCCCAAAGCCGAATCGACCAAACAACTCATTTGGCTCCCGGTTCCTAAGGTCCAGATCAAGCAGGACCTTTCTATGCCGAACCTGATCGCAAGGGCCGCTACAGCGATCCCGGCGCCTCCCCCTCCCACGCCAAAAAAGGCTGAAAAACCTCAGGTCGCAGCCCCGCCGGCCCCACAGCCGAATGTCTCGCCGCCCCAGCCGAAAGGGGATGTAAACCGCGCCGAGGAACATCCCGTCCAGGCCGTCGAGATTCCTAAGCCACGGAAGGCCTTCGTCCCGCCTCCAGTAAAGCAGGAGGCCCGGCTGACTGTTCCGGTGCAGACCGCCGATGTTCCAATGCCGGATGCGTCAATCGTCGGCACATCCAGCGCGAGGAATCTTTTGCCCGAGGGTGTGGGGACGCCGGCGTTCTCAAAAGGCATGGCGCCTCCGCCCAATGCACCTCCGGGGCCGGTCACAACGGCGGGCAATGCTAAGGTGGATATCGCAATAGCCAGCTTGCACCCGGCCGAAAAGCCCAATGGTCCGCTTCCCAATGGTGCCCGTCCCGGTGATTTCTCTAAGGCGCCAATTGTCGGCGAAACGGCCAGTGGCGAAGTAAAAGGGGGCCTATCGGTGCCGGATCTGAGTATCCGAGAGGATCGCAGTAAGGTCGAGCCCCCGCGTGTTGACCCAAGCCGGAAGGCTGTTTTGTATGCCGAAAAAGTGCGCAGCATTCCTGTGACTACCCTGTCGGTTCCACTGCGGCCCGCCTCGCGAACCATCCCCCGGCAGATCGACGCACGTTTTCAGGGGCGATTGGTGTACACCCTGGTGGTGCCTATCGAGAACCTACCGGATTACTCGGGTGACTGGATTCTCTGGTTCGCTGAACAGCAACCGAAGCCGGGAGATTCGCCGCTGATGCGGGCGCCCATCCCGCTACGCAAGATTGAGCCGGTTGAAACAGTGGTTCCCGGCGCCCGGACGGAGTACCGGATACAGATTGCGGCGGTGATACGAAAAGACGGAAGGATCGACACGATCTCGCTGCTGCGCAACACCGGTCCGGCGTTTGCGCAAGCTGTAATTCAAGACGTTGCATCCTGGGAATTCAAACCGGCGACCCGGGATGGCGCTGCTGTGGATGTGGACGTGATTCTCGAAATTCCATTCAGTTTCTCAGCCGAAATCGCCAAGCGGGCGGCCCCATAAGCGGCCGGCTGTCCTAGATCGTTGGTACTCGATCGACGTACTACGGCACTATTGAAGCATCACGAGTCGCATGACACTGTAGTGGTGCATGAGAACTTTGCTTGTGGTCGTGGTCTTAGTCGCCGCTCTTCTGTCGGCTGCCTGCGGCTTCACCGCGCGAAGGGCCTTCGATCGCGGAACGAAACTCTATGAAAAAGGCCAATACGCCGAGGCTTCCATAGAATTCCGCAGGGCTATTCAGAAAGACCCTAAGTTCGGGGACGCTTATCTAAAGCTGGGGCTCACCGAACTAAGAGAGGCGAGTCCGCTAGCTGCCGCCGACGCCCTGAGACATGCTGTGGCGCTCATGCCCGATCGCCCGGAACCTAAAGCGGAACTGGCCCAGCTCTATATCAATAGCTACCTGGGTAATCCGGGCCACTTCGCGGGACTTTATCAACAAGCGGCTCAGTTCACCACCGAGTTGCTGAATAAGGATCCCAATTCGTATTACGGTCTGCGGATGAAAGGCTGTCTTGCCATAGCGGACAACAAGCCGAAGGAGGCGATTGAGAACTTCCGGCGAGCCAACGAGGTTCGGCCCGACCAGCCGGATGTAATAAGTCTGCTGGTGCAGAATCTCTTACGGGACGGCCAATCCCAGGAGGGCGAATTGCTGGCCACGCGCTTCCTCGAGGCACACAAGAATTATGGGCCCCTGTATGACATCCTCTATGCGCACTTCATGGATCTTAAGCGCCCCATCGACGCTGAAACCGTTCTGAAGCGGAAGATCGCAAACAATCCTAAGAACAGCTTCTTTGTGACCCAGCTTTGCAGGCATTATTGGATCATCGGGAAACGCGACCAGGCGACGCCATTGCTCAGCCAGATCACGTCGCGGCCACAGGAATTTCCGGAAGGACATCTGGACGCCGCGAACTTTTTCGCCGAGAGTGGCGACTGGAATAACGCGAGTAGAGAATACGAAGCCGGCATCCGGTCGAATCCCAGCGACAAACTTACTTATCAGAAACGTCTTGCCACCGTCTTGCTCTCCGCGGGCAAGCGCCTCGAAGCCGAAAAAGTACTGGATGAAATTCTAAAGGATCACTCGGATGACGACGACGCGCACGCTTCTCGCGCAATCTTGCGCCTGGCGAGCGGTACGCGCCAGGATCTGGACCAAGGTATTGTGGACCTCAAGTTCTTGGTCGACAAGCAACCTGGCAATCTCAAATATGCTTATCAACTTGGGCGGGCATACGAGCTAAGAGGGGCCGACGAGGCCGCGAAGGCGCAATATCTCGCCATTCTTCGCTCCGCTAGCTCCGACATCCCGACCCTGGATTCTCTCTCCCATCTGTATCTTCGAGAGCAGCGATATTCAGATGCCAAGCGATATTCGGACATGTGGCTGGCCGTTGACCCCCTCAATCCCAGCGCTCGTTTAGTGCGCTCCGCCAGTCTCGCGGGCCTGGGCGATCTTGGTCAGACGCGCGCCGTCCTAACGGGCTTAATTCACGATTACCCGAAATTGGAAGGCGCATATTTGCAACTCGGGCTGCTGAACATCCAGGAGAAGCGCTACGACGACGCCGAAGCGATCTTTGGCAAACACTATCAACCCGGCCACGGCGATCTTCGTCTTCTAAAGGGCATGGTAGAGATGTATGGAGCGCTCGCGCAATGGGACAAAGGCATCACGGTTATACGGAGTGAGTTGGAGGCCTTCCCGCAATCGGTCGAACTACGCCGGTTGCTTGCCGAAACGGCGAGCCGCAGCAGCCGCTTCGACCTTGCAATCGAACAATATCAAAAGCTTCAGCAAATGCAGCCCGCTTCAACCGACATCCCTTTTCAACTCGGCTTGCTTTATGACGCGAAGGGACAGTTCGACCAAGCCATTACCCAATTTCAGGCCGCTCGCCGACTGAACGCCAAGGACCCTCTTCCCCCGGCTATGTTGGGCAAGGTATTGGAGCAAACCGGCCGTCGACCAGAAGCAATCGCGAGTTATCGGGAGAGTCTTCGTTTGGACCCGGAGAACACGTCGGTGATGAACAATCTTGCTTTCGATCTGGTAGAGACCAACGGCGACTTGAACGAAGCTCTGCAGATGGCGAGACGAGCCGTTCAGAAAAGCCCCGGAAACTTCGAATTCACCGATACGCTAGGCTGGGTTTATCTCAAGAACAAAGATACCCGAAGCGCGTTGCAAGTCTTTCAGACTCTTCGGAAACAGCAACCGCAAAACGCGTCATTCCGGATCCACTTGGCGAGGGCGTACTTCGAAAGCGGAGACAGTAGCTCGGCGCATCACGAACTTGGAGATGCGCAGCGCTTACATCCATCCGTGGAAGAGCAAAGGGAAATCAAACAACTGCTATCTCGCATGTGACGTACCCCAAGTACCAGGACTTACTGGTGATAAAACAGGACTAAGCTGTATTGACCGAGTGAAAAGCGAAGCATATTCTGAATATGCATGAAACTTCCGATCGCGTGTGTCTTGACGCTGTTAGCGTTGCCAATAACTTCCCTGTACGCCGGCGTGGGAACGATTACCTCAAGTCAACTGGGTTCCCAGTCGGTTTCCAACTTAGCCCTCAATAGCGCCGGTGGCATTTGCAACGTCCCCGGCGTGGGCGGATGCGGCGGCGGATTCACTGCAACCGTAGCCGGAACTCCAAACGTTACTCTTTGGTGCGTGGATTCTCAAGAATTTGACACCAGTATGTATACGGCCAATATTGTTTCGCTGGCCACGCCGAGCGGTTTCGATAATTCCGTCAAAGTTAAGTACGGCTCGGTCACTACCAGCGGCGGGACGAATGGTAACTGGATATACGATTTTACCGGTGTTACCGATGCGCAAAATCGTTATCAGCTCGCGGCCATCTTGATCACAATGTACCAACCACAGACAGCTCCCACGGACGGGAGCAACCCCAACAATGACAACATCCAGCGGGCCATCTGGGAATTGACGGAGAACACGTCCATCGCGGTCGGTCAGGCCGGAACGAACGGCGAACCTAATATGGGAGCTTCACCGGCTGCTGTCACGAATCTGATCCTGAACGCAGAGACTGTGTTGTCAAGTTTCAACTTCAGCGGCTGGGCTGTGGTCAGCGGCGGCTATTCCGGCGGAGTCAACGGCACGCTTTTGGGACAAACGCCTGTCCAGACTTACCTGGTTGAAGTTACTCCCGAGCCGCGTTTCTACGGTTTGTTACTGGTTGGCTTACTCAGCCTGTGCGGCATCATCCATCGCCGCCGGTTGGCGTAGTAACTCACTCAAAGTTAGTCCATTGAAACCGAGCCCGTCAGCCTAGCTGACAGGCTCGGTTTTTTATTGCCATTTGACGGAGTTCCTACTGCTGGCCAAGGCGTGTTGCAAGAAGACTGACTGCACCCTCAAGCTCCTTGGGAACCGTATCCTTGCGAAGTCTCGCGAGTTCGTTTCCCGCCGCCGCGCGATCACCTTTATCGAGTAGCGTCGAGGCGAGGTGCACCCGGTACGATGTCTCCTGTGGGTACGTTCTGACTAGACCGTAAAGGATCTGGATTGAGCTATCGTACATGCGTTTTCTTGCGTATACGCCAGCCAGGGTATCCCGGAATTCCGGCGCGTCCGGGTGCTGTTTTAAGGCGTCCTCAATAAGTTTCTTGGCTTCGTCCAGATCCCGCCCCTGAGCAGTAAGCACGGAGGCTAGATTATTCATCAGTAGCGCATCAGCGGGATTAATACGTAAAGCTTGGCGATATGCCCCTTCCGCTTCTTGCAGCTTGCCGGCTTTCTCCAGCATATAGCCCCGAAAGAGAATCGCCTTAGGATCGTCCGGACGTCGGGCGGCCGCATTGTGCGCAGCCGTGAGCGCGTCCGAGCGACGGCCCATCCGGTCGTAAATCTCGGCTAGTTGAAGCAACGGTTCAGCTTCGTTCGTGGTAGACGCCAGCTCGCCATACTCGCGAATGGCGGAATCAAGCAATCCGTGACGGTGAAGCGCATCGGCCCAGGTCTGCCTTACCTTTAACGGATTCCGGTTGGCCAGCAATTCGCGGTCGACGGTCTGTTGCGCCGCATTCTGTTGCCGAAGCGTAAGCAACAGATCCAGTAACGCGGCCATTGGCCGGAGGTCCGCTTGGCCGGGCCGGTACACCTGGCGTAACTCCGATTCAGCCACAGAAAGCCGCTTTTCCGCGAGGTCCAGGATCGCAAGATCCAACCGCGCTTCCGTATCGTTGGGCGATTCCTTGAGAAGGGCAGCAATCTGTTTGCGAGCGTCAGGATACCTGTGCAGTCCAAGCAGCGCCACTGCTCGCAGCCGTTGCGAAGGTATGCTGTGCGGATCGTAACCGAGGGCTTCATCCGTAAATTGAAGGGCTTCCTGATATTGCCGCCGGCTGAGGCTGATCTCCGCCAGCGAGATCCGTGGTGGTACATACGGCGCGTGTTGTTGCACCGCCATCTTGAAATTGCGTACGGCGGCGTCCAAATTTTGCTGCCTCAAGTAGGCTGTGCCGAGCGCATTTCGTAGAGATGGGTTGAATGGTTTTTCGGCAGCTACCGCTTGATAATCGGAAATCGCTAGCGGTAAGTAGGCTGAATTGCCGGATTGAAGGAGAACATCCGCCCGTTTCAAGCGAACCTCATTGTCCGCGGGCGCCGCGGCAAGGATCTGGTCGAGCTCCGTCTTGGCCTCTTCGTAACGGCTTTGAGCGATCAAGGCTTCGGCGATAGGTCGCTTATATTTGATTCGATCCCTGGGCGCTGAACGCTCCCCTTCACGCAGGACGTGAATTGCATCTTCCCAATCGAAATGATCTCCGTAAAACCGTCCAACCTGGAGGAGCGCATCCGGAAAAGCGTTGCGTTGCGAGAGCATCTGCTGGAGAATGCCCTCGGCTTCTTTCCTCTTGTTGAAGCGCCAGTAGTGCCCGCACAATTGCAGCAGGAAGTCCGGCGATTGAGGAAACCTCGTCACCTTCGTCTTTAGCGTCTGTTCGGCATCGTCGAGCCGAGACTGCGTGAGGTAATACGCATACAGGCCATCGTATCCAGTCGAAAGGTCCGGATGTTTCGCGAGGAGCTTCTGGAGCAGCGCTTCCGCTTGCTCGGCGTGCCCGTCCTGGAGCGTCGCTTGAGAGAGCGCGAACAGGATCTCGGGCTGGTCCGGCCGGATCTGGTCTGCCCGCCGAAATGCTTCGATGGCCCGATCGGGAGCGCGATCGGCAAGAGCAAGATATCCATCCAGACGCGCGCTCTGATAGGACAATTTTGGCTCTGTGCTGGAATCCTGCTGCAGGCTCCGAAGCTGATTGTAGAGTTGCTTGTTCGCTCCTGGCGCCCCGGCGGAAAGCGCTATACAAAAGTCGGCAAAAGTCGCGATGACATCCTCGCGGTCCTTCAGCAAGCGATGGGCTTGGGCTAATGACTGGAGGGCTTCGGCAGGCTGGTTTTGCAGGATCTGAACACGGCCGAGTCCGTAATATGCCTCGCCCGATTGCGGATTCTTCTGAAGGGCCTTGCGAAAGTTGATTAAGCTATCGTCCAGCTTGCCTTGATTGAGGAACTGATTGCCTTTAGTAACGTAGCTTGCTCCACTCCTGTATCCGCTACAAGAAGCAAGCAGCACACAAACTGAGACAGCCGCGCTATGCCTTATCGGCAACACGTTTGCGAGCCCACACCACCAGAACCATTAAGATCATGCCAACAGTGAGCAGCGTGCGAAAGACCGGTTCGGGCGTCAATACGTCTTGAAGTCCCGTGTTAGTGAACGCGGTTCCAAGGTTCCCCGAATACGCGATAACGTACGACCCCTCGGGAATGGTGTTGTTACTCTGAAGGTTGACCTGAATATAGTCTTTGCCTAATGCAGCAGAGTTAATCGCAAAGACGTAAATTCCAAAACCAGTCAGATTCGTTACAAAGCCCTGCCCTGCACTTGCAACGCCGTTACAGGAAGAAGGAAGGGGCTTCGAAAGATCGACGCATGACCAGTTGGTCCAGTTTTGTGAAGCGTTTGAGTTCAGACCCAAGAAACTATAGACGTCTGTGCCGGTGCTGGCGGTGAAATTTCCGAAATAGCCGTTGGTTTTCAGACCGTATAGGTTCGCGCCAGCCATCGACGGGCTCAGTGTCCCATATTGGTAACTAACCGGTGTGCCGGGTGCCGCGCTATTGAAAGCGGAGAGTATCGAGTTTGTTGAGAATTCACCCTGACCGGTTACATTCGGAACGCCAATGATCAGAAGCGTCGGATTCTGTCCATTCTGGCCACCGGAGTTGTCATAAATGTCAATTGAACTCGCATGCTGCCCGCTGAAGTTGGGATCTCCAGAACAACCTGAGGTGCATCCACTCCCGACTTGAAGCGTGGAAGCAGACCAAATGGGAACGGAAAAACAGGTAAAGCCGAGGAGGACGAATAAGGAACGTGTGTGTAGAGACTTCACGATAGTATGCCGACACCCTTTCAGAATTGACTGGATCTCAGGTTCAATTCTCAAGCCGTTGGTGCGGGAAGTCAAGTGATATAAGCACTGCTCTCAATGGTTTGAGTACTACGGTAGTACTGAGAATTGTCAGGCACGATCATCGGGCGTATGACAGTTTGTTATCAACGGCAGGGCCATAAACGAATGCTTCGTTCGTCCGATGAGCCCTCCCAACCGATTCAAAAAGTTCAAGTTTCGGACCAAAGCTTTTTCGCCTTCGCACCCCTGACCCGATTTCAGCGGAGTGAATATTTTGTAACGGCGCTTCTCGATGCCGTTAGTTCTGTCAGCGTCACGGGGATTTCCACAGCAGTCGAGATTGATGAGAAGGTTGTTACAACCGATCAGAAATGCAAGCGCTATTCAAATATGCAGACGCGAAAAGTACTAGTACGATCTAGTCCCAATCGCATAGCATTTCCAGTGATTTTTCTTAGGGAAATACGCTAAGCTAAGGCTCTGCGACTTGGGAAATTTTGAATAGCGCGGTCCAGTGATCGCTCTGTCGGCGACACGTTGAAGTATATTTCTACGTTCGAAGACCAAGGCTGGAGGGAGAGTAGTTCTTGTTTCTAATTTTCACGCTCGGCGCCATCGCTGTCGTCCTTACACTCATTCTGACGCCGCTCATTCGCGATTACCTGGGAAAAGCTTTCCTCGATCATCCCGACGGTGGTCGCAAGACACACGCGAAAGCGCTTCCGCGCGTAGGCGGGATTGCGATTGTCATCTCGTATGCGGCGACCTTTGCGATCGCATTGGCGTTGCCTTTCAGCTATACCTACGTCCTGCATAGGGCCCTGCCGGACATCGTTCGGCTGAGCCTGGTATGCGCCGTCGTTTTTGCCACCGGGGTTGTTGATGACTTGATTGGATTGAAGGCCAAACAGAAACTGCTTGGAATCGTCGGGGCCAGCATGCTGGCGTACTGGGGCGGAATTCGCGTCGACATGCATTTCCTCCACTACTTTCCACAATGGCCATGGCTCGGTTTCGCGATCACGGTACTGTGGCTGGTGGGCTGCACGAACGCATTTAACTTGATCGACGGCATGGATGGCCTGGCAGCCGGCGTTGGGCTGGTGGCAGCGATAACAATGTTGTTGGCTGCGCTCACGCAGGGGAATCTGCCCTTGGCCCTGGCCACGATGCCGCTGGTCGGATGTCTGCTCGGCTTCCTACGTTATAACTTCAACCCCGCGTCGGTTTTTCTCGGGGACAGCGGAAGTCTGTCAATCGGTTTTCTGATGGGCTGCTATGGCGCCCTGTGGAGCGAGAAGTCAGTGACGCTGGTAGCGATGACGGTTCCCGTCCTGGCGGTTTCCATCCCGCTTCTGGACGTCCTGCTTTCTATCACGCGGCGATACTTGCGCAACCGGCCTATTTTTCAAGGCGACCGCGGACACATTCACCATAAGTTGTTAGAGCGCGGGTTTAGCACCAAAGGAGCCGTGCTGATTATTTACGGCATGTGCAGCCTGGTGGCGGTATTGTCCCTGGTCGCTAGCGCCCTTCATAACCAGTTCAGCGGTCTGATCGTGTTGGTGGTCTGTGGGGCCGCTTGGTTAGGTATCCGGCATTTGGATTATGCGGAATTCGCCATGGCAAGCCGCATGTTCCTGGGCGGAAGATTTCGCCGGATCATTGACGTGGAGGCCCGGTTGGTGGATTTCGAATCGGCGCTTGCAAGGGCAATGAACCTGGAGGAATGTTGGACCAGGATACTGGCCGGCACCGAAGAATTCGGATTCCAAGGTGTCCGAATGAGCGTCAATGGAGAAGTCTTCGAAGAGTTAGCCGCAAGGAATGGCGACGTGACGTGGCAGTTGAGAATACCTCTGCCGGGAGGGCAATACATCAACTTCGTTCGCGATCTGGATTCCGAATTAAATCCGCTGATCCTGAGTGCTTTTGTAAGCTCGGTCGAGCGGGGCTTGAGGAGTTCCATCGCGCACGGACTGAAGCCGGCGCGCATCCAACCGGAACTCACTCGGCCTCCCGCTACCGCGCCGCTCTATAATACCGCCGGCGCGGGAGATTAGCGCATTCGAGGGCGATCCGCCAAACCCGGCGCCCGGGGTTCCCTGCGTCCGGTATTCCGATTCGATTGTTTCACCGCGATACAGGCTTTTCAAGCTCCTGCCGTAAGAGCGCCGGCGTTTGTGTATATGAGGACGGTAATAACCACCGGGGCGAATCGGACGTGCGCTCGACTGTACGCCGGCCGCGAGTGGACGCCGAAAACCTGGATCCCGGGAGAAACATGCGCATCGACGTCCCCGGGCTAGAAACTCGCCCGATGCAGCGCAGTATCTCGGGTCGTCGCACATGGGCTTACTTGGGAATCTGCTGCCGTGTTTCTTCGCGATATACCAAGCAGGATCGCGCTTAGGTGTTACTGTTTCGCCGATTGCCGAGTTCGCTCCAGCCTGCTCCGCCGCTGTTGGAAAGTGGCTGTGACGGACGCCATCTCGGGGCCAGTCAGTTGCGCGGGATCGCAGGCAGGCAGGCCTCTCCGACACGCCTCGACATTGCGCGATCGAAACGCAGAGCGTGCGACGTTCAAGTCGACTTGGTTGAGTTCCAGTGGCTCACACGTCGCCAACCCATTGAGGCAACTAGAACGATTTCGACGCTCAAGTTCGGCTCGTATAGCTTTCTCCTCGGATTCGCTCAGGAGCAACGGATCGCAGCTTGGCGAATTATCGAGACAACGCTCGCGGTTGCGGCTTAGTGAGGCGGCCTGTACGGATGCTGCTTCGCCAGCTGTCAAGCGCAGCGGATCGCAACTGGACGATCCACTTAAGCACCTTTCAAGGTTGCGGTGGGCTGCGGAAGCCTCGACCGTACCCTTCTGACCCTGAGTTAGCTTGGTCGGGTCGCAGGTGGGGGAGCCGCTTATACATTTTTCGAAATTGCGGCGCCCGGCTGCCACTTGGCCTGCTACAAGATCTTTTTTGTTGAGCATGAGTGTATTACATGTCGCCGAGCCGTTTAAACATTTCTCGAAGTTGCGTCGATAACGAGCCGTTTGCACCGCATTGGCGTCGGTAGTGGACAAGCGGGTGGGATCGCACAGCGTCGAACCTTGTAAACAACTGTCCACATTACGTTTTTTCGATGCATCCGAAACCTGCTTCACCTCAGCGGGGCTTAGCACCGATATATCACAATTAGCAAGACCTTTCACACAGTTGATCAGATTGGCGGCAACGGGAGGAGCGGAGGGGGCCGATTTGCGCGGGGTCTGACCCGCCACAACCGCCGACGCTAGAAATGCAAGGATGGTGCCTCGGGTCCGCATACCGTTAGTGTCCCTGTTTCTAATGGAGATTGCCAGTACTAGTACTTACGAGGACCAAATAGATCTTAAGTTCATTGACAGTTGTCATAAGAATTGGGCATACTCCGAATACGCACTGACATTTGTCATTTGAGCTGGACCGGGACTAGCCCGGCGGTGCGGTTAAGCGTCGTCATTTCAGTAAACACGAAAATGGGACTGAAAGGGCGGTAGCTTGTCCCATTCCCGTTCCGGGAGCAATTTCAAGGTTGACAACATTGAACCAAGGAGGAGGGATGCTGTGGCCGTACTAAAGCCTAGAGAGCGTCTCGTGTACTTCCGAATATCAGAAGATGAGTTCCGTCAATTCGTAAGCGTTTGCGAGCAAGAAGGCGCGCGCAGCGTCTCCGATCTTGCCAGAAGCGCGGTCCAGCGCCTAATTGCGGACGGCAATCGTCAACGTGAAGGTGAGGAGTTGACTCAGAAGATGGAGCGTTTGGAGAACCTTATAGCAGCGTTGACAGAACAATTGCGATTGCTAACGGTTGCGCGAATACACAATGCCGGCGTGGTCGAACTAGTGATACCCGAGAACGGCCGGTTTGGACCCAACGAATCTGCTGATGAGCCCAATTGGAGGAAAGAATAATCGCATGGAAATGTCTTACGGCGATAATGGCAGAACGAACAACCAACTCGTTCCTTACGTCGAGGATCTAGCGATCGATGCCCGGCCGGGACTTGTTTCAAAGTACGCTGAGAGCGAGCAACATGACTCCTCGTCGTTCGACGTCCGTAAGCTTTTCGCGCGGTACTGGCTGCTGTTGGTCGTTCTCATGACCCTGGGCGTGGCCGGTGGCTTCGTCTCGGTGGTGTTGAGTGCGCCGATGTACAAAACGTCTCTGTTGATCGAGGTCCAAGGGAGCAGCCTTGCGATGCTCAAAGATGGCATGTTTGGCGGAGCGAGCGCGGAGACCACACTGATAGATATTCAAACCCAGATTAATATTCTGCGTGGCGGGTCTTTCCTGAAGCGGGGCGCAGATCGTATGCAGTCGGAAACCGTTCCATTGGCGCCGACGGGGCAAGACTTGTTCTCGCGATTACGTCAGCGCCTGCATCCGGCAACGCAGGACCCCCTGGAAAATGCCAGGCGGGGTCTCATGGTAGCGGTCCAAACCTTTGACGCCCGGCCCGTGGCCGGGACCCGGCTGATTGAACTCAGTTGCCAATCGACTAGCCCGGATGTGGCGGCGCAGTTCTTGAATGCCATGGCTGCCGAGTTCGCGGAAGATACTTCCCGGTCACGCATGCAGAGCTCCCAAAAAACAAGTGAATGGCTGGCGGCGCAGATCGATGAAACGAAGTCAAAAGTACAAGAATCCGAGGAGCACCTACGGGACTTCGTACAAGCTTCAGGCAACGTGTTCGCGGGACAGGACAGCACGCTCGAAGACACAAAATTAGCTACGTTGAAAACCGAGCTTGCCAAGATCCAAGCCGATCGAATCATCAAGCAAACCCGATACGAACTCACGCTTAACAACCCACCGGAGACACTCGGCGAGATTTTGGACGACAGCGTACTGAAAGGCTATCAACAGCAAATCAACACGTTGAAGCGTGAAAAAGCCGTTTTGGAGACTACCTATACATCCAAGCATGAAAAAGTGCAAAAACTCGATGCACAACTTCCACTGCTTGAGAATTCATACAGGAACGAACTCAGCAGCGTCGTGAGGCGTATCAAGAACGACTACGATGCCGCGTTGCGCCAGGAGAAACTATTATCGGCAGCCTATAGCGGGCAATCCCAAAGGGTCGGTGCCGAGGCTGGCAAAGCAGCTCAATACAACGCGCTGCGGCGCGAGGTCGATACTCTGCGCCAAATGTATCAGTCGCTGCTCATGCAAGCCAATCAAGCGGGGTTGAGCAGTTCAGTGCCGGTCAACCCAATCCGAATCGTGGAACCCGCCAATCCTCCGGATGCTCCCTACAAACCCCGTCCTGTCTTAAATCTATCGTTTGGAACAATGTTGGGCCTTGGACTGGCGGCGGGGCTGGTGTTTCTTAGAGAGCGGATGGATCACAGCATCAAATCGCCCGGCATGACCCGACGGCTTCTGAATACGCCGGAGCTGGGCGTGATTCCGCACCTTTATTCGAACGGCAACGGTATGACCCGTTCGTTTCGCAATGGAAAGAACCCCAGTAACGATGTGCCCTTAGTGGACCCCGCCGCGGCGTTAGTTCGATGGCAGCAGAGCCCAGCGTTCGTGGCGGAGTCCTTCCGTGGCACTCTGGCATCGATTCTGAGAAATCAGGCTGGCAGGAAGCAGAGAACCATTCTAATTACCAGCGCGGGACCGGCCGAAGGTAAGACTACGGTGATTCAAAACCTCGGGATCGCCCTGGCTGAAACCGGCGCGAAGGTGTTGCTGGTGGACGCCGATTTCCGCCGGCCTCACTTACACCACAAGTTTGGGCTGTCCAACGAATTGAGCTTGATCGATCTGATTTCAGAAAACACCGCTCTGGAGCAATACCCAGCCGAGCGGTTCGGCGTGCCCAGTGGATTTGCTGGACTCTCGGTACTCCCCAATCGTTCAACACGCGACAATGTTTCCAAAGCGCTTTACTCGCCGAGATTGCGTGCTATTTTCGATATCTTGCTACAGCGATACGACACGATTCTAGTGGACGCGCCGCCCATTCTCCATGTCGCCGATACACGGATCATGGCGCCTCTAACAGACGCTCTCATTCTCGTATTGAGATGTGGTGTTACGCACCGGGACGCCGCCCTCGAGGCATACCGTCGTATTCAGGAGGACGGCTTGTCGCTGTTGGGAACAGTTTTAACAGATTACGATTTGAGCGCGGCTCACAAGAGCCAGTACTACTACGAATATGATGAGCAAACTCGATCATAGCGGCTCAGCAGCGATAGCTTCCACGTCGCCGTCGTTTGGGATCGCGGCGGTTTATGTTCGGACGGTCCTGATTGCCGCTCTGCTGCTGGTCGCTTTTTGGCCGATCATCACCGGAATGTATGCGAGTTGGTTCGACGACCGTTCCTACATGGAGCACGGAATACTGGTAATCCCGGCGGCCTGCTACATGGGCTGGACGAAACGCCAGCAACTGGCCCGAATTCGACCGGAGCCATCTATCTGGGGCTTGGTCTTGCTGGGCTGGGCCGCGGCACAAGCTACCCTTAGCGTAGTCTTATTTTGGCCGTGGGTTGGACGCACAGCTTTCCTGATGGCATTAGTAGGATGCATCCTGGCTACCTATGGTGCGCGGATGGTTAACGAATTGAAGTATCCCCTTTGTACCCTGATTCTGATGATTGCACCTCCTTCGTTCATTTATGATCGGCTCACCCTTTCTCTGCAATTGCTGGCCAGCCGATTAGGAGAGACTTTTTTGGAAGCTCTGGGATACTCGGTGATGCGCGAGGGTAATATTTTGGAGCTGGTCGGAATCAAGTTATCGGTGGAAGAGGCCTGCAGCGGCATCCGTTCCCTTTTTTCGATCTTATTCATGTGCACGCTTTACAACTTCTTCTTCGTTCGAGGCAATTTCACAAAGACACTGATTTTGGTGATGGCCGTACCGATCGCCATCCTGGGGAATGCGGGCAGAATTCTAGCAACGGGGATTGCCAGCCAGTACAACCGCGAATTGATCCAGGGCGTCTCGCATGAGACGTTCGGCTATATAAGCGTCATAGTGGCAGGAATCGGTTGCATCTCATTGCACATGTTTATTCTTTGGGTGCAAAAAATCTGGCGAATCCGGCATGCCTAAGGCCATGAGATTATTCGCGGGTGGCTTGTTTATCCCTATCGCCTTGATTTTGGGAGTCCAAACAGTAGCGCCACACCTTATCTCTATCCACGAAAGCGACTTCGCTCCTCCGGCGCTCCATGAAATTCCTTATGAGATCGGCACGTGGCGGGCTCGCGGCGACGAATCGTTAGATCGCAGTGTTACCGAATACCTACGGCCCGATGAGTATATGCTTCGAAACTATGTGAACCAGGCCTCCGGTACAACCGTGAACCTGTTTTTGGCCTACTTCAAGTCGCTTCAGAATAGCTGGGGTCCGCATTCCCCCTCTATTTGCCTTCCGGGGGCGGGATGGCTCATTCGGTCATTCGACCAGACCTCTGTGGATGTCCCGAGTCCAACGAACAGCGTTCCGGTGAATCAATATTTCTTGGAGAAATCCGGGGAACATATTCTGGTTCTTTACTGGTATCAGAACAATCGCAGGGTATGGGCTGACGAAAATGAAGGGAAGTTCAGGCTCTTGAAGGACTTAGTGCATTACCACCGCTCCGACGTAAGCCTAGTCAGACTGGTAACGCAAGTTCGAGGATCAGCAGTGGAAGACGAACTCAATCGGATCCGCGACTTTGCGAAGACCATACTTCCGGTCTTAACGGAACGTTTCGCCGCCACCAACTAACCTTGTGCGAATCCTTTATCTCAATCCCTGCGGCCAGATGGGCGGCGCCGAGATCAGTCTCTTAGACTTGCTGACCAGTATGAGCACTGCCGAACCGGACTGTGAGATGCATCTCGTTGTGGGCGAAGACGGTCCGTTAGTTGCGCGGGTGCAAGATCTTGGCATTCAAGTGGCCGTAGCACCTTTTCCATGTGCGTTGGCGCGATTGGGAGATTCCGGAACCCATCCGCTTGCCGTGCTGTGGACCGGACTGAAAGCAATTCCCGGGACAATGCGATACGTCGCGGGTCTCCATAAAAAAATATCGGCAATCAAGCCAGATGTCATCCATACTAACGGATTCAAGATGCACGTGCTCGCCGTGTGGGCGCGCTCCAGCGGCACGCCGGTAATCTGGCACATCCGCGACTACGTCAGCTCGCGCCTTCTGATGAAACACCTGTTGCGATTACATGCCCGGTATTGCGCCTGTGTGATCGGTATCTCTCAAAGCGTCACACGAGATATTCAAGAGGTGTGCGGATCGCGATTGGAAGCCACCTGCCTTTATAACGCGGTAGACCTTCGGCGCTTTTCGCCCGATGGCGAGCAAGCAGATCTGGATCTGCTCTCAGCCATGCCTCCGGCCACACAGGGCACCATGCGGATCGGTTTGATCTCGACGCTAGCGCGATGGAAGGGACATGCAGTGTTCTTGAGGGCGCTGGCCCGACTCACGGCTGACCTCCAGTACCGTGCGTACGTTATTGGCGGGGCAATTTACCAGACTGACAATAGCCAGCAGAACCTGGACGAACTGCGCGCGCTGGCCCGTCGCTTGGGGATCGCGGACAAGGTCGGCTTTACGGGTCTCGTCCGAGAACCGGCCTGCGCCATGCGAGCACTGGATGTGATCGTGCATGCCAGTACTCAACCGGAGCCATTCGGCAGAGTCATCGCCGAGGGCATGGCTTGCGGACGACCCGTTATCTGTAGCGCGGCAGGCGGCGCGAAGGAGCTGATTGCGGACGGGTTCGACGCACTGGCGTATACGCCCGGCGATGAAGTAGCGCTAGCCAATCGCATCACTCAACTCGCGCGAAGTCCCGAACTGCGCACGCGTCTGGGTCGCGCCGGACGAGTCACTGCAGAGCGGCGGTTCGACTTGACGCGACTGGCAAAAGAAGTTATGCCGATTTATCGGCGTATCGTTTCCGGCGACCTCCCCCAACCGTCCGCAAAGCTGGCTGCAACTCGTTGATCTGCGCTGCTTAGAAAACTCAAAATCTTATGTGTGGAATCGTTGGCGCAGCCGGAGTGAACGACCCGCAGATTACCGAGCGGGTCGAGCGAGCTTCCGATCTCATGCTTCACCGAGGTCCTGACGACGGCGGAGCATTCTCGGACGAGCACGTCTCATTCGGCTTTCGCAGGCTCTCGATCATTGATTTATCGCCCGCGGGGCATCAGCCGATGCTGAGCCACGATCGCAGGGCAGTTCTGGTGTTTAACGGCGAAATCTACAATTACCAAGAGCTGCGCAAAGAGTTGGAGCCCCACTATCAGTTCGTGTCTCGCACCGATTCGGAAGTACTTTTGAACGGCTACCTCGCCTGGGGTTGGGACGAACTTCTGCGGCGCATCGATGGCATGTTCGCATTCGCGATCTGGGATAGGCTTCAGCGACGGCTGCATGTCGCGCGCGACAGAAGTGGGAAGAAACCGTTGTTCTATGGACAAGTATCAGGCGGCTTGGTCTTCGCCTCCACATTGAATGCGCTGCTGGAGCTTCACCGATCGACACCGGATGTAGATGCGCTGGCGATTGATGCCTACCTGAGTTATCAAGCAATACCCGCTCCGTTAACTGCATTTCACGGCGTACACCAATTGCCGCCCGCGCATGGATTGGTGTTTGATCTGGAACCTAGGAAACTGACCGTCGCGCGCTACTGGGATGTCCGCTACCTCCCGAAACTGAAGCTCTCGGAGGCGGAATTACTCGAACAACTCGATGAGCTGGTGCACAGAGCTGTGCGCCGCCGCTTGATGAGTGACGTCCGCTTAGGGGCGTTCCTGTCAGGAGGGGTCGATTCCAGTCTAGTAGTTGCGATCATGGCGCAGGAAATGCAAAAGCCGGTAGAGGCCGTGGTTATTGGCTTTGCCGATCCGGCATTTGACGAACGCCCGCACGCCCGAAAGGCGGCGGCTCGCCTGAATGTACATCTTCATGAGCACGAACTCCCCGCCGATGCAGTGAATGCACTTCCTGAGATCATCTGGCACTACGGCCAGCCGTTTGCGGATACCTCCATGGTGCCAACCTACTTCGTCGCAAAATATGCACGCCGGCACGTGACCGTTGTACTAAATGGCGATGGCGGCGACGAGCTGTTTGGCGGTTATGCGCGTCCAGTGGTCGCTCGCGCGGCGGGTCACTACCGGCGCATGCTGCCTGCGGGAATCCGCCACTCGATTGGCGATTGGTTCTCGGGCAACGAAAGCAAGGCTTTGCGGAGAATTAGTTTGCTCGCCAAGGCCGGACGCTATGACGGCTATCGTGCGTACCCCTATGAGCGGGGCTTTCAGGAATTCCGTGACCTTATGTTTACGGATAGCTTTCGACGTCAGACCTCGTCCGTCGACCCGAGCGAGTATTACAGGACGGCCTGGGAGGAGACCGATGGGTGCGACGACGTCGATAAAGTGTTGAGTCTGGATTTTAAGACCTATCTCCCCGATCAGCTTCTCACGAAAATGGATGTCTCGACCATGGCGCACAGCGTGGAGGCCCGGTCGCCGCTGCTCGACAAAGAACTAATCGAGTTCGCTGCAATGATCCCAACTTCATTACGATTGCGCGGCTTCACAACCAAGTATTTACTCAAGAAGCTGGCCGCTCGTTATGTCCCTCCCGAGATAGTCTATAGAAGAAAACGTGGATTTGTTATGCCCGTGGCCGATTGGTTACGGCGTGAGTTGTCCGCCAGCACGCGCTCCGTGTTGCAAAGCAAATCGTTCGCGGAACGGAATTGGATACGGCCGGAGTCAGTCAAGCGCATGATCGCTGAGCATTCTTCCAAACAACGGAACTGGAGCGAGCAGCTTTGGACGCTCTTTGTGCTTGAACTGTGGGCGCGTGTGACCATCGATAAAGTCTTGAGCCGCGACACGCCACTGAAAGAGGTGGCGTAGTGTTCGTCGGTGCTATCCCAGACGAAATCTGCTTCTTTGGCCGGTCTGAATCGTAGGTCTTATTTCGTCGCCCAGAGGGTACCGCTTGAAGAGTAGAATCGCTCAAATTGGTTCCACCGCGACAGAAACGCCAAAAAGAGATGTCCATGCACATCAGGAATCGCGATTATTTGCCTTCCGTCACTTCCCGCCGCTGGACGGACTTCGGGGACTGGCGATCCTGCTAGTTGTCGTAGGCCACGTTTTGGCGTTCGATTTCGGGTTGTACGGCGCAGGCAGTCTGGGCGGCCTGGGGGTTCTGCTCTTTTTCGTCCTGAGCGGTTTCCTGATTACCGGGCTGCTGGATCGGGAACTCCGTGAGACCGGCGATATTTCACTTTCCCAGTTCTACCTGCGCCGCGTTTTGCGTCTGTTCCCAGCCTTATTCTGTTTCCTGGCCGTACTATGTATTCTGATCGAACTTGGCATCGTAACCGACACGCCATGGTACACGATCTTGGCATGCCTGGTGTACGTGCGCAACATATGGGGACGAGGGACTTCAAGCGGTCATCTTTGGTCGCTGTCCATAGAAGAACAGTTCTACATGCTGTGGCCGGTAATCATGCGCGTGTTCAGCCGAATTGCAGCACTGCGTGTTGCCATCGCCGGTTCGATCGCGATAACCCTCTTTCGCATGATCGCAATTCATTGGGAGTGGTTCAACTACGGTACCGGTGTTTTTTATGAGCGCTCGTGGTTTCGTTTTGACTCCATCCTCATCGGTTGCGCAGTCGCGTTGTTTCTGAGCAATTCGACTGATCGGGGATTCGTTGTGAGGTTCCTCTCCAGCCGCTTTATTCCAATGTTTGTGTGGCCTATCCTCATCGCTTGGACCATCCGGGGCGAAGCAAAGACCCACGCCTGGTATCTAACGATTCAAACCGTGTTGGCCGCGGTGTTACTAATAAATCTTCTTGTGGCGTCGAACGCCTCAGTTTATCTGTCCGTATTATCGCATCCACTAGCTCGCTGGTTTGGCCGAATTTCCTATTCGTGGTATTTATGGCAGCAGCTATTCACAGTTTTCGTCGCCCCTTCGTGGCTGGGATTGAGGACCTTCCCATACAACGTCGCAGTCAGTCTATTGTTGGCCGTGATATCTCGCGCCGTCGTTGAGCAGCCCTTCCTGAAGATGAAGGAGCGCATAAGCTACCGCGTCTCTCGTCGGTTCAGTTGTGCGGCGGCTCTTGAGCATCAGTTGTAAATGGGCGAGCGATCAATTCGCGGGTGACCAGAGGCCGGGGCTATATAATGCGCGTTTTGCATGCAAGTAGCGGCAACCTGTACGGCGGCGTTGAAACGGCGCTGGTGACTCTGGCGCGCCTGCGGCATCTGTGTCCCAGCATGCAACCCGAGTTCGCGCTTAGTTTTGAAGGCCGGCTCAGTAGAGAGCTGACTGAAACCGGGGTCGTAGTGCATCAACTCGGAGAAGTCAGGGCCAGGAAGCCGTGGACCGTCTGGGCGGCCCGCAGGCAACTACGCCAGTTATTGTCCAGTGAGCCGTTCGACGCGGTGGTTTGCCATATGTCCTGGCCGATGGCCGTCTTCGGAAGAGCTGTCAAAGATTCAAACACGCGGTTGGCTTTTTGGGCGCACGATGCCATCCACGGCCGAACCTGGTTGGAACGATGGGCTGCAGGCGTTGTGCCGGATCTAATCATCGGTAACAGTCTTTTTACGCAGGGGACCATCGTGCAACTGTTTCCGGACACGCCCTGCAGCGTCATTTACTATCCGGTTTTACTACGCCAACAAGAGGCGGCTTGTAAAATTCGCGAAGAGGTCCGGAAAGAGCTAGGCGCCTTGAACGATACGGTCGCGATTATTCAGGTCAGCCGCATGGAAGCCTGGAAAGGCCATCTTCTGCATCTGGAGGCGCTTTCGAGATTGAAACATGACAAGAGATGGGTCTGTTGGATGGTAGGCGGTGCTCAGCGCCCAGTCGAGCAGGAATATATGCGGTCGATTGAGCAAAGGGCCATAGATTTGGGAATTGGCGACCGCGTACTATTCCTGGGGCAGCGGTCGGATGTGCCACGGCTGTTAGCTGCCGCCGATATTTTCAGCCAGCCAAATATGGGGCCGGAGCCTTTCGGAATCGTCTTCATCGAAGCGTTGTCAGCCGGGCTGCCGGTGGTAACGACTTCCATGGGTGGTCCTAAGGAAATCATCAACGCTTCTTGCGGCATGGTTGTTCCCCCTGAACATCCCGAGTTTCTGGCGGCGTCCCTGCAACAATTGATTGATTCCCCCGCCTTGCGCTCCAAACTCGGGCAAAACGGTCCCGAGCGGGCCCGCGAACTCTGCGATCCCGCGAAGCGCATCCCGGACCTTTATGAGGTGCTGAGCGGGTAATCCCAAAGCAACCCGGCACCGCTCTATTTTTTCTTATTTTCATCTTTACGATGCCATCATCCGTTGATTTTGTAGGCGCATTTTGTAGCGGAGCCACCCGTTCTCAGTTTGTGAACTGCGAAGACAGGGTGCTTAGTACTCCTGGCCGATTTGGCTACCGTCGCTGTATCGAGTGTCATTCCTTGCAAATCGACCCAGTTCCATCGGCGGAGATTTTGCGGCTCGCCTACAGCGGCGACTACATGACACACACGACTGGCGCTCCGGCGCAGATGTCTCCGGACACTTCCTTCGTGCTCAGTTGCGGGACGCGATCCACGCGTCTAGTTTCGGTTATAAGGAACTAGCGAATCGGCACCCACACTGGGTGCGCCTACTCGGAGCGGCGCTGTCTCACGTACCTTCGATACGCTCGCGAGTTGGTTGCCACGTTCGTTTTTTGCAGGATCGATGTGGTGCAAAGTTGTTGGATGTCGGCTGTGGAAATGGCAATTTTCTCGCCGCAGCCGAGAAAGTGGGCTGGAGGGGAACCGGCCTGGAGCCCGATCCGGTTGCAGCGTCGATCGCGAAGGCCAGAGGATGCCAGGTGATCCAGGGGAATATAGAAGATTTCCATCCCTCCAAAAAGGCCTATGATGCGATCACATTGGACCATGTATTAGAGCATCTTCACGATGCGCGTTTGGTCTTATCTAAATTGAAAGCGGCCCTGGCAAACGACGGTGTTCTGGTTAGCGTAACTCCGAATCCAGGTAGCTTAGTGGCAAGAATCTTTGGCGTATCCTGGTATGGCCTGGATCCACCCCGTCATCTTCATATTCCTAGCGCAAGCGGTCTGACGGCTCTGTTCCATGAGATTGGATTTGAATCGCGGGTATTTACTGTGCCGCGGATCAGCAGATGCTACGCATCGGAATCGATGAGCATTCGAACGTTGGGCCATGCACACAAGAAGAGTGCGAGGTTCATTCCGCGGCTCCTGGGGATGGCCGCCCAATTGTCGACTTTTGCCGGTCTGAATTTCGGCGAGGAGATAGTTTGCATTGCAACCAAGCGGCAGAGTTCTCGCTCGCTAGGTCGACCAATCCGTCTCAAGAACTCGACCGATTCTGCGTCGGTCCACTAAATGGATACGCTGCTAGCTGCCTTTCGCCAGGCAATGACAATGATTGCATGATCCCTCCTAAGAAAAGACCCCCGTGGGTGATCGTAGCCGGTGGATTCCACGAGCAAGGGGGGATGGACAAAGCCAACCTGGCGTTGGCGGAGTATCTGCTCGATCAAGACATTCCTGTTCATTTGATCAGTCACGGAGTTGACCCAGATCTTCAAAAGCATCCCTTGGCTACGGTACATTTGATACCGCGTCCGATGCAGTCGTTCTTGCTGGGAGAATTCGCCTTGGCTTTAGGCGCCAAAGTGATTATTCGCAGAGTTGTAAGAAACTGTCCGCAAGCGCGCGTGGTCTTGAACGGTGGTAACTGCGTTTGGCCAGGAATCAACTGGGCTCATTACATTCATCACGCTTGGTCCGGTCCGAAGAACGGCAGCTTGCTATACGAAATCAAAGGTACGCTGAGTGAGGATTGGGCGAAGCGGACTGAGCGCGCGGCCTTTCGCAAAGCGCAGCTGGTGATTACCAATTCTAAGCGCACCAGCCGCGAAGTGACCGAATACTTCGGAGTGAATCCAGAGCGTGTCCATACCGTATACCTGGGCAGCGATCCGGAATGGGGGCCGGTATCGCCCGGCGAGCGCGCCGCCAACAGACGGTCTTTTCAGATTCTTGGGTCAGGCAAGGTGGCGGCGTTCGTGGGCGGTATCGGATACGATCACCGAAAAGGCTTTGATGTCCTGTTTCAGGCCTGGGAGCAGCTCTGCGCCTTACCGGATTGGGACGTAGATCTCTTGGTCGCCGGTAGCGGCCCGGCCGTGCCAATGTGGCGCTCCAGAATTCAGCACTCCGGCTTGTGCGATCGAATCCGCCTGTTGGGCTTCTCCGGACAAGTCAAGAGTATTCTTGCCGCGGTCGACCTGCTCATCAGCCCCGTGCGTTACGAAGCCTACGGTTTGAACGTTCAAGAAGCAGTCTGCCGAGGCGTCCCCGCCATGGTTTCTTCCTCCGCCGGAGTGGCCGAGCGCTACGAGCCCGGTTTTGCTCCGATGCTTATCCCCAATCCGGAGGATGTCGGCGACCTGGTTCAACGACTGCTTGCGTGGCGATCTAAAGAAAAAGAGTGGCACGCCCGTTTTCAGCCCTTCAGCGATCGATTGCGCAGCCGGAGCTGGCGTGAAACTGCGGTCGATTTCGTGTCGATTGTCGAAGGAGAGCCGCTCGCGGAAAGAGCCAGCCGGGCGGCCTTGGCGATTCATCAACATTCATGATTGCTTTACTTCTTTGCGTGATAGGCGCTATCGGAGCGTTTTTGGCCGGTCGGCGCGCGCTGTGGGCGGGATGCTTTGTAGTCGCAACATCAGGCTATGGTTATGGAATACTGCGGGCCAATTTGTTTACGCCCTATTCCCACTTTATTTTCGACGCTGCCGTGGTGGGGCTATACGCCGCTCAGTTCGGGCCGGGATCAAGAAGAACTCCGGCCACGCCGCGCCCGGCGCTCAACACGTGGATGATAATCCTTATCGGCTGGCCGCTCCTCCTGCTCTTTTTGCCGTTTCAGCCTTTATTGATCTCCATCGTCGGTCTGCGAGGAAACATGTTTTTGTTGCCAATGATTTTATTGGGCAGCCGTCTGCGAAGCTTTGATCTGCGTCGATTGGCGCTGGGCTTCGCGTTGCTAAATCTGGTTGCCCTGGCTTTTGGAATCGCCGAGTCAATCCGGGGAATCGAGCCCTTCTTCCCAATTGGGCCCATGACGTCAACCATATACGGCAGCCAGGATTCGGGCGGCGAGCACCGCATTCCTTCCCTGTTCCAGAATGCTCATACTTACGCCGGGGTCATGGTGGCCACGATCCCCTTTTTGTTTGGCGCGTGGGTTCAAAAATCTGGTAGCCGCAATCAAAAGTTGCTTTTAGCCCTAGGCCTGGGAGCAGCTTTCATGGGCGTCTTGATGGCGCAAACGCGCACCAATATAGTTGTGGCCGGGCTGCTGATTGTGATCGCCTCCTTGACCGGAAAAATCGGCGCTGTGAAGCGTTGGATTTGGATTCTGGCTATCGCGGGTATTGTTTTCGCCGCCATGAATAACGCGCGCTGGCAGCGTTACAAGGCACTCGATGCTGATTCTGTCACCGACCGGATCGCGGGCAGCGTGAACCGCACGTTCTTCGAGATCCTGATCGAGTATCCGATGGGCAACGGCCTCGGCGGAGGGGGGACCAGCATTCCTTATTTCTTGGCGTCGCGAGTGAATCAGCCCATCGGCGCCGAGAATGAGTATGCGCGGATCTTACTGGAACAGGGAATCATTGGGCTGATCATTTGGGTGGGTTTCGTTATCTGGTTTCTGACAAATCGATCAGCATTTCAAAAAGACGATTGGCTCGTAGGCCGGCGCATGGCCTGGTGGGTGTGTGCCTTCGGCTTCTGCTCAGCTCCGATGGGCGTTGGGTTATTGTCTTCGATCCCGAATACCTTTCTGTTCCTGTTGTCTACAGGATGGACATCCGTGAAGCCGATCGGGGAGCCACAGCCGGTTCTCCGCGCTGCGCAGCCGCCGGTAGCGATACCTGTCGGCGAAGAGGTAAGAACGCAGTGAAACCCCCGTCAAACCTGGCTGCAGAAGCGCCGGTTCTGCTCAGTTCAGCAACTCAGGCGCCGGAGCGTGTAATTCTAGCGCCACTGTTCGTTCTGCATTGGAACCGCCCGGAGGAGTGTCTCCGCACGGTGGAAGCATTCCGCTCGCAAGGAGCTTCGGTCTGTGTACACGTAATAGATAATCATTCCGAACCGGAGTCGTTGCGCTCACTCGAAGAACGTCTACCCGCGGACGTCAACCTCATCCGGCTGAGTGAGAACAAGGGCTGGGGCGGTGCTTTCAATATGGTTCTGAAAGAGTGGCTCAACGCGGGCCCTGGTGAATTCTGCTTTGTCGCCGCCCACGATGCTCTTCCTCGAGAAGATTGCCTGGATTTGTTGCTGCAAGCGATGACGCGAGATCCCCGCATGGGGATCGCATGCCCGGAATACGGCGTCTCTGAAGTGCCCCGCTTTTCTAACCTCCGGTACTATCTGACCCAGGGCGTGGAACCCCGGCCCCGCGGTACAGCGGAAGCAGTTGATATTCCCTATGGTACGCTACTAATGTTCCGAAAAGACTGCCTGCGCGAAATCGGTCTATTCGACGAACGATATTTTGCCTACGGCGACGAGCATGAAATCGGACTGAGGGCCCGCCGCCATAATTGGATAGTGAGTGTCGTGTGGGGCGCGGTGGTCTTGAATACCGGCACTTGGACCGCCAGCCGCACCAGAAGTTATCTCTTCGCCCGGAACTCTCTGTTACTGGTCAAGACCTATGCCGGAAGGGGCTGGGCTGCTTTACGTCTGCTGCTAATGCTGCCCAATACTCTGCGCATGCTAATCCGGCCCCCAGAAAGTGAATACGCATTTTGCGCCGGCGCTCGGATGCTGGCGATTCGCGACTTTCTACTTGGCCGGTATGGCCCTCCGCCGCAGTGAGCGGAATTTCCACGGCTACCTGGCTGCAAAGCGGGATGCGACGCCCGAAGAAACTGTTAATCCTGTCATGTAACAAGTGAACGCTTCAAGAAAACGGACGAAAAACTCTTTTGGCAGTGCTAGTCCGGATACCAAAGAGTCCGTCATATCTCACCAAATGCCGTTTGGTACACAACAAGCTGGGCAAAAACGACGGAGCAGCCTCCTCACTCCTTTTCGGCGAATCACCTCGTCAGGACGTTTCATTGCTGAAATAGACGGCCTCCGTTTCATCGCAATTCTCTCGGTGTTCATCTTTCATCTCGGCGGTACGGTTGCTACTAACTCTCCACCGGAGCAAATTTCCTCGATTCAAACCGGATCGCTCAAGCAGATCGTAAACACGCTTGACATCGGCGTGCCATTATTTTTTGTAATCAGTGGATTTATTCTTGGTTTGCCGTTCGCTGAGGCAGCTTTCAAGCGAGAGAAACAGGTCAGCCTCAAGAGGTACTTTCTGCGCAGGGTAACCAGGCTCGAACCACCGTATGTTTTGTGTTTGCTCATTTCTCTCGGGCTCAAGGCTTTCAGTGGCAGAGGACTCGCCGTCCACCTGCCTCATCTTATGGCCAGCATGGCCTACCTCCATGACGCAATTTTTGGATATCAAAGCACAATCACAGCCGTAGCTTGGTCGCTTGAGATAGAAGTACAGTTTTACATTCTCGCGCCGCTGTTTTCGTTAATGTTCTTGATCAGGAATAGTTGCCTGCGGCGCGTATTGTTGTGTGTCTTAATCGCAGTCGCCATCGAAATCAGCGAGCTCACCAAAACAGATCTCAGGCTTCATCTGTCAGTCCTTGGCTTTGCGCAGTTCTTTTTGACTGGGCTTCTACTCATTGATTCGTACCTTAGCTTCCGCCTACGCAGCTCCTGGAGGTGGGACGTCCTCTCGGCTCTCGGTTGGCCGCTGCTTATCCTTCTACGCTGGAAGACACCGACACTGAGTGCTTGGATCTCCCCCTGGCTCATGTTCGTCCTTTATGCGGCCTGCTTCGCCGGTGTCCTGTTCCGGGGTTTGCTCACTCATCCCGTTATTACAACGATTGGTGGCATGTGCTATTCGATATATCTATTGCACAACCAACTCATCTATGGCTTTGCTCTTATCACAAGGTCCGTGTTGCCCGCGTCTACCTTTGCACTCCGGTTGGCGACCCAGTTCCTTCTAATTGGCCCAGCAGTCCTCCTAGTCGCCGCCGCCTATTTCGAAATAATCGAACGCCCCTGCATGCGTCCGGACTGGCCGCGCTTACTGATGCTTGCGCTTCGCCGGAAATCGGTAGCATCTATCAATTGCGCACCGGTAATCGAGAAGACGCACTCATGAAATGGGGCATGCACGCGTGCTTCGCGCACGACAACCATCTGGATCGTTCAACATATATTCGCGCCGGCGCGCTTATTCTGGCTATTCGTGACTTCCTGTTGGGCGCTACGATCCCCCTCCGAAATGACGCTCGGCGACGTATTTTGGATCGGTCATCAGTCATGCGCCAGAGTGTGACCGGCACTCGTGGGTTACAAAGAATACAGTGAAAAAGAGATTAATCCTCTCCGCTAACGCGGTCGTACGCAGGGGTGGCCAAGGTATAAACCTGCATCACATGATCGAGGGCTTGGGGGGCATGTATGACCTCTCGGTCTTCTGCCAGGGATCTGGTGCGGACACGTCCGCCCGGCACGTTCCTGAGTCGTCGTGGAGCGTGAGAATCCAACAGATTCCCATTTTGCGCAGGCGGCGCGACTGGATAAATTTACTGACTGAAGCGAATTTTGATCGCCAGGTGAGCCGCCAGCTGGAAGCAGCCGACATTTTCCAGGGCACCACCGGACAGTGCCTCGAGAGCCTGACGGTAGCTCAATCGAAGGGTTGTATGACGATCCTGGATGTCCTCACCTTGCACAACGAGCACTTCCACGCGCAAATGGTTCGCGAATCGGCCCGCTTCGGGATTCGTCCGGCGCAACACCCAATCATGCATAAGCGCGTGCTCGAAGAGTATCGGCGCGCGGAGTTAATTCGGGTCATGTCCGAACCCGCCCGCCAGACCTTTCTTGAACGAGGATTCGCACCCGAGCAGGTGTTTATCGCTGCCCCCCCTTTCGATATGGGTCGCTTTCCGAAAGCCGAATTCCGAGGAAGTCGCTTTACAGTCAGCTTCGTTGGATTGCTGGAGCCTGCCAAGGGCTTCCACTATCTGATCGATGCCTTTCGCGCCCTGAATCGTCCGGACGCAGAGCTTTTGCTGTGGGGTGGCACCGGAGCACGCGCACTGGCGCGCTATTTCCGTAAGCAAAATGCCGCTTGCCCCGCCATTCAGGTGCGGCCCTTCAACGTGTCGGAGATTGGGCCCGAAAATGTATACGGCATTTCTTCCGTGTTGGTTCATCCCTCTCTAGCCGACGGTTTCGGGCTGGTGGTAGGCGAGGCCATGGCCAGCGGTATACCCGTGATCACGACCACGGCGACAGGCGCTTCACAATGGATCGTCGACGGAGTCAATGGTTACATTGTGCCCCCAGGAGATTCGGATGCTATTCGAGACCGGCTTGAATATCTCATGGACCATCCGTCACTGCTGCCTGAAATGGGGCGCGCCGCACGGGAGACAATCGCCCAACTCACGATGGAACGCTTTCGGCAATCTTACTCGGACGCTATCGCGGGTAATCGCAAGTCCGCGGGCAACCTGGAGCGAACCGAAGCATGACGGACATCACGGCAATCATTCTTTGCGGCGGAAAGGGTGAGCGCCTGCGCCCTTTCACCGAGCATCTTCCGAAACCACTGGTGCCTTTGAATGGTCAGCCGATCCTTTATTATTTGTTGGACTACCTGGCACGCTCAGGTGTAAATCGTTTTGTTCTGTGCACCGGATATAAAGCTGAATGTATCGAACAATTCGTGCGGGACAGGTGCAATCCAGACTGGGACATCCGTTGCGTGAATTCTGGAGATGTAACGATGACCCAACGTCTGCGCGATGCATGGCCCTACGTGCACGGCCGAGCTCTGATTTGCTATGGAGACACGCTCGCCAACGTCGACTTAACGCGGTTACAGCGCCGCCATCGCCAGCGGAAAGCTATTGCGACGATGGCTCTGTACCGTCCACATAACCCATTCGGCGTGGTGAAGTTCGACCGCGGCCGGAAGATTCGAAGCTTCGTTGAGAAGCCCCGGCTCCCGCAATGGATCAACATCGGCTTCATTTTATGCGAAGCAGCGGCAACCACGGAGTATCTCCACTCCTCACCGGATATGGTGGAGTTTCTATCCGCTCTGGCGGTATCGGAAAAGCTTTTTGCCTACGAACACTCGGGCAAGCACTTGACTATTAATACAGAAAAGGATAGGCAACAAGCGGAGGGCGAATTGATCGAGTTCTTCTCCCTTCTCGATAACTAACTCACTATGAAAAAACGCGTACTTGTGACGGGCGGCTCTGGTTTTATCGGCTCCCATCTAGTCCATCGTCTCCTCAAAGAGGGTTCTGAAGTTGGCGTGACGGTCCGTTACGGCAACGTAATGAAAAACGAGCGTCTGAAAGATATTTACTCAGATATTCGGGTCATCGAAGCGGACCTGCGAAACCGCGGTGCACTCTCCCAAGTACGTGATTGGCGACCCGAGGTTGTTTTTCACCTCGCCGCTTACAATCATGTGGGCGAGAGTTTCACTCAGGTGGAAGAGTGCTTCGATGTAAACGCCAAGGGAACAGCCAACCTCCTCGATAGTTGTAACGGCGTGGAGAAGTTCGTTTATATGTCGACGTCGGAGGTCTATGGATATCAGGACGCGGTCCCTTTTGTAGAGACCATGAACCCGCAACCGATCTCTCCATACGCCATCACGAAGTATGCGGGAGAACTGTATTGCCGAATGAAGCAGCGGATGAGTGGCGCCGTTCCCATTCTGATCGTACGCCCCTTTAACACATTTGGCCCGTACCAAAGCAGTAAGGCCATTATTCCCGAGCTGATCATCAAGTGCCTGATGGGAGATGCGCTGCAGACCACGGCCGGTGAACAAACACGGGAGTTCAACTTCGTCGATAACATTGTGGACGGCATCATCAAGGCCGGCGAGCACACTGGCGCCTGCGCAGGCCCAATCAATATCGCAGCGGGAGAAGAGGTCCCGATCCGGGAAGTTGTGACTCGAATCGCTACTCTCACCAACACCAGGTCCAAGGTTGAGATCGGCGCCCTTCCTTATCGCCCCACCGAGATTTGGCGCATGTATGCCGATCCCAGCCGTGCCGAAAGCATTCTAGGTTGGAAGCCGCGGATCGGTCTGGACGAGGGACTAAAGAGGACGGTCGATTGGTTCCGCGAATATCTGCGAATTGGCGTCTGATCGTAAGCCGCGGCGGCCAAGTCGCAGAACTCCCTAACGACTATTAATGCATGTAACTTTCATCACCGCGGGCTCACAAGGTGACGTTCAACCTATGTTAGCCCTCGCAGTCGGGCTCCAGAATTCAGGTTTTCAAGTGCGTTTCTGCGCGCATAGCCATTTCGAATCTTTCGTCGAAAGTTTTCGCGTCCCCTTCTTTGCGTTGTCAGGCAATAGCCCCGAAAAAGTGCAGCGCGATGAGCACGGCCGGAAACGAAAGTCTCGTTTAGCGACGCTGATTCACATCCTGAGACGTCAAACCGAGCCAGAGCAGGCTGAATTCCGTCGCTTGCAGGAGGCGTGTCAATCCACCGATGCTCTCGTATGCTCACCGTTAGCAGGCTTGGCCTGCCATGTCGCCGAGAGTCTCCGTATTCCTTACTGTCTGACATGGTTGCATCCGCAATATCCTACGCGCTATGCCCCCAGTCCTCTCGGGCCGCCGGCTTTGCCGCTGGGGCAACTATATAACCTTTCAACGCATCTCTTCATGCAGGCGCTTTTCTGGCTGCCGAACAAATCCTGGGTGAACAGATGGCGGACCGAAACATTGGGCTTGAGGCCGATTTCCTTCTTAAGCCCCTTGCACCAGATGCACAAGCAACACATCCCAATGCTGTTTGGATTCAGCCCGGCCTTTATACGGCGGCCGCCGGACTGGCCGAACTGGATGCACGTAACCGGTTATTGGTTCCTGGATCACAACAAGCACTGGACGCCGCCCGAAGGTTTGGAACAATTTATTGCAGCCGGGCCTCCTCCCTTTTCCCTCGGGTTTGGGAGCGTAGTCGACGCTTCGGCGGATGGATTATTGCAAAATATTCTTGCAGCTTTGTCCTCCGCCGGGCAACGAGTAGTCTTGGTGAGCGGCTGGAATAGATACACGTCCGAGCTACCAGAAAATGTATTTCCGGTAAAGTCCGTACCCTACGAATGGCTCTTTCCGCGTGTGTGTGCCTCAATTCACGCGGGCGGTGCGGGAACAGTTGCCGAAGTGCTCCGGGCAGGCATCCCTTCCATCTGTATTCCATTTGCCGGCGAGCAGAAATTCTATGCGAGAAGACTGGCGGAGTTGGGCGTTGCGGCTCCGCCAATTCCGCGGCAGGATGCTAATACGCAACGCCTCATTCAGGCCATTCATGCGGTGACAACCGACACTGTTATGCGGCAGACGGCCAAGCAATTGGCATGCGTCATCCGCCGCGAGAATGGCGTTGCGGAAGCCGTGCGTTTATTGAAGAGCTATCTCAAAAGCGTTTGAGTGCCTATGCCAGGCTCGTCATCTCTTACTGTCATGCAACACCTGGGATGGAGCGCGGGCCTGTGGAAATGCGCAATAGCATATAATTTTCGCTGCAGAAAATTCGGCTTGCCCGCGTTCATCTGGTTGACTAAAGCCTATCTGCGTAAGCACGGCATGACCGTCTATATGAGAGTGGGCACGAGCGATTACGTGATTTTGAAACAGATCTTTGTCGAGGATGAGTACGCACCGCTGCGGGATCTCGATCAGCCGCGATGGATTGTCGACTGTGGTGCAAACGTCGGTTTTTCAAGCTTGTATTTCGCTCAACTCTATCCATCGGCAAATATTCTGGCCATCGAGCCAGACGTGAACAATGCCAAAGTGTTCATGCATAATCTCAGTGGATACAAGGACCAAGTTGAGTTGATCAGGTCGGCGATCTGGAGCCATCCCGCCCGCCTGGTCATCAATCCCGCACCGGTTACGATGGAGGCGGCCATCAGCGTCAGGGAAGCGCGAGAAGACGAGAACGAGACTTTCGTTGCGACTGACATTTCGAGCATCCTGGATCGCATTGAGGGTCACGAGATCGATTTGCTCAAGATTGACATTGAAGGCGCCGAGGGAGACTTATTTCGAGAACCCGATTGCCATCGCTGGTTGCCTCGAGTTCGTAATATTGCGATCGAGCTCCACACCGAGACTTGTAAAACCCGATTTTTCTCCGCTATGGCTCGCTATGACTTCGTCATGAGTCAATCGGGCGAGTTAACGATCTGCAAGAACATTGCGCCGAAGCAGCTTTAAATTGGAAATACAACTTCTTGATCGAGAGCGTGGAGGGGGCGCGACCGGCGCAGTCCGGCACCTGATCACTCCTGAATACCCTCCCCAACGCGGCGGCGTTAGCGATTACACGTGGCTGGTAGCTGAGGGCTTGGCTGGTGCCGGCGAAGACGTCCATGTGTGGTGTCCTGCTCTGACAGGCCCGTCGCTGGCGCAGCGATCCGTTCATGTCCATCGCGAACTCGGAGGCCTAACTCCCGCTGACCTGCGAAACGCCGGTGAGCAATTGGATCGTTTCCCGGCGCCTCGCCGAATTTTAGTACAGTGGGTGCCCCACGGTTACGGCTATCGATCGATGAACCTGCCGTTTTGCGCCTGGCTATGGAGCCGCGCCCGACGGGGCGATCGGATCGAGATCATGGTGCACGAAGCGTTTCTCCCCTTTGGAGGTTCTTCGCGCCAGAGTGCAGCAGCACTGGTTCATCGAGTGATGACGTCGCTATTGCTGCGTTCCGCGGAACGGGTTTGGGTATCGGTTCCGGAATGCGAGCGGCGTTGGAAGCCCTACGCACTGGGACGCCGCGTTCCATTTCAATGGCTGCCTGTGCCGAGCAACATCGAGGTCGTCCCTGACGCGCAAGGCATTCAAGCGGTTCGTGATCGCTATTTCCGGGGCGGGCTGCTCCTCGGACACTTTGGAACCTACGGCGCACCCGTGGCGTCCGTTCTGGAACCCGTTCTGTTGGATCTCGCCCGCGACCCTTCCAAGCCAATCATCCTGTTGATGGGAATGAGCAGCCAGGAATTTCGGGCAAGAATGATCGAGAAGAGTCCCACGCTAGCCGATCAATTGCATGCTACCGGCCCTCTATCTGCCGTGGATCTCTCGCGACACTTGAGCGGCTGTGATTTGCTCATTCAGCCTTATCCGGATGGCGCCAGTACTCGCCGCGGAAGTCTGATGGCGTGCCTGGCACACGGTAAACCAATTGTCACTACATTCGGCCACGTGAGCGAGCGGCTCTGGACCGACGCGGGCGCCGTTGCAATCGCTCCCGCGGGCAACACGGACGAATTTGTGAAGCTGATCAATCGACTTTCTGTCAATGGCGAGGAACGCATCCGGTTGGGGCGAGAGGCTCGACAGCTCTATCTGAGGCGATTCGACGTTTCGCACACCGTGGCAGTGCTCCTAGGAAGTCCGGGGAATCTGGTATGCGCATCTTAATTGCTACCTCGCACCGGAACGTAATAGGTGGCGTTGAGAAATATCTCCAGGCCGTGCTCCCCTTCTTAGTTCATCGGGGACACCATATTGCTCTGGTCTACGAAAATCGGGCGGACGCCGCGCAGGAACTCATTGATTCGCCTCAGTTCGAAATCATGGCTGAGAGCCTCGCCGAAGCCGGGGCCGAGCGCACGTTGCGATTCATCGGTCAGTGGAAGCCGGATGTCGTTTACTCCCATGGTTTGGAAACGGTCGACTTTCAAAGCGCCTTATTAAACGCGTATCCCAACGTCCTGTACGCCCACAACTACATCGGCACGTGTGCCACTGGTCAGAAGTGCCATTCGTTTCCGTCGCCCCAACCTTGCGATCGAAAACTGGGGATAGGATGTCTGGTCTTACATTACCCCCGGCGGTGCGGAGGCTTGCACCCGGGAACTATGTTGAAAATGTTTCAGCTCGCAAGGGCGACGAACCGTCATCTTCCAAAGTACGACGCTGTACTCGTCGCCAGCACTCATATGTATCACGAGTTCCAGCGGCACGGAGTGGCCGAATCGAAAATCCATCTGGTTCCGTTGCCGAATCCTCAAGGCCGATTGAAGTCTTACGCACCGCTCCGCACAGATCCGCGGGGTCGTTTGTTATTCATTGGGCGTCTCACGAAGTTGAAAGGCGTCGATCGGCTGCTGCGAGGACTCCCTTTAGCCGCTAAGAACCTCGGTCGCAAACTCTCAGTGACCATTGCTGGCACTGGTCCCGAACAGACGGCGCTGCAAGCGTTGGCGCTGGAACTCGGCGTTTCCGCTCAGTTCGTCGGCTGGATGAGTTCGAGTGAGAAACCTGCTCTCATGCGAGACGCTGATCTCCTGGCCGTGCCGAGTCTATGGCCGGAACCATTTGGACTGGTCGGCATCGAGGCGGCCACCTACGGTTTGCCCGCTGTTGCGTACAAAGTCGGGGGAATTCCCGATTGGCTGATCGCTGGTGAGTCCGGGGAACTCGCTCCTGGCGATCCACCCACTATCGAGGGCTTAGCCGATGCGATCGTACGCGCCCTGCTCGATCCTGGTCATTACGCCGCGATCTCCCGTGGCGCCGTTGAAGTAGCAAGTCGTTTTACGCTAGAACGTCATGTTTCTCGCCTCGAACATATTTTCGACACGATCTCGCGCGGATCCAGGGGTGCTATCTTTTCTGCTGAGAATACTCATGCGTGAGTTCCATTTACAATCACAAGCACTTTCCAGTTACGCACTATTCGGTCGGTCTAAATAGAGATCTAGTATGTCAAATAAGTCCTCTTCTGCTTCCGCCTGCACGCCTGAGACCGAGCAACCCAGTCACAAGACCAGGCTGCGTCGAAAAGTGCTCTTCGTGGTAGAGGGATACAGCGATATCCGATTCGTGACGGGGTTGAGCGAAATTTGTGACCTGACTATGCTCGTGCCAGCCAGAGAATATCATCGAAGCGGACTCCACGCACGTATCCTTGCCAGCGGCGCTAAGTTGAAGGTCGACTTTGTGCAAGGCGGCAGGCTTCGCTACCAGGCCGCCTCCTTGGGCTATCTTTTGCGAATGGCCAAAGAATTCGACGTGATTCTCTCTCAGGAGATTCTCCGGGGATCCCTCAATTCTTGTCTGGTTGGCCGGCTCTACAACAAGCCGGTTTTCACCTATATGAACATCCCTCCGGTAGAATACTTCCGGTGCCGCAGGGAAAGAAAGCAAACCAGCTGGATACGAGCGAAAGTGGGCGAAGGAGTGATCCGCTGTCTGATTTGGACCACAGGGAAGCTTGCGACTGGATGCATTCGGTTGGCCCCTATCTAGCCGCAGTCGCTTCCCGCAATTGCTCGCGCGTCATTTCGGGTTACGCATACGGTGTCGATACCGCTTTTTACACTCCCGCCACGGAACCCGAGAAGATCCGGCTGCGATCCAAATTATGCTTGCCGGCCGATAAATTCTTGGTGCTGAGCGGCAGTCGGGTCAGTCACGAAAAAGACCCCGAAACCGTACTCTGCGCCACGGCTCGTGCTCGCGAACAAGGGCTGGACGCAGTCATCTTGAATCTCGGTGGTGGCTACCGGGATTTCCTTCGTCTGGCAAAGGACCTGTCTCTGCCAGAAGCCGAGCGCTGGGTTTTAGGACGCCCCGCCGCGCACCCGATGACAGAACTTGCGGATTACTATCGGGCAGCCGACGTCGTGGCACAAGGTTCCCTGGACGAAGGCGCCGGAATGACAACATTGGAGGGCTTGGCTTGTGGCGTGCCTGTCGTGTGTACGGCGGTTGGGGGCATGGCTCAAATGCTGCCGGGTTACGCAAGACTCACGCCCAAACGGGACGTTGATGCAATGGCCCGAGAGTTTCTATGGATCTCTACGCATCGGGCGCAAGCAGTCGCTCAGGCATTACGCGGTCGGGAATACGTTTGTACCGCGTGGAGTCGCAAAAGAGCTTTCGATAGCTTAGCCGAAGTCCTGTCGGCAGAAGTCAGTGAAGACTAGAGCGCTTCGATGGTTTCTACCCGCGTCGTTATTTCAAAAGACTCGCAGCGTGCAGCCGTGCCGCGCGTGGCTCTGATTTCCGATTTCGTGGAAGAACAGTGGCCCAGCATGGAACTGGTTGCGGGGATGCTCTATAACCGCTTGCAGTCTGATCAGAGCTCCCACTTCTCGGTAACGCGGGTCTGTCCCGCTATGCGCAAACGCTTCGGCCGCCTTCCGTTCTGCAAGTCAACATGTCACAATTTGGATCGCGTCACCAATCGCTTCGTAGATTATCCCCGTTGGCTTCGGAATCGAGTAGACGCTTTTGAGCTGTTCCATGTCATTGACCATAGTTATGCGCAGTTGGTGCACGATCTGCCCCCGGCGAGGACCGTCGTAACCTGCCATGACTTGGATACCTTTCGTTGCCTGCTAAATCCTCAACAGGAACAGCGGCCCCGTTGGTTTCGCGCGATGACGGGCCGGATTCTAAGTGGATTCAAGAAGGCCGCGCACATAATTGCGGTTAGTTCCGCTACCCGCGATGAGATCATAGGTCATGATCTGTTCCCGCCTCATCGGGTCACTGTCATTTCCAACGGTGTACATCCGTCCTGCTCGCCCCTCACCGATTTGGCGGCCGATGCCCGATTATCCCAGCTTCTTCCAGTCGAGGCCGGCAGCGCGATCTGGATATTGAACGTAGGCAGTACGATGCAGCGCAAGCGCCTGGATGTTCTGTTGCAGGTTCTCGCTGCGGTTCGGCGACAACTTCCGCAGGTCCATCTCCTCCGCGTCGGTGGACCGTTGACCGCGGCACAGCGTCGATTGGCGCGCGACCTCGGCGTGGAGAAGACCATCGTTGAGTTGCCTTCGCTCAGCCGCGATGTGCTGGCGGCGGCCTACCGAAGAGCTGCTTTACTGCTGCATACCTCCGAGGCGGAAGGTTTTGGCCTGCCCCTTATCGAGGCGATGGCTTGCGGATGCCCCGTCATCGCCAGTGATTTGCCGGTGCTCCGTGAAGTCGGGGCATCCGCGGTCGCTTATTGTCCTGTGGCGGATGTCGAAGCGTGGAGAGATGTCGTGCTGCACTGGCTGGGCGAGAGGATGCGGCAGAGCAATGCCTGGATCCTTCGGCGCGATCAGGCCATCGCGCGCTCCGCCTGCTTCTCCTGGAGTGAAGCAGCTCGCAGCACAACGGATGTTTACGAAAGAGTACTGAACCAATCCGAGGGGATTTAGGTTCTTCCAGACTTCTTCTTTCTCCCAGACTTCTTCTATAGAGGAACAGCAATGAAAACCATCATCACGGGCGGAGCCGGCTTCATCGGAGCTAATGCCGCCAGCCGATATCTCAACCGGGGTCATCAGGTCGTTATCGTCGACAACCTCTCTCGGGACGGTGTTCACAAAAACCTGGAATGGCTGCGGCCGCAAGGCAACTTGGAGTTCATCGAGCTCGACATCCGCGATGGCGCCGGACTGGATGCCGTGTTTGGTCGCCATTCCGACGCCAACCAAGTGCTCCACCTGGCCGCCCAGGTCGCCGTTACCTCCTCGGTGCATGATCCCCGCAACGATTTCGAAACCAATGCCTTGGGCACATTCAATGTACTCGAAGCGATGCGGCGGACCGGAACGAATGCTCCCCTGATCTATGCTTCCACTAACAAGGTTTACGGCGAGATGACCAGTGTTGGCGTCGTGGAAAACAACGGCCGCTACACCTATCAATCCCTTCCCCTGGGCGTCTCCGAGGAGAATAACCTCGATTTTCATTCCCCTTATGGCTGCTCCAAGGGCTCAGCCGACCAATATGTTATCGATTACCACCGCATTTACGGACTCCGGACTGTCGTTTTTCGCCAGTCCTGCATATATGGGTATCGCCAGTTCGGCGCCGAGGATCAAGGATGGGTCGCATGGTTCATGATCGTTAGCCAGCTAGGCCGCCCGCTCACTATCTACGGCGATGGCAAGCAAGTGCGCGACATCCTTTTCATAGACGACCTTCTGGACGCTTACGATGCTGCTTTTGTGCACGCTGACAACGTTGCCGGCCGCGCGTATAACATCGGCGGCGGTGCTGCGAACGTACTCTCCCTGCTCGAGCTCGTGGCATATATTGAACAGCGACGTAATGGAAAACTCAACTGCAAGTTCTCCAACTGGCGACCAGGCGATCAGAAGGTATTTGTAAGTGATATCGCGCGCGCTCAAAGGGAGCTCGGCTGGACACCTAAGATCGGATGCGCGCAAGGGCTTGACCTGCTCTACAACTGGATCAGCGAAAGCCGTCAGCTCTTTCTCGAACTCAACGCCGCTGCTGTATGAGTCTGCAACTGCATAAAACGAAAACGGTCGGGCGGTCAGCGTCGCTCGAAACGCCCCTCTTTTCTCGCCGGCCAAAAGTCCTGCACGTCGGCAAATTTTATCCACCCCACATGGGAGGCATCGAAACCCATCTGCAGGCGTTATCGGAACAATTAATCGGCTCATTAGATCTCAACGTTCTGGTGGCCAGTGATTGCCGGCGCCAGGCTCGCGAAGTCCTGGCTGGCGTGCGCGTCCTGCGCGTGGCCACGCCTCTGACCCTATTTTCAACTCCTCTATGCCCGGCCTTGATTTCCGCTATCCGCGCGTCCGACGCCGAACTGCTCCATATTCACTTGCCCAATCCGACCGCCGTCATGGCTTATCTTGCCAGCGGACACCGGGGTAGACTAGTGTTCACATATCACAGCGATACGGTCCGGCAAAGAGTCCTCGGCTCGCTGTTCGAGCCTTTTCTGCATGCGGCCTTGCGTCGCAGTTCGGCAATTATCGCAACGTCTCCGAATTATCTCGAGACTTCTCAGGTTCTTCAGGCCCATCGCGATCGATGTCATGTGATTCCCTACGGCATAGACACCGGGCAGTTTCAGTACTGTTCGCCGGGCAGCGTGGCGCGCCTTCGTCAGCAATACGGCGACCGGGTGGTTCTGGCCGTTGGACGTCTGGTCTATTACAAAGGCTTCGAGTACCTGATCCGAGCGATGAAGGATGTCCGCGGCAAACTCGTTCTCGTCGGCGATGGCCCGCTCCGCGGCCATCTCGAAAACCTTGCTTCTCAACTGGGGGTTACTGAGAAGGTCGTCTTCGCCGGCGAGATCCACAACGCTAACGTGGTCCCGTATTACCACGCAACCGATATATTCGCGCTCCCTTCCGTGGCCCGCAGTGAGGCCTTTGGCATTGTCCAGATCGAAGCCATGGCGGCCGGCCTGCCGGTAGTCAATACCAGCCTGGATTCGGGTGTCCCTTTTGTCTCAGTGCACAAGGAAACTGGACTAACAGTGCCTCCAGCCGATGTCCCGGCGTTAGCAGATGCACTAAACCGCTTGTTGGACGACGTGGATCTGCGCAAGTCGCTTGGACAAGCCGGCCGTCTGCGCGCGCAACAGGAATTTAACTCGAAAACCATGGCCTCTCGAACCCTCCGGCTCTACCAAACCGTAATCGCCGGCACAGATCCTGCGCCCTCAGATGGAAGGTAACTCGGCCGGCTCGAACGTCTGTCATTTGCACCTGTGTTCCGCTTCGGGATTTGGCCCGCTGCGCCCGCGCTGGTGTCTGAGTAAACTAACAGTTCTCCGGAGCAATCTCATTGACCGTTGGTGCTAGGCCTCATCGCCGGGGATACCCCAACCGATACCTACTCATGAGCATTCCCGCTACAAACAAAGAGTCGTTGCTGATCGCTGGGAAAGCCGGTGTTTCCGGCCCATTGCACGCGCCTGTTGCGCCTACACGCCCGGCCCGAATGCGTCCCCTCAATCACATGCGCGTCGTCTGGGCCGTATTGCTGCTCTACGCTGTGATCTTCCTCTGCTTCTACCCTGAAGCGCTCACCAACTTTGACGAAGTATCCTATATCCGTCAAGCGGCAGCATTCGCCACCGGGACGAACACCGTAGATATCGTAGACCCGTTCACTGGCTCGCATCGGAAAGAACTTCCGAGTGACTACCCGCCCGGCACCTCGTTGCTAATGACTCCTTTTGTGTGGCTGGGCGGATGGCGCGGGGCCTTCCTCCTCGGGCTCGTTGCTGTAGTTGTCTGTGTCCTGATCACAGCCAAGTGGATTGCGGATTCGGGAGGCTCACCTTTATATGCACTCCTGATCTTGGGATACCTCCCGACACTTGTCATGACCCGCACCGGTATGAGTGACGTTCCGAGTGCCTGTCTGGCGGCCGCGGGGCTCTGGCTGTTCTGGTTGGGAAATGAAGGCCCTCCGTGGCGCCGCCTGGCTGCCGGCTTCCTCGCTGGTGCTTCCATATGCTTGCGCGAACCTAACCCCATCCTGTTTGCCTGCTTCTTCGCCGGCGCATTACTCCGGCGTGAGCGACATCTCATCGCTTTGATCGGCGGCGGCCTCGCTGGTCTTGCGTGCCGCCCGATCGCCGCCGCCCTGGTCTATGGCGACCCGCTCTTCGTGAAGGTCCAGTTTTATGGCTTTACGGGTCATCACATCCCTCAGAACCTGATCATGTATCTGACCGCCGTTCTGGTGATGGTGCCCGGCGGCTTGATCTTCGCTCTCGCCTATCGCGGCCACCGCTGGCCGGAACTGGTCTCCACCGTTGCGATATTCGTCGGCATGTTCATCTTCTACAACTACAACGCCGCATCCAGCGGTGGCCTCAAACAATGGATGCTGTCGCTGCGTTTCCTGATTCCTCTGCTTCCCATTTTGGCTTTTGCGATGGCTCATACTTGTCCTCGTTGGTGTGCCGCCCTCACTCGATCGATGCGAGGTGAGCGTAAAATCGCTTGGCAAAATATCGGCCGAGCCACGGTGACACTTTGGTTAGTCGGTGTGCTGGTCATGAGTGTCCTGGTGAATTGGCGCAGCGACCGTTGGGGCAAGCTCCATAGGGATTTCGTGCAGGCACTCTACACCCATACCAGTCCTGAAGGGCCCGTCGTCGTGGATGGACCCGCAACGATCAAGTTCCTCAATGAACTGCATGGCCGAAGGATGGTCGCCCAACTTACGGGCATCCACATCGACCAGATCCGCACTCTCATCGAACGTTACAAAGTCGTCCAGTTCGTCTTCTTCGACCGTGACGACAGTGACTACTGGCTCTCGAAAGCTCAAGAAAACCGGTCTCTCACAGCACAGATTTCCACGCAGTTCATTCTCACTCTCGCTTTGGAGCAAAAATTCCCCGGCTTGGGAGTGGTTCGGATATGGAAGGTGACGGGGCGCTCCTGATCAGCCCGATCAGCCGCACGTGCTCGCAGCCTCAAGAATGAGAATACGGTGGCTCCTTCCTGCTGCCTTAGTCGCCTGCCTGTTAGCCGCGTTTCCCTTTCGCGACGCTGCCCTGGTCGCGTTAGGCCAGGCGTTGGTGCGCTCGGATTCGTTGGAAAGAGCGGATTTAATCTACGTGCTGGCGGGAGATTTTTTTGGAAGCCGTGTGCTGGTGGGCGCGGAGTTAGGAGCCAAAGGTTATGCCAAATGGGTCTTGACCAGCGGTGGTCGATATCAGGATAGGTATTCGAGCGACATGGCGGTTGACTTTGCCGTCCAACACGGCTACAAACGCGAGATGTTCTGCCCGGTGCGGCTCCAGGCGGTGTCTACCATTGAAGAAGCCCGCGCTATGGGTCCGGTTTTTCAACGCCTGGGCGCCCGCCGCATAATTCTGGTTACCAGCAATTTTCATTCTCGCCGGGCCGCACTCGCATTTCGCTTGTTCCTCCCTCAATATCACTTTCAGATGGTAGGAGCTCCCGGATATGATTTCGATCCTCGTTCCTGGTGGAAAAACCAGCAGGGACGACATCTTGTCTGGTCCGAGTACGAGAAGATTATGGGCACGCTGGTCGCACGCGGTTCCAACGCCTTTTAGAACGAGGAGAGTGTCCCTTGTAATTGTGGCGAAGATGGAAGCCTTGCATCTGACTCCGAGTGAACGGGGTGAATTGGACGCACACCTACAGCGGCGAAACCTGCCGGCGAGCGTAGCGCAGCGCATGCGAATCGTTCTCCTGCTGGATGAAGGCGTCTGCTACCGGGACATCGAAGAGAAGCTGGGAACGCCGCCGTCCACGATCTCGCGATGGAAGCAGCGCTACGAGAAGGACGGTCTTTTGGGCCTGGCGACGATCCATCCCGGTCAGCAGCCGCAGAAGCTCACCGCTCAATTGCGCGCCAAGGTGCTGGACTGAACCCGCAGGCGCCACCGGACGGGTCCACGCATTGGTCCCTGCGCAAGATGGCGGCGGTAATAAAGGTCAATAAAAACCTGATCGCGCGCATCTGGAAGGAAGCGGGTCTACGGCCTAACCGACTAGAGCGCTACCTGGCATCGAACGATCCTCAGTTCGAGGAGAAAGCGGCGGCGATCATCGGCCTATACTTGAATCCGCCGCAAGACGCCGCTGTTTTCTGCGTGGATGAGAAGAGCACCATTCAAGCTCTGGACCGGCTGGATCGCCGTTTACCACTCTCGCCGGGCCGCGCTGAGAAGGACGGATTTGAGTATTATCGTCACGGAACGCTATCGCTGTACGCTGCGCTGAATCCGCAAACCGGCGAAGCCAGGCCAGCGCCCGGCACACCAGCCAGGAGTTTCTCACGTTCTTGGAAGAGGTCGTCTCAACACAACCCGCGAGCGCAAGGTTCACGTCATTCTGGACAATTTTTCCACGCACAGGACCGAATTGGTGAAACGATTCCTGGAGCAGCACCCCAACGTGACGCTGCACTTCACACCAACCTATTCCTCGTGGCTCAATCAAGTCGAAAGCTGGTTCAGCAAGCTTCAACGCGAGGTCATCGATCGCGTCATCTTCACCTCCGTTGCCGACTTGCGGAGAAAGATTTACGGTACATTCGGCTTCTACCAGAAAGCGGCTAAACCCTTTCAGTGGAAATATTCCGATGTCCGCAAGCGTATTCCCGCGTGGTAGCGATGGCTCAGGGACAGCCCCCTAGAACTCGACCACACGCGCAGTGTTCTTCAAAATGCCTGTCTTGACCAAGCTGTCGACCTCTCGCTGGCCTGGACGGAATGTCCAGACTGCGGAAGCGTGTGTAGCCAGCGCCGCACTGGCGCGATGCTGTTAGGAGATAAACGAATGAGCAGCCGCGCTAAGAGCGCAACAGGTAGAATAGCGAGACGCATATTGTCGGACAGCATGTTGAAGAGTATGGTTAAGAGCATTGAGGCGATCCGTTCGCGTCTCCATCCTGTTGATCCCCTCACTGTGGAAAGTAGGTTCTCCATTATCGGCAGTTTGGAGAACCTCGCAAGAAATAACCTCCAGCCTGGCGCCGTTCTTGACGTCGGAGCTAATGTCGGAGATTGGACCCGGGCGGCTCGCCCATTCTTTCCCGAGGCTCGCTTTCTAATGGTGGAAGCACAGGCAGATAAAACAGACCAACTCGGCAAACTCGCAGCCGGCGACAAAGGGATCGATTTCGAGATTTGCCTGTTAGGCGCCCAAAATGACGAGGCCGTGCCATTCTACAAGGTGACCGTTGGAGGGGGTTCGGGTTCATCCATGTTCCCAGAGAAAACCCAGTTCCCACGCTCGACAATCCGATTGCCCATGCGACGTTTGGATGATGTTGTCGCAGCGCATCATTTACCGCGCCCATTCCTACTGAAGCTGGATGTAGAAGGTGCGGAACTGCAAGTGCTTCAAGGGGCAACCAACACGCTTCGGATGACGGATGTTATCCTCTCGGAGGTGTCACTGTTGGCGTATAACAACGGGGCGCCTTTAGTGACGGAAGTTATGCAGTTCCTGGACGCAGCAGGCTTTGTCCTATACGACATCTCAGGAGGCTTGCGCCGGGCATCCGATAAAGCTATGTTCCGGGCTGATCTCGTCTTTGTACGCAAGGATCATCCTTTGCGTCACGACAAGCCTTTTTGGTAAAGGGCCAGCACCACCTTCGCATTGCCAAAAGCGTACTAGTACTGTCGATCTTTATGGGACACAAGATCCGTGTTAAAGTACAGTCCAATAACCGTCTGGAGTAAGATAAATGGCAAACTCTATCTCTGAGGGCCTGGAACCTCGCGTCATCAAGGTGGTCCAATCCATGTTTAAAGTGCCGGCCTCGGTCACCGACGGCTCGTCGTTGCGTATGGGCGAGGTTACTGGCTGGGATTCAATGGGACATATGCGGCTGGTTAATGAATTAGAAGACGTTTTCGGAGTCACATTCCCTACATATATGCTCGCCGAAATCACGGACGTGCCCGGGATTGCGCGCGCCATCGACAGCCTCGGGGGACGCTGAAATCGTGCCGGAAATCGCGGCGCTCCCGCTGCAAATCCCGACGCAACTGCGGGGAGAGTTCCTAAAAAACCTCGCTTACGTTTCGGAATCCCTGTTGGCTTACGAACTAGATTCCGCCGGAAGCCAGGTATCTTTCGAGTTGACCTCCGGACATGAGAGTCAAGCTCCCGTGGTGTCAGAGCGGATCGCCAAGGTGGCACGGAAGCTGTGCCGTTCCTATCAGGCTGGGGCCGGCAAGGTGGTGCTCACCGGCAAAGCCCAGCGCCAGCCTCGATTCAATCAGGATCCTCATCCCCTTCTCGTGGAAGAGGGCGAACTCACTCGGTATGGGCGAGGGCGATACGGCTTCGGTCCCCGAATGGTGGCCTTGTTAGATTACTTCGATCGCAAGCTGACCGAAGCGCTGCTGCCGTTCCAGCCGGCGCATCATCGCTTCCCTGCGTTGGTAGGCGCGGACGTGCTGGACCGCTGCCGCTATATCCGCTCATTTCCAACCGCTCTTACGCTGACTTGTCATGTTCGCGAGGACATGGAAGCAATCAAGCAGTTCGCTGACTCTGCCACTTGGAGCGGCGATCACCTGGCTTGCCCCCAGGAAAGCCTCGCTGGCGTGGAATGCCTGCTTTCGCCCACGGTGTGTTTCCATTATTATGCGGCTTTGGCGAACCGGGAGTTGCGCGAACCTCGCACCATTACAGCCGTCGGAAAGTGCTTCCGTTACGAATCCAAGAATCTGACTGGATTGGAGCGGCTCTGGGACTTCACCATGCGCGAAATCGTGTTCGTGGGCGCCGGCGATTGGGTCCTGGCCCAGCGGGAACGCACCATTGGTCTGATCGCTCCCCTCCTGGACTCCTGGGATCTTTCCTACGAAATCCGGAGTGCGACGGACCCGTTCTTTATAGAGGACTACTCTACCATGGCGGCCTTCCAGCTCGGATTCGATCTGAAGTTTGAGATTCTCGCGCCCCTGCCCTACTGCAATAAAGACCTCGCCATCGGTTCCTTGAACTACCACCAGGACTTTTTCGGACGCTCATTCGATATTTCCAACAACGGAACCTCACAGCACACCGGATGCGTAGGCTTCGGCCTGGAGCGTGTCGCTCTGGCATTTCTGGCGCAGCACGGCCCTGATCCAAAGGCTTGGCCCGCTTCCGTTGCAAAAGAAATCGTCCAGTAATCATCCAGACGGTAACGCTGAGTGGTCAAGCACACCATCCGACGTTGACGGCAGCGCATTCCAGGTTCACAAAGTCTGCTGGAGCGCGATTGAGGGCGGCGGCGGTCGCGGCCACGCTATCGTGGCACGCTGCGGCTCCCCGCCGTCGGAAGTCGTCGGACGACCACACCATAGCTGCCACCGCTCTGCGCACTCACCCAGCTTAGGGTCGACCTGATAACCCAGTGCATCTCCGCTAGCTTGAATCTTCCACGATTCTTCGGCCATCGCTTTTGGAAGCCTTTGAGCGCTTCTACCTCGAAGCTGGCGCTTCCCGGCGTGTCCCTGCACCCCGCTCAAGTAACCGCAATCTTTCACCCCACCACTGGAATCGGCATCAAGTCTTAACTCTGGCGCGGCAACCAGACACAATGCCGCAGCCTTTAAACAAGAAATGACAGTACGCCAAGAATCATCAGTGGTGTCGCCACAGTTATTCCTGCGATTAGGCTTCCTTGTTTTTATCCTGTGGATGAACGTAAGTCTTAGCCGTTCACCCTCCGCCCGATCGTCAGCAAGTTGGTTTGCAGACGGTGGGTTCACGCTGAACACCGTCGAGAACTCCTTGCACGGAAAGCAGCTCTACGTCGATTCCTTCTACCAATATGGGTCTCTTCCAATTGGTCTGTACACATTTATTAGTCACTTCCTTGGAAATACCGTCGCCACCTTCTCGTATTATCTTCTAGCGGTTCATATCCTCTTCACCATTTTAGTTCTTATTGTTCTGGCGGTCGCACGATGCGACTTGGTTACGACAGCCCTGACCCTTCTGGCGCTCTGCCCCTTTGTTATTGCCCCATCCGGGCTTCAATACTCTTACGAGCAATTGTTCACGCTAGCCGTGATGGTGGTTTGGCAGGCGCCGGCCGCCCGAAGTCCGGGACGTAGCATGTTGCTAGGTCTTCTATTGGGAGCGATGCAGTGGGTTCGATTCGGTTCGCCCGCTGGACTTATCCTGGGAGTTGCAGCGGTAGATCTGCTATCGCTCTATGTCCAAGAGGGTGGCCTCTCACGAAATAGTTTCAAACAATTGCTGAAACAGGGCGCTTTCATCTTGGGCGGCTTTCTTGCAGTGGAAAGCGCACTATTGATTCAGCTGTATCTTACGTTGCCTCACGATGTCGCCCAAGATGTCGCCTGGCCGTATTACATGTCAGGCTCCTTCAACGTTTACGCTCCTCAGGATCGTCATCCGCGATTTCTCTCGTTGCATTACTTTCTCGGTCAACAACTGACGCCAGTCGTGGGATTTCTTTGCGCGGCTTTTTTCGCGGGCGCTCAACTGTTTTCGTCGCGCTCCCGGAAAGGTTCTCTCTGCGAACACCAGACTGCATATCGCTTTCTCATCCCGTTTGTCGCTTATCTCGCCAATGCCTCGTTCTTCTACCAGCAAGTCTGGCACTATTATAAGGGAGCTTGGCTCCTTGTCATTGCCGCGGTTTGCGTTCTGCGGTACAAATGGGTGCCCCTACGCGTAGCTTTGGCCATGCTTTTCGTGCCTTGTGCTTTTGTGGCACTGCGGCCTGCATCTAAGAGCGCGCCTGCTTCGACAATGGTGAGGACGACCACTCCGAACGGGGAACTCTTGTGGGTACCTCCGATCGTGCTCGCCCGAACGGAGAATCTAGTCGCTGTCCTGGCGCGTCTTGACGCCGGAAACTCACCAACGTCGGTCGGAAAAGGATTCATCATTCTCGAGCGCCAACCCATCACTGTCAGTGCCTACCTACACTTCTTCTACCGGGTCCCACAGGCCATTCGACATACAATGATTTTTCCCGGATGGCTCCGTCCCCGGGATCTCCGGCAAATCGAGGAGAACTTGATAAACGTTGTGGCCATTGTGCTGCTTCAGAAACCTGAGCAAGGCCTTCCTCCTAAAGACATTTGCCAATGGAACACTTACCAGTTCCCCAAAGATTTTTGCGCCCATGTATCGGCCATGCTGCTCGACCCGATTCCGGTCGACGGCGCGTCCTGGATCTTTCCTGTCAAATCGCAATCTGGCGATCAATGAACTGATAGACTTATTTGGGTTGCAACGTAGTCGCAGGAACAAATAAACACATAAGTGAAGGCGGCAGAACCGAATTGAGCGACCCGTGGAGGCAACCCCAGACGAACACTGAAACCACTTAGCTGTGGTCTGCTGCGCCACCACAGAAAAGCCGCGAACCCCAGCCCGTTCAATACTCCCCAGCTGAGACGCTGCAAGTTCGAACCGTGCCAAAGACCGATGAGGGAGAAGACCACAACTGAGTTTATGTACGGGTTAAGCTTCTTCATGCCCCAGCGGTTGTAGAACAACATGTCGCGGAAAAGGTAAGTCGCGCTCATGTTAAAATGTGCCCAGTATTCGGAAATGTTAACTCGACCGTAGGGTCGCTCATAGCCGGGCGGTAGCTCGACGTTCCAAAAGCAGCCCAAACTTCGCATAGCGTTGGTCGCCCCCGCTGCAAGCAGGTATAACATCCACGGCCCCGCGAAGAAGATCACGCTGAGCTGTACTGCGAGAGATCGTTGCGATCCTGACGCGAATCGATCCATCCAATTCTGCAGCAAAACGGCCCCAGCAATTTGCAAACACGCCAGCGCCCCCAACCAACGGCACCACTTCGGAAGAGGGGGGCGTTCGTCAGAGCATTTAAGTGGATATTGCTTCTGGTAATCGCTGAAGCGCCAAATGAGAATTCCCAGCGTACAAGGAAAGAACACCCACTCGAAATAAGATCGAAGCGGGACATCAATTACACGCCCGACCCCAAATTCCCAGATAAGGCTAATCAAACGAAGGAACAACATCATCTGGTGGCCATAGATGATCCAGGTGACGCCGAACGCCCTAAAGTAGCCGCCCTTAAGAAATAAATCCGTCAGTAAGAACGATCCTGAGAAGGCTGTCAACAAAAGAGCCGCGTATCTCCACCGCATTGCTCTGTTTCGAGGATGTTTAGCGGGAATTCGCCCAATGCATCTAATCAGAATCCAGATAAGGATGACCTGAACCAGCACCGCCGGAAACTCCCTCCGGAAGAAAACAATGGCGCTTAGGAAGGCCAATAGCAGAGCGGGGACAGGCCGTCGGAAGACTGGGAATATGCCAACCAAGACAGAACTCAGCAGGCCTGGAATGAGTCCAAACAGGTATAGATACGAGTACGGCAATGAGATCTTTCACCCTACTGGATGAATTAAAGTCTAACATGGAACCGCGGGTAACCGTCCGGCTCCCTGCGACATCCGGTCGAGAGCCCCACGCGCTGGCGCCGGTCTCGATGTAAGCCCGGAAGTATTCAGATTGGGAATCGCGCCGCAACGCCCAACTCGCTCAAATGCTACAGCGGCGTCACGATTGGCTCAACCCAAACGACCATGCCCGGGAAAGACTCTTGGGCGCAGAGAGGCCATCGTGCCTTAATGGAGAAGCTGCAAAAAGAGTTGTATCGGCGGAATTCTCGTACCCAAGTTAGTTAACCATACCGGGCGTGGCCATGATACCCTCGTGGTGAATGCAACCGTACTACGACGAGCGCTGGAAGAACGAAAACGTCTCCAACAAGCCTCCCAACGCCCATCGCGTAGAATTGGTCGCCAAGGCAGCGGCTGAAGCGGCCAAAAAGAGTCCTCGAGTCGATATTCTTGACGTAGGTTGTGGAAACGGATGGATACTGGCTCGGCTGTCTGAGCTGACTGGAGAGCGAGCAACTCTCCATGGAATAGAGCCCTCCGCTGAAGGCGTCAAAAATACTCAACAAAAAGTGCCACGGGCGAACGTGAGGCAGTGCAGCCTGGCCAACCTTGAAAGTGGTGCTTCATTCGACATCATCACCTGCAGCGAGGTCATCGAACACGTAATGGACCAACAGGGCTTTCTGGCAGACCTTGCCAACCGACTCAGAAAGACCGGGGTTCTCATTCTAACGACACCTAACGGGCGATATGCCAGCCACTACTTCGATTACCACCACATCGAGCCCCAACCCGTCGAGAAGTGGATCGAGAAATCACAGATATTGAACTGGTCTGGAGCGCTCTTTGAAGTTGTTGCTCTAACAACATTTGATATTTCCGAGTACTACTACAGTCACCCGATATTTCGGAGGCTTCGTGCCCGATTCCTAGCAGACCGAAATGCCGGGAATGTACTTGAGCAATATCTGCTTGACCGATATTTGGTTGGTCTGTACTGGTTTGTCGTTATGAGACGGCGTGAAACTAAAGGTTAATCGGCGCAAACACTGCGTTATTAATGCTGATAAATATCTCTGGGGTTGGAGTAACGCATGCATCTACCTGCATTCGCTTGCTGTTCCTTTACGCGAGCCGACATGGTGTTTGGCTCGTCCTAATATATCCAGTAAGAAGTATCGCACTGATATCCCAAAGGCCTTCAAACGCAACAAGGGCGTCACCGCGTTCCTGACCCCCTCGAAAAGCTGAAGATATTGTTGAGACGGATCGGGCCTGAGCATATCGCGGACAGCGCAACGGCCCTCCTCGTTCGCGTTAATGCTTTTCTGCCGGAAGAGCTGAAGCGCGGCATGCGCCTCTTCATAGGTGCTGGCCAGCCAGCAGCCTGAGAGTTCCCAGGCATAGATTACGTACTTACCTTGGAGCAGCGCTTCCAAAACCATGCGAGGGGCTCCATCATGCTTGGTGATTCGGATGAGACATCCGGCGTCATCATAGATCGGGCTCATGTCCTCCATCCATCCCATGCTTCTGACGTTAGAATGATGTGCCAAAGAGTGGGTATCGTCGCCAACCACAATGAAATTGAGGTCATTGTTCGCTGGGATCAACCGTTCCAATATCGGAAACCCGTAGAAGTCCTTGCGCGCCCCGGGCATATAGACAAGAATATTTTCACGGTTGAGCGCTACCGGAGAGTCCACCTTCGCAAGCGTTGGATCGACCGGCGAAAGAATGAACTTGGCGTTGATTCCAACGCCGTCCAGTTCACGGACCAAGTGTTGTGCGCACGTCACATTGGCCATGACTAGGCTATCCAGCACCTTCGACATTTTTGCTGGCACGTCATTCTCGAGCGCATTCAACACATCACTGCCTACCCACCAACGGACTAATGGTCTGCCTAGCATTGTCGCGAGGCTATATTGCCAGATCGAAACGTTTGTCGGACCCGTGTACTCAACAAACAACACCACGTCGCTGTCAAGGATGGCGGAAATCCAGTTCCATATCCGGCCCGACCAGATCCCGCGATCCAAAATTGCCACAGCGCCCTCTTGGCGGATTGCCTTTGCCAATGCCAGCGTCGGCGCAGAACCGACCGGCGTTTCACCGCTAAAGAGGACTCGCAAAGACATCTAAGTGCGGTCAAACGCCAGTTCTGCGGCGTCCGGTTTTCTGACGATTCGCTTGATGTCGTCCAGCACGGCGGCTTTTAATCCCATCAGGCTTCCTAGATAAATGCCCGCGCCCGCTATGACCAGTACTGCAAATAGAATCGGTACGGGCAGTTGAAATCGCTTGGAAATAAGCAGACGAATAACCATCACACCCAAGACCATCGCGATGCTCGCGTACAACTGCGGGAGCAGCGCGCGCAAGAAATCAATAATTCGGAGACCGATCAATTGGGACGGAATCGTCAGGCTGGGGAAAAACAAGATGACATTCATGCACGCGTAACTTAACGCGACGCCTTTCACTCCCCACGGAAGTCCAACTACAAAGCTGATAATCAAGAGAATACTGAATAACGTTCCCCACCGGAACAACAGGTCCGTTCGGCCCTTTGCAGTGTAAATAACGCCGACCGTCACCAGAACTGATTGGACTAATCCGACCGGCGCCAGGATGGCAAGCAGCGGGACTATCGGCAGCCACCGGGGACCTAAGAGGGTGAGTGTAAACTCCTGCCGTGTAACCCACATGCCAGCCATCAACGGGAAAGTTACTGCCGCAATGCAGGAGCAGGCTCGAACATAAGCGCGCCGGATCATCTCGTCACCTTGCATCGCGCATATTGCCGGAAATAAAACTCGGGAAACAACATTTGAAACAAGGTTGAGCGGAACGGTCATCAGATTATACGCAAACTGATAGTAGCTGAGCGGTGTAGGTCCCAGAAATCGCCCGATCAGAATGTTGTCAGTGTTACGCGAAAAATAGGTTACTACCGTCGATCCCGAGAGATAGGCCCCAAATCGAACGAGTGGTGCGGCATTGGACCAGGCAAACCGGAATGCGGGAACGTAGGCGGCTGCAACGAACAAGGCCGCGGTCCCTAAGAATGACGTTGTGATGTTAAGTGCGACTAAGATCCAAACACTAGGCTGATACAAATATATGAGCGAAACAGCTACGACCAGGCCCGCAACCCCGGACCCAATGTCGATCAATGCCATACGCCGAAACCTGAGATCCCTTTGTAGCAACGCGGCGGGAAACGTCGCTATATTGCCAAGGAACAATGAAATCGACAAGGTTAGCATCACCGGCCCAAGCTGCGGTTCTCGGAAAAACCGGGAGGCGATTGGTGCAGCAACCATGCACAACAACGCGACAATAACACTGGTTCCAACATTGAGCCAGAAGATTGTCGCTACCGTGATCGCTGACAAATCGCGCTTCTGCACGATCGCTGTGCCCAAGCCCATGTCCCGGAGCAACCCCACCAAGCCTATTGCCAGTTGCGCCATGCCCATCGTCCCGTACGCCTCGGGTGCAATTTTGCGGGCCAGGATCGCCGTACTCAAAAGGGCAACGCCCTGTGACACAAAACGAGCCGTCAAGGTCCATGTGGCCCCACCCTTAGCAATGTCAAAAAGACCTCGACTGGTTTGCATCGCTTGGAAGCTATAAGAAACTAGAACTTAGCCCAGACCCGACTGCCGATCATACGAACTCCACTATGGACTACTGCGCATTCCAATCATCCGCTCTCTGTGCAGTTGCATAGTGACGTCTTCGCGCAGCTTAAGGCTTTGACCGTCAACGATTCAAGGCGATGATTTTCGATCTTGGTTGCGCTTGGTCACTACTAGTATAAACGAGCGATGCGGCGGCGACGGGACAATGTATATCATACCCCTTAACTGGAAACTACCCCGAGGAACCGCTTTTTTCCAGAAGGGAGGCGCCAAAAAAGACGCTTAACGACTATACAAACCAGTAGTTCGATTCCCGTAATTTACGGTCGACGGCTTCGACCGGACTCTCCTGAACATCGCGAGATGACGAAGTACGAATCCGGTGCTGCGGACCAAGATACAGCCAAGGTGCCTGGTTCCCACAGCGAACCGTGGCTCAATATTGTTTCAGCCTACGAGCCCGCTACGCAACCCGCCCTTGAAGTAGCTCTGGCCAGCCCGGCCATTAGCGCAGCCCTACGCGGAAAGGTGATCGATCTGCCGATCTGGTGCGTGCTGGGCAACTGCCAAGACTTAATGAAGTCAAAGAAGTCGTGGCACTCGACACGTCCGAACGTTTTCTTACGGCCGGAGGGAGCGTATCATCGCTGAACTGGCCGGCGATAAACGAGAGGAGTCACCGAATGATGAATGGCCGCGATCATTACGGCACGGTCGAAGTAGCTAGCCTCAAAAGGGCTTCGTTGAACGACAGCAAACGTGATGAAGCCGAATGGCATTTTGATCAAGATAGAGGCGCCATCGAACTAGCGTTCACTCCGGAGAATTCAATACATGCTGCGACATGTTGGTTTCAAAGACGCCAAGTTTCAGTAGGTGGATTGCCTTACCACGAACCCATTGAAGTTAATGGTCAGAAAGGCCCTACGCGCTGCTAACGTGGAACATATATTTCTGGGGCAGGACTTACGTGATTCATGTTAAAACCTGCCTGACTATGGAAACAGCGATTAGCTCTGCAAACTTGTAGCTGTTTGACCACGTTGTATTGAACTCACATCACGCCATCTCGCTACGCTGAAGTTCGAGTGATCGTCACATGGTGGCGGAGCTGCGGGGGCCAGAAACAGCGCGCATACAGCCGGAACGCGCGCCGCAGAATCGGAATGCCGTGAACCCGGAACAGGATGCTGCCCTCGCGATACTGGCGGCCCGTGATCAACCCGAGTTCAAGAGCTCGCTCCCACCAACGACCCGCCGCCACGGTCTCGCCCGCCTGAACCATTTGCTCGGCCGTTATCAGAAACAAGCGCGCGAACAACAGTTTTCTTTGGCGGGTTAACAAGCCCCTGTTTTGCAAGAGCTCCAAAGCCTTGGCGACCATTCGCTGCCGGGCCTTCACCGTTGTAATGCTTGGCTTTGCCCAACTGCTGATTGACTCGCGGTGGTTGCCGGTCAGACGATGAAAAAAGCGCGGCTGCTCAACGCTCGCATATGGCAGCCTCAGCGAAAGTGCCCGCACATGGTAATCCCAATCCTGTCCGCTGGGAAGACTTTCATCCCACGGACCTACGGCATCCAGAGTTGCGCGGCGCCAAGTCGGTCCTGCCGTCTGCCAGGGAGGACGCATGATGAGAAAACTGTCGAGATGGTCTCCATCGCTTCGAATCGGCCAGGGATCGTCTGTGTCTCCTGGCTGATCCCTGAAATGTTCATGACCGAAAACGATAAATGCCAGATCCGGACTCTTCGCCATGGCGGCCACTCTGGCGGCTAGGCAGTTTGGAGACAACATGTCGTCCGAGTCGAGAAACACAATCAGGTCTGACCGGGCATTCTGAACACCCAGGTTCCGGCAGTGATTTGCTCCCGCAGGCGGCGTGTCCCGCACCATCACTCTCACCCGCGGATCGTCGCCGATCGACTGTCGAATGTACGCCAGTTCCTCGGCTGTGGATCCGTCATCGACGATGATTGCTTCCCAGGCTTCCAGCGACTGGCCCTTGAGTGATTCGATCGCCATCCGGCATAACTCTGCCCGCCCCTTATTCGGCGTGACCACCGTAATCAGCGGCTGTATCGTATCGGATAACTCTGGCTGCTGGATCAAGCTGACCAATCAATATTCTAAAACGCGGGGGCTGTCCAAGAAACGTTTGCGGCTGAATGCACCGCGAAGTCTGTGACGTACCAGTACCGAAAACCAACGCAACTCATAGTAAGCCTAGGTATAATGAGGTAAGTCGAATGTCCCTCGCAGACTCAATTGTAAGTCGCCTAAGGTCATTTTCTGTCAAAGGGAAGGCCCGACTTTTGAGCCCATTCTGTCCTACTTCTGGACTTCGAATGGCGGATGTATTCGGGTACACCGTGGAGTTGGATCTTTCCGATTATATTCAGCGCTCCGTCTACATGGGAGCTTATGAGCGCTTGGAATCGGCTCTCGTAAAGCGTCATTTGAGATGCGGCATGACGTTCCTCGATATCGGCGCTAACATCGGCTACTATTCACTCATGGCGGCAGCCATTGGTGGTCCCTCGTCGCGGATTATCGCCTTCGAGCCGAATCCTACGTGTTTTTGCAGCCTCCGGAAGACGATCATGGACAATCGCATCCGCCAGATCACGCTCGAAAACCTCGCCCTTTCCGATACAGCCGGCGTCTCTGAGTTATTTCTTCCCAAGCAATCGGGAAACAACACGGCCACCATGGTTTCGAATCACGGCGGCAGTCCGGTATCTGTGGCCGCCCAAACGCTGGATGAATATCTCGAGGCTCATAATATCGAGCATGTCGACTTTGTGAAGATCGATGTCGAGGGATTTGAACCCGCAGTCATCAGTGGCGCTGCTGGCTCGATCCGAAGTGGGAAAATCGCAGCGATTCTCTACGAGTCCTCTGGCCCTTGGCTGCGTCGCGTCGGCACAACCCCCGAAGATCTCTATGGCTTCCTGAAGTCGCTGGGGATGCGATCGATCAACGAACCTTCCAAAGGCGTTCTTGAGTGTGGGAATATCCTGGCCAAACGCTTTTAACCGAGCGTTGTGCGGTGACTTTGCGGGTGATCTGCGGCTCGATCCCGAGGCGATTGCTGCAGATCGAAATGTTTTTCAGCAATGGGGTTGCGGTGAGGCAAACTCGTGAGGGTTTGCGCATCGGCCCTTTTTCAGCTCAAAGTGTTTGACGCCTGCATAGTTGGGTTGGGGCATCGATCGACTTGTGCCATGGAAACGGACTTCGCTCGGTGCTCATCGCTTCGAAGTACGCTCAATGTTACCCGGAATATTCCCACCTTGGCCCCAGTACACTGCGGCACCGAACCGGAGCGGGCTATTGACTGCACACTACTGTGCCGTCAGAAGCATAGGAGTAGTACGGCGAGCAGGTGGCATTCAAGTCCGCAGTCCAGTTCGCGGTCGGCCAGAGGGTTTGGGCCCAGGCGGCCACTTGGGCAACCAGTGTGGGGTCCACTCCCAGAAATTTGAATCGGGGGATCATGTACCAAATGCCATCCTGGAAAGTCCCATTGGCCCAGCCGCCCAGCGGGTTCACCGTGGGGCTTGCCACGCCGCCGGCATAAAACTCCTGGGGAGTGAACTGCGTAACCGACGCCAGCCAAGAACGGAGTAGCCCCGTGTTGACCGCTATTCGAGTAGATGTTGCAACCCCCCCCCACTCAAAGTGGTTGGCTTCCGGAAACACCAAGAGTTGGATCTCGTTGACGATGGGTTGCCACCCTGAAGTGGTGTATTCCGGTCCCTTCCCATTGTTTGAAATCTGGAGTGCCTTGGTTAGCCACATGGTCTGCAGTCCTGCTTGAGGCGACGATAGTACGCTCAGGCCCTTCACAAATCCGTAGGAGTAGCCCCAGTCGATGGGCGAATGATCGCCTTGCTGCTTGTTGGAGTTGTTTAGGATGAGTTGCATGTGATACCAGATGTAAGCCACATAGAAGTAGACAGCCGGCGTACCGTTCCGAAGTCCAGCCGCGTGGTTTGGATCCAGCTTGACGATGTGAGGCGAAGTGGAGAACGGCAGCGCGCTGTACCAGGTGCGTTGGTCCGCTTGTGTTGACCCAAAAATGCTCTGGCCGAATCCCTCCAATTGGAACTCGTTCAGCAGCTCCCAGGTCTTGACCATACCCCATTGCGGCAGCGAAGACATGGCGTCCACGGTGGCCGGGTTCCAGCCCGTTGGATTGGTCCAAATTGGCGCGCCCACCGTTTGGTAGACCGTGTAGAACCCATCTTGCCATTTGACGAGGGTCGGTTTCATCGCCACATAAGCCGTTGGATCCAGGACTTTCAAATTGGCCCGCAAGGTCGGATAGACGGTGTTGTATGCACTGCCAGTAAACGTCGCGCCGAAAGCATCCATAGGATGCGTTCCCGGCAACCATTGATTCCAGTCGGGCATCTGTACCGCCACCGGTGTCTCCCGGATGTTCAGGTTACCACTGGCCGAAAAGAAGGAGTCCTGGACTCCGGACGGAAACATCGCACTCATCATCTCCGCGTCGCTGTCCAGTACCGCATCAAGGCCCGCGCCCGCCGCCCACTCGATCACGGGTTTGGAGTCCAATCCCGGACCAGGCTGATAAGGAGGATTCCAGGGCCGGCCAGGATTCACGACATTCAACGTGCGGATATAGCTGGCGATCTGATTTCCCTGCTGGGCAGTCAGTCCGTGAAACATTGACCGGGTTCGAATGGAGTTGTTCGAATAGTTGAAGTACTTGAGGTCGCGTCCGTCCTGTGCGTGGCAATCGGTGCAATGAGCTAGAATAGCCGCCGGACCGTTGGAAGTGGGACGAGTGAGCGTCGCCGTGTACCACAAAGTTTTGCCGGCCGCGATATCCGACGCCTGGCTCGAGGGCGGCTCCCAGGTATTGGGATCCTCGTAGACGAACGCTGCCGCGGGCACTAGAGAGTTTCCGCTTGCATCCAGGAAATTGAAGCTTAGGACGCGGAAGCCGCTCACACGGCCGTCGGTTCCATTGAACCGGAAGCTAATGGTATTCATTCCTGATCTGATCGTCCCGGCAGCCACATTCATCTTCATTTTTAGCGTGCTGAATCCCCCTCCTATTCCGCCATAGGCGGCGGCATTCCCTAAGAGCGTAACAGTGCTATGACTGATCGGTTGCCATCCTAAATTGTTCATTTGGACGCTGGCTTGCGCCTCATTACGCAGCCCGTGGATCTGCATCGACAGGGTTAGCGCTCCGCTCAAATTCGCGCTGGCCGGAATATTGAAAGGGGTAGTCAGCATTGTGCCGTCGAGCCCGATTACTTCGAGCGGCAATTGTATTGGCGGCACGGGCGGCGGCGGCGTCGGTCCCGCTAAGCTGACTACCGCGGACGCCGTCTTGGTTGGCTCTGAAGAGATTGCGGCCTTAATGATCACGGTCTGTTGCCCCGATAGCGCGCTCGGAGCAGTGTAGAGTCCGCTGGGGCTGATGCTTCCCACGCTCGGGCTGACAGACCAAATGACGGCTGCCGTTCCTCCCTGAATTGTCGCAGTAAACTGCTGTGACTTCGAAGGCCCTAGGGTGGTTTGCGAGGGACTAACGCTAACGGATGCCGGCAGCGACGGCTTCAGCGTAACTGAAGCATGGGCGGTCTTGGAGGGGTCCGCCAAGCTTGCCGCGGTTAGCACGATCGTCTGTAAGGTATTGATTATAGCGGGCGCCGTGTAAACTCCGTTTGTGATTGTACCAACCAGCGGGTCAAGCGACCACTCGACCGACGTGTTGTAGGTTCCGCCTATGGAGGCCTGGAACGTTGCGGATTGACCTGCCGCCAATGAAATCGAGGGTGGTGCTACCGCTATACCCACCGTCGCCGCCAGGAAAACTGTTGCGCTGGCGGTCCTAGTGGGATCTGCTAAGCTCCTAACCACCACCGTCACCGCCTGGGGGCTGCTGATGGTTGAGGGCGCCGTGTAGATTCCGTTCACCAGCATGCCGATTGGGGGAGTGATAGACCACGTTACGCCGGGCAGATTGGTGCCGCGGACAGTCGCCTCGAAGTGCGTCCATTGGCCGGCCGTCAGAGATACCGATGAAGGTGTCAACGTGACGCCTATTCGATCAGTTTGGGCCTGGACAGTCGCTGCCGATGAGATGATAAGTGCTGCTACAAGCGGTAGAAATCCTTGAGAACATTTCATTAGGTTGTACTAGTAATACTAGTACGTTACGGTTGTAAAGTGCTAGTTCTGATTCACCCTAATCGCCGTCTAATTAGCACGTATCTGGAGCCGCTGAGGTGGAGAAAGCCAGCTAAGATATTGAAATAAAAGCGGACTGTAGGACCTACCCCTGGTGAGGAGCGCGCTGGCGGCCCGCGAACCTGGTACCATCTAGCGACGGTTCGTGGCGACTCCGGCCCGCCCCATGGCCGTCCTTATCTTATCAGCCAATGTCGGGGAACTTGACTAGGTTCGATGCACCTGAATGGCGCTGTCGTTTATGTTCTTCCTCGTATAGATCCAGCCCAGGGTATCCGCGATGCTTGGGGAGCTTCTGTTGTGCCGGCTGGACCAACGCCAGGCTCGATCCAGGTTCCCGCCGGAATCGACAAGGAAAGGCCAGATTGTTCAGCGAAACGGATTAAATGTGGCGTGGGAGGTAGCGGGCAAAGCCAACACCGTTACCGCCTGCTATGGGTTTGCTTGGACTTGTTGCATTCTTCGTCCGCAGGCGTACGGTCCAGGTTGTGGGATAAGTTAAATCTAGAGGCATAAGCCTTCTGCACGGGCGCCTCTGTAGAAGTCACCCAGGCTTGTGTTTTTTTAGACACTTTCTGGCAGGTAGTGGCGCGGTTTCTACGGAGAGTTACGAAACGGGTGCAGGACTCGAGTTGACAAGAGGGCTACAAATCAGCCTTTGAGCTCGTTTAAGTTACGCAACACCGGTGAACGTAGTCGCCGGAAGATCAATTCCCAGGTTTAGACAATCACTCTTCACCATCTCACGAACCAAACCCTCAAAATCGGTCTTGGAGCGCCATCCCAGCTTGGCCTGGGCCTTGGCCGGATTTCCGATCAGCATCTGTACTTCCGCGGGGCGATAAAAATCCGGATCGCTAACGAGATATTTGTCTGGGTCCAGTCCTGCTAATCCAAACGCCATTTGAACGAAATCCGCCACGGAATGGCTCCTCCCGGTGGCGACGACATAGTCATCCGGCTCGTCCTGCTGCAGCATCGACCACATGGCTTCCACATAGTCTCGAGCATGGCCCCAGTCGCGTTTGGCCTCCAGGTTCCCTAACCGCAATTCCTTGGATTGTCCTGCCAGAATGCGTGCGATGCCCGAAGTTATTTTGCGGGTGACAAACTCGAACCCGCGGCGCGGCGATTCGTGGTTGAATAAAATGCCGCTGGAGGCGTGCATGCCATAGGCCTCCCGGTAGTTACGCGTCAGGTCGAAGCCGGCGACCTTGCTGATCCCATAAGCTGAGCGTGGATGAA
>Ga0210401_10000174_pt1 | contig 78078 bp, 55 predicted proteins | sample IncBWH32MmetaG_FD_150866 | JGI IMG/M metagenome (GOLD analysis project Ga0210401, IMG submission 150866) | Forest soil microbial communities from Barre Woods Harvard Forest LTER site, Petersham, Massachusetts, United States - Inc-BW-H-32-M | ecosystem: Environmental > Terrestrial > Soil >...
TGGGAACGGGCTTCAGTCTTGCCACGGTGACTTGGACCAGACAGAGCCGGCGGAATCCCGGTAGCGAAGCTAGCACATCGTTGAGCAAGTATGAAACCAGCGGAATCCATTTGGGGAACAACAAGCGGCGATGGGTTCGGATTGCCTCGAAACCGGCCAACTCCAGAAACCCTCTCACATCGTGTTCAGAAACCCAATTCGGCTCAAATGAAGTGACGCGCAGCCCCCAGCGGCTGGCGAATTCCAATAGTGGTTCCCACAAATAGTTGTAGCTGTAAACGATTAACCGCGAATCCTGATGACAGCACTTACGCATGCGCTCCAATGCGCCCAGCAAATCGACCGTGTCGAAGATATGACTGAAAAGGACGTAGTCGAACTTTTCGTCCAGCTCCAGGGCTTCGGGATCGCTGCGCACAAAATGGAGATCTGGATACTTGCCGCGCGCGATCTCGATCATTTTGTCGCTTATCTCAACGCCTACCCCGTAGCTCGGCTGGACCGTGTCAAGTAGATGTCCGGTTGCACAGCGGATCTCCAGAACACGCTTTCCAGGTTCAACAATATACTGCAAGAGACGCTTGACCGCATCGTAGTAATATCGATTGCGTTGAATTGAGCGATCCCGTTGTGGAGCGTTCTTTTCCAGCTGTTTCCGCCGTGCGTCTCGGCTGAGACGCAGCGCTTCGAGGCCCCATGCCTTTGTAGGTTGTTCCTGAGTCATTCCGCTTCTTGATCTTGATCAGGTTTCACTTGGAATGTAACGGAGCGTCAGTTAAAGACCATTCTACTCTACGGTTCTACCTTCCTGAGTGGGAAACTTTTAGGCGAGTCCTGATACCGTTACACCGAGAAAGCGCGGGCTGTAATCTGAGATGCGTCACTAATGATGTGTAGGTTTGGAGCCGATCCAACGGAATCGGATGAAGCCGTTGTTATAATCCTGAATATGTACGAGGCTCAGCCGACAGGGATCCGCTCCACAGCAGTCGAGCACCTGCGTGAGGTGGCTGCTGGGGATCGCTTCGAATTCGGCGAAAATTGGTCACGGTTCCTCACGGTCATCGATGATGACCGCATCCGCCAAGCTGAGCTTTCCCTGTCTAAGATGCTTGGCTTTCCACTGGCGGGCAAGTCGTTTATAGATGTGGGATCGGGAAGTGGACTTTTTAGCCTGGTAGCCCGCCGTCTAGGCGCTCGCGTGCGCTCGTTTGATTACGACACCAAATCGGTGGCATGCACGCAAGAGCTAAAACGGCGTTATTTCGCCGACGACTCTTCCTGGACCGTCGAACAAGGTTCCGCGCTTGACCCGAACTACCTTGCATCGCTGGGGAAATTTGACGTCGTCTATTCCTGGGGCGTCCTTCACCATACAGGCGCGATGTGGCAGGCTCTTGAGAATGTCGTTGGTTTGGTCGCCGAGGGTGGCACTTTGTTCATCGCCATTTATAACGATCAGGGCAAGTTCAGCCGCCGCTGGATGCGGCTCAAGAAATTCTACAACGGAGCTCCAAAACCGTTGAAGCTTTTGTGTGTCTTAGGATCTTGCGCCGTGCTTTGGTGGCGCCCTATGGTTAAAGATCTCGTGCGCTTGCGGCCGTTTGAATCCTGGCGTCGTGCCGGCGGCGCTCGGGGCATGTCAGCTTGGTGGGATGCCGTCGACTGGGTGGGAGGATACCCCTTCGAAGTTGCCAAGCCGGAGGAGATCTTTGACTTCTACCATAAACGCGGATTCGTCTTGGAAAGATTGCGGACCGAAGGCGGCAGTTTGGGTTGTAACGAGTTCGTCTTCACCAAATCTGATCGCGAGAACAGTAGAAGATCCAGCGGATGAATGATGCCTGTTTGGCATAACCAAGACCGTGAGTAAGCTCAATATTGCTGGACTGTTGTGCGGAACTCTACTCAGTGCTCAATCCGGAAAGCAAGTGGCGCCGGCCGGCGTTTTGCACCAATACTCCGGCATCAGTCCACTGAGCGCTAATAAAGACAAGCTCCACACCTTCGATCTGCACGGTAACGCCCGGATTCTTAGGCTCCAGGACGCGTCCCTCATTGCAGACAACGCGCCTTATCCAGAAGCCCACTGGGACAACGCCGACGACGACCTCATGTGGGTGATTGGCGGCCAGACTTCATCAAAGCCGGTTATTCAAACCTGGCGGCCATCCACGCGACGGTATTCGACGTACATTAACTACGCTGGCCGATTCACCAGCATTACTACGGGCTCTACCTCCGACCTCACCTATGACGACTGGGAAGCGTTCTGGGCTCCCGCCGAGCACCAGGTCTGCGCCGTTGATCTCAAAGCGAAAAAAACCTACTGCATCGACTACAACGCCCCCGACCCGGTCAATAAAATGGGGGAAACCAAAGACGTCGATTATGTCGCCGTCACCCCACGCGACTCCAAATCCGGGCTGCACTACCTGGTGATGTTTGCCAATCCTGCGATGGCCGTGTTTTCGGTCGATGAGAGCGCGGGAAAGCTGCGTTGGATTGTGCGACCGGAAACGGTGGTTCCCTGGATGGGCTCAGGGAGAGGGAATAATGATGGCAACTGTGATCCGGGGGAGTCCTGCCTGACCACCCCCCACGGCGATATATTTGCGGCTCCAGACGGCCAGGTTTACTTCGAAATGCAAGTCGGCATCGAGATTCATTCCGGCGCACAAAATGCCTGCGAAGCTGGTCAGGGATTGTTGCGCTTAAACGCCGGCTTGAAGATGACTACGCCCGAGAACGCTTTTGGAAAGACCGGGGGTGGAATGAAATACATTGGCCCTGACTTCGCTTGCGGCGGCTCTCAGGTATGGTCGTCGCAGCATACTGGCTGCGCTCGGTGGGGTCAGCATTGCGTGATCTCTTTCGATACTCCCCCGCCGCAGCCCGGTCAAACCACGCCGCGCAACGAAGAACTGTGGCTTATCGGTCTCACACCAGCCGGCGCCGTCAGCTACAGCAGGCTGGGCAACTCCAATTCATCCGCTTTTCAGCAAACCAACGATTCATACTGGTCTACGTCGCGCGCGGCCATGTCCATGGATGGCGCCCTCGTTCTTTATGGTTCGGATCACGGGACTCGTGGCGCGAGCCAAGCAATCTACTTGCTTCCATCAGGTCTGCCATCGGTTCAGCGGCACTGAGCGCGATCACGCGTGCAACGCCGAGAAACGTGTGACAACCCATCCGCGTAACATTGTTCGATGATGTTCCGCCAAACACAGAAAGAATGCCGGAATAAAATACGCCGCTGCTATCAGGCCGCTCACCGAGAAGAGGGTCAGCCAGCTATCTCGGGCCTCTACGGTCATCCGCAGCCATAGCGCCATCGCCGCTACCGGCACCGCGATCAACGCCGGCCGCGCATAAATGGAAAACATGAAGGCCGCAAAGGAAAGACCCAGCTCCCGGCTAAGAAGCCAGGGCACGAAAAGACCCCGGTTCAAAATCATGCAAATGGAAACCACGTACGCCGCTCCCAGAATGCCGTAGCTGGGAGTTACCACGATGAGGCCGCCCAGGCTGACGACCGCTTCGATTAGTTGGCCGCGGGCATACCATTGGTGCCGCCCCATGCCCTGCAGTAGCATTCCCGAGCTGAACTGCCCCGCCACGGCGATGAGATACCCAATCGTCAGGACCGGCAGGATCGGCGCGGCATATTGCATAGCGGCGGGGACCCATAGCTTGAAAAGCGCGTAACTAAAAATCGAAAACACGATTGCCAGCGGCGTAAATAGGGCCAAGCAGTATCGATTGGTAAAGATTGCCAGTTCTGACAATGCATCCATTTCACCCCGTGCCTGGAGCTCGGCTGTATTGGCATTCACGACCGCTCCTATGCCGGAAACAGCACCGCCCGTGTACTGAATCAGGCGATTCGGCAAGCTGTAGAATCCAACAAATGCAGCCGGAAGAAAATGTCCGATCACCAAAGGCGGGCTTTGATTCAAGAACAGCGTCGAGATATTGAGAACGAAAGTATGAATGCCGAACCTTCCCATCTCTCTCAGCGTTTTGACGCTGGCATAACGATGCGATAGCTTCAGTTGCGGAAAGATTCTTCGGAAGCTTATAACGTTCAGCACGTATCCGACGCCCTGGCTGATCACCGTTAGCACGCCTATGCCGATGAGTCCGTAACCCAGCCACAACAAGACCGCGCTGCCGGAGGAGCGGATCAACGTGGTCACGACGTTCACTTTATTGGATAGATCGAATCGCTGAACGGCCTCCAGCGCCGCGTTGAACGTATTGAAGACAAATCCCAGGCACCAACTAAACGAAATGAGTATGATCAACAAGCGGAAGGTTGGGGTCAGCTCCGGAGAAATGTTGAAGAATTTATGAAGATTGTTTGACGTCAGGACTACCAGCGCCCACAGGGGCGCTGAAATCACTCCGGCGTACAGAAGCGACGTGTTGAGAATGGCGTTTACATTATCGTGTTCAGAAAGCGCCCAAAAATGCGCTACGTACTTCACCGTGGCTGAGCGGAAACCGAGATCCAGGAAAACACCGTATTCGACCAGCGAGAAGGACAATACCCAGATTCCATAGCCCTCCGGCCCGAGTTTTCTGACCAGATAAGGAGAAAGCAGGAAACCGGTGAACAAGGTCGTGCCGACACCGAGCCACGTCCAAAAAGTATTGATGATGAAACGAGCGGCGCGATGGCGAGGAGCCGCCTCTGGTGTCCCGGCCATGAGCAACTACATTATCGCAGGTTGCGCCAGCTCGCCCGCCCGTCTTTTCGAGCACTCGCCGAGGCTGCGGCCACGGCCCTAGGGAAGTCCCTGGGGTCGTTAAAAAATCCTGTAACACGATCATTTTCGGGCAGTCTAACCTTGACTAAAGAAGTGTGTTATCACTAGCATAGTATTGTGAATTACATTGCGCCGGGAGTGTATGAATGAAAGCTCTGCAAGCCGAAAAAAACGGATCTAAGACGCGTGAAACCAACGTCTTGCTTAAGACGCTGGTTGCCTTTAAACGCGGCAACTTCTCGGTTCGAATGCCGGTTCATGAGACCGGTCTGTCAGGCAAGATCGCTGATACTCTCAACGAAATTCTCGACCTGAACGAGAAAATGGTTAGCGAATTCGCGCGCATTAGCAAGGCCGTCGGCAAGGATGGCCGAATCACTCAACGCGCCTCTATCGGATCCGTTACGGGAGCGTGGGCCGATTGCGTTGAATCGGTCAATAGCCTCATTGGCGATCTCGTCCAGCCCTCCACTGAAGTTGCCCGCGTTATCGGCGGTGTAGCCAAGGGCGACCTGTCGCAGACCATGTCGCTCGAAGTGGATGGGCGCCCGTTGCGCGGCGAATTCCTGCACACCGCGCGCGTTGTCAACACCATGGTGCAGCAGTTGAATTCGTTCGCTTCCGAAGTTACGCGCGTGGCGCGCGAAGTCGGTACCGAAGGAAAGCTCGGCGGACAAGCCGTCGTGACCGGTGTCGCTGGAACCTGGAAGGATCTCACCGAAAGCGTAAACTCGATGGCCAGCAACCTGACCAATCAGGTTCGAAACATCGCAGGTGTGACCACGGCCGTTGCCAAAGGCGACTTGACCACCAAGATCACCGTTGACGCGCGCGGCGAAATTCTTGAGCTGAAGAACACCATCAACACCATGGTCGATCAGCTCAGCTCGTTCGCGGCCGAAGTGACCCGCGTGGCGCGCGAAGTTGGAACCGAAGGAAAACTGGGCGGCCAGGCGGAAGTGAAAGGCGTCGCCGGCACCTGGAAAGATTTGACGGACAGCGTCAACTACATGGCCAGCAACCTGACCAACCAGGTTCGCAACATCGCCGAAGTTACCACGGCCGTCGCAAAGGGCGACTTGTCGACCCGCATCACTGTCGACGCACGCGGTGAAATTCTGCAGCTCAAGAACACCATCAATACGATGGTCGACCAGCTCAGCTCGTTCGCGGCTGAAGTGACCCGCGTGGCGCGCGAAGTCGGCACCGAAGGCAAGCTCGGCGGCCAGGCCGATGTTCCTGGAGTCGGCGGCACGTGGAAAGATCTCACGGATTCGGTCAACTCGATGGCCGGCAACCTCACCGCCCAGGTCCGCAACATCGCCGAAGTCACCACCGCCGTCGCCAAAGGCGACCTCTCGCGCAAGATTACCGTGCAAGTGCGCGGCGAAATTTTGGAGCTCAAGAACACCATCAACACCATGGTGGATCAGCTCAGTTCGTTCGCATCGGAAGTGACCCGCGTGGCGCGCGAAGTCGGAACTGAAGGCAAGCTGGGCGGCCAAGCCGAAGTCGAAGGCGTGGCCGGCACTTGGCGCGACCTCACCGAGAGCGTCAACTCCATGGCCGGCAATCTGACCAACCAAGTCCGCAACATCGCCGGCGTCACCACCGCAGTCGCAAAGGGCGACCTGTCGACCAAGATCACCGTCGATGCTCGCGGCGAAATTCTGGAGCTGAAGAATACTATCAACACCATGGTGGACCAGCTCAATTCGTTCGCGTCGGAAGTTACGCGCGTGGCGCGCGAAGTCGGAACAGAAGGCAAGCTGGGCGGCCAGGCTCAGGTGCGAGGCGTCGGCGGCGTGTGGAAAGATCTCACCGATTCGGTCAACTCCATGGCCGGCAACCTGACGGCCCAGGTCCGCAACATCGCCGAAGTGACCACCGCCGTCGCTAACGGCGACCTGTCGCGCAAAATCACAGTCGACGTCCGCGGCGAAATCCTGGAGCTGAAGAACACCATCAACACCATGGTGGACCAGCTCAATTCGTTCGCTAGCGAAGTTACGCGCGTGGCGCGCGAAGTCGGAACCGACGGTAAGCTGGGCGGCCAAGCCCAGGTGAAGGGCGTCGGCGGCGTGTGGAAAGATCTCACCGATTCAGTCAACTCCATGGCCGGCAACCTTACGGCCCAGGTCCGCAACATCGCCGAAGTCACCACCGCCGTCGCTAACGGCGATCTGTCGCGCAAGATCACGGTGGATGTGCGCGGCGAAATTCTGGAGCTCAAGAACACCATCAACATCATGGTGGACCAGCTCAACGCGTTCGCTGGCGAAGTAACTCGTGTGGCTCGCGAAGTTGGTACCGAAGGCAAGCTCGGCGGACAGGCTGTGGTGAAGGGCGTTGCTGGAACCTGGAAGGATCTTACGGACAGCGTCAATTCCATGGCCAGCAACCTGACCAACCAGGTCCGAAACATCGCCGAGGTTACCACTGCGGTGGCCACCGGCGACCTGTCTCGCAAAATTACTGTTGAAGTACGCGGAGAAATCCTAGAGCTGAAGAACACCATCAACACCATGGTCGATCAGCTCAGCTCGTTTGCATCGGAAGTTACGCGCGTGGCGCGCGAGGTCGGCACTGAAGGCAAGCTCGGCGGTCAGGCCGACGTGCATGGCGTGGCCGGGACCTGGAAGGATCTTACCGACTCAGTCAATTCGATGGCCAGCAACCTGACCAGCCAGGTTCGCAACATCGCCGAAGTGACCACGGCCGTTGCCAAGGGCGACCTTTCCCGCAAGATCACCGTGGACGTGCGTGGCGAAATCCTGGAGCTGAAGAACACCATCAACACCATGGTCGATCAGCTCAATGGATTCGCTGGCGAGGTAACTCGCGTGGCCCGCGAAGTGGGCACCGAAGGCAAGCTGGGCGGTCAGGCGGAAGTGAAGGGCGTCGGCGGTGTCTGGAAGGACCTCACCGACAGCGTGAACTTCATGGCCGGCAACCTGACCTCGCAGGTTCGCAACATCGCGCAAGTGACCACCGCCGTTGCCAAGGGCGACCTTTCCACGAAAATCACGGTCGATGCGCGCGGGGAGATTCTGGAGCTGAAGAACACCATCAACACCATGGTTGACCAGCTCAATGCGTTCGCCAGCGAGGTAACGCGCGTGGCTCGCGAAGTCGGCACTGAAGGCAAGCTGGGGGGCCAGGCTGACGTCCGCGGCGTCGCCGGCACCTGGAAAGATTTGACCGACAGTGTCAATTACATGGCCAGCAACCTGACCAACCAGGTTCGCAACATCGCCGGCGTAACTACTGCCGTGGCTCGCGGCGACTTGACCACCAAGATCACGGTCGACGCGCGCGGCGAAATTTTGGAGCTCAAGAACACCATCAACACCATGGTGGATCAGCTCAGTTCGTTCGCGTCTGAAGTCACTCGCGTGGCCCGCGAGGTCGGAACCGAGGGCAAGCTCGGCGGCCAGGCGGAAGTGAGAGGCGTCGCCGGAACATGGAAAGATCTCACTGAGAGCGTCAACTCCATGGCCGGCAACCTGACCAATCAGGTCCGCAACATCGCCGAAGTCACCACCGCGGTCGCCAAGGGCGACCTGTCGCGCAAGATCACTGTGGACGTGCGCGGCGAAATCCTGGAGCTGAAGAATACCATCAACACCATGGTGGACCAGCTCAGCTCGTTCACCAGCGAGGTAACGCGCGTGGCACGTGAAGTCGGCACCGAAGGAAAACTGGGCGGGCAAGCGAATGTCCGAGGGGTCGCCGGAACGTGGAAGGATCTCACTGAGAGTGTCAACTCCATGGCCGGTAACCTTACCGCGCAGGTCCGTAACATTGCGCAGGTCACCACCGCCGTCGCCAACGGAAATCTCTCGCGCAAAATTACGGTCGACGTTCAAGGCGAAATCCTCGAGCTGAAAAACACCATCAACACCATGGTGGACCAGCTCAATTCATTCGCCAGCGAGGTGACGCGCGTCGCGCGCGAAGTCGGCACCGACGGCAAGCTCGGCGGGCAGGCCGAAGTGAAAGGCGTCGCCGGAACCTGGAAGGATCTTACCGACAACGTCAATTTCATGGCGGCCAACCTGACCACCCAGGTTCGCGGTATCGCCAAAGTAGTCACCGCGGTCGCCAACGGCGATCTGAAACGCAAATTGATTCTCGAGACCAAGGGCGAGATCGCCGAGCTAGCCGACACCATTAATGGAATGATCGACACCCTGGCCACCTTCGCCGATCAGGTCACCACCGTGGCACGCGAGGTCGGTATTGAAGGCAAACTGGGCGGCCAGGCGCGTGTGCCCGGCGCGGCCGGTATCTGGCGCGACTTGACCGACAACGTAAATCAGCTCGCGGCCACGCTTACCAACCAGCTGCGCGCGATCGCCGAGGTCGCCACGGCCGTTACCAAGGGCGACCTTACGCGTTCCATCGCGGTCGAAGCCCAGGGCGAAGTGGCCGCACTGAAGGACAACATCAACGAAATGATCGTGAACCTTGCGGCCACTACTCGCAAGAACAACGAGCAGGATTGGCTGAAGACCAATATCGCGAAGTTCACCGGCATGATGCAGGGCCAGCGCGATCTGTTGACGGTCTCGCAGTTGCTTCTCTCCGAGCTTACGCCGCTGGTGGGCGCTCAGCACGGCACCTTCTACATCGCCGAGACGCACGAAGACACCACGGTTCTGAAGCTCTTGGCCGGATATGCGACTGACGAAAGCAATGTCCCGATGCAATTCAGGATCGGCGAGGGCTTGGTCGGGGAGTGCGCCCGGGAGAAGGAGCGCATCCTGGTTAAGAACGTCCCCGGAACCTATGTTCGAATCAATTCGAGCCTGGGCGGCGACATGCCCGTCAGCCTCGTCGTCTTGCCGGCACTCTTTGAAGGCGACGTGAAGGCGGTGATGGAGTTAGCCTCGCTCGGCCAATTCAGCGACATTCACCTCGCGTTCCTTGATCAGTTGACCCAATCCATCGGGATCGTGCTCAACACCATCGCCGCTACTATGCGGACCGAGCAATTGTTGACGCAGAGCCAGGCGCTGGCCGAAGAATTGCAAAGCCAGCAGCTCCAGTTGCAGCAGACCAACGCCGAGCTGCAGGAAAAGGCCCAACTGCTGGCCGAGCAAAAGACCGAAGTCGAAACCAAGAATCAGGAGGTCGAGCAGGCGAAGAAAGCCCTCGAAGAAAAGGCCGAACAGCTCGAAATAACCTCCAAATACAAGAGCGAATTCCTCGCGAACATGAGCCACGAACTCCGTACGCCGCTCAATAACCTTCTAATTCTGGCCAGGATGTTGTCGGAAAACTCGGATAAGAATTTGACCGCCAAGCAGGTCAAGTTCGCCGAGACCATTCATACTTCTGGAACCGATCTGCTAGCCCTCATCAACGACATTCTCGATTTGAGCAAAATTGAGTCCGGAAAGATGGACGTGGAGCTGGGCGGTGTTCGCTTCAGAGAACTGGAAGATTACTGTTCCCGGACCTTCCGTCACGTAGCCGAGGGCAAGGGCCTGGATTTGCGGGTCGAGCTGGGCAGCTCACTGACCTCGGAAGTCATGCACACCGACGCTAAGCGCCTCCAACAGGTTCTGAAGAACCTGCTCTCCAACGCGCTCAAGTTCACCGAGCATGGGTCCGTGCTGCTCTCCATCGATAAAGCCAACTCGGGATGGAGCGCGGGGCATCCCATTCTCAGCCGCTCCAAATCTGTGATCGCATTTTCAGTTTCAGATACCGGCATCGGGATTCCCTCCGACAAACAACGCATCATTTTCGAAGCCTTCCAACAGGCTGACGGCACTACCAGCCGCAAGTACGGTGGCACTGGACTTGGACTTTCTATCAGCCGTCAGTTAGCACGGCTTCTGGGAGGCGAAATCCGATTGCAGAGCATGCCCGGGGCGGGCAGCACCTTCACACTTTACCTGCCCCAGGTGTATGTCACTCCCGTTCAGCAGCCTAAGAGCGACGATATATTGTCCACTCCCATCCTGATGGAGCAAGTGGCCGCCCTGCCGAGCACCGAAGTAGACGTTATCCTGCCGGCGACGTCATTGAATACCGAAGGCTTGGTTGAAGATCTGGTCATCGACGATGATCGGAATCTGATCCAACCCAGCGACTCAGTGCTGCTCATTATCGAAGACGATATTACCTTCGCGCGCATTCTGGTTGATCTGGCCCACGAGCACGGCCTGAAAGCGCTGGTTGCTCTGCGAGGCAGCAGCGCTATATCGCTAGCGCGGGAATTCAAGCCCGGTGCAATGACGCTGGATATCAATCTTCCCGATATGGCCGGCTGGACCATCCTGGATCGTTTGAAGCATGATCCGGCCACCCGGCACATCCCCGTTCACATTATTTCGGGCGACGACAATCGCCGTCTCGGAATGGCGTTGGGCGCCATGACCTATTTGGAAAAATCGGTGACCAATGAATCGCTGGCTGAAACGTTTAACGCCATCGAGCACTCTGTCCAAAAACGCGTAAAGCGGCTGTTGGCGGTTTGTAGCGACGAGCGAGAAAGGCAGGAGATCGTCTCTGCAGTTGCGGCCCCGGATGTCGACGTGATTGAAGTAGCAACTGGTGGAGAAGCCATGGCGGTCGTGAAACATCAGTACCTCGATGGCATCGTAATTCACCTTCGGGTGGATGATATCGCCCCGCTCAACTTGGTGGAGGAAATCCAAACCAAGGCTGGCCCCCACGTCGCTCCTGTCATTTTGGTCTGCGATCGCCCGTTGACAACCGACGAAGACCTGGACCTCGCGCGCCTCACGCGCAACACGATCGTGCGGCTGGTTTCCACGCGCGAACGGTTGCTGGATGAATCCGTTCTTCTGTTGCATCGCGCCGAAACGGATCTACGGCCGGAGCAGCGCCGAATCTTGGAGCAGCTCCGCGAGACCGACATCACCCTGGTCGGCAAGAAGGTGTTGGTAGTCGACGACGACGTCCGCAACATCTTCGCCTTAACCAGCCTGCTTGAGGATCATCACTTGAAAGTGGTCCACGCCGAGAACGGCCGCGCCGGCATCGAGGCATTGAAGAAGAACCCCGATATCGATCTAGTACTCATGGATATCATGATGCCGGAAATGGATGGTTACGAAACCATGAAGGCCATCCGCCAGGAGCCGAAGCTGCGCTCTCTTCCCATCATTGCTTTGACCGCCAAGGCGATGAAAGGCGACCGTGCCAAATGTATTGAAGCCGGCGCCTCGGACTATATCACCAAACCTGTCGACCTGGATAATCTTTTCTCAGTACTTCGAGTGTGGGTGAGCCGGGGCCACGAATTGACTCAAATGGCTGCGCCCAGCGTCTAGATAAGAGGAGCTGATTCAAAGCGGATTCCCGAAAGTGACAAAATGAGTCCAGAGACAGGCATGCACCCTTCCACCGAGCAGCCTTTGCCGGAGCGAGTAAAGATCCTGCTGGTAGATGACACGCCGGAGAATCTCATTTCCCTCGAAGCGGCGCTGGATGGGCTGGGCCAGGAGCTGGTGCTGGCCAAGTCCGGCATGGAAGCCTTGCGTCACCTGCTAAATGACGATTTCGCGGCCATTCTCCTCGATGTCAAGATGCCGGACATGGACGGCTTTCAAACCGCCGAACTGATCCGCTCGCGCAAGCGTTCCCGCCACACGCCCATCTTGTTCCTGACGGGCTACAAGAGCGACGAACATCTTTTTCGGGGCTACGATTTGGGCGCGGTGGATTTTCTCTTCAAGCCGATCGTTCCCGAGGTCCTGCGATCGAAGGTCGGTGTCTTCGTCGAGCTCAGCCGCAACACGGCGCTCTTGAGGCGCCAGGCCGAGGTCCTCAGCAAAGCGGAACAGAAATTCCGATCGCTGCTGGAAGCGGCGCCTGACGCCATGATTATCAGCTCGGAAGACGGCCGCATCAGCCTGGTTAACTCTCAAGTCGAAGTCATGTTCGGGTTCCGCCGCGAGGAGCTCATTGGCCAGAACATTCGGGAGCTGGTTCCGGAATGGACGCCCTCATCTCCCCTTTCGCTCGATTCGCATGGCCTTGAACACAGCGGTCTCAGTTCGCCCAAGGAACTCTGGGCCGTTCGAAAGAACCAACAGCGGTACCCTGTTGAAATTAGCTTGAGTCCATTGCAGACCGAAGAAGGACTGCTGCTGACCTCCGCCATCCGCGACATTACCGAGCGTAAGAAAGCGGATGAAGCTATTCGGGAATGGAATACAACTCTGGAGCAGCGGGTCGCCGAGCGAACCCAGGAGCTGCTCCAGTCCAATGAAGCTCTCCGGCAATCGAATGACGATCTGAATCAGTTCGCCTATGCCGCCAGTCACGATCTCCAGGAACCGCTTCGCATGGTTGCTTTGTACAGCCAGATGCTACAGCGCAAGTACGCCAGCGCCAAGGATGCTGAAACGGACCAATATGTCGGCTTCATCGTGGGTGGGGCTAAGCGGATGGAAATGCTTTTGAAAGATCTGCTGACCTACTCGCAGACCGGAGCGGATGTGGGCCCAGCCCAGCCCATCGATTGCGAGCCCGTGATGAAGAAGGTACTCCTAAATCTGCAGGCGTCCATTGAGCAGAGCAGCGCCGACATCTCCTGGAATCCGCTGCCCACCGTGCAGGCGCACGAGGTCCGGCTGGTGCAATTGCTGCAGAACATTGTCGGGAACGCAATCAAGTATCGCTCCGAGGCGCCGCCGAAAATCCGGCTGTCAGCCGAGCGCCGCGACGCCGATTGGCTCTTTGCCGTCGAAGACAATGGAATTGGAATCGAGCCCGAATACGCTCCGCAGATTTTTGGCATCTTCAAGCGGCTGCACGGCCAAACTTATCCGGGTACGGGCATCGGCCTGGCGATCTGCCAACGCATCGTGGAACGCTATAGCGGGCGCATTTGGGTTGAGTCGAAACCGGGGGAAGGCTCGCGCTTCTACTTCACGCTTCCGATAGCGGCCGGACAATCCAGCGACGATGCGGTCCCGGCTGAGCTAGCCAAGGCCTCCGTCCGCTGAACGGGTATTCAAGAACTCCGCGATGTCCTGGTGCCCGGCGGCTTCCGCCACCCGCAGAGCGCTCAAGCCGCTCGCAGTGAGGCGTTGGACATCGGCTCCCGAATCCACCAGTAATTGGACCACGTCGCCTTTGCCCATCGCCGCCGCGGCGTGAAGAGCGGTGATACCGGTTTTGTCCGCCGCGTTGATGTCGGCGCCGCGCTGCAGCAACAATGGCGCCGCCTCGGGATTGCTATTAACGGCCGCCATCAGGACCGTAACCCCTTCGAGAGTCGAAATATTTATGTCGGCGCCGGCGTTTAACAACAAATCGGCGAGTTCCGTGTGACCCCTAACTACCGCGGCAATCAGAGGTGTAATTCCGGATTGCCCGGCCCCATTGGGGTTGGCGCCCTTTTCCAGCAGGATCTTCACGGCCTCCATGTGCCCGCCCAAGGTGGCTGCCAACAGTGCCGTGGTTCCCGCCGCATCCGCAGTTTCGATATCCACGCCTTTACCCAGCAGCATAGGCAAGGCCTCCGCATTCCCGCTCGCAGCGGCGGTTACTAGAACCGGCCGGTCGCTCTCATCGGTGGATTCCGGATCGGCGCCCTTTTCGAGGAGAATCCAAGTCACCGCCGGGTTTGCGACCACCGAAGCCGAAAGCGCGGTTAGTCCTGATTTGCTTGCCGCGGTGATGTCGGCGCCGGCGCCCAACAATGCGCAGACCACTTCGACGTGGCCGTTCACCGCCGCGCCGATTAACGGTGTTACCCCACGCTGATCCGGGGTGTTGGGATCTGCTCCGGAAGCGAGCAATGCTTCTACAACACCGGCGTGCCCTTCGATAGAAGCGGCCAGCAGGGGCGTCACCCCGCCGCTGGTTTTTTCATCATGACTGGAGCCCTTTTGGAGCAACAGTCGAACGATCGCGGCATGGCCCTGCGTGGCCGCCATCACCAGCACAGTAGCTTCGTCCTTGTAGCGCGCCTTCACGTCCGCGCCTTGAACGAGCAAGAGCTGCACAGCATCCACCCGGCCCTCCACTGCCGCGGCAAGCAACGGCGTCGCGCCGTTTTTCAAACGGGTGTTGGCCTTGGCGCCTCTGCCGAACAACGATCGCATACGGTCCAGATTACCGGCCGCTGAGGCTTGGATTAGCTCGAGATCTCGCTGACTTGCCATGGCTCCGAATGGGACGAACAACGTCTCGCCAACCATTATCCCGCATGGGCGAACATCGCGAATCGTTTCAGGTGCTCGTCGTGCTTACGATGTGAGACTTTTCCTGGAGGTCCTCGTTGAAAACGGAGAACACCTGGCCGCTCCAGAGAACATTGATCAGGCCAGACCGGGCAGCTTGTCCCTCGGCCTCGATAATCGCGTCCACCGGAATCTCAACCAATGTTCCGGTCGGATCCGGAAGGCTGCTTCCGGGCCGCGCCTCGAGTTTCACGGCGTGAATAGGTACGGCTACTTTATAACGAACTGGTGGCATACGGCCACGCATGATCGCGCTCTCCTCCTCCTAGATGACTGCTTTCGCCCAGCATACCACGAAGCCCGGCGTCGTGAGCTTCGCATCGCACACCTGGTCACTTTTTCCTAGTTACTTATTCTTATAACCTTGCGTATGTCCCGGGTTTACCGGTATTTACCTCGACGCAACAGGACGGTTATTAACTTGCACTACCCTTCGCAAGGAGATCTCTAAATGAAAGGCACTCTCTCAAGCACGAGTCTGGTCGTGTTGCTGAGCGCGGCCGCTTCCTCGCAGACCGGCCCGCCGCAAGGCAACCCCCCGCCCGACCCGCAGCCCATTTATCGTGTGACGGTGGTGTCGCGCACGCTGGCTGCTATCAACTACGAGCATCGCAGCGGACCCACCAAGATCGACTTTCAAGGAACAGTGCTGCTCCCCAAGGCCAAAGGCGATGCAACGGTGGAGAGCAAGCGCGGCAGAATATCCATCGACGTGAAGTTCGATCACCTGGAACCACCCACCAAGTTCGGGCGCGAGTATCTCACTTACGTGCTGTGGGCCATTACGCCACAAGGGCGGCCCAAGAATTTGGGTGAGATCGTAGTCGGCCCATCCGACAAAGCCAAGATTTCGGTGACGACCGATCTGCAGGCTTTGGGCTTGATGGTAACTGCCGAACCGTACTATTCGGTGACCGCACCCAGCGACGTAGTAGTGCTCGAAAATATCGTTCGGCCGGACACGGTGGGAAAGGTCGAGGAAGTGGCGGCCAAATACGATCTGCTTCCGCGCGGCCAATACACCATGAATGTGAACCCGAACCAGCTCCGCACCGTGGGAAATGAGGCGGAGGCGCTTCCTTACGACCGGTACGAAGCGGTGCTGGAACTCTATCAGGCCCAAAATGCTATACAGATCGCGCGCTCTTTGGGCGCAGATCACTTCGCCGCTGACACGTTGTCAAAAGCCGAAACTCTGCTGGGCGAAGCGCAGGACTTGCAGGCTCGGAAACAAGATACGCACATGATCGTTTCCAGAGCGCGCGAGGCCGCACAGACGGCCGAGGACGCCCGTATGATCACCGTCAAGCGCCGCGATGAGGATCGCTTATCGCACGAACGCCAGCAAGATCAGGACCAGAGCCGCGTGCGTACAGAAGCCCAGGAATCGGAAGATCGAGCCGCGGCGGATCGATCCGCGGCCGAAGCAGAGCGGGTGGCCGCAGAACAAGCGCGCGCGGAAGCTGAGCAGGCGCGGGCGCTAGCAACTCAGCAACTCGCCCAGGCAACCGCGGAGCGAACGCGTTCCCAACCTCCGGCGCCGGCCAGCATTCAGGGGCAAGCGGTTGCCCAATGGCAAACCACTCCGGGGCAAACCGGCATTCAGCGGCAAACCCGCGCCAACCTGCTAGCTGGGTTGAACGGCATCATGCCGGCGAGCGATACGCCGCGTGGACTGGTCGTGGTTGTGCCTGACTCAATGCTGGAAACCAGCCCGCGTAATCCGGCGCCTCGGGTGGCCAGGCAATTGGCCCAAATCGCGGCGTTGATCACCACCTATCCCGGCCTCGGCGTACGCGTGGAAGGCTACAGTGACGACCGGGGCAGCGACATCGAATGCCGGTCTATATCCCAGGGACGCGCTCAGGTGGTGCGAGATATTCTAGTGACCAACGGAGTGCCCGCGGGGACGGCCATGGCAACCGGTTACGGCAAAGACCGGCCTATCGCATCCAATGACTCAGCAGCCGGGCGCGAACAGAATCGCCGCGTTGAGATTGTGATCCAGGGTCAGGCACTTAACTCGCGGCCTTGAAGATAGAGAACCGCGCTCGAAGCCGAGATCGTCGCTTCAATTGGCTCCCGGCTTTTGGGGAGGTCGGGCGGCGGCGGCGTAGAGTCCACATTTCCGCCGTAGGTTGTAGCACCGGTCCAGATGACCATTTGCCAATCTGACTCGCGTGTGTCGATTTGCCGTGATCTTTTCTCCAGACCGAAGTTGCACAAGAGTAAGGCGCGCGAGCCGCCAGGGTCTCGACGGTCGAGAGTGAGCCAGTGCGCTTGCTCATCGATATCGACATGCAATAGATCTTTACGGCCATTGCCCAGACATGGCCAGCGCTTGCGGAGCGCGAGAAGATGACGATACAAGCGCAGCACAGCAGCGTGCGATGGCTCGCCTGCGAGCGCCCAATTGATTTTTGACTCTCGAAAAGTCTCTGGCGATTGTGGGTCGGGAAACTCGCCTGGAAGGGCGAAGTCTTCAAACTCGATTCGCCGCCCTTCGCTGACAGCGCGCGCCAGCATCGGATCGGTGTGACTCGTGAAATACCGGAATGGAGAGGTGTCGGCGAATTCCTCACCCATGAACAGCAGAGGCAAATAGGGAGAGCAGAGTAAGAGCGCAACGGCCAGCTTGTACTGCTCTAGCGAAACCAGTTCCGATAGCCGGCATCCCCGCGCAGTATTGGCGACTTGATCGTGATTCTGAATGAACACGACGAATTTATCGCCAGCCTCATCTCGGGTGGAGCTGCCGAAGCGGCGGCCTCGATAGGGCGAATAACCACCGTCATGCACAAAGCCCTCCTGGATGGACTTCTGAATATCTTGAAGCCGGCCGAACTGGCCCAGATAGCCTTGCTGAATCCGAGTCATGTAGCTCACGACCGCATGATGAAACTCGTCGTGCCATTGCGCATCCATGCCATACCCGCCCACAGAGCGCGCGCGGATTACGCGAACATCGTTGAGGTCGCTTTCGGCGATGAGCCACGCCTGACGTCCGAGACGCTCGGCCTGCTCATGAAACGCCTCGCTCAACTCAGCCAAGATATGAACGGTGCTGAAATCCAAGATGCCGTGAATCGCATCCAGCCGCAGAGAGTCGATGTGATATTCGGTTAGCCAGTAGAGGGCGTTCTCGATGAAGAAGCGCCGCACGCCGTCGCTGCCGGGACCATCGAAGTTGATGGCCGGGCCCCAAGGAGTTCCGTAACGGCCGGTAAAATAGGGACCAAACTCCGCCAGGTAGTTACCTTCCGGGCCGAGATGGTTATAAACGACATCCAGCACCACCGCGAGTCCTTCGCGATGACACTCGTTCACTAGCTTCTTTAGTCCGCACGGGCCGCCGTAAGCTGAGTGGGGCGCGTACAGATTGACGCCATCGTAGCCCCAATTGCGGCTGCCGGGAAACTCGGCGACGGGCATCAGCTCGATGGCAGTAATCCCGAGTTCCTTCAAGGAACGGACCCTAGAGACGATGCCATCGAACGTACCGTCGGGAGTAAACGTTCCAGTGTGGAGTTCGTAGAAGATATATTCGCGAAGCGGGAGACCCTTCCAGTTTTGATCGGACCAGACAAAGGAACCTGGATCGATAACCTGAGAAGGGCCATGGACGCCTCGGGGCTGCGAGCGCGAGACGGGGTCGGGTCGCTCGGTCTTATCCTGCAGGACCAGGCTATATAGATCGCCGGGGCGGGCGTCGGGAACCAGCACTTCAAAATCTTCGCCCACTCTCGTCATTGGAACTAAAGACGAAGTTCGATCAATCTTTACAGCGAGCGCGGCAAGATTGGGCGCCCAGACGCGAAACTGGACGCCTTCCTGGCCTAGGGACATAGCTCCGTAGGTCACTTAGGATTCTCAGCGAACAGAAGCGCGACAGGGCAGTGGGCGAAAACTTTAGCCAGAGAGATGGATGCCTCGCCCTCGTGTTGGTCGGCCGTAAACGTCTGGCCGGTGAAAACATCCTGAAAGGACGCAGACTTGATCCTCTTAGGAAGCAGGATGGCGGCGTTGCTCCAAACGTCGCCGATTGGAGCGGGGTGGGAATTGCGAATTCTCAGAAAGAATCGACCCACGAGTGCGATCACCGTCTGGCCGTTCCACTGGCGGGCGAAAGCCAACACATGGTTCGACCGGCTTCCATCCGCAGCCAACGGAATATAAGACCCCGCCGCGAATAGTTGCCGGTGATCTTTTCGGAAGCGCAGCGCGCGATGAGTGATGAAGAGCTTGATCGCGCCGTCACAGGGGTTGCTCATGAGCCGGTCCATGAGGGCGGCTGGATCGGCATCCTCTTTTTCACATATTTTCGACAACAGTTTTCGGCGCCGATCGAAATCCACGGGCTGGCGATTATCCGGATCGACTAGATGGAAACTCCACAGCTCGCTGCCCTGATAGAAGTCCGGCACACCCGGTGATGCGATCTTCAACACCACCTGTGAAAGAGAGTTCCACATGCCAGCCTGTGCAAAGGGACCTTGAAACTGCCGGAAGTCTTCGAGAAAGCGATTGTCCGCGGAGGGTTCCAGCACCTGGGAGACAAAGTGCTGCACGGCCTGCTCGTATTCAACATTAGGACTGACCCAACTGGAGTGGAGTTTGGCTTCGTGCACGGCCTTCTCCATGTAGGCCTGGATCCTCTGGAGGTAGGCGGCATGCTGTTGGGCATTCATGGGGAGCAGCGGCCAGGAGCCTAGCAGCGTCTGATAGAGCAGATACTCTTCGTTCGAATCCGGTGCAGTTAGCTCACCCACTTTGGTTTTCCAGCGGCGATTGATTTCGCGCCATCGACGAATCGCCCGGTACCACTCCGATGGCATTTCGGAGAGGGCATTAATTCGCGCCCGGACATCCTCTCCGCGCTTGGTATCGTGCGTGGAGCTGGCATTCATGGAGTTAGGCCACAACTCGCCGCGGATCAGATTTCGCCGATGGAACGCATTTAGGGAAATTCCGAACCGCTCCGGATTTCCTCCCACTTCGTTTAGCGATGCGAGAGGATAATACCGATAAAACGCGGTGTCCTCCACGCCCTTGGCCATCACCGGCGCGGACAGTTGCTGGAACCTCAAGGCGAATGCGTGCCGTTCGGCGCGTTGCGAGTCATCGAGACCTTCCGGATGGTCGAGCAGCAGGACGTTCTGAATAAACTCGAAGACCGATTCGCTGATGGCGGGGTTCCGGCGTTTGGCCTCTCGAATGGCGATCATAATTTGGCGGCGGTCTTCGGAGTCCACTTCCTTCTGATCGCTGCGGATATAGGTGCGATAAACCGGGAAGGCGGCCAGGACTTCTTTGAGAGCGTCACGGAGGCTCTCCAGTGTGAAATCGCGATACCAGCGGTGTTGCTCGGAGACCCGGTCCAGCTTGCGCGCCAACACATTCAGCTCGCTGGACATGGCCACTTGCAGGATCAACCGTTTGCTGTCGCACACCAAATCATCGAATTCCTGCGACCAGCCGGTGAAGCGGCGGTACAGCTGCTGGAAGGCTTTGGCCTTGGTGTGATCAACGAACAAACCGTTGGACAGGTTCAGAAAAGTATATCCGGTAGTGCCTTCGATGGGCCATACCGCGCGCAATGGTTCATTCTCGATCAGGATCTTTTCGGCCACGACGTAGAAAGTACGATCGGCGCCATTACGATCACTCTTGCCATTCGACTTGGCGAGGGGGCTTTGCGCCAGACAGGCGTCCTGCAGATAGCGGAAGTATTTCTCCGGCTCGAACAGACCGTCGGGATGGTCCACACGGAGACCCGTGATATGGCCGCGGCTCACCAAATCGAAGATCAAGGCATGCACCGCGGAGAACACCTCGGAATCTTCCACGCGGATGGCGGCAAGTTCGTTGATATCGAAGAAACGCCGATAGTTGATTTCGTCCATGGCGACCCGCCAAAAACTCAACCGATAGGCCTCGCTTTCGAGGAGCCGCTCCAAACGGTCGAAACTATGCGGATCACCACGGCGGCCGTTTATCTCGGCAAGAACGGCCTCGATTGCTTCCGCAGCTTCGGGGCTCGCTTCGATCAGTCCTGAGAGCCGGCGTTTGACGATGGCCTTCTCTCGATCGCGCTCGTGAATTTTGGCCTCGTCGGTTTCGTTATTGCCGGGCAGGTGGCTGAGAGCGGTGGTGATGCTCTCGAGCTCTGCGAGGTGCTCATTCGATGAGCCAACCTTATCGCGTAGCCGGGCCGCGGCGGGCTCCAGGATCATAGTCCAGGTCCAAGGAGCGAGAGGCAGGGGGTTGTCATAGTAAACCGCCTCAAACTGATCCCGAACATAAAGCACCTTGATTTCCTGATTTTCGAGGACGCGCCCATACTGATCGCCCAGGAAAGGAAGTAGAACTTTGTTGGCAAGCTCCTCTTTCGGAGGGTGCCAGTCGATGTCGAAAAAGCGCGCGAATCGACTGCTGGGGCCGTTCTCGATGACATTCCACCACCACACGTTGGAGGGATGGGTGATGCACATGTGGTTGGGCACCACATCGGCGATCAAGCCCATCTTGCGCTCTTGGAGGGCTGCCGACAGACGGAGGAACGAATCCTCATCGCCAATTTCGGGATTGAAGCGTGTTTGATCGGTAACATCGTATCCATGGACGCTGCCGGGGCGCGCCATGAGGAACGGCGAGGCGTAGACGTCGGTAATTCCGAGCTCATCGAGATAATCGACGATGGCCGTGGCCTGATCGAAGGGGAAAAGATGGTTGAACTGGAGCCGATAGGTGGCCGAGGGAGTACGGACGGGTTGCGTTTTACGACGCTGCATTGGGGCTGCGGGCCTCTTCAAGATAGGACTCCGCTACAGCGAGAAGATTTCTCGACGAAACGACAAAAAGGGCTGGAATAAGTTCGCGTTTTGGGAACCCTAGGTGGCCAAGGAAGCGTGAGCGGGGTCGGCTGGGGCTGTCCATTCGAGATCGATAGGGTCAGGGGAGCTTTTGAACAGCCAGGAGGAACCGGCGGCTTGGGTTCGTTTTGTAATTTCGATTGTCGAGGCTAAGGGAGGGGCGGTTTCAACAAGAGTGCTGGGCATGAACGCTCCCACGGCCTGATTGGTTTGCAGCGCCTTTAATTCTTTGAGGGTACGGTGGAAAGTGCGTTCAATGCGCGACTTGTGACGAGCCAGACGATCGAGCTTGGTTTGGGTATGGTCGTTATCGAGCAGATCGAGATAGCTTGGAGCGCCGGCGCAGAGTTCAGTTTCCATGCGGCGGATGCGGCGCAAGTTCCAGGCGGCCGAGACCAGCTCGTCGAAGAGGGTCTGTTGGATTACACCTTGAGGAGCGACGTCAGACTGGAAATCGGCGAGCAACGCGTCGAATTCTTCACAATCTTCCGGGCCAATAACGACGTCTTTTGCCGTGAGCCCATGCGTACGAGCGTTTACGGAAGAGCGGGCTTTGCCTTCGGGCGTTTTGGGGCCGGTGCTGAGACGGGCATTGGCAGCGTTGGCGGATTGGGGGGCGACGGATGGGGGCATGATTTGTCTTCCTTCGGTTCTAAGGATAAGGCGGAGTTAGCAAGAATTACGCAGGAGTAATTGGAAGGTGCAGAAAGCGCGGGGAATTGGGATGTGTGGGTTTTGTGACCGGAGCACTTCCGATATACTGGTGCCGCCAATGTTTTCACGAATCTGTCTAGGTTTGATCCTGTGCTCAGTAGCAGGGCTTACGCAGCCGACCGTCGGGGGCGTGAGTAATGGCGCGTCGTTCCAGCCGAACATTTCGCCGGGGAGCCTTATTTCCATTTTCGGCACAAACCTGGCCCCAACAACGGTACAGGCGTCTGAGGTGCCACTTCCGACCATGTTATCCGGAACCAGCGTCACGATCGGTGGTATTCAGGCTCCACTGTATTTCGTGTCTGCTACACAAATCAACGCGCAGGTTCCTTTCGAGTTGCAGCAACCTTATGGAAACGGCGAGAAGGCGTTGGTGGTCACGAATCAGGCCAGGGCGAGTTCCGCATTCCCGCTGTCTCTCCAGCCAGACGCTCCTGCGATCTTCACCACAACCAGTAATGGACAGGGCGGCCCTTTACTGATCGATGCAACGTTCCATATCGTAGACACTCCCGCTCCCGGACAGACGGTGATCCTGTACGCCACTGGATTGGGACCAACGGTTCCGCCCCTTGCAACAGGAGCGGGAGGGAATGCTCAGGAGCCTTTCAGCCGGCTCCAGGCCCCGCCCGCGGTGTTCGTCGGCGAACGGCCAGCCGAAGTCACTTTTGCGGGCATGGCGCCTGGACTTGTGGGCGTGTACCAATTGAATTTCGTAATGCCGTCACAGCCGCTGTTGTCGGATCACCTCTACATCGGCGTGCCGGGGGCGGGTCAACAGCTTTCATATGCGAGCAACATCACAAATCTGCCGGGCCCCGCTAGTCTTAATGTCGCGAATGTGTCCGCCAGCATTTCAGCGGTGTATCCCAGTTCGACAAGCCTGGTTACATACTCTCCAGCACTGCTGGTAGTAAAGCTGAATGTCAAATTCGACATCTTGCCCGGTGCACAGCCGTTCTCATTGCTCGCCACGGCTGATGGGCTGGCGCCGAACGAAAGCGTAAAGATTGATTTCAATCCGGCGACGAGTACGTTCTCCGGCACAGCAAGTAGCCCCACTGCTCAGGCCCGCGCCTGGAACTTTTTCGGTGAAGACTTTTCGTTAATAGATCTGCTAACCGGTCAACCGTCTCCCGGAAATATTATTCCACTGAGCCGAGTCGATCCGGCGGCAGTCGCGGCGCTTTCCACTGTGCCCCTAGCCAGTGTTTTCGCCGCCGGTTCTCCAATTGGGCAGGTGGGGCTCACGGGGGCGGCTTCGGCTGGCTCCACTTTTCTGCTTAACGATTCCACCAATAGCGCATTATCCACGTTTGCCGGGTACTTTAGTGTCTATGCTTCGTCCTATATAAGCGTTCCCTTCACCATGGTGAAGCTCTACCTGGACGGAAGTCTCGTGGGCACGGCGACGGTCACGTTTCAGACTCCTTAAGCTTTGACAGCAGAACGGCGTCGGCACGAGTGCCGCGCGGCAAGCAAAAGTGCTTGCGCCACAGTCAGGAGAGCAGGCGAAGAATGGCGCGAGCGGGGATGCGGACCCATTCGGGACGATCGCTGAGGTCGCCGGCAATTTCTTCGAGCGCCCGTTCGAGCAAAAAGGCATCTAGCAAAGGACGAAGCTGGGCATCGGCGGCGGGAAATAGGCGGCTATCTCGGGCCGTTTCGAAATAGCCTTTCAGGAAGATGGCGCTGACCCAGTCGGACCAGTATCCGGCCCAGAACTCGAGCGCGGGGATTGCTTCAGGGCGCTTAGTGACGCCGGGGACCTGGTCGAACAGCACGGAGTAAGCGGCGTATTGAAAGGACATCAGCAGAGTGGCGACGTCACGCAGGGGACAGCGCTTGATACGCCGCTCGCTTAGGGGGCGATCTATCCGGCCTTCGAATCCAACGAACACGAAATCCTTGCCGGTGTGCAGCACCTGCCGCAACTCCAGCTCATCATGCAAGCGGGTTCGCATGGCTGGGATTTTTTGTTCCGGTATCAGGCGGAAGAGGCGACGGATCTGATCCTCCTGATCGAGGACCTTTCGAGCTTCGGTCTGTGCAGGAGGCGGCAATGTAGACAGCCGCTGGCGAACCAGTTGAAGGGCTTGATTAGTCAGCGCCGACATGCTGTGGTAGAAGGCCTGGCGGTAGTGATCGGTGAAGGGTTCGGGTGCAAACTGCGGATCGTCATGAGTCGAACTCAGGGCAAGATGCAGCTCGGCGGTCCGCTGGCCGAGCAATTGCGCCGAGTCCAAATAGGTTCCGATCAACTCGTGGACGTGGCCTGGAAATTCGGCATTGCGAAGCTCGTAAGGATGGCGGTTGCCCTCTGGAGTTGCGTGTTCGGACTCGCGCCGGGCGAGCGCGGCTTCGAAAAAGCGGCTGAGAGAATCGAGTGTATAGTGCCAGGCATCGCCCTGGTTCTCGATGAAGGCGTGGAGCACGGCTACGCTGGTCGGCACGCCATATTGCGGGCGATAGTCGAGGGTTCCGGTGAGAGGCGCGCTGTGCTGGAATCCCTGCTCAGTGAGGAATGAATCGATCTCGATCTCAGGATGAATACCCGGCTCGACGCGGCGATAGATCTTCAAGATGAAGCGATTGCCGAACACGATGGAGCTATTACTCTGCTCGGCCTTCAAGGTGGTTGCTCCGAGATCGGGATGCCTCTCGCCCCAAGCCTTGCGAAAAGCCCGATTGTGGGAGCCGACCAGCTCGCCGGATCGCCCGCGAAAACGGCGCCTTCTGGCGATAGCGCTAAGGAGAGCGTCGCAGAAAGCGGTGTCATACATGGCGCTATAAAGAACTCCCCGGCTGCCATCCTGCGCTTGCAATTGCGCCACTGCCACATCCGCCAACTTTTCCTTGACCTTCTCGGCTTCCTCGCCGAGGGCCACGGAACCTGGCATGATATAGATCTCCGGATCACTTTCGACATACTGGATCTGCCCCAGCAGGATTTGCGTGGTTGTATCAGGAACGGGGATGGTATCGAGGACCTCGATGGAGCGGATGGTCCGATCCTTGCCCTGAAACCAGCGGCGGGTTTTCAGGAACGCGGGCAGGCGGCGCAGGAGCACGGTGAGGCTGCGGCCCTCGAAAACTTCATCCCAGGATTCCACCACAATGAGGGGCAGGCCGGACGGTGTAAGGGCAGCTTGAATGGACTCTTGATGGGCGTGTTTGGATTCCAGCGAGAGCCACATGAATCCAAGCGAGCCTAGTGTAAGAAGGTAGGGCTGATCGCCGACAGGCGGAAATTCGGCCCGCCCAAATATCTCGACGGGCGTCAGACCCTTGGCGGCCGATAGATCGAGCTCGACATGCTGCGGGAAGCGCGACAGGTTCGCAATCACCAGTATGGTCTCTTCCTGAAAGCGGCGGTAGAAGGCGAGCACCTTGCGATTGGAGGGGCGGAGGAATTCGAGTGTCCCGCGACCGAAGGCCTTGAACTGCTTGCGCTGCTCGATCAGGCGTTTCATCCACCACAGCAAGGAATGCGGGTTGTTCTGTTGGGTCTCAACGTTGACCGCTTCAAAGTGGTATTCCGGATCGATGATGACGGGCAAATAGAGCTTCTGGGGATTGGTCCGCGAGAAGCCGGCATTGCGGTCCGGGCTCCACTGCATGGGTGTTCGGACACCATTCCGATCGCCGAGATAAATGTTGTCGCCCATACCGATCTCGTCGCCGTAATAGATGACCGGAGTGCCCGGCAGCGAGAAGAGGAGCGCATTCATGAGCTCGATCTTGCGGCGGTCGTTTTCGAGCAGCGGGGCAAGACGCCGGCGAATTCCGAGGTTGATCTGCATGCGCCGGTCGTGCGCGTAGACGCGATACATGTAGTCGCGCTCTTCGTCGGTGACCATTTCCAACGTCAGCTCGTCGTGGTTTCTGAGAAACAGCGCCCACTGGCAGTTGGGCGGAATAGGGGGCGTCTCCTGGAGAATCTCCATGACCGGGAAGCGATCCTCCATATGGATGGCCATGAACAGGCGCGGCATCAACGGAAAGTGAAAGGCCACCTGGCATTCGTCGCCGGCGGCGAAGTAGGCGACGGCATCTTCGGGCCACTGGTTGGCTTCGGCCAGCAACATTCGGTCTTTGTATTTCGCGTCGACATGACGGCGGAGGTGCTTAAGGAATTCGTGCGTTTCGGGAAGATTCTCGCAGTTGGTTCCCTCGCGCTCATAGAGATAAGGGACTGCGTCGAGACGGAACCCGTCCACGCCGAGATCGAACCAGAAATCGATCACATCGAGCATGGCCTCCTGGACGGATGGATTGTCGTAGTTCAGATCGGGCTGGTGTGAGTAGAATCGATGCCAGTAGTAGGCCTTGGCGACCGGGTCCCAGGTCCAGTTGGAGGTCTCGAAATCCTTGAAGATGATGCGCGCGTCTTTATATTTCTCGGCGGTGTCGCTCCACACATAGAAATCGCGCCAGCGGCTTCCGGGCGGCGCGTGACGCGATCGTTGGAACCAGGGATGCTGGTCGGACGTGTGATTGAGAACCACTTCGGTGATGACGCGGATGCCGCGGCGATGGGCCTGTTTCAGAAAAGTCTGGAAGTCGCGCAGAGTGCCGTAGGCCGGGTGGACGTCGATGTAGTTCGAGATATCGTAGCCGTCGTCCCGCCAGGGCGAGGGGAAAAAGGGAAGCAGCCAAATGGCGGTAATGCCAAGGTCTCGCAGGTAATCGAGGTTCTTGGTGAGGCCGCGGAAATCGCCCATGCCGTCGTCGTCGCTGTCGGCGAGGGCGCGGACGTGGGCCTCGTAGATAACCGCGTCTTTATACCAGAGCGGATCAGCTTCCAGATTTGGGGTGGAATCGTTGGTCGCCAATTGTTATGGCTGCTCCAGAGAAGATCAGACTCCTCATTATTGTGGAAGCATGAGTAGGCCAGGAGGTTTCAAAGGCCGACACTGATTGAGCGTCGGCCCATTAATTGCAGGGTTTCGTGAAAATGCGCTACTGGCTCTTGTGCGCCAACCGGCTGCAGGCGGCGTCGGCGCCGCTCGGGTCAATAGCCACGCTGCCCTCCTCGATGTTAGCGATCTTGCCATCTTTGTCAACAACGAAGGTGACGCGATTGGCGACGCCCATCTGGGGGATCAGCACTCCATACAACTCGGAGACCTTGCGCATGTGGTCGCTGAGCATGGGGTAGCTGGCGTTCAATTCCTGTTTCCAATGCTTCAGGGTAGCGCCGAAATCGGTGCTGATGGCGAGGACCTGGGCATCATTCTTATCGAAATTAGCGATACCAGACTGGTACGCAGTGAGTTCCTTGGTTCAACCACCGGTGAAAGCAGCCACGAAGAAGGCCAGAACGACGACTTTCTTCCCGCGGAAATCGGAGAGCTTGACGGGCTTGTTGTCGGTGTCGGGTAGAGTGAAGTCGGGGGCTTCGTCACCGACTTTGAGATTGGTCTTCGGCGGCGTAATTTGCTGGGCCGAAAGCGCGGTTGCGAGTACCGTGCCTGCTAGGAGTGCACTGATGGCTCTCATGATTCCTCCCAAGGGATTCTAACTTCTTTGACACAGGATAACACGGGGAAGCCGGCGGCGTGGGCGCGTTGCCTCAGGAGATAGATTCGCGCAGCCTAAAGTTGAAGTCCATTTCACACCCGAGCAGGAAGGACGACTAACGCAGATGCGACCCAAGAAGGCGTCGACCTAGGGCGCCAGGTCCAAGATGCCGCGTTGCGTCTGCTGCAAGACGATAGTCGCTGCAACTTCGCCGTGTGAGAGGGCGTCGAACAGGCCGACTGGGGCGACTTCATTGAAGAAGTGGACATGGACGCGCGGCGAGAACGGATGTTGCGCTCATAAACGCGGCTGCGCTGGACTCCGGCTACCGCAGCAGATCTGGAACATATCAGCGATAAGAACGCACGCGCGAGCTTTTGTTTCCATCTTGCCTTTCGTCGCGGTCTACCGACACGCGAGTGTCGAAGTACTTCGCATTTATCATCGCGGGCAAGGACAGGCTCGCCGCGCAGGAATAGCCTTGATCCCGTCTTGTAGGATTGAGGATTGACTCAATGAAGCTACTGTGGGTTTATAGTGATTTCCTGCATCCCACCAATCGCGGCGGCCAGATCCGTACATTGGAGACCTTGAAATGTCTGCACCGACGGCATGAGGTGCACTACGCGGGTTTGTGGAATCCAAAGTTTCCGGAAGGCCCCGCGCGGGCGACAGAGTACGCATCGTATGTTTATCCGGTGCGGCGGACGGTGACGGAAAAAACTTCGCCGGCGTTTCTGATTCAGCTAGCCAAGGGGCTAGTGACGGATATTCCGGTGGCGGTTTTCCGGCATCGCAACGACGAGATGCGGGCGACGGTAGATAGGCTGCTGCGCGAGCATTCGTTCGATCACGTCGTTTGCGATTTCTTGAGCTCCGCTCCGCACTTCAGCGACCTGTCGCGCGCGGTGCTGTTTCAACACAACGTGGAGGCGATGATTTGGAAGCGCCACGTGGAGCACGCGGGTTCGTTATTGCGGCGCACCTACTTTCGAAGGCAAGCTCGGCTGATGCTCGAATATGAGCAGCAGGTATGCCGATCGGTGAAGAATATCATCGCTGTGTCCGAGGCGGACGCTCAGAAAATGCGCGAGCTTTACGGGGTTCAGCATGTCGCGGCCGTGCCCACTGGGGTCGACGTGGGCTACTTCCAGCCGACGGTGGAGGCGACGGAGGCGACGGACCTGGTGTTCGTGGGATCGATGGACTGGATGCCCAATATCGATGGCGCGGTGTGGTTCGTGAACGAAGTTTTGCCATTGATCAAGCGGAAGCTACCGGGATGCACACTGGCGGTGGTGGGGCGGATGCCGGGCCGCGAGGTGACTGAGCTTGCGGAACGAGAGCCGGGGATCCGGATCACGGGCACGGTGGCGGATGTCCGGCCGTGGTTATGGGAATCGAAAGTATCGATCGTGCCGCTACGGATCGGTGGCGGAACGCGGCTCAAAATTTACGAGGCAATGGCGGCGCGGACGCCGGTGGTGTCGACCGCGGTGGGAGCGGAGGGACTCGACATTACGCCCGGGGAAAATATCTTAATTGCGGACGAGCCGGAAGCGTTTGCGGAGGCTTGCGTGCGGCTGCTCAACGATGGGAATGAACGGCGGCGGTTGGCTGATGCGGCGTGGCAGCATGTGGAGACGAGGCATTCGTGGGAGGCCGCGGCGGTGGAGTTCGAGAGGGCGCTGGACTAGCGCTGCTCGCTGACCGATTTTTCCGCTAGCTCACCTAAAATCGGCAGCTTGTAAGTCTCATCGTGGCCGGTCTTGATGATCATGAAGATCCACGCTCCGAAAATGGCGGCCTTCATCAGCACTGGAAAAATCCTGTAGAAAGACGGGCCCCAGAAATGCGGGAAGCTGAACAGCGGGCTGAGCACCCAGTCCACGATCAACCAGGCCACGAACAAATAGAGGCCTTGAAAGGCGTGGAAGCGAACGCGAGTGTCGCCTCGGAAGCGCGCCGACGCCAGAATCACGATGGAGACGATCCAGCCCACAATCGGGATGTAGCAAAGCAGCGACGCCGTGCGCGGGCTAACTCCGTAAAGGTAATCAGTCACTGGGGTTGAGGCAGGCTGGCGCGTGCCACAACTGGCGCAGTATATGTCGTGATTTCCGACCGCCCGTCCGCATTGGCAACAAAATGGCATATCAGACTGCCTATCCTTAACTACGTTACGCCGAAGCACTCTGTTCCGGCAATCTCGTCCGGCTGTGATACGATTCCAAAAGTGCAACCCACGCTGTTTCGTTACATTCTAATGCTGGCCTTGCTTGGTCTGGCACCGGTCCTGCAGGCGGCCAAGACTCTCGAAGTGTTTTTTATCGATGTGGAAGGCGGCCAGTCCACCCTGATTGTCAGCCCTTCGGGCCAAACTCTGCTGATTGACACCGGCTGGCGCGGTTTCGACGGCCGGGATGCCGACCGGATCGCGGTGGCCGCCAAATCGGCCAGGGTCAAGCGGCTCGACTATGTTCTCATCACGCATTATCATCGCGACCATGTAGGCGGCGCTCCCCAACTGGCCGACCGCTTTAAGATAGGCACCTTCGTCGACCATGGGCCCAATACGGAGGATTCCAAAGTCGTCAAAGAAGATTATGCCGATTATGTCAAACTGCTACAGCGTCCCGATATTCAACATCTAGTGGTCAAACCGGGCGACACGATCCCGATCAAAGAGATCACTGTACAGGTGTTGACAGCGGCGGGGGAGCATATCCAGAATCCGCTGCCCGGCGCGGGGCAGCCTAATTCCTACTGCGCGTCCAGTCCAAAGCGCGAAGCTGATGCAACCGAGAACGCGCGATCGCTGGGCACGCTTATCACTTTCGGAGATTTCCGGCTGCTCGATCTGGGCGATCTTACCTGGAATAAGGAATTGGAATTGATGTGTCCGAATAATCTGATCGGAACCGTAGATGTCTACCTGACTTCACACCACGGCCTGGACCAATCGGGCTCGCCGGCGCTAGTTGACGCCGTTCATCCGCGGGTGGCGATCATGAATAACGGCGCTCGCAAGGGCGGCATCCCGGCCGCCTGGCAGATCATCAAAGGCGCGCCGCAGCTGGAGGATCTCTGGCAGATCCATTACTCCATGGACGGCGGTAAAGAACACAATGTTCCGGATCCCTTCATCGCCAACGTCGATGAACACGATCAAGGCGACTACATAAGGCTGACCGCGCAAGCGGACGGCTCGTTCACCGTGTACAATTCACGCAACAAGTTTCAGAAAATATACAAGGCCCATTCACGATGAGACTGATAGTTCCCTTACTCGCGCTCTCTTTGGTTCAATGCGCGCAGGCGCAATTGAAATCGGTCAATCCGACCGTTCAAAAGGTCGTCGACTCAGTTTCGCAGCAGCGCATCACCGAGATTTTGAAAAAGCTGGAAAGTTTTCAAACGCGCGGCATTTTCTCGGAACAGGACAACCCCACGCGAGGTATCGGAGCGGCCCGGCGCTGGATTTACGATCAGTTCAAAAGCTATAGCCCGCGTCTTCAAGTCAGCTTCGACAAGTACCGGGTCAAAAAAGGGAAAGGACGGCTCATCCAGGACGTCGACCTTTACAATGTCGTGGCCGTGTTGCCAGGCAAGCTGAATCCGGAGCGGCAATTCATCCTCAGCGGTCACTACGATTCGATCGCAATGCTGCGTCGAAATCCGGATGGAAGCGCTGCTGTACCCACGGATGGCGGTGGCGGCGGTTCTACAAATAGTAATGGCGGAGGGGCAGGCGAAGGCGCTTCCCCGGCGCCTCCCTTCACTCTATCGATGCTCGCGCCGGTTGAACCCGGCGTTACCGATGATGGCAGCGGAACAGCCGCTGTGATGGAGCTGGCGCGCATCATGAGCCAGTATGAATTCGAGAAGACGATCGTGTTCGTGGCTTTCGCCGGCGAGGAGATGGGACTGGTTGGAAGCAGCCTTTATGCCCGGAAGGCGCGCAAGGAAAACCAGATTATCGATGGCGTACTGAACAACGATATCATCGGCAGCGACGTTTCCGGCAACGGCCGCATCGACAATTCGACCATCTCGGTTTACTCGGAAGATCCCGACGATTCCATCTCACGTCAACTGGCGCGCTATGTCAAAGACGTAGGCGAGCGTTATCTGCCCTCTATAAGAATCGATCTGGTCTTCCGTGCTGATCGGATTGGGCGTGGCGGCGATCACACACCCTTTAATCAGGAAGGCTATCCAGCCGTTCGCGTCACCACCCCGAATGAAAACTACGCCAATCAACATTCGGTGACGGACACTTTTGAGAACACTTCGGTATCCTACGCGTCGCGAGTTATTCAGGCGAACGCGGCTGCACTGGCGAGTCTTGCGCTGGCGCCCAAAGCTCCGGTCACCAACGAACTGATCACCAGCGGCGCGCGCAAGGGCCAACTCACTCCGATGCTTTCGCGCGGCAAAACGCGCTACGACGCGGCGTTGCGATGGAAAAATGAAAATCCAGAGCCCGACCTTTGGGGTTACGTGATCGTGATGCGCAAGTCGACAGCGCCTTACTGGGAGAAGGAAGTGTTCGTGGGCAAGGTGACCGAATACACGTTCAAGGATGTCTCCATCGACGATATGATTTTTGGCGTTAAGGCGGTGGACCGGGACGGCAATGAGAGCCTGGTAACTCCTTATCTCCCGGGACCGCGGCAAAAGCTGGAGATCGAGACGTATTAGTCCCTCTTCAACCTGCGCTGCTGCCGGACCGCTACCCGCTCTAGCACGAATCTGGGCGTGTGCTTCATGAAGAACACCGCGGTTTTATACAGCGCGCCGGGGACCACAACAACCTGTCCGCGATTCAGACCGCGCAACGAGGCCGTCACGACGTCGTCAGCACGCATCCAAAAGTTGGCCGGAATCAGGTTTCGATCCATTCCCGCGGCGTCGTGAAACTCCGAAAGCGTGTACCCGGGACAAAGCGCTTGCACTTTGACCGGCGATCCGACGCTCTTTAGTTCCAAGGCGAGGCCTTCGGTAAAGCTATTCATCCAGCGCTTGGTGGCGCAATAGCTGATGCTGCCGGGCGACTGCCAGAAGGCTGCCACGGAAGAGACGTTGATGATCCCGCCTTTGCTCCGCGCTGTCATGCCTTTGAGCGCGGCGTGCGTGAGCCGCATGGTGGCGAGAACGTGCAAGCGATGCATTTGATCCTGGCTCTCGACATCTACGCTGAAGAACTTGCCCTGCGTACCGAAGCCAGCATTGTTCACTAACAGTTCCAGGTTATCTGCCGCTCGGATGCGTTGCTCGACGGCGTGCAATTCGTCGTCGACGGTCAGATCGGCGGCCAGGATGCCGGTCTTGATCCCGTGCGACTGCTGCAGCGCCGCCGCCATTTCGTCCAGCCTGTCTCGCCGCCGCGCCACCAGCAACAAGTCATAGCCACGCTCTGCCAAGTGGGAGGCGAAGGTCGCCCCGATGCCGCTCGAACTGCCCGTAATCAACGCCAGAGGTCGCATGTATACCTGGGGCAGAGCATATCACGCACATCCTAACAAAGGGCCGCGGTCTAGCGAAGGCCCGCGGCCTAACGACGAGCCGTTTGTGGCGAGGCGGTATCCCGGTATGTTATTTCGTACGCGGTCTCCGCGAACGGCTTTCCATCGATTTCGGTGTAGGGATAAACGAAGTAATTCAGAGGATCGCCTTTCTGCCGGGGCGCAAGCAGGACGTCGCGGCCTTTGCTAAATTCGATGCGGTTCTCGTCGTGTGACCCAAAAAAGTACTCGCGCTTGGATGGATCCTTGGAGGCTTCCGAGGCGTCAATCGGTACCCAACCGACCCCTTTGGCATAGAACTCGGCCCAGCAATGATAACCAGCAATCTTCCCCTCTCCACGGTCAGCCGGGAGCGGAAACCCAATGGCGAAGCGAGCGGGGATTCCGACCGCGCGGGCATAGCCGATGAAGATGGCGTGAAAGTCGGTACAATTTCCGCGCCGCTCCTCACAGGCATAGTAGATGTCGCCGCGGCCCCAGCCTTTGCCGGTTTTGTCGTATTTCACAGTCGAAACTACGTGATTGTATATGGCGCGAGCCCTTTCAAGATCAGTATGAGCATTGGCTTTCTGGACCACGTCGAGGGCCCAGGCGCGAATCTGGGCGTCGAGCGGGACCAGCCGATCCGGCTTCAGGTACTCCGCCAGTTCTTTCGGGTCTTCATCCCGCGCCAGCTCCGGACCGCCGAACAAACGGGATTGAATGTGTTCCGCTCGCACGGCATCAAAATTCACCGTAATTACGAACGTGCCTTGCTGCGGATCATCGTTGCCCACATGCAGCATGTTGTTCTCATGGAAAGCCGTGGCGATTTTGTAGGCGTGCGGAGAGTCGATTCGCAGATTCTTGGTCCGCTGATAAGCGTCATCGTGGGGAACGGGAACCCACAAGTCCACGCTTCTGGCGCCGGAGGGGATTTCCTTCACGATAGCTTTGTACTCGAAATGGAAGCTGCGGGTACGCGGCTGGGGCTGATCCGCGGAGACGGCGATGCCGATTCCGGCGAGAATTGTCACTACAACGATTGTTTTGTTCATGAACGATAGGCTCCTGTGGCTTTGGGCACACCGATTGCGGCGGTGCGATCTTGGAACTTACAGCGTGGGTTTAGTTGTTCCGGGCCGGCGAACTGCCGGGCGTGGAGGGCTTTCATGGCGCCCCCCTGAGCCGGACGAGGTGTACGAATTCCGCGGGGGTCATACGAGCAGGCTGAATGCGCGCGGCACTGCTGTTAGGATTACCACAAAAACTGCCTCCGGTCACAGCTTCAGCAATTTCGCCAAATTCCCACCCAGCACTGCCTCCTTGTGCGCGTCAGGAATCTCCGCTGTGAGGATCGCGTCGATGGTATCTGGCCAGACCAGCGGTATGTCCGTGCCATAGACTACTTGGGCCGGCCCCATTTCGGCCACCAGATGTCGGATTCCTTCGGGTGAGAAGACCATCGAATCGGCCAGGATCTGGTCGTGCAGATATTCGCGCGGATGTTTTTTGTTGACGCATTTGGCGTTTTGGCGGACGTCGCAAGCCACGTCCGTGCGTCCCAAGTACGAGGGCATGTAGCCACCCGCGTGCGCGCCGCAGATCTTCAAGCCCGGGAAGCGGTCGAGCGTCCCATCGAAGATCAGGTGCGAGAGGAATAGAGTCGTCTCCAGCGGATTTCCGATGATGTTGCTCAGATCGCCTGCACCGGCGAACGCATCCATCCTGGCAACGTTCTCCGCATTATTAGGATGCATGAAGACGATCACTCCCAGTTCCTGCACTTTGGCCCAGAACGGATCGTACTTGGGCAGCGACAGCGGCTCGCCTGCGACGTGGCCACCGACGGCCACCCCGCGCATTCCCAGTGTCTTCACTGCGTGCTCGGCCTGCTGCGCCGCCAAATCCGGGAATTGCAGCGCCGGGGAAGTGAACGCTACAAAGCGATCCGGATGCGCCGCGCACCATTTCGACAAACCTTCGTCGTGCACCTGCACGATCTTGGTGGCGAGGTCACGATCCGCCGAGTACCACCAGAAGGTGTTGATATCCAGCGCCTGCATGTCGATGCCGCGTTTATCCAGCTCCTGAATGCGATCCGGTCCGAGCGCCCGGCCGCCACCGCGAGCGAAACGCTCCAGCGGTGTGCCCTTGACGACATCGGCGACTTGAGCGATGGCAGCGTGCGCATGCGCGTCGATTACTTTGACGCGTTTCCCGGCAACATGGACTTCCCGCCTCGTCACCGGAGCGCCAGACTGCGGCGCTGGGACGGCCTGCACCAACTCGCGGCCTGATACGAGCGTTCCAGCCGCGACGCCGGCCACTCTCCGGATGAATTCCCTGCGATTCCGCATGCGCTGCTCCTTCTGGTTACTTAGCAAGTCTACCTTGAGTTCCGAGGTGTGAGAGTTGACAGGCGTGTACTACCCTGAAATAGTTAACCTATAGGTTAACCATTCATGGCGAACAATCTGGATCATGTCATCGTGGCGATTGCAGATCCAACGCGGCGGGCCATCATAGGCCGGCTGGCGCGTGGGCCAGCCCGCATCACTGACGTTGCCGCACCGTTCCCGATGTCGCTTCCCGGGTTTTGCAAGCACGTCCGGGTGCTAGAGCGGGCCGGTCTGGTGCAGCGCACGCGCAAAGGACGCGAGAATACGCTCGAGTTATCCGCGGAACCTTTGCGCGATGTGGCGCGGTGGATCTCGCGATACGAGCGGTTCTGGAATGCCCGCCTGGATCGACTGGAGAGGTTCTTCGCAGCAAAGGAGAAATCAGAATGAAGCTGACCAATATTACCGTCACGCGCGTGATTCCCGCGCCGACCGAGAACGTGTTCGACGTCTGGATCGACCGCAAGAGTCCCGGGGGGCCGTGGCACGGCTCAGAGCGCTTAATCCTGAACATCGTCGTGGACGGCCTGTTCTATTTTGCGGTGAAGCACGAAGGACGAACGTGGCCCCATTACGGGCGCTTCGTTCGGATCGAGCGCCCTCACCGAGTGGAGTACACGTGGGTGTCTGAAGCAACCAAGGGCGTCGAATCCGTCGTGGACGTCACATTTGAGCCGCGAGGCGACCAGTGCGAGGTCACTCTGAGGCACTCCGGTATCCCAGACGACGAGATGGGACGCCAGCACCAGGAAGGCTGGACTTGGGTCCTATCGATGCTAGCCGAGCGATTTGTTTCAGGGGCATCGAGTCCTGCGTCCGCCTAGCGTTCCGATGAAACGCCACTGCCAGGTGGTGCGTCAGTCCCTTGACCCCTAGGGCGAATGAGCCTAGAATGAGGGAAGACCAGTATCGGCTAGGGTGGTGAATTGTATGAAAACAAGGCTTTTTTTGATTTGCGGCTCAGTGACAGGCCTGTTCGTCGCGGCCCAATCGGCGCCGGCCCAGACATCCCCGGCCCAACCCACCGCAACCCCGGCCCCGGCGTCGGATACAAAGAAGCGCGAGACCGTATCCAAGCCCATGACGGACAAGCAGCGCAAGAAGCAGGAAGACAAGCTGCGCAAAGAGCTAGAGACCCCTTACAGGAAATGGCTCAACGAAGACGTCACCTACATCATCACCGACGAAGAACGGCAGGCCTGGAAACGGCTGAGCACCGATGACGAGCGCGAGCAGTTCATCGAGCAGTTCTGGCTGCGGCGCGACCCCACTCCCGATACAGAGGAGAACGAGTACAAGGAAGAGCACTACCGGCGCATCGCCTACGCTAACGAGCACTATGCGTCCGGCATCCCGGGCTGGAAGACCGACCGCGGCCGCACCTACATCGTTTACGGGCCGCCCGACGAAATCGAATCGCATCCCTCAGGCGGCACTTACGAACGGCCGTTCGAAGAAGGAGGCGGCACTACTTCCACCTACCCGTTTGAGAAGTGGCGTTATCGCTACATCGACGGTATCGGCAATGACATTAATATTGAGTTTGTGGACACCACGATGAGTGGTGAATACCACATGTCGATGGACCCCTCGGAAAAAGATGCGCTGCTGTATGTTCCGGGCGCTGGCCTGACCATGATGGAACAGATGGGCCTAGCGGACAAGACGCAGCGTTTCCAAAGGACTGACGGCACGCACCTCGGCACCGGCGCCGGGCCTCTGCCCGAAAGCATGAACGAATTCACGCGCCTGGAGCAATTCGCCAAATTGCAAAAACCGCCGGCTGTGAAATTCAAGGACCTGGAAGCCGCCGTCAGTTCGTCGATCCGGTATAACACTCTTCCGTTCAAGGTTCAGGCCGATTACATCAAGATCACCGATTCCACCATCCTCTCCACTGTGACCATTCAATTTGAGCGCAAGGACCTCCAGTTCCAGCAGAAGGATGGCATCGCAAAGGCGACCGTGAATATCTTCGCGCGCATCAGCAATCTTGCAGGCCGCGTCATTAACACTTTCGAAGATGTGGTCACTGTAGAAGTGCCCGCGGATCTGTTGGGCAAGGCGATCGAGGGAGCTAACATCTATCAGAAAGCTGTACCTTTGGCGCCCGGTATGTATCGGCTAAACGTGGTGTGCAAGGATATAGTGGGCGGAAACCTGACCAGCTACCCCATGGCGCTGAACGTTCCGCACTTCGACGAAGAGAAACTCGCCTCCAGCAGCCTGATCCTGGCGGACCTTATCGAAAAGGTACCGACCAAGAGCATCGGAAGCGGCCAGTTCGTGATCGGCGACACCAAAGTTCGTCCCCGATTGAACGATACCTTCGATCGCAACGAGAAGCTCGGCATTTATACGCAGTTCTACAATTTTGGTCCGGATGAGAAGACCAAGAAACCCAACGGTTCGATTCAATACGAAATCATGAAAAACGGCGTCGAAAAGCCGGTATTGGACTATACCGAAGAGATTAATCAGATACCAGGTGCATCCGCGCAACAGGTGACCGTGGAGAAACTGCTCCCTCTGATGAGCCTGGAACCGGGGCAGTATACGTTGAAGATGAAGGTAATGGACAAGAACCGCGATCAGGTCCTTACACCTTCCGCCAACTTTACGGTAAAATAAAGGATGGGTGGGTGGGTTCCGCCTGAGTTCTTGACTGGATGATGACCGGTCGGCTAAAACTCGCGAGTGGCTGGATGGTTGCGCTGTCGTTGTGCGCACCGGCCGGCTTCTCCGCTGAGCCTACTCAACTGGCAGGCAGCATCGCGGGTTTCGTTCGAGATTCGACGGGCATCCCGCAAATGGGCGCTACCGTCCTGCTGTTCAACCGGTCGGAGCGGCTCATCCTCAAAACCATCACTAACGAGCGCGGCATTTTTGGATTCAGCCTGTTGACGCCCGACCTTTATTCGGTCCGCATCAGCTTGGCCAGCTTCGTGCCGGCCATGAAGCAGAAAATCGCCGTGCAGCCCGGCATGCAAAGCCTGCTCTATGTAGATCTGGCCAGCGTGCTGAGTTCTATCGAGCTGGTCTATGTCGCGCCCGGTCAAGGCGCGCTCATGAGCGACGATTGGAAATGGACCCTGAAAGCATCCACTGCCACGCGTCCGGTGCTGCGCTTGCTACCCGAGCAAAGCGGATCCGATCCGAATAAACGCGATAACGCAGTTGGCACCGTCTTTACCGATACCCGCGCTCTCCTGAGTGTTTCGGGGGGGGATCCGGGCTCTCTCGGCGGCACGACGTCCCAAACCGATCTCGGAACAGCGTTCGCGCTCGCCACCTCAGCGTGGGGACGCAACCAGCTTCAGGTCAGTGGCAACGTCGGCTATAGCGCTCGGGGAGGGACTCCCGCGGGCGGTTTCCGCACCAGTTACAGCCGCCAAGCAAGCGGACCGGAAATCGCGCTCACCATGCAGCAGGTCTTTCTGTCCGCCAGAGGCAACCAAGGCGAATTGACCGGACAGCCGGATAGCGGACCCGCCTTGCGCACAATGTCGATTTCGATGCGGGAAAAAGTGGCGCTCTCCGATGACCTGAGTCTGGACTACGGTGTGTCGCTCAATTCGGTTTCCTTCCTGGATCACCTGAATTACATGAGCAAATTCGTTCGGCTCAGCCGCGACCTGGGAAATATTGGAACCCTCCAACTGGCCTACAGCGCGGGTGCGCCTCCGACCCAGTTGCTAGTGGAGGACGGACGCACGGATGAGACGAGTGTTCGCGGCGATCAAACCGCTCTCGCCGAAGACTTGGCAGCGCTCTCGATTTTGCCTCGCTTGTCTCTTCTTAATGGGCGTGGCGCGGTTCAACGCTCCCAGGATCTGGAGATCGGGTATGAAAAGAAGCTGCGGTCCACCAGCTTCAACATGACGGTATATCGGGAGACCGTAACAAACGCGGCCATGACAATCGCAGCTCCCTCGGGCGAGGCTTTCGCGATCGGCGACGTGCTCCCCGACATTTCTTCCAACAGTGGTATTCTGAACATCGGCAGCTTTCAGCGAACAGGATTCGCGGCGTCGGTGACGCGATCCCTGGGCGACCGATTACAGCTCGGCACGTCGGTGGGACGCGGCGGGGCTTTGGCGCTGGCGGATCACGGCGTGCTCGAAACTGCCAATGATTTGCGATCTAATATCCACACCACCCAACGGTTCTGGGCTTCGGCGCGGGCCTCGACAACGCTGCCAGTAGTCGGGACGCAAATCAGCGGGAGCTATGAGTGGACCGACTACAGCACCATCATGCCGAGCCACTTCTATCTGACCCAGAGCGCCTATCCCGAGGGGGGCCTGAACATTCGAGTGCGCCAGCCGATCCCCTCTTTCCCCGGCATCCCGGGACGTCTGGAGGCCACCGCTGAACTGCGCAATGGTTTGGCGCAAGGCTATATTCCGATTTCAGACGGTACTCAACGGGTTCTGTTAATGCAGCAGCCGCGAGCCCTACGCGGCGGTCTGAGCTTCATCTTCTAACGCAAACTTTCTTATTCCTGATGGCCTTCCGCGGGAGCATCGCCGGGAGCGCGCAAGGCGGAATCGTCTTTTTTCTTCTTGGCGGCTTTACCGCGGAAGGGGTTGAGCTTGCCCCAGAATCTAGGCTTTTTGAGCTCCGCGGGCTGCGCTTCGGGCGCCGGCTGCAGTGCGGGCGGGGGCGCCTCGGCCGGTTGCGGCGCAGGCAATTGAGCCTCTACCGCAGCTTCTTCGGCTGGCTTAGCTTCAGGCCTAATCTCTTTTGGCGCAGGAGCGGACCTCGACTTACTGGCGGCGGCAAACTGTTTTACGACCGGCCTAGCGACCGGCGGCGAAGCTGGTTGCACTGGAACAGGCCGCGCGGAAGCGGGTTGCTGCTCTAACGAGGATTCGCCAGTGGCCGGGAGGTCTGGCGGTATGGCCGCTAGACTCGCTGGTGCCCCCGGCACTGCCAGGACCACCGGGGGAAGCGCAGGAAGCGGCTCATTAAAACGGTTCCATGCCACGGCGCCGACCCCCGCCAAGCCACAGATAGTCACCACCGCGACGCCGGCTACGGCTTCGGAAATTACACGCCGTTTCGACCGCGCTTGCGGCTTAGGAGCGGAAGTTGCCTCCGGCTGCCGGATAATCTGGAGCGCGGCCAGAAAATCTTTGGCCGAGGAATAGCGGTGGCCGGGCTCTTTGGCGAGCGCTCTCAGGATTATGTCATCCAGCGCGGCGGGCAGCTCAGGGTCGATCAAGCTGGGCAGGCGCGGCTGCTCCTCCACCTGGGCGACCATCAACGAGAATCGATCTTGATAGTCGAACGGTTTCTTACCGGTGACGATTTCATAGAGGATTGCGCCGGCTGAGTAGATATCCGATCGCGGATCGGGGTCGGTAGAGCCCTTCACCTGCTCGGGCGACATATAGTACAGCGATCCAATCATCGAGCCGCCGTCGGTGAGCCGCAAGTCGCCGAGCGACTTGGCCACGCCGAAGTCCATCAGCTTAACCAGCCCGTTTTCGGTAACCATCAAATTCGCCGGTGAGACGTCGCGGTGGATCACGCCGTTGTGGTGGGCGTAATCGAGGGCTTGCAGCGTCTGACGGACGTAGTCGATCCCGATTTCCAACGGTGGACGACCCTGCTTCAGAAGATTCTCGAGCGTCTGACCTTCTACAAACTCCAGCACCAGGACCATGCGATCCTTCAGCCGGAACGCGTTATGAACAGCTGCGATGTTGGGATGATTGAGACGCGCCTGGACTTCGATTTCGCGCTTGAAGCGCTGGACCTGCGTGTCGTCCGCTAAATCGGCAATGAGAACCTTCATCGCCTCTCTCCGCTTCGTGATTTTGTGCTCGACCTGGAAGACTTGTCCCATCCCACCGGCGCCGATAATGCCGATGACGCGATAGTCTCCAATAGCCTCGCCAACGTGCAAGCTCATGGCCGCACCACTCCACACGCTCCTAGGCAGAGTAAAGTCACCACTACTTGATTATTCGGACTTTTTCAACTGAAGGGGAATAAGCGGAATATACTGATCGCACTCGGTGAAAACACCTAGGCCGGTAATACAGCCTGAACGGGAGATCCCCTCAGCCGCCCTTGTCCTCGATTGCGAAATATCCCTTGCGAGTGCGCACTCGCAAGCCCGGCTGGTGCAGGCGCACCTGCAATCTGCGAAAAGAGCCGTCATGGAGGCGGTTGGTGGGCACATAACCCAAAGCGTATTGGCTGCGCATCTCGGCTTCTATGATTTGAAAGATCTCGGAGAGCGAAGTCTTGGCGGTTACCTTGAACGCCCGGCCGCCGGCAGGCTCCGCGAGATCATTCAAGAAATTGCAGCCGGCGAAGCCCGCCTGGTAACAGATTCCGTAAACGATAGTGTTGGTGGTCTGCGCCGCCGCTACGGCTTCCTCCAGCCTCTTTACGCTGCCGTTGTCCAAGCCGTCGGAAATGACCACCAGAACCTTGCGTCCCGGTATGCCTTTCAATTTCTGGTGGGCTGTTCCATAAATGGCGTCATAGAGCAAAGTGCCCGGCATCGGCTGTCCGGTGGGCGGGAGCCCTCGAAACGGGATAGCGTGCAATCGCGCCAGCGCACCCTCGAGCACCGGGGCCGAAGACGTAAAGTCCTGCCAAAGGATCATCCTGCTGCCGAACCCTATCAGCAAAGCTTGATCCTCAGGTCTAAGAATTTCTCTGAAGAATCGCCCGGCAGTGTCCTTTTCCAGTTCCACGAATCTCCGCACGCTGCCGCTGACATCCACCAGCAGGGCCACGCTGAGAGGCAGATTTGTTTCTCGAGCGAAATAGCGAAGCTGCTGCTGCTTTCCATCCTCTCGAATCTCGAAATCCTCCCGGCTAAGATCGGTCACCAAGGCGCCGCGCTTGTCGTAGACGTTGCAAAGCACATTAACCAGGTCAACGTCCACCTTGATAGCGGGGGTGGGTTGATCCTCTGGGGCGGGCTGGGCGGTGCTCTGGCATCGGATCGCAAGGAGCAGCATCAAGATGGAAGTCACGCGCATGCTGGATACTTGTTCCATCGTATGACGAAATCGGCATTTTCATGTTTGGGAGAGTGACGGGCTTTGTAACGGTTAGCGTAAGTTTTTGTCTCCGGAAAGTAACGGAACGCTTCTGTTTGGGTCAAACTAGCGAGAACCGAGGCGGAGCCTCGGTCGACACGCTCATGGAGATGCCGGAAGTATTCTTGATCGAAGACAATCCAGCTGACGTGTTGCTCACACGGCAGGCGTTATCCAAATATCCGATCCCTCTCAAAATTCGTGTCGCGAAAGATGGCGAACAGGCCTTGATAACACTCACTACTCCGGACTGCAAGCCGAACCTGATTATCCTCGATCTAAACATGCCGAAAGTCGATGGCCACACCGTGCTGGAGCGCTATCAAAGCAGGAATGTGCCGGTAGTAATCTTCACTCGGGTGGGAACGAGGCGGAGGTTGAGCGCGCGCTGGCGCTCGGCGCCCGTGAGTATGTGAAGAAACCGATTGGATTTCGACCTTTCGTAGACGCCGTGTCGGGCATCGTCGACCGCTGGCTTCGTAACTAGAACGACTCGCCGGCACAACCGAACTCTCCCCCTGTTACAACCTGTAACCGCACCCCGCGTCGTTGAGTCTAACGGTGTGGAGTGATCAAGAAAGTGACCCATACAGAAGAGCCACAGCAAGTCGCACAGCGCGTCTCGAGCGGAATAGCCGGGCTCGATGAAATCCTTCACGGGGGCCTGACTCCGGATCGGATTTATCTTTTGGAGGGAAATCCCGGCACGGGCAAAACCACGTTGGCGCTCGGGTTTATGCTGCAGGGCGCGAAGCTGGGAGAAAAATGCCTGTACATCACGTTATCCGAGACGGCGGAAGAGCTCCGAGCCATTGCGCGGTCGCACGGCTGGTCCCTAGACCAAATCGAGATCTTTGAACTTACGCCGCCGGAGGCCAAGCTCGATTCAGATCAAAACTATACGTTGTTGCATCCATCCGAAGTGGAGTTGAGCGAGACCACTCGCCTGATCCTAAATCGCATTGAAGCTCTAAATCCGGAACGGGTAGCTTTCGATTCTTTATCCGAAATCCGGCTGATCGCTCAAGATCCGTTGCGTTATCGCCGGCAAGTGCTGGCATTGAAGCAATTCTTTTCCGGGCGCCGGTGTACCGCTCTGCTCCTGGACGATCTCACTTCTGAACAACACGAACTTCAAGTGCATAGTATTACCCACGGCGTCATTGTCCTGGAACGCATCACACGAGAATATGGCGCCGAGCGTCGCAGGCTGCAAATCACAAAAATGCGCGGCTCCGAATTCCGCGGCGGTTTCCACGACTTCGTCATTCAGAAAGGCGGTTTGGCAGTTTTTCCCAGGCTGGTCCTGCTCGATAGAGAGGAGAGTGGCGTGGGCGAGCCGGTGAGCAGCGGTGTTCCAGAGATGGATAAACTGCTTTGCGACGGTGTCAATCGAGGCACCAGTATGTTGTTGGTGGGGCCAGCCGGCGCCGGCAAGTCTTCGCTGGCCACGCAATATGCCTTGGCGGCCTTGCAACGCGGCGAGAATGCAGCCATTTATACCTTTGATGAAGGACGGGGGACATTGCTGGAGCGGTCGGAAGGCCTCGGAATGCATCTTCGGCCTTTCTTGGAGACCGGCCAGTTGACTATAGAGCAAGTAAATGCCGCCGAACTCTCGCCCGGCAATTTCGCGCATCGCGTTCGCGAACGAGTGGAGAACAACTTCCGCGGCGTGGTGGTGATTGATAGTCTGAACAGCTACATGAATGCCATGCCGGCGGAGCAGTTTCTCGTAATGCAAATGCACGAGCTGCTGGCCTTCTTGAATCAACAGAGGGTCTTGAGCATCCTGGTAATGGCGCAGCACGGGTTATTAGGTCACATGACGTCGCCGGTGGACCTTAGCTATTTGACAGACACTGTAGTCTTGCTGCGATATTTCGAGTTCGAGGGAGCTGTTCACAAAGCGATCTCGGTCATCAAAAAGCGCAGCGGCGCGCATGAAGGGATGATTCGGGAATTTCGCATGGGTGCCCAGGGCGTCACTCTTGGACCGGCATTATCTCACTTCCACGGTGTGTTAACGGGTGTGCCAACCTACACCGGAAAATCCGATCAACTGTTCTCTAAGGACGGTCATGGAAGAGCAGAATGAATCGCTACGGAATCGAGTACTCATTCTGACTCCCGTTGGCCGTGATGGCGACCTGGCCCGATCGGTACTCCAACAGGAACGACTGGGAGCCGAGATCTGTTCCAATGTGGAGGATCTCTGCACCAAGCTGGGGGAGGGAGCCGGAGCAGCCGTCATAGCAGACGAAGCGCTCAACGCAGTGAATCTCCCGTCGCTCGCAGATTGGGTCCGGAACCAACCCGCCTGGTCCGATTTTCCATTCATCATTCTCACGGCCGGCCGTACGCTGCACGCCGATATGCGGCGGAGGTTCGAGGCCACTGTGCCGCTCGGAAATGTCACTTTACTGGAGCGACCATTGCGTTCCGTGACTTTGCTCACCGTAGTCAAGTCGGCCTTGCGCGCTCGAGTCCGGCAATACGAAGTGGAGCATTATGTGGATGAAGTGCGTCGCGCCGAAACCGAACGCTCCCGCGCATTTGCCGGCGAAGAAGCGGCCCATGCGCAGGTCGAATTGCTGAACCATCTAGGCGAGATACTGGCAGCTGAACTGAATCTGGACGCTTTACTTCCCGCTGTGGTCGATGCCGGAACGGATTTGAGTGCGGCAGATCTGGGGGTATTCTTCGGGCAGGACATTATCAATCCCAGCGGAAACTTCCATCTGCGCTGCGCGTCCGGCATTACTGTGGAGCAAGCGGCCCAGCTTCTGGGCGATCACACGGAGATTTCTGGTCAGGAATTCGGCGCGAAACGGCCTCTTCGATGGGCGCAACGCAGTGAGGGACGCTACAGCAGTGAGGACGGCTCGGTAAAAACCATCGCGGAAAAGCTGTCGCTTCGCAACTGTATCGCTCTGCCGGTGTCATCGCGGCGGAATACCGTGGTCGGCGTACTTTTGTTCGGCCATGTCAGCGACGCGCCGTTTTCCGAGCGGGAAGAACGGGTGGTGGCGAGCCTGGCCTCCCAAGCCTCGATCGCCATCGATAACGCGCGGCTGTTTGTTATGGCGGAGCACGAGAGAAGCAGGCTCGAGGTAGCCCGCCAAGCTCTGCAGAGGTCAAATGACGAACTCCGGCAGTTTGCTTACGTCGCCAGTCACGACTTGCAAGAGCCGCTCCGCACCGTCGCCAGCTTTACGCAATTACTGGTCAGCCGCTATCGTGATCTCGGCGACACCGAAGCCGACGAATTCGTTTCGCTGATTGTCGATGGAGTAGAGCGCATGAGCGTTCTGATACACGATTTGCTGGAGTATTCTCACACCGGAGTGCAAAAGACCTTGCCTTCGGAGCCCGCCTCCGCCGAGGTCGCTCTGGGTGAGGTGCTCTTCTCGCTGTCCGCCGCAATCCAAGAAAGCGGCGCAACTATTACGCACGATCCGCTGCCGGATGTCTGGTTGGAAAGCCGTTCCCTGGTACAGCTTCTGCAGAATCTGATCGGCAATGCGATAAAGTATCGAGGGCCGGATCCTCTGCACGTGCATGTGTCGGCGGATCTCAAGGGCGAGGAGTGGCTCTTCTCGGTGAGCGACAACGGCATCGGAATCGCGCCGCAATATCACAACCGCATTTTCGGAATTTTCAAACGCCTGCATGGAAAGGAAATTCCCGGCACCGGTATCGGATTGGCGATCTGCCAGCGTATCGTAGAGTGGCACGGGGGTAGAATCTGGGTGGATTCCGAGCTCGGGTCGGGTTCCGTGTTTCAGTTTACCTTAGCGAAAGAGCCGCAACGTGTTCAGCGGGAGATGGCGGAATTTGCGTCCCTGGGTGGCAAACTCAGTGAATCGGCATCCCGATCCTAGGTGGGCAGGGTCCGCGACCTGCCAACTTAATTGAGGCGAATGCAGCAATTTGCCTGATGGCCGGGTTGAACTTAAAGTAGCGATCCTAAGAGGGACATGCTATCAGACCGCCGTAACCGATTTCCGCTGGCCATAGTGGTAGCGCTGGCCTGTCAGGCAATACTCACCGCTCAACCAAGCGTACTGACCTGGCACAACGACAGCGCGCGCACCGGCCAGAACCTGCAGGAGACCATCCTTACCCCCACGAATGTCAATTCATCTACGTTCGGAAAACTGTTCGTTATGAATGTGGATGGCAAGGTGGATGCTCAGCCATTATACGTGCCTTCAGTGACCATCCCGGCACAAGGCATCCACAACGTGCTGTACGTGGTGACGGAGCACGCTAGCGCCTACGCATTCGATGCCGATAACGGAACGCAATTGTGGAAAGTATCCGCGTTGGGTTCAGGCGAGACGACCTCAGATGACCATGGGTGCGGACAGATAACTCCGGAGATCGGTATTACGGCAACTCCTGTCATCGATCTTCAATCCGGTCCGAACGGAACGATATACCTGGTAGCAATGTCGAAGGACGGCTCCGGAACCTATCATCAGCGCTTGCACGCGTTAGATATTACAACCGGAACGGAGGAGTTCGGCGGGCCAGCCGAGATTCACGCAACCTATCCTGGGAGCGGTGCTGAGAACACTTTTCGCCCCGGCCAGCACGTGGAGAGGCCCGGATTGTTGATCGTTAACGGCGTGGTTTATACCAGTTGGGGATCGCACTGCGACGGCGGCCCTTATGCATCCTGGGTGATCGGCTACAACGAGACAACGCTCGCGCAGGTAAACGTGCTCAACCTGACACCAAACGGCAGTGAGGGTGGAATTTGGGCAGCTGGCTCCGGTCCGGCAGCCGATGTAAACGGGAATATTTATCTGTTGACTGGCAATGGTACTTTTGACACCACGCTGACTGGCGGCGGGCTTCCGAACAAAGGCGACTACGGGAACGCATTCGCAAAGATCTCGACCGCCGGGGGGACGCTCGCTGTTACGGACTACTTCACCATGTTGAACACCACCAGTGAGTCCAACGCCGACCAGGATCTTGGATCGGGCGGGTTGATGTTGTTGCCCCAGCTCAACGACGCGCAGGGGACACCGCGGTCGCTGGTGGTAGGAGCTGGAAAAGATACCAACATCTATGTCCTGGACGCAAGCAATCTGGGCAAGTTCAACCCGGCCAAGGACGGCATCTACCAGCAGTTGTCGAGTGCGCTCCCGGGCGGCGTGTGGTCGAGCCCGGCGTGGTTTAACGGAACGCTTTACTACGGTGACGAAGGGCAGCAGCTCAAGGCCTTCCATTTTGCCAGCGGGCTCTTTCAAACACCCGCGTCATCGCATTCCGCGCATTCGTTTGTTTATCCGGGCGCAACGCCGTCGATTTCGGCGAACGGCACATCAAACGGCATTGTCTGGGCGGCGGAGAACACCAGTCCGGCGACTTTGCATGCCTACGATGCCACCGATCTTTCCAAAGAGTTGTACAACAGCAATCAGGCCGCCAGCGGGCGGGATCATTTTGGCTCAGGCAACAAATTCATTGTGCCCACGGTCGTGAATGGGAAAGTGTATGTTGGAACAACCAATGGTATCGGCGCTTTGGGCTTGCTTTGCAGCTATGCGATGACTCCTCAAAGCGTGACGGTTCCGGCAGCGGGAGCTTCCGCTCAGACACTAAATGTCGTGGCAACCAACGGCTGTGCATGGACCGCTTCGAGCAACGCGAGCTTCCTAACCATTACAAGCGGATCATCGGGCACCGGAAGCGGCAGCGTTACATACCAGGTCGCCGCTAACTCCGGGCCCACGCGATCCGGCACCTTGACGATTGCCGGCCAGTCTTTCACGGTGACTGAGACGGGAACTACGTCGCCGGTCTTGATGCTAAGCCAAAGCACGTTGCATTTCGCGTACAGCGGTTCGTTGATGACGAGCCCACAAACGGTCACGGTGACTTTTGCCGGGGGCTCATCGATAGCCTGGACGGCGTCGTCCAATCAGCCCAACATCCTGGTTTCTCCAGGGTCGGGGAGCGGCAACGGCACCTTCCAGATAACGGCCTCGGCCGGGGGAAGCGGAATAGTGACGGTAACAGCTGCCGGAGCGTCGAACTCGCCGAAACAAATCCAAGTGAACGTGTTGACCGCGGCGTCTGGTTCGCCATTTGGAAGCTTCGATACGCCGCTGAACAATACCACTGGCATCGCCGGCGCCATCCCGGTTACTGGTTGGGCTCTCGACAACATTGGCGTCACCAGTGTCGGAATCTATCGCGACCGGATAGCCGGCGAGACCCCCGGCTCAAACGGGCTGGTGTTCGTCGGCGATGCGATATTTGTTCCTGGGGCACGTCCGGATGTCGAGTCAACTTATCCGAATGCTCCGTTGAACTATCGCGGCGGCTGGGGTTATATGCTGCTGACCAACATGTTGCCGAATAGCGGCGGCTCATCGGGTTCCGGCAATGGCACCTACAATCTGCACGCGATCGCGATGAATGCGGCCGGCGCTACGCAGGATCTTGGAACTCGTACTATCACAGTAGATAACGCCCAGGCCTCAAAGCCATTCGGGACTATTGACACTCCGACTCAAGGCGGCAGCGTCTCCGGCAGCGCATTTGTTAATTACGGTTGGGCATTGACTCAAAACCCGAACCTTATCCCCACCGACGGCTCGACGCTCATGGTATTAGTGGATGGCGTATCGCTGGGACATCCGACTTACAACCAATATCGCAGCGACATTGCGACTTTGTTTCCGGGCTTGGCCAACAGCAATGGAGCAGTCGGGTTCTTCTATATAGACGCCACGACGCTTGCAAATGGCATGCACACTATTAGCTGGATGGCGACTGATAGCGCGGGCCACGCCGATGGCCTGGGCAGCCGGTATTTTACGGTGTTGAATAGCGGGACAGTAGCGGCGCCGGCAGAGACAGTTGATGGTTTCGCCCATCCGATGGCGGCTAGAGCAATCGAGATGCAGGAGCTTGAACGGATTCAGCTACAGGTGGGCGCCAGCGACGGTTTTCTGATGGTTAACGGCGAGCGGCGGCCGCTGCCGATCGGTTCCACTTTGAAAGACGGCTTATTCTACTGGCAGCCAGGACCGGGATTCCTGGGCGAGTATCAACTGCTGTTCGAACGAGCGGGTGGGCAGCCCACGCGGATCAAGGTGATCGTCCGTCCGTTATCTGTTCAGTGAGCCGTCCGGGCGGCCGTGCGCACCTACGGGTTCCCGCATGGAAGCTCGTACATGAAATTCCGCGATCATTTTCCGATTGAACATCGGGATGTCGCCGGGCTTGCGGCTGGTTACAAAGCCATGGTCAACTACCACTTCCTCGTCCACCCAACTTGCTCCAGCATTCCGCAGGTCCGTCTTCACCGATGGCCAGGAAGTCACGGTTCGTCCGCGAACGACGTCGGCTTCCACCAACATCCACGGGCCGTGACAGATAGCCGCGACCGGTTTTTGATCGTCAACGAAAGCTCTCACAAACTGGACTGCCAGCGGGACAGTGCGGAGGTAGTCCGGGTTTATAACCCCGCCGGGAAGCAGGAGCGCATCGTAACTGTGGGGATCGGCCGAATTGAGCTCAACATCCACGTGGAACTTCCTTCCCTTCTCGTGATGATTCCAGCCTTGAACCTCCCCGTGCATGGGTGAGACAATTTCTGTCTTCGCTCCCGCGTCGTCAAGGGCTTTTCTGGGATCGGTCATCTCCACCTGCTCGAAGCCATCGGCTACCAGAATGGCGATTCTTTTTCCACTGAGTTCGTTTGACATAGTGAACTTCCCCGCCCGTTAGACCCGGGCATAGCCGCATGCGTTTCGAAAAGCGGGGTTGGTCACAGTTACGCGATAACAGTACCGAGTGACCGGTACCGGGCCCGGAGCCACGTTGAATTCTTGTAAAATGGAATTTCACGCCACGAGCGCACTCCGTTCGTTGACGGATCAATGCGTTGTTCTTGAGAACAGAGGTCAAAAGATGCCAGTAACACAAGCGGGACTCGAGGGCATTGTTGCCGCGGAGTCCGACATTTGTTTCATTGACGGAGACGAAGGCCTTCTTAGCTATCAGGGCTTCAACATCCACACGTTAGCTGATCACGCTACCTTCGAGGAAGTCATCTACCTGCTTTGGCACGGGAAACTGCCGAAGCAGTCCGAACTCGACGCGCTGAAGAAAGATCTCGTCCGCTACCGTCCCATCCCCAAGGAAGTTGTCGAGTTCCTTAGCAAGGTGCCCAAAGCTCCGCCTATGGATGTGCTGCGGACCGCCGTTTCCATGCTGGGGCTGTACGACCCCAAAGCGCGCGACAATTCCATTGAAGCTAGCGTGGAAAAAGCAGGGCGTCTGATGGCGCAGATCGCCACTATCGTTACCACTTATGACCGCCTGCGGAACAGCAGGCCCGTAGTGGACGGCGACCCCAACCTCAATTACGCCGCGAATTTCCTCTACACGCTTACTGGCAACAAGCCGGACGAAGTGATGGAACATGTGTTCGACATCGCCCTCATTTTGCATGCCGATCACGAGTTGAACGCTTCCACCTTTGCCGCGCGCGTCACCGCTGCGACGCTCTCCGATATTCATTCGGCCGTGACTTCGGCCATCGGAGCACTGAAAGGTCCGCTGCATGGCGGCGCGAACGAAGACGTAATCCGCATGCTGCTCGAGGCGGGCGACGAAAAGACCGCGCTGGCACATGTGCAGGACATGCTGGCCAACAAGAAGAAGATCGCTGGCTTCGGCCATCGTGTCTACCGTACGGAGGATCCGCGCGCCACACACTTGCGCGCCCTATCGGAGGAGCTCGGCAGGAGAACCGGACACTTGAGCCTGTACCTTACATCGAAGAAGATCGAGGAGACCATCAAGCAGCAGAAGGGTCTTAACGCCAACGTAGATTTTTACTCGGCGTCGACCTACTATTCGCTGGGCATCCCGATCGACCTGTTCACGCCGATCTTCGCCGTCAGCCGCATGTCCGGATGGACCGCCCACATTCTCGAACAATATCGTAACAACCGGCTGATCCGGCCGCGCGCCGAATACACTGGCAAACCGGTCGGCCAGCAGTGGGTTCCGATATCGGCTCGCTGAATTAGTCGTGCATGATCTCTCTCAGTTCAGGGCTAACCTGGACACCATCGCTGAAAGACTCGGGACGCGCGGTTTCGCCCTGGATGTAGCGCAGTTTCGCGCTTTGGATTCCGAGCGGCGCGGAGCGGTGACGGAGTCCGAACAGCTCAAGGCAAAAAAGAACAGCGAGAGCGCTGAGATCGGTAAGCTACTCAAGCAAGGCGGCGACGCCAGTGAGCGCCAGCAACAGGTCCGAGCGATGGGCGAACGAATCGCCGCACTCGATGAAAAGGTCAAGACCCTAGACGAATCGTTCCGGACCATGCTTGCCGGCATTCCGAATATCCCGCATGAATCCGTTCCGGTAGGCAAAAGCGCCGACGACAATGTGGAAGTCCGGCGTTGGGGTCAGCCGCCAATCTTCGATTTCGAACCGAAGGCCCACTGGGACCTCGGGCCCGAGTTACGCATTCTCGATCTGGAACGGGCTGCTAAGATCACGGGCGCCCGGTTCGCCGTCTACTGGGGCGTGGGGGCGCGACTGGAGCGCGCCTTGATCAACTTCATGCTTGACATTCACACCCGCGAACACGGATATACGGAGGTGTTGCCACCGTTCTTGATCAACTCGGCGAGCCTTTTCGGAACGGGACAGCTTCCTAAATTCAAGGAAGACCTGTTTAAGATCGAGAATCATGACTTTTGGCTAGCGCCTACCGCCGAGGTGCCGGTCACCAATCTGTTTCGCGATGAGACTCTCGACGCCGACAAGCTTCCGATCTCTTTGTGTGCCTACACGCCGTGCTTCCGCAGCGAAGCTGGATCCTACGGGCGCGACGTCCGCGGGATCATCCGCCAGCATCAGTTCCAGAAGGTGGAGCTGGTGAAGTTTGCTCGGCTCGATAACAGTTATGACGAACTCGAAAAGCTGACCGCCGATGCCGAGGATATTCTCAAGCGGCTCGGCCTTCCCTTCCGCACGGTGGCGTTATCGACTGGCGATATCAGCGCGTCGTCGGCCAAGACCTACGACCTCGAAGTTTGGCTTCCCGGCCAGAACGGCTACAAGGAGATCTCCTCGTGCTCGAACTTCGAAGCCTACCAGGCTCGCCGCGCGTCTATTCGAGCCAAATCGGGGAAAGGCAAAGCGGAATACGTCCACACGCTGAACGGTAGCGGCCTGGCAGTGGGCCGGACGTGGGTGGCGATCGTGGAGAATTACCAGCAAGCTGACGGAAGCGTCGTCGTTCCGGAAGCGCTGCGGCCCTATCTGGGCGCCGAACGGATCACGGCGGAATCGCGGCCGTTTAACTGAGAGACCCGGGCGCTGTAGTCTTGACAGGACAATGGCGGTCACAATCCCAGATGAGCCAGCTCGCCTTCCAGGCCATATTGGCGGCGTTGGCCTTAGACAAAATCGATGCGGAAGATCCAGCCGGTCGTCGGGCTGTCGTTGTTGGGCCAGCCGGGATGAATGCCGGCATCGCAACTGATCAAAGCCCCGTTGTGCATTGCGAGCCCGTGGGGGTCGGCGGAGTTTGTTTGGAAGTCCACAGTCTCCAGCACGCGGCCGGTTGCGGCGTCGTACTTGACTAGTCCCGGCCGATAGTCGGAATAGCGTTTGCAATCATTGCCAATGATCTGCCAGATGGCGCCGTTGTCCCAGGCGATGGCGTGATACCGCGGCTTGTCGGGGGCTTGATAGAACGGTATCAGGAATTCCGGCTGCCAGGAATTCGGGTCGACGCGAACGATCGCGCGCAGCCGGAGCGACGCGATCCAGAGCTTGCCCTCATGCCACAGAGCTCCGTGACAGCCACCTCCGTCATCAGCCGGGCCGAGCGGAATTTGGCGATGGCTCACCTGTTTGGAATTCATGTCCACCTGAAAAACGCCTTCCGGCGCAGCATTGGCGCACATCCAGACGTACCCACCCCCAACCGCCATGCCGCTGGTGTTTCGGGACTGGGTCGCAACCGTCTTCAGCAGCTTGCCATTCCAATCGACCAGCCAGGCATTTTCGGTCAGGTCCTTGGGATCAGATAAGTTATATTGGACGGCCTGCTGTCCGGAGAGCTTCTGCTCGCCAATCCACAGTCCTTCAGGTGTGACGGCGATGGCATTAGGAAATCCGTCCGGGCTCTTGAACAGCTTCGTTGTTTTCGCCATTCGAGAGGGAACGCGGTGATTCCCACCAGACCCTCGATCAACCCGCGCAGGGGCAGCAGAACCTTCCTGCGCGAACGCTTTGCACACCGCACTCAGGGCCATCCCGGCCCCGGTACTGGCGGCGAGGAATTCTCGTTTGCTCATATTTTCCATAACATTTCCTTCCCGCGGCGTAAAACGCTCACGCCATTCCTCAATTCTCGTCTATTTTCTTCATTCAAGTCTGCGGTCTGTCTTCTCCGCCCGAGATCTCTCGGATGAACCCTCGAAACAACTCCCTGGCGGGAATCAACGGTTCGGGATCGTTCTTATGCGCAGCCGCGCAATTCAACGACTCAATCAGCGGCATGACTTTCGACACCCTTTCGGACCCCAGACTGAAGCGAAATAGTGCCGAAGAAACGGTTGAGGGAACCGGTACACGCTTCACCCCAGCCCCATCCACTCGGGCGCAATGTTCGGGTGGCGAAGTGACCAGATACTCGCGACAAACCGAAGGACGATCCGGATAAATGCTGCATCTTTCCAGTTCGAGAAAGGGGCACGGGATGCCAAGAGCGAAGTACGAATCGGCGGCTTTTCCAATCTCCTCTACCGCTGCAGCGCCGGTTGCAGCATGGAACTTATCTAGAGAGGGCGTGGCCCGTTCGCAGGCCTGGTGAAAGCGTTGAATAACGCGCTCGCGGGGGTCGGCCGGCATGGACTCAACTAGATGCGCCAGATGGAGCGCCTCCAATTCGCTGACGGGCACGAGCTGGCGACAGCACGCACCGCAGCCGGCGCGGCAGGAGATCGCTTTGCCATTTTCGGAGGCCCACGCTGCCGACATCGCCGTAATGGCGTCCGTCAAGGACAATACAATGGGAAGCAATTCGCGGGGCCGCAGGGATTTGTCCTGTAAGTGAACCTTCGCTTCAGCGGTTTGGCCGCTCGCGTCGAAACCGATCTTGACGTTAAAATCGGGCAGGTCTTATGTTATATCAACTTTACCGAAGCCCTGAGAAGGGCGGTTTACTTGGTCGTGTCCTAACAGTGCGTTAATCCGCCCCGGTCAACTTCAACCACTTTCCGCCCTCAAAATACCATGTCACGGAGGCTTTCTCGATGAACGCATCGTCGATTCCTTGGTGATCAATGGGCGGCGGCTTTGGTCCGCCATAGGCGTCATAGTGACGCATGATGAAATCCTTCCCGACCGGGGCGATGCCTCTGGAAAATCCGACCTTTCCCGGAGTAATCCCCTGAATGAAATTCCGGTCTTCCAGAGCAGCGATTGCGGCGGCCCTAGTCTCCGAACCATTCCAGTAAACGAGGATTGTGGACACGCCTTTGACTGAGCACAGAACCGCCCAATCCGTTTGGCCGGGCTTAACGAACTCACCTCGGACGACGTTGTTGGGCTTGTTCGAGAACGTCTCTTGTGGAACGGTGCATCCCCGGCGTTGGAGGTCCCGAACTATATTGCTGGGGATTTGCGGGAACCCAGCCGGTGGAAGCCGCACGATTCTACGTTCGGCTTCATCGAATTTCGCCTTCAGATCTTCCTGCTGTTGACCAAAGAGGGTCTTGAGACTGATGAACAACAGCGCGAGCAAAGTGCCTTTGATTTTCATTCTTCTTCTTCACCCAACGTGGCACTTCGCGGACGCTGCTGAAGAGTCGTCAATTCGGCTAGCGGCGTCTTCTTTCGGCGTCCTCTTTCCTATCGGCGTAGGGTCCGACTTCGGGCTTGCCTTGCGTGTCCTTCAAAGTGCCCAGCTCGGCAGCCACGCCGCGCGCGATAGCGGCCGTCTCACTGGCGTTCTGGAAGCATGTGAAGTCAGGCCGGTCGCGCCAGGCAAATGGACCGCAAAGCCGCTTGCCGGCCGCCAGCGCCGCATCGTGCACGATGTTGATCAGCCGCTCGTAGTCAGGTGTACCTTGCTTGTAGCCTGAGAAGTTGCCCAGGTCTCCGCTGGCCGCGAAGACTGCGGTTACGCCCGGAATCCCGGCGATTTCGCGGGCGGCCAAGGCGCCATCCAGCGTCTCGATCATCTCGACCAACACGACGTTGGCATTGAACGTATTGCGATATCCGCCCGGAACATTACCCCAAAAATCCTCTCCAAAGGCTTGGCCGCCACCTACGCTGCGCTTGCCGAGCGGTGGGAACATGGTCCAATCCCTGGCGGCTTTTCCTTCTTCCACCGAGCGAACCGTGGGAACCACCACCACCATCGCGCCCAGATCGGTAGCATGCTGGATCTCGCGTTCATCGGTATATGCCACGCGTACGCCCGGGACCGCTTTGGCGTGCGGGCACGCTTTCCACATGCGGCCGACGGCTTCCCAATCGCGCGAATCATGCTGCATCTCGGTCCAGATGAAGTCATAGCCGGCGTTGGCCATGGCACAGTAGGTTTCCGGGCTGTCGGAACTGAAGACCGTACCGCCGGTCACCTTCTCGCCCTTCATCATCTTGATCATCACCGGATTCCAGATCTTGGCGTCCGCGGGCGCGTCCCATGCCGGGCCGAATTTCCATTTGGCTAGATCCAGCATGCCTTGATTGACTGCGCCCGGAGGCGCTTTCGTGATTGCGCCGGAGTCTTTACCGGCGGGCGCGGCGAGGGGGAACTGCATCTTTCCCGCATCCGCGTTATTCGCATAGGGATCAGCATTAGGCCGTGGTGTCTGCCCCGGAGTTTGGCCTTGTGCCTGGAAGAGCACCATCACCAGCGCTGCGAACAGCGCCACAAATGAAAATCGACGACTCATCATTTTCTCCTTCTCCAACAAACCATCACGCTCGCCGTGGAACGCACGGTCAGGGGACATTCTATCAGAATGCATCAGTCCCTGGCACGAAAGTAACGGCACGAAAGGAACGGCTACCGCTATATCGAGAAGCGATACCCTAATCCGTGAATCGTCAGAACGTGGCGGGGCGTGGCAGGGTTGGGCTCCAGCTTCTGCCGTAGCCGGACGACGTGCGCATCGACCGTCCGGGTGTTGGGATAGCTCTCGAAACCCCACACTGCGTTGAGAATAGCATCCCGGCTGAGCGCCCGATCGGTGTTGTTCAGAAAGTACGTCAGGAGGTTGTATTCTTGCCGAGTCAGGTTGACTTCCTGACCTCGCCGGGTGATGAGGCGGCGATCGAGATCCACTTCCACGTCTCCGAAACGGATCACTCTTTCCAAGGCCGAGGCACGGCGCAACACGGCCCGAATGCGCGCCAGCAGCTCGCGTGGGCTGAACGGCTTCACCACGTAATCGTCGGCTCCGATTTCGAGCAGCAGCACCTTATCGAGTTCCTCACCGATTCCACTCAATACTATGATCGGGATCGCAACATTCGCAGCCCTCAATTGCCTGCACAGTTCCACGCCGCTCATACCAGGCAAACGGAGATCCACTAGCGCAAGCTGTGGCTTCAGGGTGAGCGCCTTTTCGAAACCGCTCTCGCCGTCGTGCGCGAGGAGGGGGACAAAACCTTCGCGCTCGAGCATCAGACTGAGCGCTTCGCAAACGATCGGATCGTCATCAATGAGAAGAATCTTCGGCATGGCTCCCTTTAAGATGTGTGCGGCTCTGAAAACACCGCTCTCAGTTTCTGGCGGGCGTGAAGCAATACATTTCTCGCGGTTCCTCGGTAATTTCCAGCACCTTACTGACGGTTCGCAAGTCCAGACCCTGACAGTGCTTCAGCTCGTAAGCGAACAGGCACAGCGAACAGTCGGCCTGAGAGGCCGCCAGACGGCCGTGCATCCTTAACATCGCTTCGGAATAGATCGACCACACGGCGGTCTGGTTTCCGGTGATCCGGAAAGCGAGCTGAAGCACTGGCCAATCAAAGCCACGAATCAATTGATCGAACGCCTCCAGATTGCTCTGCTGAGCGGCTGGATCAGGCGCTTGTCTTTGGATAAATTCACGCTCCTGTCGAGTGATAGACGAAAGCCCATGACCGCCGGGACCTACTTCCCGAATGGCATTTACATCCCTAGCTAAAATCCTGAATAGGTGAGACTTTGATACACTTGTTCCACGACTGCCAGGCTGAGATCCGTCCGGCTTAACGAGCGTGTATGTCCGCTGCATCACCCACTCCGCGCATCATTCGCTTCGGGGCATTCGAAGTGGATCTGGGTGCTGGAGAGTTGCGCAAGCATGGATTGAGAATCCGGCTGGCTGACCAGGCGTTCCAGGTGCTAGCGGCACTGCTCGAATACCAGGGCGGCCTGGTTACGCGATCGGAGTTGCGTACTCGCCTCTGGCCCGATCGCACCTACGTGGATTTCGATCAAGGGCTGAACAAGGCCGTCAATCGGCTGCGAACGGCACTGGGTGACACGGCCGCGAATCCGCGCTTCGTGGAAACCATCGCGCGGCGCGGCTACCGTCTGTTGGTGCCAATTGCGGCAGGCCCGTCGCCGACGTCTACAGCGCCGCGCAGAATCCGGCTGGCGGTACTTCCTTTTGAAAACGTCGGCGCAGATACAGAACAGGAGTTTTTCAGCGACGGGTTGACGGAAGAAATGATCACCGAGTTAGGGCGCCTCAGTCCAAGGCAGCTCGGAATAATCGCGCGAACTTCCGCCATGCAATATAAACAAAGCGGGAAGCGAATCGATCAGATTGGTCAGGAGCTGAACGTTGATTATGTCCTGGAAGGAAGCGTGCGCCTGGAACAGATGCGCGCGCGGATTACGGTTCAGCTTATACACGTCGGCGACCAGACCCATTTGTGGGCGCAGAGTTACGATCGTGAACTAGCGGATATTTTTCAGGTCCAGCGCGAAGTGGCGCAACGAGTAGCCGATTCGCTTGCCTTCGAATTGCTGCCGGAGAGCCACGCGCGCCGTGGACGCGCGGATCCTGAGGCGTACGAAAATTACTTGCGAGGCCGCTATTTTTTGAACCGCGGCAGTGACGCCGGCGCATGGCAGGCAATCGAGTGCTTCGAGCGCGCTCTCGCTCACGATCCCCGTTATGCTTTGGCGTACTCCGCAATAGCGAACTGCTACGGACGGCTAGTCTGGTTCAGCGCCATGCCGCCGCTAGAGGCAGGTCCCAAGGCCAGGGACGCCGCCACACGCGCGCTGGAAATCGACCCGAACCTGGGAGAAGGCCACGCGTCCATGGCGCTGGTACGCTTTTGGTACGAATGGAACTGGCTGGAGGCCGAGCGAGAATTTCGGCGCGCCACGGAATTGCGGCCCAACTATGCCGACGGGCATAACTGGTATGCGGCCTACCTCAACGTTATGGGCCGATTCCGGGAGGCGGCCGCCGAACAAAAACTCGCCGAAGAATTGGATCCGCTCTCACTCACGATTGCCATGAATGCCGCCGACCCGCACTACTTCGCGCGCCGTTATGATCCTGCCATCGAAAGCTTGAAACTCGTTTTGAGGAGAGAGCCTCGCTTTTCAGCCGCGCACTTCAACCTCGGCCGGGTTTGTGCGCAGAACGGCATGTATGAGGAAGCGATCGCAGCTTTCGAGAGCGCGGCGCAGTTTTCGGGCAATCGCCAAGCATCGGCGGCGCTGGCTTTCGCCTACGCGCGAGCGGGTCGGATCACCGAAGCGCGGAAGATTCTGGCTGACGTGCAGCAATTGGCCGTTGTTCACTATTTGCCTTCGCCCCAGTTGGCGTTGATCCACCTGGGGCTAGGGGAAACGGACCAAGCTTTGGATCGCCTGGAGCAAGGCTTCGAAGAGAGATCGTATTGGATGATCTATCTCAAGGCTGACCCCGTTTACAACGATTTGCGCGCTCATCCGCGCTTTATCCGTCTGCTGGAGCGACTGGATTTCGAGTCTTCAGCGGCATCCCACGGAGTTCGCTCTTAGGAACCGGCCCCGGCGGGCGCAGCCTGGGCCTGCATCTGTTTCATCATCTCTTTCATGGCCTTTTTCATCTCCTGAGGAGTCGGTTCAGCCTGATGTGTCCCAACCATCCACTTGTACCCGTCAGGATCTACCAAGTTTCCGACGCGGTCGCCCCAGAACATATCCATCACCGGACCATCCAGTTGTGCGCCGCTCTTCACAGCTTTGGCGACCAGTTTATCTACATTTTCAGCCGTAAGATACAAGGTCACCGGTGTCCCACCGAGCGTCTTAGGGCTGCGAGCGCCGCGCTGGGGACTCTCCGGGCCCAACATTATGGTTGTATTCCGCAGCGTCAGTTCGGCATGGATCGGTTTTCCGTCCGGTCCGTTCATGATTCCGCGTTTCGCAAAGCCAAAGGCCTTTTGATAAAAGCTGGCTGCGGCTTTTATATCGGCAACTGTTAACATGGCCGTTATTGCGCCGTATTGTTTTCTGTTGAGGGGATCGATTTTCTTAGGCATATGTCTCCTTCCGAGCATGAACATTGTATCAGTAGTCAGGGCACGCTATAATTCTGACGATGCAATCCCGATTAATCCTGCTCACCCTTTCCGCCGCGTATTTACACGGGCAAACCGCGCAGAAGCCGGTGGTGGAGTTCGACATGATGACCTGGGCCGAAGTGAAAAAGGCCATTCACGAAGAGGGCAAGACCACGGTGCTGGTGTACAACGGAGGCACGGAGCAGCGTGGACCGCAAAATGTAAACGGCGGCCACACCTTCATGGCCCAGCAGACTGTCCGGGCGATCGCGTTGAAGCTTGGCAACGCGATCACAGCGCCAGTGCTGCCCTTCTCGGTAAACGAAGCCAGCGCCGACCTGCCGGGAACCATCGGATTGACCGGTCCACTTTTCGCGGCTATCAACGAACAGGTTGCTGAACAACTGATCAAGAGCGGCTTCAAGAACATAGTGTTGATGGGTGATCACGGCGGCGGGCAGAAGGAGTTAGGCGAAGTAGCGCGCAAGCTCGACGGCAAATATTCATCGCAAGGCATCCGCGTCGTTTTCTGCGACGAGGTTTATGAAAAGGCTCAGGGCGATTACGAAAAATGGCTGGCGGAGAATAAATATCCCTCGGGCGGACACGCCTCTGTAATGGATACTTCCGAGATGCTGTACCTGGGCGGCGACAAAGGTTGGGTCCGCAAAGACCTTCTTCCCACCGCTGTCGGAGATCCAGTGCGCCGGCGCGGAGAAGCATCCGACGTCAATGCAAAACGCGTCAACAATGGAATCACCGGCGACGCGCGACCTTCTACAGCTGAACTCGGCAAGCGGATGTTCGATATGAAGGTGGATTACGCCGTTCGCCAGATCAAGCAGTTGCTGCCGGGGAACTCGACGAATTAAGTGAACCGCTTCATTCTCATCGGCGCTGCGGTCTGGTTCGCATGGGCGGCCGCCGCGCAAACTGGTGAGAGCTTCGGAACCGGAGCATCGCAGCAAGCATTTGTCAGCCAGACTTGTGCCGCCTGCCACAACGACAAGCTGAAATCCGGAAATTTCTCGTGGGCTGGCGTTGATCTGGCACATCCGGATCGCAGCGCTCAATCTTTAGAGAAAGCCATCCGCATGCTGCACGCCGGGATGATGCCGCCGCCCGGGATTCCGCGGCCCGACGCCGCTACGATGAGGGCTTTCGTCACATCGCTGGAAACCGGCATCGATCATGCAGCGGCCGTTCATCCCAACGCCGGCGCACCGGCGCTTCACCGGCTTAATCGGACCGAGTACCGCAACTCGATCCGCGATCTCCTAGACATCGACGTCGACGTGGCTTCGCTTCTTCCCGCCGACGATATGAGCCACGGCTTCGACAATATGGCGGATGCCCTCAACGTTTCTCCAGCGTTGATGGAAGGGTATATCCGCGCCGCCAGCAGAATCAGCCGCGCGGCGGTGGGCGATCCGGATGTCGCGGCGTCCACCAAGACCTACCACATCCCACGCGTGGTAAATCAATTGCGCCACGTCGAAGGCGCGCCATTCGGCACGCGGGGCGGCTTGGCCGTGATACACGATTTTCCAGCCGACGGCGAATACATTTTCCGCATGTCGCTCTACTACGACATCTGCGGTCCACTGTGGGGCAAGAGCCAGGGCAAAGGACAGCAGATCGAGGTGGCGGTGAACGGCGAGCGCGTGGCGTTGCTGTCGATCGATCCTAACTCTACATTCACTGACGATCTCGTGACGGCGCCTGTGAAGATCGCGGCGGGTCCGAAGAGAGTTTCAGCAGCATTCATTCAGAAATCCGAAGGCCCCGCGGAAGACACTGTGATGCCGTTTGAGCAGAGTCTGATCGATCTCAACAATGCCGATCTGCCCGGCATCACGTCGCTGCCTCACCTGCGAGAGTTGAGAGTCGTCGGACCGAAGAACGTCACGGGGATTTCGGACACGCCCAGCCGCCGCAAAATATTCGTGTGCCGTCCGGGTGCGGGCTCGGACGAGATCCCCTGCGCCAAGAACATTATCTCGACGCTGGCCCGTCAGGCTTATCGGCGGCCATCCATCGACACCGACCTTGAAGATTTGCTGAGTGTCTTCCAGCAGGGTCGCCGCGTTCCGGCGAAGAACGAAGCGCCTTTCGATTCCGGAATCCGAACCGTAGTGCAGACACTCATTTCAGATCCCGAATTTGTTTTCCGCTTCGAGCATACTCCGGCCAACGTCCAGCCAGGAACAAACTATCGCATCAGCGACCTGGAGCTGGCTGCGCGCCTCTCGTATTTTTTGTGGAGCGGCGCACCTGACGATCAGCTCATCACGCTGGCGAGCCAAGGAAAGCTGAAAGATCCGGCGATGCTGGAGCAGCAGGTGCGCCGCATGCTGGCGGACCCGCGCTCAGAGGCTTTATCGACGGTATTCGCCGCCCAGTGGTTGCAATTGCAGAATCTGAGGGATGTTCAACCGGATGCTTTTCTTTATCCCAACTTCGACCGAAACCTGGCCGATTCGATGCGGCGCGAAACGGAGTTGTTGTTTAACAGCATCGTGCACGAGGATCGCAACATTGGGGACCTGTTGACCGCCAACTACACGTTTGTCGATGAGCTGCTGGCGAAACATTACGGAATCCCGAACGTGCTGGGGCCGCGATTTCGCCGGATAACGGTCACCGATGAAAACCGGCTCGGCATTCTGGGCCACGCCAGTATCCTGACGCTGACGTCGGTATCGAACAGAACGTCGCCAGTACAGCGAGGTAAATGGGTGATGATCGCGCTGCTCGGCACGCCCCCTCCACCGCCACCGGCTAGCGTTCCGCCCCTGAAGGAAACTGCCGAAAACGAAAAAATACAGTCCGTGCGCGAAAAAATGGAGCAGCACCGCAAGAACGAGCCGTGCCGGTCTTGCCACCAACTGATGGATCCGATCGGTCTGGCGCTCGAAAACTTCGACGGCATAGGATCGTGGCGTGCCAAGGACGGCGGCCTGCCGGTGGATGCGTCGGGCCGTATGTTCGACGGGACCCCGCTCGATGGGCCGGTCAGTTTACGTAAGGCGATCCTGAGCCATTCCGATGCTTTCATAGGAACGTTTACCGAAAACCTTTTGGCTTATGCGGTGGGCCGCGTGCTCGATTATCGCGATATGCCCATGGTTCGTTCCATTGAGCAGGAGGCGGCCCGCAACGGCGATCGGTTTTCAACGTTCGTCTTAGGGATCGTCAAGAGCATGCCGTTCCAGATGAGACGTGCCGAGGGCGGCGAAGTAACGACCGATACGGCGTCCACGGCTGACCCGCCAGATGCGGTGGTGCACCATTAAGTAGGAGAATAAAGGGGAATGTACCTCACCAGGAAGCATCTCTCGCGCAGAACGGTTCTTCGTGGTGTCGGCGCGTCACTGGCCTTGCCGCTGCTGGATTCGATGGTGCCGGCCCAGACCCCCCTGGCAAAGACAGCCGCCACTCCACGATCGCGCTTGTGTTGCATCGAGATGGTCCACGGATCCGCCGGCAGCACGGTGGATGGGTCGAACAAGCACTACTGGTCGCCTGAAAAAGAAGGTGCGGATTTCGAGTTTACGCAGACCCTGGAACCTCTGGCGTCCTTTCGCGACTACATCACTGTTATCAGTGACACCGATCTCCGCCCCGCCGGCGCCTTTGCGGATGCCGAAGAAGGCGGCGATCATTTCCGGTCAAGCTCAGTTTTTCTAACTGCCGCACATCCCAAGCTGACCATGGGCGCGGACATTTTGTGTGGCACGTCTGTTGACCAACTGTATGCGCAACAGTTCGGCCAGGACACCCCTTTACCATCGCTCCAGGTTTGCATAGAAAGCCTCGACGCCTCGGGCCACTGCGATTACGGCTACGCCTGCGTTTACTCGGACACGATTAGCTGGGCGTCGCCCACCCAGCCGCTACCGATGACCGTCGACCCCCGGAGCGTCTTTGAGAGCCTGTTTGGCGACGGGTCAACGCCTGAGGACCGCGCGCTTCGCCAGCAGGCCAATGGAAGCGTTCTGGACCGCATCATGCACCGCGTGGCTCAGCTTCAAAAGGGCCTGCCAGCGAGAGATCGAACGCGGCTCAACGAATATCTCGAGGATGTCCGAGAGATCGAGCGGCGCATCCAAAAAGTGGAGAGCCACAATCGCAGCGGCATCGCGCGCCAGTTGCCAGCGGCCCCAGTGGGCGTGCCGGATTCGTTTGAAGAACACGTCAAACTGATGTTCGATCTGCAGGCGCTGGCGTTCATCACCGACACCACGCGCGTCTCGGCCTTCAAGATGAGCCGCGACGTCTGCCAACGCGTTTATGCGGAGAGCGGCGTGAAAGTCCCGTTCCATTCGGCCTCGCATCATGGTGAGACCCCGGCCAAGATCGCGGACTTCGCTAAGATCAATCGCTATCACGTCAGCTTGGTTCCGTACTTTCTCGAAAAATTGAAGAATACGCCCGATGGCGACGGCAACCTGCTAGATCATTCGCTGGTCCTGTATGGAAGTCCCCTGGGCGATTCGAACGCGCATAATCACAAGCGCGTTCCGGTGTTTTTGGCCGGCCACGCCTCGGGTAAGGTCAAGGGCAATTTACACGTGCGCTGCCAGGACATGACTCCCATGGCCAATGTTTTACTCACCATCATGCACAAGGCTGGGATGAATATGGAGAGCATCGGCGATAGCACGGGCGTGATCGCGATCTAGGAGCCAGCAAATGAAAACCTTCATCGGTGGATTTTGTATAGCGGTGCTTCTTTCGGCTGCCAGCGACACCAGGCTTTCCGACGCAGCCATGCAGGACGATCGTGATGGGGTCCGTTCGCTGCTAGCTCAAAAAGTCGACGTGAATGCGCCCCAGGGCGATGGCACCACAGCGCTGCATTGGGCAGCGTATAAAGATGACCTCGAAATGGCCAAGATGCTGCTTGCATCTGGAGCGAGTGTCAAGGCCGCGACACGCATCGGCGCCATCACGCCGCTGTTCATGGCCGCGAAAAATGGCAGCGCCGCTATGATCGAGATCCTGCTAAAGGCCGGCGCCGACTCGAACGCCACCGACGAGCATGGGACCACGGCTTTGATGACCGCAGCGGCTTCGGGCAACACTGCGGCAGCGAAGATGCTGATCGATCACGGCGCGGACGTCAACGCCAGGGAAGGCACGCACGGCCAGACTGCACTAATGTTCGCGGCTGCGCTGAATCGCGACGCGGCAATCAAGATGCTTCTAGAGCACGGCGCGGATCCGAGCATCACCACCAAGCCTGTCAAGCTGCCACCGCCAGCTGCCCGGCTCGATGATGGTAGTCCAGTGCCTGAAGCCAAGGAAGACAAACCGGCGGCAGCGCCCACCAAGGAATCGGCGACGGATCAAAAAGCCGCTCTAGATGCTCTCGCGACTTCGCTGGGCTTCAAATCGGCGGTGTATACGGCTGGAAAATCCGACGACGCACCCGCCGATGTCAAGACCATGGTCCAAAAGCTGGCCGCCAAAGTGGATGAGATGGAAAAACGCTTGCCCGGCGACAAGTCGAAGGCCGAAGACGGCAGCATGTACGGCATTATCCGCGAGCGCGGCACGCTCGATATGGGCGGCCTGACTGCCTTGTTGTACGCTGCGCGCGAAGGCCACATGGAAGCCGCGAAAGCTTTGCTCGAAGGCGGCGCTAACATCAACGAAGTTTCGGCTTCCGAAAAGACCAGCCCGCTAGTGATGGCGACCATGAATGGCCACTTTGATTTGGCGAAACTGTTCGTGGATTGGGGCGCCGATCCAAATCTCGCCAACACGCAAGGGCTCACGGCGCTGTACGCCGCAGTCGACTTGCAGTGGGCGCCCAAAGGCTGGTTCCCTGCCCCCGGCGTCGGCCAGGAAAAGGTCACGTACCTCAATTTGATGAAAGCTCTGCTTGAAACTGGAGCCAATCCGAATGCGCGGATCACGAAGAAGCTCTGGTTCCGATCCTTCGGCGATCATTCCTGGGTCGACACTGCCGGAGCGACTGCCTTTTGGCGCGCGGCGCAATCGAGCGACCTGGATGCCATGCGGCTATTGGTGGACCATGGCGCCGATCCCGACATCCCAACCACGCATGGGACAACACCCCTGATGGCCGCCGCGGGCATCGGCTGGGGCTATCACTACAGCATGAACGCGCCCGATTCGTGGATGACAGCCGTGAAGTATTGCGTGCAACATGGAGCCGATGTGAACGCGGCCGATGATCGGGGTTACACGGCGCTGCATGGCGCGGCTTACCTGGGCAATCACGAGATGATCAGCTATCTAATTGAAAAGGGCGGCGACGTGAAGGCGGTGGCCAAAGATAAGAACACGGTTGCCGACATGGCCAATGGTCCCACACGCTTCGGCATTCCGCATCCGGAGACGGTTGCACTGCTGGAGAAGCTTGGCTCGGCGAACTCGCACAATTGCCGGTCGGACCAATGTCTGGTCGCGCCCAAAGAAGCCAAGAAGCCCGGCGATCAGTGAAGCTCGCCATTGCCGCGCTGGTCTTTCTGGTTCCGTCCTGGTTGACCGCGCAATCCGCGCGGGCAGCGGGCAGCAGCCCTTTTCCCGGTGGAACAAATCCGGACGGGTCGCTGCGTCCGACGCCTCCGGTCACTCAGCTGTTTACGCAGGACGCTTATACCGAATATGCGATCCTGGCGCCTGGGAGCGAGCAGTTCCGTATCCGCTTTTTGCCCGAGGAGTCGAAAGCTGGCGCGACGGAGCTCGTCAATGCCACTCGTGGCGGCAGCGAAGGTTCGGACGTCGAGGTCTACGATCCACGCACGGGCAAACCGATTAAGTTTACCTATGAGCACGAGCCAGACGATCCGGCGACGCACGCCATCCGCGCCCGTCTCCCGATTCCGGTTCCGGAAGGTGGCATCGGGCGCGTGCTGATCTACAAAACATACAAGGACCCCCGCACTTACATGATGCACGGCGACGACATTGTCTGGGTACGCAGCCTCGCGGGTTATCGGCTGAGCGTGCTCTTGCCTCCCGGCTACGCGTTCATTTCATCGAGTGTCGCGGCGCAACTAACAACTACCACCGATGGACGGCTAAAGCTGGCATTTGCAAATCCGAGTGGCCAAAGTAATCCGGTGACTATTCACGCTCGCAAGACTCCCGCGAATTTTACACCACTCTCCTACGACGACATGTTCTTCGACGACATCAAGACGCTGTACGATCTGGATGCTCCTCAAACTCATACCATCCACGTCGAACAGATTTACAGCGATTATCGCAAGGGCAGCCGCGCAAAATTGGAGTCGCTGGCCTACCTGCCGCTCGACAACCTGAAGGTGATCGACCTGGATACCGCGAAGCCTTTCAGCCTTAAGAAGGAAGGCAATACTACCTTTGTCGCGCTAGACGTCCCGATCGTTAACGACCAACAGAGCGCTCACCTCAAGATCACCGGCACGCTGAACGATTCGGGGTACAAACTAGCGAACGGCGACCTGGTGCTCGACCGGACGTTGAAGGGGCTTCGCAATACGGTGCTGCTGCCGGCCGGCTGGGAAGTTTCAGGGGTCTCGCAAGCGGGGACCATCGGAACTTATCAAGGTCGTACTTTCATCGCCCTGATCAATTTGAATGCTGAGAACAACTATAGAGTCGTAATACACGCCAGGAAAGCGTCGGCGGGAATGAATTAGATCAGCGTTTTTGGGCGACAACCGCTTGCACTCGCTCGGCCATCATCAAACTCGATAGCTGCTCGCGCGCGGCCATGGCCATGCGCACCCCATCCGGAGCGATACCGAAAGATTCGGCGGTCGAATCAGAATCGAAGCCTCCCAGAGGCCGGCGCGTTCTGCCCGTATCCTGACCGGCGGCGAAATCCTGCACGAAAACGCCTCGCACGCCCTTCTCGTCCTGCCCGATAAAGGCGATCGCTTTTCCGTCGGGCATCCAGCGCGATCGTGGAAAGACATCGCTTAGAATCTCGAATGGCACAGCAGCGCCATCGGCCAAGCGCAGCACCTTCACCTGATAGGGCTTGCCGGTAACATTGGGAACATATAAGCAATACTGGCCATCGGGCGAGACGTCGGGGACCAACGTTGGCCCGGCCACCAGCCTGGTAGCTTGCGAGCCATCCTTGCGGACCTTCCACACGCCATTTTTGGCCGGATTGCCCGAGCTGTACACGATCCAATTTCCATCCGGCGTCACTGTCGGATTCTCGGCATCGACGCCATCCTGCGTCAATTGACGCGCGCCGCTGCCATCCGCGCCGGCAATCCAGACTTCAAAATGGCCGTTGCGGTTCGAGCTCCAGACGATCTGTTTTCCATCGCCGGTGAAGGAGGGATCCCAATCCTCCGCCGGATCGTCTGTAAGGCGCCGAGAGGAGCCGGTCTTAGTGGACACTTCCCAGAGATCCAGATTGCCGCTCTGGTTGGAAGAAAAAATCACCCATTCGCCGTCGGGTGAATAAGCCGGCTGCCGATCGGTGCTGTTGCCGCGAGTAAGCCAGTGGCTCTTCCCGGAACCTCCGCGCACGGCGACTTCGCGAACATTTTGACGCGGAGATCCGGTCCCGAACACGATCGTACCTGGACCGGCAACGTCGAATATAAGACCTGCGTAGGGACTCCAGAATAGTGTTTGGGTGCCGCCTGAAACCAGATTCTGTTCAACGATACGCCCAGCAGCGCCAGTCAGGCTCACGGATTCGGCTTGCGAATAGAGAAGGTCGTCGCCCGAGCCGTTCCAGGCGATGGAAAGAATTGCAAAGCCGCCGGACGTCGCGCCTATTGTACGAGACCTACTGCTCGCCGTATCCACCACGAAGATCGCCGTCGGACTGCCAGCCTGGATAAAACTCTGGACCGCTGCGATGGTACGGCCGTCCGGAGACCAGCGCGGCTGCTTCAACGAGCCGTTTAGCGATTGGGCAAGCTCCGCTGCTCCCTGCGCGTCGGCGCCAATAGTCCAAATTGCCGCGCTCAGCAATGGACCTCTCGAACTGGAACGAACGAATGCGATCCTGCGGCCATCCGGCGACCAGTCCCCGTCCAGCGCGTCATCGACGACTTTCGCTTCCGCACCGCCGGCGATCGGCATCTTGTAGAGCGAGGTCAGTGAACCCTCAGTGCGGGAGAATAGAATCGTGGAGCCGTCGGGAGCGAAGCGAGCATAGTCATCCGGACCAGACGTCAGCGCCGTCTCCCGGCCGCTGGCCAGATCCTTCAGCCAAATTCGGGGACGTCCATCGCGGTCAGAGGTAAATGCGATGGTTTTGCCGTCGGGCGAGGCGGCCGGCGAATAGTCGTGACCGGAGTAAGTCAGATATTTGAGGATGGGAGCTTGGGGGGCTTTGGCGCGCGTCCACCACACGCCGAATCCGGCAACCGCCAGCGCTCCGACGGCGATACCGGCGATGAACAAGCCACGTGACCGCTGCGTTGGAGGGCTCGAGAAGGTGCTGCGCACGGTTGACATGGTGCGTCCTGAGTGCCGAGTATAGCACCCTGTACCGCCGTGGTGAACCCGTTATAGCGAATATTCTCCGCGAATCACTTCCACGGCATGTCCGCCTACGCGCACGTTTACGAGGGCTTCCCCCTGCTGCGTCGCGCGTACGAAGATCTGGCCCGGGCGGTGGACCTCCGCGCCTTGTTCGATCAGCGCCTGTTCGTCCGACCGCGCCACACCATTCTTCACCATCCACGCAGCCGCGCACCCGCCAGCCGATCCTGTAGCCGGATCTTCCCCGCCAACCGTGACGAGCCGCGCGTGCAGCTTCGCTTTAGGATCCTCGGTTTCGCGACTGACGCAATAAAAATTGCGGCTCCCGGTGCGGCCTAGGTATTCACTGATGGCAGCGTGATTCATCCGTACTGAACGAATCGCCGCCAGCGATTTAAGCGGCAGAATCACAAATGCGCTTCCGGTGGAGACAGCTTGGATCGGCAGGTCGGTTGCAATGTCGTCCGCCTTCAGACCTACCAGCGGCGCCACCGCCTCGCGCGTGTGCTTGGCGCCGAACTCGGCGTCCTTCTGGCGCATCTCGCCGAACACTCTGCCGTCGTTCTCGGTCCGAAACGCGACCGGGATCTTGCCGCTCTTGAGTTCGAGCGCGATTTCGGCAGCGTTGGGCAAGCGGCTGGACCGCAATGCCATGGCAGTCCCCAGCGTAGGGTGCCCGGCGAACGGCAGCTCTTCTCGCGGCGTAAAGATCCGCACCAGGACGCCCCGCTCTCTTTCAACAGCCGCTTCGCGAGGAAAGATGAAAGTCGTCTCCGATAAATTAGTTTCGCGGGCGATCGCGGCCATGTCGCTGTCGGACAGCCCACGCGCATCGGTGAAAACCGCCAACGGATTGCCCCGGAGTTTCTCCGAGCTGAACACGTCCCATTGGACGAACGGATAGTGTCTTCCTGCCGCGCCTTTGACACCACTCGCCGCGACGCCCGCCGCCATCGATCCCGCCACGGTCTTCAAGAATCGCCTCCTCGCTGTTTGACTCATGGCCGGTATCTTATCGCATCCCGCGGGGTCTGATACCTTGGAAGGCGAATTCGCTTATGCGTCAAAAAACAATTCTCAGTTCTGTCGATGCCGTGAAAATGGTCGCGGCGGCCAAGATCGAAGCCGCCAAGAATAACTGGAACGTGACGATCGCTGTGGTCGACGAGGGCGGCTACTTACTGCACCTCGATCGCATGGATGGCGCCGGCTACCACACGCCGGAAATTGCCACTCTTAAAGCGCGCAGCTCGGCGATCTTTCGCAGTCCCACGAAAGCTCTGGAAGATGCCGCCAAGGATCGGCCCGGCACTCTCGCGTTCCCAAACCGATTGCCGGTGCAAGGCGGACTTCCGATCATATTCGAAGGCCAGTGCGTGGGCGGCATCGGCGTCTCAGGTGTCAAGTCGCACGAGGATGAGCAGGTGGCGCAAGCGGGACTCAACAGCCTGCTCTGACGCGCCGGTGGGCCGCGACTTTCGCGCTCAGCGCTCTTCTAAATGCTTCAGCCGGGCGTCCAGCACTTCGTCAACCCGATGCAGCTCGGCCCGCCACATTTCGCGCATATCATCAAATCGGGCATCAAAATGTGCCCGGAGATCGCCGAGACGTGAATTATTAATCAGGATTCCTACGAGCACACCGAGCGTAGGCATACCGACAGCGAGGGTCGTTTGAAGAGAAGCTTCGCCCATCATTCACTCTTATAGTAGACGATCTCGTTCTGGCCCGCCTTCTTTTAAGAATCTTTTCTCATGGTGTCACTCATGGTGCAGCGCGACGATAGGGTTCAGCTTAATCGCTCTGCGAGCGGGGATATAGCTCGCGGCTAGGGCAACCAGGAGAAGCAACGCGGCCATCGCGGCGAAGGTGAGCGGATCCGTGGCATTTACTCCGAACAACAGCTTCGAGATGATGCGCGTGAGGCCTACAGCCGCGGCAAGTCCGATACCGATACCTATTCCGGCCAGTTGCGCGCCGTGCCCCACGATCAGCCTCAGAACATCGCTCTTTTGGAGCTGAGATTAATTCTTGCTGGATGCCCTTGCTGAGCTGGGTTGCCCACACCACCATCAGGTGTTCGGAATCGCGGTAAAGCATCGGACGCAGCAGTACGGAATTCACGACACTAAAGATCGCCGTGTTGGCGCCAATGCTGAGACTCAGCGCCAGCATTGCCACTGCGGTGGTTCCGCGATTCTTGAGCAGCATCCGAAAACCGTATTGAAGGTCTCTTAGCAAGGTTTGCATGATAGCTTATCCAATCTAAAATGAATGGACCGCGAAATCGGGGAGGAGACACCGATCTAGCGGTCCAGATTCCTTTAATATGGTTCACTCCTGATCGACTAGCTGCCCCAAGCGGCGCTGCCTGCCTTTACTTTCGACTTTGTTCTCATTTTGTCCGTGTCTCCTTTCTAAAAGATTTGGTTATGTTCTATTTGAGCTTCGTGTTTATTAACTACCCCAGAGTGCGTTGCCAGCCTTTACTCTCGTTCTTGTTTTCATCGCCGTGTCCCCTTTCATATGAGTACTTCGGAAAGTGGGGTTGAAACGGCTAGCGGCCGAGCAACTTTTTTGCACCGCCCGGGACCCGCGTTCAACGGTGTGCCAGAATACACCTTAATGGAGGAGGGTCCGCAGGTCACGCAGTTGCTCGTGGCTTGGAGTCACGGCGATCGAGCGGCGCTCGATGAGCTGACCCCGCACGTCTATCGTGAACTGCACTCATTGGCCCGAAGCTATCTCCGCCGGGGCCGCCCCAATCAGACGCTGCAGCCGACCGCGCTCATCAATGAAGCTTGCCTCCGGCTGCTGGGCCAGTCCGAACCGATTCAGTGGGAAAATCGCGCGCATTTTTTCGGAATTGCGGCTCGACTCATGCGCATGGTCCTGGTCGATTATTCCCGCTCCCGAAACGCCGAGAAGCGTGGAGGCCTATCCGACCCGGTCACGCTGGAGGAGACCTTGGTTCTGTCCAAGAGCCGCGCGCCCGACGTCCTGGAGGTCAACGAGGCTCTGGATCACCTTGCGAAGGTGGATGAGCGCAAGGCCAACGTCATTGAGTTGCGTTATTTCGGCGGCATGGACCGCGAAGAGATCGCTACCGCACTGCGTCTGACCGTGCCCACCGTCAAGCGCGATCTCCGATTGGGCGAGGCTTGGCTGCGCCGGTTCCTCCGAGGAGAGAACACGGCGTGAGCGACGCTCGCTGGCAGCGGATCGAAGAAGTTTTTCACCGGGCCGCGGACCTCGCTCCCGTACAGCGGGCCGAGTTTCTTTCCACCGCCTGCGCTGGCGATGACGAATTGCGCCGTGAAGTTGAGTCGTTGCTGGCCAACGATGACTCCGAAGACAACCTAGTGGAGGCCGCCGTCTCCAAAGCCGTGGACACGTTGCCGGACGAGCAGGCCGCTGCGGGCGATGATCTGGTCGGCAAAAACATCGGACCATACCTGGTCACGGAGTTGATCGGCAAAGGCGGAATGGGAATGGTCTATAAGGCCCGCGACACGCAATTAAATCGGTCCGTGGCGATCAAAGCCCTGCCCTCCGAACGTTTGACTGATCCGGAACGCAAGCGGCGATTTTTTACGGAAGCCAAGGCCACTTCCGCGTTGAATCATCCCAACATCGTCACGGTTCACGGTATTACCCATGAGCATGGCACCGACTTCATCGTGATGGAGTACGTCGTCGGCAAAACCTTGGATCAGTTAATCCCGAACAAGGGCTTGCCGCTGAAGCAGGCAGTGAAATACGGGCTGGCGATAGCTGACGCCGTGTCGGCCGCGCATTTGGCCGGCATCATCCACCGCGATATCAAGCCGTCCAATATCATGATCGCCGAGCAGGGCCGGGTAAAGGTCCTGGATTTCGGCTTGGCCAAGCTTGCCGAACCCGATCAGCCCGCCGAAAAGGGATCGACGGAACCACTCAGCACCAAGGCAGGGATGATATTAGGAACCGCCGGCTACATGTCGCCCGAACAAGCCGAAGGGAAGCCGGCCGATGCTCGCTCGGATATCTTTTCGTTCGGTGCGCTGCTGTATCAAATGGTCACCGGCCGGCGTGCTTTCCCAGGCGACAACGTGATTACCATTCTGGCGGCCGTCATCAATCAGGAGCCTGCGGCGCTTGCAAAAATCGTTCCGAACGCCCCCCGCGAGCTGGAATGGGTGATCACGCGCTGTCTAAAAAAAGATCCGGACCATCGCATCCAGCACATGGCGGATGTGAAGATCGCCCTCGAAGAAGCTCTGGAGCGGATGGAGTTGCCCAGCCCCCTTCCGGTCGTCCAGCCGCGCCGCCGTTGGATTGCACCGGCGCTCATTGCCCTAGTGCTCGCACTTGTGGCGGGCGCTTGGCTGAGCCGGCGGATCTTTCGCACGGAACCAATCACGTTCCAAAGACTCACTTTCCGGCATGGCGACGTGCTGACAGCGAAATTCGCTCCCAACGGAACCGTCGTCTATGCGGCGGAGTGGGACGGTTCTCCGCCGACACTGTATTCTGCTCAACCCGGCACTCGCGAAGCCCGCGATTTACAGCTCCCAGCCGGTAACATCCAGGCCGTGTCCACGTCCGGAGAACTCGCCATCCTGATCGGCGGTGGAGATTTTGGCGCTTCGGGAACTTTGGCGCGAGTGCCCCTCGCTGGTGGCGCGCCTCGGGCCATTCTTGAGAACGTTTGGTACGCCGATTGGGGGCCGCCGGGAGCGAATTCGATCGCCGTAGTACGAACATTGGAAGGCTACTACAGGGTCGAATACCCCGTTGGCACGGTGCTCTATCAGACGCAAGCCTTGCGCACCCCTTTGTATGTACGGGTCGCACCCCGAGGCGATCTGGTCGCATTTTTCGATTACACCAACAACGGCGATTACTCACTCAACGTCGTTGACGCCAATCGGAACCGGCGCGCCCTGTCCCGAGGCTGGCGTACGGTGGCCGGTGGCAACTGGTCGCCCGACGGCAAGGAGATTTGGTTTGGCGGAGGCCGCCCCGGTACTGACGAAGCGTTGTGGGCGGTCGATCTCTCCGGCCGAGAGCGCTTGCTCACCCAGATCGCCGGCCATGGCTTTCTGCACGACGTCGGGCGGGACGGCCGGGTCCTGCTGGCGAACGTTGATTCTCGGATCGGAATTCGGTGCTTCGCGCCTGGCGCTGTGGAGGAACGCGACCTGGCTTGGCTGGATGCGTCGTTGGTTTGGGACATTTCGAACGACGGGAGCGAGGTTCTATTCGAAGAACTTTCGTCCGGTGAGGGGCGGAATCCTGCAATTTACCTCCGTCGGGCCGACGGATCGCCGGCAGTCCTGCTGGGATATGGCACCCGGCCGGCGCTGTCGCCTAACCGCGAATGGGTGGCGTGCGTCCGTCGCGATCACGATACTTCACGACTTGTACTGCTACCAAGCGGCGCAGGGCAAGAAAGAATCCTATCTACTGGCAGCGTTCAGACCGAAAGGGTCGAATGGTTTCCCGATGGCAAACGCCTACTATTCAGCGGCAATGAACCCAACCAGCCTCCCAGATCTTACTCCCTCGATCTGAACGGAGAGGAAGTTCGGCCGGTGACGTCCCCCGGAATGAGAGCTTCGGCAATCTCGCCTGACGGCCAATTCGTAGCTATGATCTCCGAGGGCAGGCTGAGCCTTCATTCGTTCGTCACCGGTCGCGATTCTGCCGTTGGCGCGGTCGAGCCTGGCGTGTCCATTATTCGCTGGAGCGGCGACAGGCGCTATCTTTTCCTGCAACGAGTTCAGGGCAATCTGCGCAGCGCTACCATTCTGCGCATGGATGTGCGCAGCGGACACCAGGAAATCTGGCGAGATCTGAAGCTAGTGGACCCGGCCGCGCTCTTCTTCGGTTTGGCGCGCATCTCTGCTGACGGAAAATCCTACGCTTATTCCTTCCAGCGCGATCTCGCCACCCTGTATCTCGTTAAGGGTGTGAAATAAACCAGCCCGGCGTCGAGCCGCCTTCAGAGAATCTTCAGCTTGTCCTGCTACTGTATACATTTGGCCCAGGTCTCTCGCAGCAAACTCGCCGGCCTGTTTCTTGCCTTGACGTTGGCGCCGTCGGTGTTCGCCCAAACGGCGACCCTGCGCGGCCAGGTCGCCGACGATTCCGGAGCATTGGTCCCCGGAGCCAAAGTCACGCTCACCGGGCCCAATGGCCTCGTCAAAATAACGACCTCTGACAACAACGGCTCCTATGTCTTCGCGGGACTCGCTACCGGCGACTATCAGGTGGTCGGTTCAGCTCCCGATCTCACTATGCTGCAGCCGGTCGCGATTTCGCTGAATGCTGGAGTCCAGACCTTGAATCTTCAGTTGAAGCTGGTTGGTACTGCCGAGCACGTGACGGTGCAGGAGAATGCCGGACCGGCCGTCAGCACCGACACAGCCAGTAATGCCAGCGCCGTGGTGCTGCGTGGCGACGACCTGCAGGCTCTTTCTGATGACCCCGATGATTTGGCCGCCGACCTCCAAGCGCTGGCTGGTCCGGCTGCCGGCCCGAGCGGCGGCGCCATGTTCGTCGATGGTTTCAGCGGCGGGGAGATCCCACCTAAGGAGTCGATTCGCGAAATCCGAGTCAACCAGAATCCGTTTTCACCCGAATACGACAAGCTCGGCCTGGGCCGTATCGAGATCTTCACTAAGCCCGGCGCGGATCGTTACCGTGGCACCTTTGATTACAACTTCGCCGACGACTTTTGGAACTCGCGCAATCCATTCTCCGCCGTAAAAGCTCCGCTGCTGCTGAACGAATTAGAAGGGAACGCCGGAGGGCCGCTCGGCAAGCGCGCGTCGTTCATTGTCGAATGGCAACGGAACAGCGTGGATAATGGTTCGATTGTCAATGCCGTCACGCTCGATCCGCACACTCTCGCCGTCAATCCCTTCTTCAGCGCTTACAGGGTGCCGCAGCGCTTCACGCGCATCAGCCCGCGAATCGATTACCAGTTGAACGACAACAACACATTGACGCTTCGGTACACATTCACGCACGTCGACATCAACGGCACAGGCATCGGAAGTTTCGATCTCGCTTCGCGTGGCTACGACTACAACTACACCAATCAAACCGTACAGGTCACCGAAACATCCGTGCACGGCTCGACCATCAATGAGACACGTTTTCAGTACTTCCGCAGTGCGCAGCAACGGCTGGCCTTTGACCAGGCGCCAGAGATCTCCGTGCTGGGGTCGTTTAACGATGGTGGTTCGCTCCAAGGCCGCTCCTTTGATACCCAAAACTATTTCGAGCTGCAGAATTACACCACCACCTCAAAAGGCGCGCACGTATGGAAATACGGGTTCCGTTTGCGAGGGCAGACCGACGATAACGTTGCGCCTTTCGATTTCAACGGAAAATTCACTTTCGGAGGCGGCCTGGCGCCCGTTCTGGATGCCAATAATCAGCTTGTTCTGGACTCGTCCGGACAGCCCCTGACCGCGGACATCAGCTCGATTGAACGCTACCGCCGGACACTTCTCTTCCAACAATTGGGGTATTCGCCGGCACAGATCCGCGCGCTGGGCGGAGGCGCAACGCAACTCACCATCAACGCCGGAATGCCGGGTCTCTCACTGCACCAGATCGACCTCGGGGCGTTTGTTGGGGATGACTGGCGGATTAAGCCAAACTTTACGTTGAGCGCGGGATTCCGCTATGAGACTCAGACCAACATTCATGACTGGAGCGACTTTGGTCCGCGCGTCGCTATCGCTTGGGCGCCGGCTGGTAGTGCCAAGGCCAGGCCCAAGACCGTCATCCGCGCCGGCTTCGGAACCTTCTACGATCGCTTCGCTCTTTCGAACACCCTGGCTGCTGAGCGTTACAACGGAATCGTTCAGCAGCAATACGTCATCACCAACCCGGATTTTTTCCCGAACATCCCTTCGCTCGCTGGACTCCAAACCACGCCGCAG
>Ga0210401_10000175_pt1 | contig 78041 bp, 80 predicted proteins | sample IncBWH32MmetaG_FD_150866 | JGI IMG/M metagenome (GOLD analysis project Ga0210401, IMG submission 150866) | Forest soil microbial communities from Barre Woods Harvard Forest LTER site, Petersham, Massachusetts, United States - Inc-BW-H-32-M | ecosystem: Environmental > Terrestrial > Soil >...
CGCACGATTTCGGCGCCGTTCATGTAGAAGGGGTCATACGAGTTCCCGCTCATGTGGAAGCGGACTTCGCCGAAGCCGGTCTCGAGCGCCGCGAGCACGAACCGCACCGCCCAGACCGCGGAGGCGCGGGTGTCCGAGACGCCGACCTTGCCCCCGCAGGAGACGGAGTTGGCCTCCGAGATGACGGCGGGCAGGCCAGCCGCTCGGGCATCCGCGGCGACCCAGGCGAGCCGCCGCGGCTCGCCGCCGATGCTCGGCGACAGCAGCCCGTGGATCGTCGCTTCGCGGAGGCTGCGGCAGACCGTGAGCGGGTAGGCATGCACGCCGACCGTCTGCGGGTGAAGTGTCGCGAGCACCCGCGGCAGCGACGCACGCCAGTCCGCCGGGATCGCCAGTTCCGGCCCGATCAGGGGGAGCGGGCCGACCGCGCGGCGGAGGTAGCCGGCGACCTGCAGGTAGTTGAAGACCGTCTTGGTTTCTTCCCCGGGCTGCTGCTTGGTGAGGGAGAGGTAGTTGGGCAGGTAGTAGTGGTCCGGCTCGTTGCCGATCGAGAAGTCCAGGCGTGAGGTGGCCGCCTGCTCGGCGCTCGCGACCATCGATTCGGCCCACGCTAGCTGCCCGTCGCGCGCGTTCAGTCCGATCGTCAGCGGCTCCTTGGTGACGCTCAGCAGGCAGTGCAGCCGCGTCCAGAATTCGCTCGGCAACGGGTACCGCGTCACCGCTTCCCAGCTCGGCGCCGGGCCCGAGGGGGTCAGTCCGGCGGGCATCGTGAAGTCCTGGCTCTGCCCCTCCAGCGCGAGCTGGGGCGAGCCCAGCCGCAGCAGCTCCGCCTGGAGCGCCGGCGGCGGGCACGCCGCGTTGCCGAGGTAGGCGGCGATCAGGGGGTACTCGATCGAGAGCCCGACCGGCGCGCGCGCGATCGCGACGCCCGGTCCGCTCGTCAGGGCGGGGGTGAGAGCAAGCTGCGGCAGCGGAATGCGCTTCGCCTTGTGCTTAGCGGCGGCGGCCGGGGGGAGCGCGAGCAGGGCGCAGGCGGCCACAAGCAGCGCCAACCGCTTGCGAGGCCCCGCGCCGCCGCGGTGGAGGTGCGTCCTCATCGGCTGTCCAGTCTGACGCAAGACGCAGCGGCGCGCGCGGGGCCTGAGAGGATGTGGGCGTGGCGGCGCCCGAGCGGTTCACCGAGCAGGAGCGAGAGCTTCTGGAGCCGTTCGTCTCGGATCTCGACGCGCCGGTGTTCGCGCTCCGCAACCTGCCGGAGACCACGCGCGGCGCCCTGTTCGCCCGCTACTCGCGCTACCCCGGGACGCTGCGCAGGCTGCTGCTCGACGAGTTCGCCGCGGAGCTCGATGACGACGCTGGGTATGCCGGGGTGGGAACCGGACGCGCAGAGCAGCTCTTCGAGCGCGTGTTGGGCGAGTACGGCGACGACTCGGTCGCGCAGCTCGCCGGCTTTCACGTCGCGTGCGAGTGGGTCTCCAACCTGCTCACCAAGGTGATCGAGCGGCCGCGGCTCGGGGCCTACCTCGAGCAGTCGACCCGCTACATCGCCTTCGACCGCCCGCTGCCCGGCTTCGGCTACCGCTACTACCGCAGCCCGGCGCTGGGGGCCGAGTACGAGCGGGCGATGGACGCCTGCTTCGAGGACTACGGCTCGCTGCTCGCCGCGCTGACGCCGTGGCTCGCCGAACGCTTCTCGCGCGGGGAAGGCGAGTCGCCCGGCGCGCACGAGCGGGCCGTGCGGGCGAAGGGACTCGACCTCGCGCGCGCGCTGCTGCCCGCGGCGACGCTCTCCCACGTGGGCATCTTCGCGAGCGCCCAGACATTCGAGCGCCTGGTGTTGCATCTGCGCGCCGAGGAGCTGCCGGAGGCGCAGCGCTGCGGCGAGCTGATGCTCGCAGCGCTGCGCAGCGTTGCGCCGGCGTTCATGACCCGTGTCGACCGGCCCGACCGCGGCCTCGCGTGGAGCGAGTTCCTGCGCCGCCGGGCGGCCACCGAGGCGAGCGCCGCGTCGCGGCTCGGCCTCGCGGCGCCGGGCGGGCGAGACGCAGCGGCCGAGCCCGGCGTGCGCCTCGTCCGCGTCGAGGGCGACGAACGAGAGCTGCTCGCGGCGCTGCTGTTCGAGCGTGCGGGCGTCAGCGAAGAGCGGATCGCGGCGGTGCTCGCGCGGCTCGCCGGGGAGGAGCGGATGGCGCTGCTCGCCGAGCTGCTGTCGGGCCGCGAGAACCGCCGGCAGCTGCCGGGCCGCGGCCTCGAGACGCTGCGCTACCGCTTCGAGATCGTCTCCGACTACGGCGCCTTCCGCGACCTCCAACGCCACCGCATGCTGACCGCGCAGTGGCAGCCGCTCGGTCCTCACCTCGGCGCGAGCGTTCCCGAGGAGGTCAGCGCGGCCGGCCTCGACGCGCTCTACGAACGCGCGCTCGATCGCTCCCGGGGGGCGTGGCAGGCGCTGTGGGACGCGGGGCTGCACGCGCAGGCGCCGTACGCGCTGTGCCTCGCCTACCGCATCCGTTACGCGCTGGAGATGGATGCGCGCGAGGCGATGCACGTGGTCGAGCTGCGCTCGGGTCGCGAGGGTCACGCCTCCTACCGTGCTCTCGCGGCGCAGATGCACGAGCTGATCGCGACCGTGCACCCCGCCGTGGCAGAGGCGATGGTGTTCCGCGACCGCAGCGCCGAGCCGCGCCTCGAGCGCATCGTCGCCGAGCTGCGGGGCGAGCAACGGCGCATTTAGGATGGCGCGATGGACGTGCCGGCGCGCCTGCTCACCGACACGGCGAGGCTTCCCTCCCGTGCCCACGCCGACGACGCGGCGTTCGACCTCCACGCCGACGAGGCGCTGGAGCTGGCGCCCGGCGCGCGGGCAGCGGTGCCGACCGGCGTCGCGCTGGCGCTGCCGCCCGGCACGGCCGGCCTCGTGCTGCCGCGCTCGGGCCTCGCGGCGCGCCACGGGGTCACGGTGCTCAACGCGCCCGGGCTGATCGACCCGGGCTACCGCGGCGAGGTGATGGTGATCCTCCACAACAGCGACCGCGAAGCGCCCTTCGCGATCGAACGCGGCGATCGCGTCGCGCAGCTGCTGATCGTGCGCGGCGAGCAGGCCGAACTCACGCTCATCGACGGCGTGCTCGACGCGACGGCGCGCGGCGCCGGGGGGCTCGGCTCGAGCGGGCGTTAGGCGCGCTGCGGGCGCCGCCGGACGCGGCGCCCGCAGGCGCCTCTAAGCGGGAACGGCCACCTCTTCGTCGCTGTAGATCTCCCCGCGCTCGGCCTTCTCGACCAGCGAGGCGGGGGGCTCGAAGCGCTCGCCGTACTTCGCGGCCAGCTCTCGCGAGCGCGCGAGGAAGCCCGCGACGCCTCCGTCGTATCCGTTCACGAACTGGAGCACCCCGCCGGTCCAGCCGGGGAAGCCGATGCCGAAGATCGAGCCGATGTTGGCGTCCGCGACGGACTCGATCACCCCCTCGTCCAGGCACTTGACGGTCTCGATCGCCTCGATGAACAGCATCCGCTCCTCGAGGTCCTTCAGCGAGATCGAGGCGGGGTCATCCGTCTCGGGGAACAACTCTTTGAGCCCCTTCCACAGGCCCGCGCGCTTCCCGTCGTCGTACTCGTAGTAACCGGCGCCCTCGAGCTTGCCGGCGCGGCCCGCGTCGAGCATCTTGTCGACCACCTGGAAGGAGGCCCGGTCCTCGAACACGCCGCCATCGGCCTCGATCGCGGCCTTCGTCGCGTCGCGGATCTTCCTGGCGAGCTTCAGGTTGAGCTCGTCCGAGAGCTGCAGCACCGGCGCCGGGTAGCCGGCCTGGTTCGAGGCCTGCTCGATCGACGCCGCGGGGATGCCCTCCAGGAGCATGCCTACGCCCTCGTTGATGAACGTGCCGATCACGCGGCTCGTGAAGAAGCCCCGGCTGTCGTTGACGACGATCGGGGTCTTCTTGATCTGCTTGGCGAAGTCGAGCGCCCGGTAGAGCGTCTCGTCGTTCGTCTTTGCGCCCTTGATGATCTCGAGCAGCGGCATCTTGTCCACCGGGCTGAAGAAGTGCAGCCCGATGAATTCCTCCGGCCGCGAGACGCCCTCGGCGAGACCCGTGATCGGAAGCGTCGAGGTGTTCGACGCCAGCAGGGCGCCGTCGGCCAGGTGCGGCTCGATCTCGGCGAACACCTGCGCCTTCACGCCGGGGTCCTCGAACACCGCCTCGATCACGAGGTCCGCGCCGTCGGCCGCCGCGGGGTCGTCCGTGGGCGTGATCCGCGCCAGCAGCTGATCGCCCTGCTGCTGCGTCGAGCGCCCGCGCGAGACGGCCTTCTCGACGAGCCCCAGCGAATAGGACTTGCCGCGCTCGGCCGCCTCGAGCGAGACGTCCTTCAGGACGACCTCGATCCCGGCTTTCGCGCATACGTACGCGATCGCGGCGCCCATCATCCCGGCGCCGAGCACGACGACCTTCTCCGCACGGAAGGGCTCGATCCCCTCCGGACGGTCGCGGTCGCCGTTCACGCGCTGCAGATCGAAGAAGAACGCCTGGATCATGTTCTTCGCGACCTGGCTGGTCACGAGGTCCACGAAGTAGCGGCCCTCGATCTCGCTTGCGTTGTCGAAGTCGACCTGCGCGCCCTCGACAGCCGCGGCCATGATGTGGTGCGGCGCCGGGTAGTTCGCGCCCTTGAGCTGCTTGCGCAGGTTCGCCGGGAAGGCGGGCAGGTTCTGCGCGAGCTTCGGGTTCGAGGGCGTGCCGCCGGGCATCTTGTAGCCCTTGACGTCCCAAGCCTGGACGGTCGGCTCGTCGCTCGGCTGCGCCTTGATCCAAGCCTTCGCGGCGGGCACGAGCTCATCGCGCGTCGCGACGACCTCATCCACGAGGCCGATCTCCAGCGCCTTCGCCGGGCGCACTTCCTGGCCCTGCATCAGCAGGTTCATCAGCGCGTCGACGATGCCGAACATGCGCACAGTGCGCACGACCCCGCCCGCGCCTGGCAGCAGCCCGAGCTTGACCTCCGGGAAGCCCAGCTTGACCTTGGGATCATCGAGCGCGACGCGGTGGTGGCAGGCGAGGCAGATCTCCAGGCCGCCCCCGAGGGCCGCGCCGTTGATCGCCGCGACGACCGGCACCCCGAGCGTCTCGAGGCGGCGCAGCTGCGCCTTGCCTGCGCGGACCATCTCGGCGATCTGCGGCGCGTCGTCCTTGCCCGCCGCGCGCAGGTCGTTGAGATCGCCGCCCGCGAAGAACGTCTTCTTCGCCGAGGTGATCACGACGCCTGAGATCGAGTCCTTCTCGGCTTCGAGGCGCTCGACCGTGGCGGCCATCGATTCCGCGTAGTCGCGGTTCATCGTGTTCGCCGACTGGTTCGGGTCATCGAGCGTGAGGACGACGATGCCGTCCTCGTCCTGCTCCCAGCGGATCGTGCTGTTGGACGCCTTCTCCCCGGTGATCCGCGTGCGTCCGTTCGCCTGCGCGTCGCCGTTGGCCGCCATCTAGATCGCCTCCACGACGGTCGCGATTCCCATTCCGCCGCCGACGCACAGCGTCGCGAGCCCGTAGCGCCCGCCGGTCCGGTGCAGCTCCTCGATCAGCGTGCCGAGGATCATGCCCCCGGTCGCGCCCAGCGGGTGACCCATCGCGATCGCGCCGCCGTTGACGTTGACCTTCTCCATGTCGAGGCCCATGTCGCGCACGAAGCGCAGCACGACCGCCGCGAACGCCTCGTTGATCTCGACGAGGTCGAGGTCCTCGACCGTGAGGCCGGCCTTCTCGAGCGCCTTGCGGCTCGCCGGGGCGGGCCCGGTCAGCATGATCGTCGGGTCCGCGCCCGACAGCGCCGTGGCGAGGATCCGCGCCCTCGGCTCCATGCCCATCTGCTCGCCGGCCTTCTCGTTGCCGATCGTCACGAGCGAGGCGCCGTCGACGATGCCGGAGGAGTTGCCGGGCGTGTGAACGTGGTCGATCTTCTCGACCCAGTGGTACTTCTGCAGCGCGACCGCGTCGAAGCCGCCCATCTCGCCGATCGCGGCGAACGACGGCTTCAGGCCGCCGAGCGTCTCGACGGTCGTGCCGGGCCGGATGAACTCGTCGTTGTCGAGCACGACGTTGTCGTTGAGGTCCTTGACGGGGATCACGTTGTTCGCGAAGCGCCCCTCCTGCTGGGCGCTCCACGCCCGTTCCTGCGAGCGCGCCGCATACGCGTCGACGTCCTCGCGGCTGAACTCCTCGAGCGTCGCGATCAGGTCGGCGCTGACGCCCTGGGGCACGAACGAGGTGTCGTAGTTGGTCTCCGGGTCCATCGCCCAGGCGCCGCCGTCGGAGCCCATCGGCACGCGCGACATCGACTCGACGCCGCCCGCGAAGACGAGGTCCTCCCAGCCGGAGGCCACCTTCTGCGCGGCGATGTTCACCGCCTCGAGGCCCGAGGCGCAGAAGCGGTTGACCTGCACGCCGGCGACGGTGTCTGGCAGCCCCGCCTTGATCGCAGCGGTCTTGGCGATGTCTGCACCTTGGTCTCCCACCGGCGACACGCAACCCAAGACCACGTCGTCGACGCGGGTGGGGTCGAGTTTCTCGTTTCGCACGAGCGTCTCGTGCATCAGCCCCACGACGAGGTCGACCGGCTTGGTGGCGTGCAGCGACCCGTTGAACTTGCCCTTCCCTCGCGGCGTCCGGATCGCGTCGAACACCAGCGCCTCAGCGGCTGCCATCTCTTTGACCTCCAGGACTCGAAGACTTCGGCGGCGGCGAACGCTACCACAAACGTTCATGCATGAACGCAAATATGATTAGGATGAGTGATGGCGAGCGAGACGGGAACAATCCAGCGCCGCAGCCAGGCGGAGCGCAGCGCGGCCACCACGCAGGCGCTCCTGGACGCGACGATCGCCTGCCTTGTCGAGGACGGCTACGCGAACACGACCACTGCGCGCGTCTGCGAGCGCGCGGGCCTCTCGCGGGGCGCGCACCTGCACCACTTCCAGACGCGCCAGGCGTTGCTCGCGGCGGCGATGGAGCACCTCGCGGCGCGGCGCGCCGAGCGCCTGCTGGCCGACGCGGAGCGGCTGCCGCCCGGGCGCGAGCGGCTGTCCGAGAGCCTCGACCTGCTCTGGGAGGGCTATGCGAGCCCGCTCTACCAGGCGGCGCTCGACCTGTGGACGCACGCGCGCACCGACCCGGAGCTGCGCGAGCGCCTGGAGCCGGTCGAGCGCGAGCTCGACCGCCAGACGCTGCACGTCAGCCGGATGCTGTTCGGCGAGCTGGCCGAGGCTCCCGGCTTCGACCGCCTGATCGAGATGGCCCACGCCACGATGCGCGGGCTGGCGTTGCTGGACACGCTGCATCCCGGCGGCGGGCGCAACCGCCGTCAGTGGCCGAGCTGCCGCGAGCGCCTGGTCGAGATGTTCGAGAGAATCCAACGGGAGGAGAGCAGGTGAGCCACCGCACGTTCGTGATCGGCGTCGGCATGACGAAGTTCGCCAAGCCGGGCACCAAGGACGGCGACTACCCCGACTGGGCGCGCGAGGCCGGCGAGCGCGCGCTGGAAGACGCCGGCGTCTCCTACGAGCTTATCGAGCAGGCCTTCGCGGGCTACTGCTACGGCGATTCGACCTGCGGTCAGCGCGCGATCTACGGCCTTGGGTTGACCGGCGTGCCCGTCGTCAACGTCAACAACAACTGCTCGACGGGGTCGAGCGCCCTCTACCTCGCGCGACAGGCGGTCAAGGGTGGGCTCGCCGACTGCGCGCTGGCGCTCGGCTTCGAGAAGATGGAGCGGGGCTCGCTCGCGGCCAAGTACACGGACCGCACCAACCCGATGGACCACCACATGCAGGCGCTGCTGGAGCTGCGCGAGTGGGAGGACGCGCCGCCGGCCCCGCAGATGTTCGGCGCGGCCGGGCGCGAGCACATGGAACGCTACGGCTCCGAGCCGCGCCACTACGCCTGGATCGCCTGGAAGAACCACCACCACTCGGTCAACAACCCGTTCGCCCAGTTCCAGACCGACTACACGCTGCAGGAGATCGAAGCGGCGCCCGAGATCTACGCACCGCTGACGAAGCTGCAGTGCTCGCCGACCTCGGACGGCAGCGCGGCCGCCGTCGTCGCCTCCGAGCGCTTCGTCGAGCAGCACGACCTGTGGGACCGTGCGATCGAGATCGCCGGCCAGGCGATGACCACCGACACCTCGAGCAGCTTCGAGGCGCGCTCGGCGATCCGTGTCGTCGGCTACGAGATGTCGCGCGAGGCCGCCGAGCGTGCGTACGGCGAGGCGGGGGTGGACGCCTCTGCCGTCGACGTCTGCGAGCTGCACGACTGCTTCAGCGCTAACGAGCTGATCACCTACGAGGCGCTCGGCTTCGCCCCCGAGGGCGAGGGGCACCGGCTCGTCGAGAGCGAAGCGACCACCTACGGCGGCAGCGGGCCGCTCGTGAACCCGTCCGGCGGGCTGATCTCAAAGGGCCATCCGTTGGGTGCCACCGGGCTCGCACAGTGCGCCGAGCTGACGTGGCAGCTGAGGGGCACCGCGCAGGAGCGCCAGCTCGACGGGGCCGCCGTTGCCCTGCAGCACAACATCGGGCTCGGCGGCGCCGCGGTGGTCGGCGTCTACCGGCGCCCGGGCTAGGCCCATATCGAGCATCCTCCCGCGATGCCACTACGTCTGCGACCGCTCCGGTCCGAGGACGAGCCCGAAGCGCTCGCCGCGCACGAAGAGCTCGCCCGCGAGGACTTCACGTTCCTGCTGGGATGGGAGCCCGAGATGTCCTGGCCGTCGTACGTTCGCAAATGCGAGCGCCACCGCGCCGGTCTGGACCTGACGCCGCCCTTGGTCCCCGCCACGTTCCTGGCCGCGGAAACCGGTGGCGCGCTGGTGGGGCGGATCTCGATCCGGCATGAGCTGAGCGAGTACCTCGCCGAGGTGGGCGGGCACGTCGGCTACGCGGTGCGTCCGGCGTATCGCCGGCGCGGGTACGCGACAGAGATCCTGCGCCAGGGGGTGATCGTGGCGCGTTCGATCGGAATCGCGGACGTGCTCGTGACCTGCGACGAGGGAAACGACGCCTCGATCGCGGTCATCGAGCGTGCCGGCGGCGTACTCGAGGACATCCGTCCCGATCCGGACGGTCCTCCCAAGCGGCGCTACTGGATCAGCTGAAGCCCCCTGCGGGCCGCCCGCGGTTCGTGGTCGCGGGCGGCCCTGATCCGGGGGGTTTCTCTCTAGATGGCCCCGTTCACCAGCGTGGTGAACTCTTCCTGGCCTTTGACGTTGGGGTGGTAGCTTTCGGACAGCGGGTTCGACTGGCCGTTGAGCCATTCTTCTTTGGCGCAGACCTCGTGCGCTTCGAAGGCGCTCGTCGGGTTGACGAATTTGAAGCCCCTCGCTTCGGCCTGTTTCTTGATGACGGCGTCGAGTTTTTCAGCCGATTCGTTCATTTTCTTCTCGTTGCCCGAAGTGAGGAAGTTGACGTTGCACGTCGTGCCTTCTTTGGTGAACAGCTTCGGGTAGCCGAGCACGATCACCTCAGCAGTGGTGGCTTTCGAGCGAATGTCCTTGTACGTCGTTTCGAGCTTGCCCGGCAACGTTTTTTCGATGTAGGAGTTGCCTTCGCTGATCGCGCTGCCGCAGGTGAAGTAGTACAGGGCGCAGTTGATGATCACGTTGCTGAAGCCGGCGTCGTTGCCGCCGATCGTGATCGTCACCAGCGCGGTGCTGCTGGTCAGTTTGCCGAGCTGTTTTTCGATCACTTCGCCCGTCTTCGCGCCGCTGCACGCTTCGAAGTTCAGCGTGTAGCCACGTTTGGCGGCGATCTTCGGCCCGTACGCGTCGGGGCTGCGGTCGCATTCACCGGATTCTTCGTAGAACACGCGCGTGCCCACGCCGGACGAGTATGAGTCGCCGAGCGCGGCGTACTGCGATGCCGAGGCCGATGCGGCCGGTATCAAAAGCCCGGCCGCGAACGCGGCAAGGCACATGACGCGGGTCACTTTCCCCATCAGGTTCCCTCTCCCCTTCCGTGAATTTCGCCCCGGGCCCCCTGAGCCGGGTGGCTGGCTCTCCCCGGGTGCCTGTACGACAAATCTATCCGCGCTGATTCACACGAGTCAACCCCAATTTTTCACAAGGCTGAATCGGGCTGAAAATGGATGGTTAATTGTCCCGCCGGGACAATCACACTCCGGCGCGTGGCGCGAATCCTGTCCCGCAGTGACAGCGAAGAGGACCGGCGGGCGGGCCTTCAGGCCTCGACGGGAGCGGCGGACACGGCATCGTGGGCCGCTCCGGCCGGCGCGAGATGGCGCGTCAGGAAGTACAGCTCGTCGGCCACGGAGCGCTCGAACGGCTCCCCCCGGTAGACGTCGAAGTGGCCGACCGGGTACGTCCTGACCTCGGCCCGCCCGGTCGCCAGCCACGCGGCCTGCTCGGCGGCTTTCGGCGGCGCGACGGCGTCGCGGTCGGCGATCTGCACGAGGATCGGGCACGGCAGGCTGTCGGCCTTCAGGCCCGGACGGTAGAGCGCCGCCGTGATCGCGAAGCGCGCGGCGAACTCGTTCCGCCAGGTCGGCCCCGTGATCGCGCGGTAGCCGGGCTCCGCGTCCGGCGTGCTCATCGCCGCGAGCGTGCCGGGCGCGGCGACGATCGGCAGCGTCAGCGGCGGGCGCCCTCGCAGCCCGCCGAGCGCGTCGCGAATGCCGGCGAGCGTCATCTTGTTCAGGGCGCCGGGACCGGCGTAGCGCAGGACGTTGAGCATCGTGGCCCGTCCGTCCATCGCAGGCGACTGCGAGATGACCGCGGCGACGCGGCCGTCGGCGACGGCGGCCTCGACGACGTGGCCGCCCGAGAAGGAGGTGCCCCACAAGACGATCCGCTCGGGGTCGACCCCATCGAGGCGGCGGGCGAACGCGACGGCCGCGGCGTAATCCTCGAGCTGGGAGCGGACGGAGACGAGCTGGCGCGGCTCGCCGCCGCTCGCCCCGAAGTGGCGGTAGTCGAAGGCGAGCGCGTCGAGCCCGGCGGCGGCGAAGCGCTCGGCGTAGGGCATCAGCCCGGAATCCACGGTGCCGCCGAAGCCGTGCGCGAGCACGACGCAGGGCCGGCGCCCCCGCGCGCCCGCGAAGGCGTCGCCCACCCCTTTCAGGTGCTCCGCGGCGATCGGCGTGCCGGCGCTTGAGAACTCGACGGTGCTCACGCTGCTCGCTATGCGGCCTCGACGACGGCCGCGGCCGCCGCCCGCCCTGCGGTGTCGCGACCCGTCGGGGCGCCCTCGCGCGCGCGGCGCTGCCCGGCCGGGATCGTGCGCTTTTCGAGCTCGCGCTTGTACGAGTACCACTCGAGCTGCATCGTGTGGCGCGGCTTGGCGACGAAGTGGCCGTTGTGGAACGCCTCGTCGGTGACGATCTCCCGCTTCATCTGCTCGTCGCCCGGCGGCGCCCAGTCGCCGCTGAGCCAGCGCGCGGCGAGCTTCGACTGCAGCTCCGCGAACGGGAAGATCGTCGGGATCGCCTGGCCGAGACCGATGAAGGCGAGATCGTCGATGCCGGGTTTGAGCATCCGCTTGAAGAGCGGCAGCACGTTCTCGGGCGCGCTCAGGAAGTCGGGCTCGAAGAACGGGAAGCTGATGTTGTAGCCGGTCGCGTAGATGATCGCGTCGACCGGCTCGACGCTCCCGTCGGCGAAGCGCACCGCGTCGCCGAGCAGCTCGGCGACGTCGCCCTTGGCGACGGCGTCGCCCGCGCCGAGGCGTCCCAGCAGCTCGCTGGAGACCGTCGGGTGGGCGTCGAGGAAGTTGTGGTTGGGGGTCGGCAGCCCGAAGTCCTCCATGCGCCCCGAGAAGATCCGCGGCAGCAGGCGTGCCATCCGCCGCTGCAGCTTCGCCGGCAGCATCGGGTTCGTCTTGACGACCTGGTCGGCCGGTTTGCCGAACAGGTACTTGGGGACCACGTAGGCGCCCGAGCGGGTCGAGATGTAGACGGTCTCGCACATCGTCTTGCGGGCGAGCTCGGAGACGATGTCCACGGCGCTGTTGCCGATGCCCACGACGAGCACGCGCTTGCCCTGCAGCTCGAGCGGGTGACTCGGGTCGACGTATTCGTGCGAGTGGATCTGCGCGCCGTCGAAGGAGCCGGGGAACGAGGGCCAGCGCGAGTCCCAGTGGTGCCCGTTGCACACCAGCAAAGCGTCGAACACCTCGGTCGAGCCATCGTCGAGCGTGATCGCCCAGCCGCCGCGCGGCCCGCGCTCGGCGCGCGTCACGCGCGTGTTGAAGCGGATGCTGCGCCGCAGGCCGAACGCGTCGGCGTAGTCACGCAGCCACTCGAAGATGTGGCTGTGGTGGGGGTAGTCCGGATAGCGGTCCGGCATCGGGAAGTCGCGGAACGAGATCGACGGCTTGGAGATGTCGATGTGCAGCGAGCGGTAGGCCGAGGAGACGCCGTTGGGGTTCTGGAAGTACCAGTTGCCGCCAACGTCGTCGGAGGCCTCGAAGCAGGTGTGCGGCACGCCGAAGTCATCGAGTGCCTTGCAGGCGGTGAGCCCGCTGACGCCGGCCCCGATCACGCAGACATTCGGCGGCGCTGTTCTCATGGCCGCATGCTAGAGGCCGCGGGCCGGCGCGTGCTGCGCGACGCTCTCAGCTGGCCGCGAGCGCGGCGGGCCGGCGCTCGGCCCACGGACGCGCCGCTTCGAGCTGCGCGCAGAGCGCGATCAGCTGCGCCTCCTGCCACGGGCCGGCCGTGAGCATCGCCCCGACCGGGACTTCCTCCTCGGTCCAGTACAGCGGCAGGCTCGCGGACGGCAGGCCGGTGACGTTGCCGAAGGCCGTGAACGAGACGCTCGCGACGACGTCGAAGACGGGCTGGTCGGGGGCGGCATGCGCGGCCTCGACCGTCGCGCCCGCGACCGGCGGCAGGATCGCCGAGGTGGGAGTGAGCAGGACGTCGAATTCGCTGCCCCAGCGAGCGACCTCGCGGCGGCTCAGCAGCTCGAGCGTGCGCGCGGCGAGCACGTAGTCGTAGGCGCCGGTCTCCCCCGCGAGGTTGCGCTGGTGCTGGATGTGCGGCTCGGTCGCCCCCCACTCGACGCCCTCGTAGTCGGCGAGGCCCCCCTGGGTCAGCGCGATGAACGGCGGCACCATCTCTTCGGAGATCGTGGGCACCTCGACCTCCTCCACCGCGTGGCCGAGCTCCTCCAGCAGCGCGGCCGCGCTGCGGGCGGCCGCCACGCACGCCTCGTCGGTCGGGATCCCGAGCGGCGCCTGTGCCATCAGCCCGATCCGCAGCCGCCCCGGATCGGCACCCGCATCCTGGGCGAACGGGTGCTCGGGCGCCGGCGCGTTGTACCAGGCATTCCGGTCCGGGCCCGAGATCGCGTCGAGCACCGTCGCGGAGTCGGCGACGGTCCGGGCCTCGACGCCCTCGACGACGGCCCCGAGCCAGCTCTGCGCCAGGCGCGGGACGCGGCCGCGGCTCGGCTTCAGCCCGAAGACCCCGCAGTAGGAGGCGGGGATCCTGATCGAGCCGCCGCCGTCGTTGGCGTGCGCGATCGGGAACATGCCCGCGGCGAGAGCGCCGGCGGCGCCGCCGCTCGAGCCGCCGGGGCTGCGGTTCGGGTCCCACGGGTTGCGGCTCGCCCCGAAGCGCAGGTTCTCGGCCGCGGTGATCACGCCGAACTCCGGCGTGTTCGTGCGCGCGCACAGCACGAAGCCGGCGGCCGCCAGCGCCTCGACGACGAGCTCGCTCTCCTCGCTGGGCCCGTCGGGCGCGCCGCGCGAGCCGAAGGTCACCGGCCATCCGGCGACGGGAGTCAGATCCTTGATCGGGATCGGCACCCCGAGGAAGGGCGCGTCTTCGCCCTCGGCGATGCGGCGGTCGGCGGCGGCGGCCGCGGCGCGCGCCTCCTCGTCGTTGCGCCACGTCACCTCGTTCAGCTCGGGGTTCAGACGGTCGACGGCCGCGAGGCACTCCTCGAGCAGCTCGGCGGCGGAGACCTCGCGTTGCCGCAGCGCGGCGGCGAGATCGAGCGCCGGGGTGAACGGGCTCAGGTCGGCCACGCGGCGAGCCTACACGGATGCGCCTAGACTTGCCGGCGATGGGGGACTACGACGTGCGGGGCAGGACGGTGTTCGTCACGGGGGCCGCGCGCGGGATCGGCGCCGCGACCGCGGAGCGCATGCACGGGCGCGGCGCCAACGTGGCGCTCGTCGGGCTCGAGCCCGAGCGCCTGCGCGAGAACGCCGAGCGCCTCGGCGACCGGGCGGCGTGGTTCGAGGTTGACGTCACGGACCTCGGCGCGCTCGAAGCCGCGGTCCGCGGCACGGTGGAGCGCTTCGGCGCGATCGACGTCGCGGTCGCCAACGCGGGCATCGCGTTCACCGGCACGCTCTCGACGGCCCCGGTCCAGCAGGTGGAGCGCACGCTCGCCGTCAACCTGCTCGGCGTGTGGCGCACCGACCGCGCGGTGGTGGGAGAGCTGCGTCGCAGCCGCGGCTACCTGCTGAACATCTCCTCGGCCGCGGCGATCACGCACGCGCCGATGATGGGTCCCTACACCTCGGCCAAGGCCGGCGTGGAGGCGCTCACCGATGCGCTGCGCCTCGAGCTTGCGCCGCACGGGGTCGGCGTCGGCTGCGCCTACTTCGGCTTCCTCGACACGGACCTCGTCAAAGCCAGCTTCGCGCTGCCCTCGGTCGAAGCCATGAACCAGCAGCTTCCTGGCTTCATGCGCAACCCGGCCCCGCTCTCCAAGGCGATCGACGCGATCGAGCGGGGCATCTCCCGGCGCTCCGCGCGGGTCTGGTCGCCGCGCTGGATCGGGCCTCTGCTCGCCGTCCGCGGATTGCTCCAGCCGCTCACCGAACGCCAGGCGCTGCGCAACATCGACGCGCTGCGCGCGGACGTCCGGATCGCGGAGAGCTCCGAGGAGGCCGAGACGATGGACCCGCTGCTCGGCGTCGCCGCAGAGGCTCTGCCGGAGCGCCAACCGACGCCTACTCCGCTCGGCTGACGGCCGGCGCGATATCGAACGTGGCGGGCGAGATCAGTCCTCGCCCACCGTAGCGTCTGAGTCCTCGCCCTCAGCGAGGATCTTGTACAGGTCGCGGCGCGTCCGCGTGAGGACCTCCTGTGCGCTGCGCATCTGCGCCTCGCTGCCGGTCCGCATCACCTGCGCGAACGCGAAGCCGACCTCGCGGATCAGCTTGCCGAGCTGGTGCGCGAGCGGGCTGAGCTCGTCGCTCATCTGCTCCCACGGCGCGGGACGGTCTGCGCCCCGCTCTTCGACGGCACTGCGGCCAGAGTCGGTGAGGACGTAGACCTTGCGGCCCTCGTGCTCCTCGGTGGCGATCAGGCCTTCGTCCTCGAGCTGTGCGAGCGCGGGGTAGACCGAGCCGGGGCTCGGGCTCCAGACGCCCTCGCTGCGCTCCTCGACCTCCTGCATGATCTGGTAGCCGTTACGCGGCTCCTCTGCGAGCAGCAGGAGCGCCGCCGTGCGGATGTCGCCGCGGCGCGCCTTGCGGCCGCGCCCGCGCGGTCCCCGCGGTCCGAAGCCTGGGCCGGGGCCGAACTCGCCCCAGCGCCCGCCGAGGCCATGGCGCCGGTGACGCGGCCCTCGCGCCCCGCCGCCGCGCGGTCCACAACCGCTTGGTTCATTGGTAAATCCATGCATCTTGAAACTCCTATCGTGAAATATCAAAGTAAGTACACGATATATCGTTATACGGAAAACGTCAACCCCCTCCTCGCGGGGAGCGAGGCTCGGGGCAGGCACGGGTCCGTCGGCCCGGCGCCTAGGCGGCGTAGCGTTCGGCCGCGCGAGCGCGGGCCTTGGCGGCCTCGACCTCGCGGTCTTTCGGCGGCGCGTTCGTGACGAGCTCGCCGAGCAGCCGGCGCGAGACCTCAGCTACCGCCTCGACGGCCTGCTCGAAGGCAGCGGCATTGGCCTGCGACGGCTTGTTGAAGCCACTGACCTTGCGCACGTACTGGAGCGCAGAGGCGTGGATCTCCTCGTCGGTCGCCGGTGGCTCGAAGTTGTAGAGGTTGCGGATGTTTCGGCACATGCGGCGATCGTATCGCTGGCCGGCCGGGCCCCCAGAAAAAAGCGCGAGTCAGTGCCTGAAGTGGCGGCGATCCGTCGCCACCATCGCGGCCCCGGCCGCGTCGACGGCGGCGACGACCTCGTCGTCGCGCACCGAGCCGCCCGGCTGGATGATCGCCGTGACGCCCGCCTGCAGCGCCAGCTCCGGCCCGTCGGCGAACGGGAAGTACGCGTCGGAGGCGAGCGCCGCGTCCTGCAGCAGCCCCGGCTGGAACTCGCGCGCCTTCTCGACCGCGATCCGCACCGCGTCGACGCGGCTCATCTGGCCGGCACCGATCCCGATCGTGGCGCCTTCGCGGGCGATCACGATCGCGTTCGAGCGGACGTGGCGGCACACGACCCAGGCGAACTGCATGTCGAGCCATTCCTGCGCGTTGGGCTGGCGCGCGGTCAGCACGCGCATCTGCTCGCGCGTCTCGTCGACGACATCGCGGGTCTGCACGAGGCGCCCGCCGAGCACCGGCTTGCCTTCCAGTTCGGCGCTCGGCGCGGGCCAGTGCGGCAGCTCGAGCAGCCGCACGTTTTTCTTCTCCTGCAGCAGCTCGAGCGCGTCCGGCTCGTAGCCGGGCGCGAGCAGCACCTCGATGAACTGCCTGCCCAGGCGCTCGGCGGCGGCCGCGTCGATGCGGCGGTTGACCGCGATCACACCGCCGTAGGCGCTCTGCGGGTCGCAGGCGAAGGCGTGTTCGTAGGCGTGGCGGACGTCGTCGCCGACGGCGCATCCGCAGGGGTTGTTGTGCTTGACGATCGCGCACGCCGGACGGTCGAACTCTTCGACGAGCTCGCGCGCGGAGGCGAGGTCGAGCAGGTTGTTGAACGACAGCTCCTTGCCGTGGAGCTGGTTCACGCCGTCGAGCAGGTTCGTGGGCGCGCCGACGCGCGCGTAGAACGCCGCGCGCTGGTGCGGGTTCTCGCCGTAGCGCAGGTCCATGACCTTGGTGAGGGATTCCTGCAGCGACGCGGGCAATCCCTCCTCGCCTCCCCCTTCACGGGCGGCGAACCAGCCCGCGATCGCGGCGTCGTAGCGGGCGGTCGTCGCGAACGCCGTGGCCGCCAGCCGGCGGCGCGTCGCGAGGCTGAGCCGGCCGTCGCTCTCGCGAAGCTCGGCCAGCACCGGCTCGTAGTCGGCGGGATCGACGAGCACCGCGGCGAAGTCGCTGTTCTTGGCGGCCGCGCGGATCATCGTCGGGCCGCCGATGTCGATGTTCTCGATCGCCTCCTGCTCGCTCGCATCGCCGCGGGCGATCGTCTGCTCGAACGGATACAGGTTCACACACACCAGGTCGACCTGCTCGATCGCCTGCGCGGTCGCCGCGTCGAGGTGGCTCGGGTCGTCGCGGCGCGCGAGCAGCCCCGCGTACAGGCGCGGGTGAAGCGTCTTGACGCGCCCGTCCATGATCTCGGGGAAGCCCGTGAAATCCTCGATCGCGCGCGCGCCGATGCCGGCCTCGGCGAGCGCCCGCGCGCTGCCGCCGGTCGAGACGATCTCGACGCCCAGCTCGCGCAGGCCCCGTGCCAGCTCGACGAGACCGCTCTTGTCGGAGACCGAGAGCAGCGCGCGGCGGATCCGCACCTCGCCCGGCTGAGCCGGCTCCACGCCCTGCGGGGTGCTCATCACGTCGCTCTCCGAGGTCACCCCGAGAGCCTACCCAGCGCCGGCGCGCGGGGCGGGCGGGGACTCATTCACGGTGATCCGCCGTGGGTTCGCCGGATCGGCCGACAGCGCGCCGGCCGCGAACAGCCGCACCGCCTCCGGCAGCAGCGCGTGCTCGAGAGGGCGCAACGCGGCGAGCACCTCATCGGGCGTGGAGGGCGAGGGCAGCTCGATCGCGCGCTGCAGGATCACAGGCCCGGTGTCCACGCCCGCGTCGACGAAATGCACGGTGACGCCGAAGACCTTGACCCCGTAGGCGAGCGCCTGCTCGATCGCGCCGATGCCGGCGAAGGCGGGCAGCAGCGACGGGTGCACGTTGATGACGGCGCCCGGGAAGCGTTCGAGGAAGGGTTCGCCCAGCAGCTCCATGTAGCCGGCGAGGACCACCAGCCGGGCGCCGGTTTGCTCGATCCAGTCGGCCAGGGCGCGGTCGCGCGCGTCGCGGTCCGGGTAGTCGGCGCGCTGGAACACGTTTGTGGGCACGTCGCTGCGGCGTGCGCGCTCGAGCGCACGTGCGTCCGGCGTGCTCGACGCGACCGCAACGATCTCGGCCTCGCGGCCGTGGACGGTGTCGAGCAGCGCCTGCAGGTTGGTGCCGCCGCCCGAGACCAGGACGGCGATGGGAAGCGGCTCGCTCACGCCGAGGGGCGGGGCTGCCGAGCGAACGCGTTCCTCACGGGGGTCAGGGTACGGCAGAGGCCTGCGGCCGGCCTTTGACAGCGCCAGCGATTCGGGGGACCGTGGATTCCGCGATCACACGCCTAGGCGTCAAGCCAAGCCGAGTGGACAGAGTCGTCGCGGTCAACCGGAGGCATCGTTGATCCGGTCTATCTCGGCAGCGATCTCGATGGCGGCGGTCTGCAACGAGACGACCGCCTGAACCAGAACAGCGACCGTGGTCTCGAGCCGCTGTATCTCCGCCTCCGGCTCGATGCTGCGCACCGGCCCTTCAAGGCGGTCCGTCGACGGCGCGACACCGCCGACCCCCGTCACGGCCCTGATTCGATCCTCAAAAGGTCCCATTCGCCCATACGCTACCGGGAAGCTTTCCCCGGCCTGTCGAGGGATTGACCAGCGGCCACCGGGAGTCAGGCGGCCCGGACGCGTCGAAGCAGCGACCGGGTAGCCAAGACGAGTCCGACGGGCAGCCACGCCCCGACGAACAGTCCGCAGAACACGAAGAGGATGATGACTCCGGTCAGCAAGTCGCCGGTGTCGCGGTGAAGGAGCCACGCCTGCGTTGCGCGGAGCGCGACGAACATCGTGCCGATGAACGCCGCGAGGATCGCCCCGTCAACGGCGATCGTGAGTACCCAGCCCAGGATCGTGGCGCCCGCGATCATCGTGGGTACTATCGGCGCGAACCCGCCGCGTTCAAGGGGGGTGGCTGCGATTCGCCGTAGTGGCGGATACTGCTCCAATGTCCGAGGAGTCCACGACCCGCGACCCGCTCGAGCTTACGCGCCTTGCCCTCGAGGCTGCGAACCAGCGCGACAGCGATGCGGTAATCAGCTTCTTCGCTTCCGATGCGGTCTTCGCCGGGCGGGCGCTGGGTGACCTTTTCGAAGGCCGAGCGGCAATTCGTGACTTCTTGGACGAATGGTGGGCCGCCTTCCCCGAGGGTCGCTACGAAGTCGAACGCTTCGTCGTCCTCGACGACGGGGTCGTGCTTGCGGTGGTCAACCAAGTAGGTCGTCCGGTCGGAGTCGATGGTGAAGTCCATCAACGGGAGGGATGGGCGATCTGCTGGTCGGCCGATGGCCTGATCGTGCGATTGGCGGTCCGCGCCGACATCGACGAGGCCCGCGCCGCCGCCGAAAGCCTCGCCGAGTCGAGAGAGCAGACGTGACGAGTCTCGCGGAGTTCTCCTAGATGTCCAAACGAGCCCAGGTTCTCGCCGTCGTCGTAGTCGCTGCAGTGCTCATCGTTCTCGCGCTGCTCGGCGTCGCTACCGTCTGGCTGGCGCCAGCCGGCGTCTACATGCTCCTCGGACTCGGCGCGGCCCTGCTCGCACGCAAGCTGCGACGCGATGTCTAGCTCGTGCTCCATCAGTGATCGAGATCACATCTAGTCATTCGCTGTATAAGCGCGGGCCATTAGCTTCGCCCGAGCAAAGCGCGCAGCAGTAGACGCCAGCGCGATACTCGCGCTAGTTTGGGCGGGGCGCATACCGATATCCGGAATGACGGGCCAACAGCCCTCGTTTCCCACGACATCACTACCTCCAGGGAGTTCCGATGGATACATCCAAGGCCGGGCAGCTGATCGCCGAACAGATGGAGGCGCTTGACCGAGACTTCGGCGACCGTGAGGATCTAAAGATCGGGGGCGGGGTCTCGATCGTCCTGATCGAAGGCGAGGACGGCTCGTTCTTTCGCATTCGCAGCAACATGGGCCACCCAGCGATGACGCTCGGTGCGATGCGGATGGCAGAAGACGAATTCCTCCGCGCCCTACGTGAGCCGGGGGGAATCGAGCGCGAGGGCGAGGACGAGGACTAGCGGGGCCGCACCGTCGATGCAGGATGTTGACGACGTTCTGGCCCACAGCCAAGAACTCTTAGACGCACTGCACCCCGTCTACGACCAGTCGCTGACGGCACAGGACGCCGGCCACAAACTCAAGCCCAAAATCAAGGCCATCTTGGGCGAACAGCGAACGGCGCTCGACTATCTGGCGACAGGCGTCTACTCCGCCTACGGCGACGGGAGCGCGACCGGACCGCAGGTTCGGTACCCATTCGCCAAGTCCGAGAAAGGCTTCGACAGAGCAATCGACAAGACGATGCCGGGCGTTCGTGCCGGCCGACCTGATGTCGCTCGGGCCATTGGGCGCTACCAGCGATATCGACCCGGCCAGGAGTGGCTGAAGTGGCTCAACGGCCTTAGGACGCAAAGCGCCCACGCCCGGTTGATCCCCCTCGTGCCCGAACTCGGCGAGCGCTACGAGTTCACTGGCGGCTTGATCGTGATCGCGCCCTCGGGAGCGACGTTTGCCCATCCGATTCTCGGCGAGTCGGCGAGCATCGAACAGCTAGTCGGCGTAGAGGCTACGTACAGGCGCTCGCTCTACCTAGGCTGGCGCTTCACGGACCCGGATCGGCCCGTGTTGCAAACGCTCCGTGAGATTCAGGACGGTGTCCGCGTTGCCTCGGGGGACGTTTGCCGGGTAGCCGGTCTGTAACGGTCAATCAACACCGCTGCCCTCTCGTAAGCGGCCTCCTGCGCATCGGTCGTGTCGAGCGTGTACGCGTTTGAGTACCGCATGACATCGGCCAGGGCAGCACAAAGCTCCCGGATCGCTCCGGGTTCATCCAGCCCAGGTCGGATGTCGCCAGCACACGACATGATGTGTCTAGTGGCTTGACAAACCCCCGTTTGTCTAGTAGCTTTACATTATGCCTCCGGTCAACCGCCACGAACCGCAGCGCGCCGACTCATCCGAGTCGCAGCTTTCGCTGATGGAGTCATGCGGGAGTTCCCCGACGACGCCACATGCCTAGAGCACCTGTGGCGCACGAAGTACGCGCCGGATGGCGAACACGCCGACTGCCCCAAATGCGAGCAGGAGCGCGTGTTCAAGAAGTACGCGACCAAGCAAGGCCGCCAGTCGTGGACCTGCACCGGATGCGGCCTGCACGTCCACCCGACCGCAGGGACGATCTTCCAGGGATCGTCCACGTCGCTGCATCTCTGGTACTACGCGATGTACCTGATGACGAGCACTCGCTGCGGAATCTCTGCCAAGCAGCTAGAGCGCCAGATCGGCGTGTCTTACCGGACCGCCCATCGGATGCTGCGGCTCATCAGAACCGAGTTGATGAAGGATGACGGCACGATGCTGGCCGGCGACATAGAGGCCGACGAGGCATCCGTGGACGGGAAGCCCCGCAAGCCGCAGGGCAAGCACCCCTACCTGACCATCGGGCCGTCGCGCCGCTCCGAGGCTCAGAAACTCCGCGAGCGTAGTAGAGCAACCGTGTTCGCTGCCGTCGAACGCGGCGGGCGGATCAAGGCGACCGTCCTACCCTCGCGGCGCGGTCCTGGCCTCAACCGCCAGCTGGTCCAGTGGGTCCACCCCGAGTCGATCATCATCACCGACGAGTGGTCGTCCTACAACGGCCTCGACCGGCACTTCATCGCCCATAGTCGGATCAATCACTCGACAGGGATGTACGTCGAAGGCTCAACGCACACAAACACCGTCGAGGGCTGGTTTGGCCACCTCAAGCCATCGATCAAGGGCACCTACAGGCAGGTGTCACACCGCTGGCTACAGGGCTACCTCAACGAGTTCACGTTCCGTTACAACGAGCGCTACTCCGACACGCCCATGTTTCGCACGCTGCTTGCGAGGGCCGCAGAATGAGCGCTGTCGAGGCGATCCGCCAGGCTGCCGAGGTCCGCGCCGCAGCCGACGCGATGAAGAGGCGCGCCACCGACGAACTACGCGAGAACGCTCGCAAGGCGCACGACGAGGGCGTGTCGATCAGTCAGATCGCTCGGGAGGCGAATCTGACTCGTCAGGCCGTTTACGACCTCCTGCGACCTTCCTGACGAACTCGTCGAACTCCCCGCGCGAGGGGATGCGGATCGTCATCGGCTTGCCCTTCGCCGGTTTTGTCTGCTGAGTAGGCTCGTCGTCGTCAGCCACAGGGGGAGGGTAGCGCCGCATGGAGCCGTCGTGGCGCCGGAAGATCGACCGGGCCGAGCATCACCTCCGTGACTTCGAGAGTCGGGTCGCTCCCCTGCGCGAACGTCGCGGTTACCCGGTGAGCGAAGGGTTCGAGGCCGAGGGTCAGGAACGGCTTTGGGTATGCCGCGTCGAGATTCCCGAACCCGACGATCCCCTCCTGCCGATCATCGCCGGTGACCTCATGTTCAATCTTCGGTCGGCGCTGGATCACCTCGCTCACGCCATGGTCCGCCGAGCCACGTGGCAGACAGCCTTCCCGGTGTTCACGGTCGACCCGAACGAGCGAGACGCGACGACGGGGGATTACCTCCATCCGGAGGACCGTGATCGGTGGCACGGGATCACGAAAGGCTTTCCGAAGCGGGCAATGCCCATCGTTGAACGCGTGCAGCCGTACCACTTCAAGCGCCACGGGCGTGATCCTCGGTACGGCGCGCTTGCGCTCCTTCGGGCCTTCCAGAACGCCGACAAGCACCGTCGCCTCGCGTTTATCGTCTCCGGCCTTGAGAACCCCGTCATGTGGTACTGGACCGGACTCGTGACGAAGAAACGGGTCCCATACGAGCGAATCCCCGAGGACGGCAGGCTGCCCCCAAGCACAGTCGTATACCGGGGCTCCCAGCCCCTGCCGCCGCATATGCACATGGAGGCGGAGGGGGTCCTCGACGTAATGATCGGCGACGGTACGAGCCGGGAGTACTACAGCTGCCCCGGCATCTTCGAAGGGATGGTCCGCGACGTGCGCGGCATCCTCGACCGGTTGGAGCCCTACGCGACCCATCTGCCGCCCCCTCCGCGGCGATAGCCGCTTATACAGCGAATGACTAGATGTGATCGAGATCACACAAACGGGGGACGATGTCTGCCGACATGTAGGGAAGGGCGGAGAGGTCCTGCAACACCGGACCGAAGGACAAGACCATGTCACTGCTCATCGCCCTCATCATTGCCATCGGCCTCGGCTCCGCGACGCGCGCGGCCCGCGGCCACAGGCTGATCTCGACTCACTCCTACAACAACCGCTACAACGACGCCTCGGCCGCGCGGCACGACCGCGTGGACTGAGCGCCCTCAGCCGGGCCGGGGCCCCAGCCGGGTCGCCTACGCCCGGCTGAGCGACGCCTCGACGATGTCGAGCGCTTCCTCGCCCGGCTCGAGCGCGTACTTGCCGCCGGCGCCGTCGGTGCCCGCCAGCGGGTAGGTGCCGGTGAAGCAGGCGTCGCAGTGCGTGTCGCGCGTCGCGCCCACCGCCTCGTAGACGCCGTCGAGCGAGAGGTAGTGCAGCGAGTCGCACCCGAGCTCGGCGGCGACCTCCTCGGTGCTGCGGCCGTGGGCGATCATCTCCTCGCGCGTGGACATGTCGATGCCGTAGTGGCACGGGTGCTTGATCGGCGGCGCGGAGATCCGCATGTGAACCTCGGCCGCGCCGGCGTCGCGCAGCATCTGCACGATCTGGCGCGTCGTGTTGCCGCGCACGATCGAGTCGTCGACGACGACCAGCCGCTTGCCGTCCACGACCTCGGGCAGCGGGTTGAACTTCAGCCGCAGGCCGTGCTTGCGCAGCTCCTGGCCGGGCTGGATGAACGTGCGGGCGACGTAGCGGTTCTTTACGAAGCCGTCGTCCTGGGGCAGCCCCGCGGCGCGCGCGAGCCCGCGCGCGGCGGCGTTGCCCGAGTCGGGTACGGCGATCACGATGTCGGCCTCGACCGGTGCCTCGCGCCAGAGGATCTCGCCCATGCGCCCGCGCGCCACCTGCAGCACCTGGTCGTTCATCCGCGAGTCCGGGCGGGCGAAGTAGATGTACTCGAACACGCAGAAGGCGTGGCGCTGGCCGCCGGCGACCATGCGGCTCTGCAAGCCGTGCTCGCCCAATGTGACCAGCTCGCCGGGCTCGACGTCGCGCAGATGGCGCGCGCCGATGATGTCGAAGGCGCACGACTCGCTGGCGACGCAGAACTGCTGCTCGCCCCCGTCGGGCGCGTCGAGCACGCCGATCGACAGTGGCCGCAGGCCCGCCGGGTCGCGGAAGGCGACGACCCGGTCCTTGGTCATCGCGACGACCGAGAAGGCGCCGCGCAGGCGCGGCAGCACCTCGGCGATCGCGTCCTCGATCTCCTCGGCAGGGTTGGTGGCGATCATCGCGGCGATGATCTCGGAGTCGGAGGTCGAGCTGAAGCTGACGCCCCGCTCGAGCAGCTCGGCCTGCAGCTCCAGCGCGTTGATCAGGTTTCCGTTGTGACCGAGCGCGATCTCGCGTCGCGAGCCGTTCGTTCCCTCCGAGCGCTGCACCGGCTGGGAGTTCTCCCACGCATTCGAGCCGGTGGTGGAGTAGCGCACGTGGCCGATCGCGAGGTCACCCGCGAGCGTGCGCAGGTCGTTCTCGCTGAAGACCTGGCTGACCAGGCCGAGCTCGCGGCGCGTGATGATGTGACCACCGCGATCGGCGGCGGCGATGCCCGCAGACTCCTGACCCCTGTGCTGGAGGGCATACAGGGCGAAGTAGGAGAGTCTGGCCACCTCGTGGCCGGGCGCGTACAAACCGAACACGCCGCACTCGTCGCGCGGTCCCTCACGCATCTCTTGGAACGCTAGCAAGCGCGTGCCGGCGCCCGGGGGCCCCGCTGGATCGCCGGCGTCTCCGCGGGCGCTCATGCGAACCACCCGGCAAGGCCCTCCGCGTGGACGGCGGCGAGTTCACCGAGCCCCGCGTCGATGACCTCGTGGCCGTCGAGCGAGACCCGCAGCCGCTCGCCGCCGACGCGCCCGAGCAGGCGCACGTGCGTGCGCGCGGCCAGCGCCCGCAGACCGGACTCGGGGCCGCTGACGAGGATCCCGCCGACCCCCTCGCCGAACAGCGCGGCATCCGGGGTTCCCTCCGGCCAGCCCGGGTCGCCGGGCCCGTCGTCCGGGCCGAGCGCCTCCCAATGGCCCTCGCCGAGCGTGACGTCGGCGCCGAGGCGCCCCGCGATCGCACATTCGGCCAGCGCGACCGCGACGCCGCCCTCGGCGACGTCATGGGCACTGCTCAGAGCGCCCGAGCGAACCGCGTCGCGGACGGACGCGAGCGCTTCTACGCTCGCGTCCAGGTCGATCTCGGGCAGGCCGTCGGGCAGCTGATGGCCGCGCAGCTTGGCCAGCTCGGAGGCCGCCTGCGAGGGCGCGAACGGGCCGACCAGCGCGATCGCGTCGCCGGGGCTGACGAAGCCGAGCCGCCCGGCCCGGCGGGCATCGGGCAGCCGCCCGACCATGCCGATCACGGGCGTCGGATAGATCGGCCCGGTGGCGCCCTCGTTATACAGCGAGACGTTGCCGCCGACGATCGGCGCGCGCAGCGCCCGGCAGGCCTCGCCGAGGCCGGCGACCGACTCCGTGAGCTGCCATGCGATGTGCGGCTTCTCGGGGTTGCCGAAGTTGAGGTTGTTGGTAGTGCCGAGCGGTTCCGCGCCCACGCACGCGAGGTTCGCCGCGCACTCGAGCGTCGCGGCGATCGTGCCGCGGCGCGGATCCGCTGCGACCCGGCGGCCGTTGCCGTCGATGCTCACGGCCAGCGCGCTCCCGTCGGGGAGCGCCAGCACGGCGGCGTCGGCCTGTTCGGGGCGGCGCACCGTGCGCGAGCCGACGATCGAGTCGTACTGCTCATACAGCGGTCGTCGCGAGGCGAGGTTGGGGCTGCTCAGCAGCGCGAACAGCGTCTTCTGCGGGGCGCCGCTCGGCTCCAGCACCGCGGCCGGTGGCTCATAGAGCGGCTGCGCCGGCTTGGCCGGCTGCAGGTCATACAGCGGGCATTCGTCGACGAGCGCCGGCACGGGCATGTCGCCGAGCACCTCGCCGTCGCGCAGCACGCGCATCCTGGCGGTGTCGGTGACGGTGCCGATCGCCGCGCCGCCGACCTCCCACTTCTCGCACACGGCAAGCACCGCGTCGAGGTTGCGGGGCTCGACGACACACAGCATCCGCTCCTGGGACTCGGAGACCATCACCTCGAACGGCTCCATGTCCGCCTCGCGCAGCGGCACGGCGTCGATGTCGATGTCGATCCCGACCCCGCCCTTGGAGGCCATCTCCGAGGCTGAGGAGGTCAGCCCGGCGGCGCCGAGGTCCTGCAGGGCGACGAGCAGCCCGAGCTCGAGCAGCTCGAGCGAGCACTCGAGCAGCTTGCTCTCCTCGAACGGGTCGCCGACCTGCACGGTGGGACGCTTGTCGTCGTCCTCGCCGAGCTCGGCCGAGGCCAGCACCGAGGCGCCGCCGATGCCGTCGCGGCCGGTCGAGGCGCCGAACAGCACGAGCACGTTCCCGACGCCGGCGGCCGCGCTGCGAACGAGCTGCTCGCGCGGCGCCAGGCCGAGCGCCATCGCGTTGATGAGGCAGTTCTGCTCGTAGGGTGCCTCGAAGTACACCTCGCCGCCGACGGTCGGCACGCCGACCGAGTTGCCGTAGTGGCCGATCCCGGCGACCGCGCCGTCGAGGAGATAGCGGGCCCGCGCGCTCTCCCCCGGCTCGCCGAAGCGCAGCGAGTCGAGGACCGCGACCGGGCGCGCGCCGATCGCGAAGATGTCGCGCAGGATCCCGCCGACGCCCGTGGCAGCGCCCTGGAACGGCTCGACTGCACTGGGGTGGTTGTGCGACTCCACCTTGAACGCGCAGACGAGGCCCGACCCGGCGTCGACGGCGCCGGCGTTCTCGCCCGGTCCCATCACCACGTGCTCGCCCTCGGTGGGCAGTGTGCGCAGCAGCTTCTTCGAGTGCTTGTAGGCGCAGTGCTCGCTCCAGAGCAGCGAGTACATCGCGAGCTCGACCTGGTTCGGCGCGCGGCCCTGCTTCTCGCAGATCAGCTCGTACTCGCGTTGGGTGAGCCCGAGGGCGAGCGCGTCCTGCAGGGTCGGAAGCGTCTCCGTTTCGGCCTCCGCCGGCGCGCTCACACCGCTGCTCCCTGCACCGCGAGGCGCATCGACTCGAAGATGCACAGGCCGTCGGTCGATCCGCCGGTCAGCTCGCTGACGGCGTGCTCGGGATGGGGCATCAGGCCCATCACGTTGCCCGCCTCGTTGCAGACCCCGGCGATGTCGGCGACCGAGCCGTTGAAGTTCTCCCCGGGCGCGTAGCGCAACACGACCTGACCGGCGTCCTCGATCGCCGCCAGCGTCTGCTCGCCGGCGTGGTAGCGCCCCCACGAGTGCTTGGCCGGGATGCTGAGCGTGCGTCCCGCCGGGCAGGCGCTGGTGAACGCGGTCTCGGCATTGGAGACCTCAAGCCGGACCTGGCGGGAGGTGAAGCGCAGGTTGATGTTCGGCAGCAGCGCGCCGGGGAGCAGGTGCGCCTCGCAGAGCACCTGGAAGCCGTTGCAGATCCCGAGCACGGGGCCGCCGTCGCGCGCGAAGGCGATCACCGACTCCATCGCCTCCGAGAAGCGCGCGATCGCCCCCGCGCGCAGGTAGTCGCCGTAGGAGAAGCCACCGGGGACGATGATCGCGTCAGCGCCCTGCAGGTCGCGGTCGCGGTGCCAGATCAGCTCGGCGTCCCCGACGAGCCGCGCCGCCTCCAGCGCGTCGACCTCGTCGCAGGAGCCAGGAAACTGCAGGACGCCGAACTTCATGGGGAACCCGTTGGCCTTCCGGCCCTCAACTGACGATCTCGATCTCGTAGTCCTCGACGAGCGGATTGGCGAGCAGCTTCTCGCAGAGCGGCTGAAGCTGACCCTCCTCCGCCACGTCGAGCTCGACCAGGCGGCCCACGTGGACGTTCTCGACGCCGTCGAAGCCGAGCGCGGGCAACGCGCGCTCGACCGCAACCCCCTGCGGGTCGAGGATCCCGGCCTTCGGCCGGATCAGCACTCTCGCCCTCATGCCGCTCCGGTCAGCGCCAGCCAGTCGGCGAACGAGCCGCCGGTGATGCGCTCGTAGGCCTCGATGTAGCGGCGCCTCGTGCCCGCGACGACATCGTCGGGGATCGCCGGCGCCGGCGGAAGCTTGTCCCAGCCGCTGTCGGAGGCCCAGTCGCGGACGTACTGCTTGTCGAAGCTCGGCTGACCGTGCCCGACCGCATATCCGTCGGCGGGCCAGTAGCGCGAGGAGTCAGGCGTGAGCACCTCGTCGCCGATCACGAGCTCGCCGTTCTCGTCCATGCCGAACTCGAACTTGGTGTCCGCGAGGATCACGCCATGCTCGCGCGCGTGATCCGCGGCGAAGGAGTAAAGGTCGATCGAGGCCTGCTTCACGCGCTCCATCAGCTCGGGGTCGCCCACGAGCGTGGCGGCGGCATCGAAGTCGATCGTCTCGTCGTGACCCTCCTCGGCCTTCGTGGAGGGGGTGAAGATCGGCTCGGGCAGCTGCTCTGACTCCTGCAGGCCGGCGGGCAGCGGAATGCCGGCCACCGCGCCGCTCGCCTGGTAGTCCTTCCAGCCCGAACCGGTGATGTAACCGCGCACGATGCACTCCACCGGCAGCATCGCCAGGCGTTTGACGACCAGCGCGCGCCCGCGCGCCTCCTCGGGCACGCCCTCGGTCGCGGAGATCAGGTGGTTGGGGACGATGTGCCCCGTCTTCTCGAACCAGAACACCGACAGGCCGGTCAGCACGCGGCCCTTGTCGGGGATCGGCGTCGGGTGGACCGCGTCGTAGGTCGAGATCCGGTCGCTGGCGACCATCAACAGGCGAGGCGTCCCCGAGTCCCCGTTCAGCGAGTACATCTCGCGGACCTTCCCGCTGGCGATCAAGGGGAGGTCGGCGAGGCTCGTCACGTGAGGCGATGCTACCAGCGACGTCGGCCGCTTCAGGCGATCGCGTCGAGCCGCGAGACGATGTGCTCGGAGTAGCGGATGTAGTGGCCGAAGCTGAAGATCTCGTCCATGTCGAGCCCGGCCGCACGCGGCTCCGCTTCGAGCAGCTCGCGCATCGGGATGCCCTGGTCCCACGCGTGCTGGGCGAGCTCCTGGACGACGCGGTAGGCCTCGTCGCGTTCCCAGCCGGACTCCACGAGCGCCAGCAGCACGCGCTGCGAGAACAGCGCGCCGTGGGTCAGCTCGAGGTTAGCCAGCATGCGGTTGCGGTCGACGGTCATGCCGTCGAGCAGGGCGATCGTGCGGTGCTGGAGGTAGTCGATCAGGATCGTCGAGTCCGGCAGCACGATGCGCTCGACCGACGAGTGCGAGATGTCGCGCTCGTGCCACAGCGCGACGTCCTCGAACCCGGGAACCGCGTTGCCGCGCAGCACCCGCGCGAGCCCGGTGATCTGCTCGGCTTTGATCGGGTTGCGCTTGTGCGGCATCGACGAGGAGCCCTTTTGGCCTTCCCGGAACGGCTCCTGGACCTCGCGGACCTCGGTGCGCTGCAGGTTGCGGATCTCGAAGGCGAACCGCTCGAGCCCGGCGCCCGCCAGCGCGATCGCGCTGAGCAGCTCGGCGTGACGGTCGCGCGCGACGACCTGGGTGGAGACGTCCTCGCGCCCGAGCCCGAGCCTCGCGAGCACGCGCCCCTCGTACTCGGGGTCGGTCGCGGCGTACGTGCCGACGGCGCCGGACAGGGCACCGACGGAGACGGCCTCGAAGGCGGGGCGCAGGCGGCGGCGGTTGCGGTCCGCCTCGAAGGCGAAGCCGGCGAGCTTGACGCCGAACGTGGTCGGCTCGGCGTGGACGCCGTGAGTGCGCCCCGCGCACAGCGTGTGGACGTGCTCGCGGGCGCGGCGCACGAGCGTCGCGACGAGTTCGTCGGCACCGGTGAGCACCTCCTCGCCGACAGCTTTGAGTTGCAGGGCAAGCGCCGTGTCGAGCACATCCGAGGAGGTGAGCCCGAAGTGGATCCAGCGACCCGCCGGGCCGGCCGACGCGGCGAGCACGTCGACGAACGCGGCCAGGTCGTGATCGGTGACCTTCTCGCGCTCGTCGACCGCCTCCACGGTGAAGGTCGCGTTGCGGATCGCGTCGAGTTCCTCCTCGCTCGGCCCGGCGTCGCCCAGCAGCCCCGGCAGCTCCTCGCAGGCGGCGACCTCGACGCGGCGCCAGCTCTCCATCCGCGCCTCGTCGGTCCACAAGCTGCCGAGGGCGGGACGGGTGTAGCGGGGGATCACTCAGGCGCCGAGGATCTTGGCCGCCAGGACGGCCGCGTTACGCGCGTTGTCGAGGCCTACGCAGGCGACAGGCACCCCCGGCGGCATCTGCACGATCGAGAGGATCGCGTCAAGGCCACCAGCGGCGCTCAGCCGGCCGGACAGCGGCACGCCGATGACCGGCAGCTCGGTGTGAGCCGCCACGGCGCCCGGCAGCGCCGCCGAGATTCCCGCCCCGGCGATGACCACGCGCAGGCCCCGGCTTCGAGCCGACTTGGAGTATTCGGCGACGAGATCGGGCTGGCGGTGGGCCGACATCACGCGCACCTCGTGCGCGATGCCGCGCTTCTCGAGCTCGTCGGCAGCCTTCTGCATCTGCTCCATGTCGCTTTCGGAGCCCATCACGATTCCGACGAGCGCGCCGTCCACGTCGAACTCCTCGAGCTGTGCCTGCACCTCCTCGCCCGCCGTCGGCTCCGGGACCAGCGAGATCCCGGGCGTGCCGGTCGGGCGGCCCTCGCCGGTGGGGTGCTCGCTCGTCGGACCGCCGCCCCGCGGCGCGGGGCGATCGCTGCTCTGCTGAGGGCTCATCTGGCGTGAGCATATTCGCTGGCGCGGGCGGCTCCGGGACCGCCAAAGCAGGGACTGCACCTTCGTCTAGCGCATCACGAGCGGGCGCTGGCTAGCCTGGCTTGACCATGGAGGGGCGGCTCAGGGCACGGATGACCTACGCGAACGTCGCTGCGACGCTCGCGCTCTTTTTTGCAATGGCCGGCGGCGCCGCGGCCGCGAGCCACTACCTGATCACCTCCACCAAGCAGATCAGCCCGAAGGTCCTCAAAGAACTGAAAAAGGACGGGGCGCAGGGTGCGACGGGAGTGGCCGGCCCCGCGGGGACCGCGGGCGCGGACGGGACGGCCGGCGGGCCGGGCGCCAGAGGCGAAACGGGGCCGAAAGGCGAAACCGGGCCGAAAGGCGAAACGGGGCCGAAAGGCGAACCCGGCACAAGGGGCGAACAGGGTCCCGAAGGCAAACTCGCCGCCCCCGCGACCCACTGGCGCACGACCGTCGCGAACGCCGGCGCCAGCAAGGCCGCGCCGGAACGGGTCGTGCTAGTCGAATCTCCGCCCTTCAAGCTGGTTGGCCACTGCTACCAGGAAGGCGGGAACACCGTCGCCGCCACCTACCTCGAGGTGCTGTCGGGGAAAGCGTTCGTCAGCGCTCCCAACGAAGAAGGCGAACTAGTCGAAGCAGGGGAAGCTCATGAAATGCAGGTCGTGACGGAACCCGCCGAAGGCGAAACCGCCGAACACGAATCTGCGTTCGCGGGGACGGGCGAAGGCCTGTTCTCGGCCGAGTCGAACACCAGCTCCGCCAGCGTCACCGGCGCCGCCAACCAGGGCGTGTTCCTCGAAGGCAAAGCCAAACCGGCCTGCTCCTTCTCGGGTTTCCTCGTCGCAGGCTGAGCGCCCGACGGCGCGGGCGCAGCGGGGAGCGCGAGCGGCCCTACAGCGAGGCGATGAAGTCGTCGACCGGGATCGCCGCCAGCGTCTCGTAGCGCCCGGTCCCGCGTGAGCCGAGCTCGAGCGAGACGCGGGCCATCGTGCCCTCGTCGGGAGCTTCGATGATCGAGATGAAGTCGACGTGCCCCAGCGTCGCCCATTGCGCCTTGACCTTCGCGCCCAGCTGCTCGACCTCGTTGTTGACCTCGCGGATCCGCTGCGGGTTGTTCTTGACCGTCTGGACGCCCTCGGGGGTGAGGGTCGAGAGCATGATGTAGGTGGGCATCGGGTCTCCTCGCTCGGGGCTCGTCGTCACGGGCGTTCTACCCGATCGACGGATGGAGCGCCACCGACGATCCGTAAGAAGGGTTCGGGCGCGGCGCGCGCGCACCGGAATCGCGCGGCCGCGCGATCCGTCCGCACCACGGCCCGCCCGCTGCGCGCGAGAGTAGTCTCGGGTCCGCAGACGTAATCGACCCAGGGGGGACTCGGTGCGCAGACATCTCACTTACGCCAACGTCGTGGCGACGCTGGCGCTCGTCTTCGCCATGACCGGCGGCGCGATCGCCGCCAAGCACTACCTGATCAACTCGACCAAGCAGATCAACCCGAAGGTGATCAAGAAGCTAGAGGGCCACACCGGCAAGACCGGCGCCACCGGCCTCCCGGGCAAACAGGGAGCCCAGGGTGTGCCCGGAACCGCAGGTGTGGAAGGCAAACAGGGCCCGATCGGCCCCAGTAACGCCTACACGGCGTTCAACGAAGGGTTCGTGGAAGTGAAATTCCCGGAAAGCGTGACGGTGGACTCGGTGGCCGTGCCCCCGGGCAGCTACGTGGTCACCGCCAAGGTAGAGGCGATCGACCAGACGCTCAAGCGCACGATCGTCGAGTGCGAACTGGTCAACGACGTCAATGAAAGTCACGACGATGGAGATGCCACCATCGAACCGATCGGGACGACGGAATACAACGGGCGCGCGGTGGTGACGCTGCTCGCGGCCTCGACGCTCGCGACCTCCGGGCACTGGGAGCTCAACTGCGGCAGCGGATCGACACCGGAAAAGATCAAATTGGTCGAAGCTCAGCTGAGCGCCCAGCAGGTCGGCTCGCTCTCGCGCGTCGAACAGTAGTCCGCAGGGGCGGCCGGGCACGCGGCGATCGTGCGGGGGATCCGCTCCCCCCGCACGATTCGGCCGTTCGTACCACGACCGCAAGCCCGTATGGTCACTGCATCACGCGGGTGGGTCTGCGTTGGGATCGCTGCTGAATGACTGGGGGTGTGGAGGGGCACGACGATTCGTCGCGCGCCGTCGGCCGGCATGGCGCCCTACACGGCCGCCCCCACGCGCTCGCCCGCCTTCTCGATCACAAGTTCCCCGTCCGATGGCTCGACCGTCACCGAATCGCCTTCCTTGATGTCGCCTTTCAGCAGCGCGAGCGCGAGCTTGTCGGTCAGTTCCTTCTGGATCACGCGCCGCAGCGGCCGCGCCCCGTAGGCAGGGTCGTAGCCGAGGTTCCCCAGCAGCGTCTTCGCGTCGTCGGTGAGCGTCACCGAGACGCCGCGCTCGGCGACCCGCGCGAGCACCTGGCGCACCTGCAACTCGACGATCTCGGAGATCTGGTCACGGCGCAGCGGCTTGAAGCGGACGATGTCGTCGAGGCGGTTGATGAACTCGGGTTTGAAGTTCGCCAGCAGCGCCTCGCGTGCTTCGGCGTCGTTCGCGTCCTCGGGGATCGGGATGTTCGAGGTCATGATGATCACGGTGTTCTTGAAGTCGACCGTGCGGCCCTGGCCGTCGGTCAGGCGCCCGTCGTCGAACACCTGCAGCAGGATGTTGAAGACGTCGCCGTTGGCCTTCTCGATCTCGTCGAGCAGCACCACCGAGTACGGGCGCCGGCGCACCGCCTCGGTGAGCTGGCCGCCCTCTTCGTAGCCGACGTAGCCGGGGGGCGCGCCGACGAGCCGCGACACGGAGTGTTTCTCCATGTACTCCGACATGTCGATGCGGATGATCGCTTCTTCGGAGTCGAACATGAACTCGGCGAGCGCGCGCGCCAGCTCGGTCTTGCCGACGCCGGTCGGGCCGAGGAACAGGAACGTGCCGATCGGCCGGTTGGGGTCCTGGAGACCCGCCCGCGAGCGGCGCAGCGCGGTCGAGACGGAGTCGACGGCTTCGTCCTGGCCGACCACGCGTTCGTGCAGCCGTTCCTCCATGTGGATCAGCTTCTCGGTTTCGCCCTCGAGCAGGCGGCTGACCGGGATCCCGGTCCAGCGCCCGACGACATCGGCGACGTCGTCGGCGTCGACCTCCTCCTTGAGGAACACCGTGCCCCCGGCGGGGCCTGCGCCGTCCGCCTCGCTCTGCTCGTGCTCTGCGAGCTGTCGTTCGAGCTCGGGGATCTCCTGATACAGAAGTTGCGAGGCTCGCTCGTAGTCAGATTCGCGCTGGGCACGTTCCGCTTCCATGCGGGCCTGCTCGAGGCGCTCTTTGATCTCTGAGACGCCTTCGATCGACTGCTTCTCGGCCTGCCACAGCGCCTTCATCTCGGCCGAGCGCTCCTTCAGTTCCGCGAGTTCGCGCTCGAGCGCCTCACGGCGCTCGGCCGAGGCCTGGTCCGTCTCCTTCTCCAGCGAGGCGAGCTCGATCTCGAGCTGCATCACCCTGCGGTCGACCTCGTCGATCTCGACGGGCACCGAGTCGATCTCGATGCGAATGCCGGACGCCGCCTCGTCGACCAGGTCGATCGCCTTGTCGGGGAGGAAGCGGTCTGCGATGTAGCGGGCGGAGAGCGTCGCCGCCGCGATCAGCGCGCTGTCCTGGATGCGGACTTTGTGGTGCTCTTCGTAGCGGCCCTTCAGCCCGCGCAGGATCGCGATCGTGTCCTCGACCGACGGCTCGCCGACCATCACGGGCTGGAAGCGGCGCTCGAGGGCGGCGTCCTTCTCGATGTGCTTGCGGTACTCGTCGAGCGTGGTCGCGCCGACCGCGCGCAGTTCGCCGCGCGCCAGCATCGGCTTGAGCAGGTTGGCGGCGTCGACCGCGCCTTCGGCTGCGCCCGCACCGACGATCGTGTGGAGCTCGTCGAGGAACAGGATGATCGTCCCCTGCGCCTCGGAGACCTCTTTCAGCACCGCCTTCAGCCGGTCCTCGAACTCGCCTCGGTACTTCGCCCCGGCGATCAGGGCGCCGATGTCGAGCGCGATCACGCGCCGGTTGCGAAGCGTCTCAGGGATGTCGCCCGAGACGACGCGCTGCGCGAGCCCCTCGACGATCGCGGTCTTGCCGACGCCGGGCTCGCCGATCAGCACCGGGTTGTTCTTGGTGCGCCGCGAGAGCACCTGGATCACGCGCCGGATCTCCTCGTCGCGGCCGATCACGGGGTCGAGGCTGCCCTGTTCGGCGTCCGCCGTCAGGTCGCGGCCGTAGCGCTCGAGCGCCTCGTATTTCTCCTCCGGGTTCGGGTCGGTAACGCGGTTGGCGCCGCGCACCTCGTTCAGTGCCTGGAGGATCTGGTCGTGGCCGGCCCCGTAGGAGCGCAGCAGCTCGCCGGGCCCTGCGGCGGTGTTCGAGAGCGCGAGCAGCAGGTGCTCGGTCGAGATGTAGTCGTCGCCGAGTTTGCGCGCCTCGTCGTCTGCGTCGCGCAGCACTTTCGTGAGGTCTTCCGAGGGCTGCGTCCCCTCGCCGGGGGTGCCCTCGCTGAATTTGGGCAGCCGGCCGAGCTCGGCGTCGAGCTCGTCGGTCAGGGCTTTGGTGTTCACGCCGAGCTTCGCCAGCACGCCCGGCACGACTCCGCCGGGCGAGTCGACCGCCGTCTGGCCGTCGCCGAGCAGCACCCGCATGAGGTGCGCCGGCACGACCTGCGGATTGCGCGCCTCCTGCGCGAGGCGGGCGGCCGAGGACACGGCTTCCTGGGACTTGATCGTGAAGCGATCAGGCTGCATCGTTGCCTCCGGAGCCATTCGTGGGGTTGTCGCGCTGCGGCAGCGTGGGGAACGGAGAGCGCGCCTCAGACGCGCGCACCAGCTCGAGTTTCGCCCGCCCGGTCGTGACCAGCTCGGCCCGGAACGAGCGCCGCACGCGCTCGAGTTCCTCCGCCAGGCGGACCTGCGTCTGGAGGGCCTCCACTTCGAGCTTCTCGATGCGCTCGTGCATCTGGTCGATCTCCTGCTCGAGGTCGAGGACGCGCTCGACGCCGGCCAGGTTCAGGCCGAGCTCGGCCGTCATCTCCTGGATCCGGCGGAGCCTCTCGACGTCCTCCTGGGAGTACAGGCGCGTGCCCTTCGGCGAGCGCTGCGGCTCGATCAGCCCGCGCGCCTCGTACATGCGCAGCGTCTGCGGGTGCATGTTCGCGAGCTGGGCCGCGACCGAGATCATGAACACGCCGCGGTCGGTCTCGACCTCGACGCGCGTCACGGTCGGGACCGACTGGCGCCGCCGCGCGGGCTTGCGCCCGCGGCCGTCCTCGACGCCGCTCATCGCTCACCCCCCGCGCCGGCGTCGCCGGCGGGCTGGGAGGAGCCCTGGGCGCCGTTGCCGAACAGCCCTGCGCGCGGGTCCTCTCCGAACGTGCGCTGCAGCTCGTCCACCGCTTTCTGCTGCTCGTCGCTCAGGTGGTCGGGCACGTCGATCACGAACCGGTAGTGGATGTCGCCTTTGCCGCCGCCGCTCAACTTGGGCGGTCCCTCGCCGCGCAGGCGCTGAACCGTGCCGCTGGCCGTTCCGGGCTGCACGCGCAGCGTCTTCGTGCCGCTCAGCGTCGGCACTTTCACGTCCGCGCCGCGCAGCGCCTCGGGGATCGTCAGCGGCACCTCGACTTCGAGGTTGTCGCCCTTGCGCTTGAACGTCGGCGATTCGCTGACGCGCGTGATCAGGTACAGGTCGCCGTGCGGGCCGCCGTTGCGGCCCGGCTCGCCCTTGCCGGCCAGCCGGATGCGGCTGCCGTTCTTGACGCCCGCCGGGATGTTGACGCGCAGCTTCTTGACGGTGCGGATCGCGCCGCTGCCGTGGCAGGTCGGGCACGGGTCCTCGATGACCGTGCCGGCGCCGCCGCACAGCGAGCACGGCTGGGAGATCGAGAACATGCCCTGGCCCTGCGTCTCGATGCCGCGGCCCTCGCAGCGCGGGCACACCTTCGGCGTGGTGCCGGGCTTCGCGCCGGTGCCGTGGCACGTCGGGCAGGTCGCGTGCATCGGCACCTGGAGCGGCACCTGCGCGCCCGAGACGGCCTGGTCGAAGGTGATCGAGACCTCGGCCTCGAGGTCGGCGCCGCGTTCCGGGCGCGCTCTCGTGCGCACCCGCCGGCCGCTCGTCGAGCCGCCGAACAGGTTCGAGAGGATGTCGCCCATCGACGCGCCGTCGAAGTCGAAGTTGCCGAAGCCGCCGAAGCCGCCGCCGGGACCGGCGCCGGTGCTGAACGGGCCGCTGCCGCTGTCGTACTGCTTGCGCTTCTCGGGGTCGCCGAGCACGTCGTGCGCCTGCGAGATCTCCTTGAAGCGCGCCTCGGCATCTTTGTTGCCGGGGTTGCGGTCAGGGTGGTACTCGCGGGCGAGTTTCCTGTACGCCTTCTTGATCTCGTCCGCGCTCGCTCGTTTGTCGACGCCGAGCGTCTTGTAGTAGTCAGGTCGCGCCGCCATCGGCTCCTAGGCCCCTACCACCACTCGCGCCGGACGGATCACGCTCTCGCCCGCCCTGTAGCCGTCCTGGTAGACCTCGACGACCGTGCCGGCGCGGCCGTTGGGAGCGGGCACCGTCGCGACGGCCTCGTGCACGTTCGGGTCGAACTCCTCGCCCAGCGGGCGGAAGGCCTCGATCCCCGAGCGCGCGAGCGCGGCCATCAGTTCGGAGCGGACGAGCCGCACGCCGTCGAGCAGCGGGTCGTCCTCCTGCGCGGCCTCGAGCGCACGGTCCAGGTTGTCGAGCGCGGGCAGCAGCCCCTTGGCGAGCGACACCGCGCCACGCTCCTGCGCGCCGGCGACGTCGCGCGCGACGCGCTTGCGGTAGTTCTCGAAGTCGGCCTGGGTGCGCTGCGCCAGCGCGAGGTACTCATCGCGCTGTGCCGCCACCTTCACGAGCTCGTCGAGATCGCCCTCGAGCTGCGCGGCGCCGTCGCCCGCCGCGGCTGCGCCGTGGCGGGGATGACCCCCGCCGCCGGGCTGCTGCCCGGCGGCGGGGACACCCTGCTGCTCAGCGGGCGAGGGCTGCTCCTTCGCCTCAGAAGGCGTGGTCTGGTCGATGTCCCGCATGCCTCGACCTACGCCTTCGGCTCGTCAACGACCTCAGCGTCGACGACGTCCTCCTCCTCCTCGGAAGAGGTCGCGCCGTCGCCCGCCGCCGCTCCGTTGCCGGATGCTGCGGCCTGCTCCTGGGCACGCTGGTACATCGCCTCCGAGACGGCGTGGAACGCGGTCTGCAGAGCCTCGGCCCGCGCGTTGATCGTCGCGGGATCGTCTGACTCGAGCACGTCGCGCACCTCTTTGATCGCCTCTTCGATGCGCGACTTGGACTCGGCGTCGACCTGGTCACCCAGGTCTCCGAGCTGGCGCTCGGCCTGGTAGGCGGCGTTCTCGGCGTTGTTCCGGGCCTCCGCGAGGTCGCGCGCACGGCGGTCCTCCTCGGCGTGAGACTCGGCGTCGGAGACCATGTTTTTGATTTCCTCGTCCGAGAGGCCGGAGCCGGCCTTGATCTCGATCTTCTGCTCCTTGCTCGTGCCGAGGTCCTTGGCCGAGACGTTGAGGATCCCGTTGGCGTCGATGTCGAAGGCGACCTCGATCTGCGGGATCCCGCGCGGGGCCGGCGGGATGCCGGTGAGCTGGAACTTGCCCAGCGACTTGTTGTACTGAGCCATCTCGCGCTCGCCCTGCAGGACGTGGATCTCGACCGAGGGCTGGTTGTCCTCGGCGGTCGAGAAGACCTCGCCCTTGCGGGTCGGGATCGTCGTGTTGCGCTCGATCAGCTTCGTCATCACGCCGCCCTTGGTCTCGATGCCCAGCGTCAGCGGGGTCACGTCGAGCAGCAGCACGTCCTTGACGTCGCCGGCCAGCACGCCCGCCTGGATCGCGGCGCCGACGGCCACGACCTCGTCCGGGTTCACGCCGCGGTGCGGCTCCTTGCCGGTGAGCTCTTTGACCTTCTCCTGCACCGCCGGCATGCGTGTCATGCCGCCGACGAGCACGACGTGGTCGATGTCGGAGACGCCCTTGCCTTTGGCGTCGTCCAGCGCCTGGCGCACCGGAGCCACCACGCGGTCGAGCAGGTCAGCTGTCAGTTCGCCGAGCTTGGCGCGGGTGAGGCGGGTGTCGAGGTGCTTCGGGCCAGAGGAGTCAGCCGTGATGAACGGCAGGTTGATCTGCGTCTCCTGCGTCGTGGACAGCTCGATCTTCGCCTTCTCCGCCGCCTCGTAGAGACGCTGCAGCGCCATCGGGTCCTGCGAGAGGTCGATGCCCTGCGACTTGCGGAATTCGGCCACGAGCCAGTCGACGATCGCCTTGTCGAAGTTGTCGCCGCCGAGGTGGTTGTCACCCGCGGTCGACTTGACCTCGAAGACGCCGTCGCCGATCTCGAGCACGGACACGTCGAACGTGCCGCCGCCGAGGTCGAAGACGAGAATCGTCTGGTCGGACTCCTTGTCGAGCCCGTATGCCAGCGACGCCGCCGTCGGCTCGTTGATGATGCGCTTGACGTCGAGGCCGGCGATCGTGCCGGCGTCCTTCGTGGCCTGGCGCTGATCGTCGTTGAAGTAGGCCGGGACGGTGATCACGGCCGAGTCGACCGATTCGCCCAGATACGCTTCCGCGTCGGACTTCAGCTTCTGGAGGATCATCGCCGAGATCTCCGGCGGCGAGTGCTGCTCGCCACCCGCCTCGACGCGTGCGTCGCCGTTGGGGCCGGCGACGACCTTGTAGGGAACGATCGACTCCTCCTCGCGCACTTCGGCCTCCTTGCGGCCCATGAAGCGCTTGATCGAGAAGACGGTGTTCTGCGGGTTGGTGACCGCCTGGCGCTTGGCGACCGTACCGACGAGACGCTCGCCGGAGGCCGTGAAGGCCACGACCGACGGGGTCGTGCGGCCGCCCTCGGCGTTCTCGATGACGGTCGGCTCGCCGCCCTCGAGCACCGCCATGCACGAGTTCGTCGTGCCGAGGTCGATGCCTATGGTCTTGGCCATCTTGGTGTTGTCTCCTTGAATGGGGCTTTACAAATCTGAGTGAGATTATGGCAGATTTGCTTAGCCGGGTCAAGGGAGGAAAGTACCTGGAAATGCGGCGTTTTTGGTCAGCGATCGGCTGTGGTCGGCGGCTGAGCGGGTTAGAATCGGTTCCGTGCGATCGGCCCGCGCACTGTTCGCCGCGGCGGCCACGTCGGTCCTTCTGGCGCCGGCGGCCGGCGGCGCCGGGCCCGTGCCGGGGTGCGTGCCGCACGGCGGACGGGTCCTCGCCCGCGGCACCGCGGTGCGGGTCTATGAAACCGTGCCGAAGAGCGGGCGCGCGATCGCCGCGTGTCTCGTCGGGCATTCGGGGCACATGACGCTGCTCGCGGAGCCGCACGGCGGCGGCCTGCACCGTTCGCTCGGCCGGTTCGAGGTGGCCGGCCACATGGTCGCGTTCCTCGAAACCCAGTTCGGCGTCGACTCGGGCACGATCGCGCTCGTCGTGGCCGACATCGGAGCGCGCCGCATCCTGCGCTCGGTGCAAGCCGGCTCCTACGTCGATGCGGGGATCCTCGCTCGCCGCTCGGTGACGCGCTTCCTGCTCACCGCACGCGGCTCGATCGCCTGGATCTCCGAATACGCCCAGCACGAGCATCTCGTCGAAGTGGCGGTCCGTGCCGCCCCGCCCCACGGTGCGCCGGTGCTGCTCGACTCGGGGCCCGACATCGATCCGAACGTCCTGCGCCTCTCCGGCTCGATGCTCAGCTGGTCACGTGCGGGCTCGGAACGCACCGCCGCGATGCCCTGAGCGCGACGGCGCCCTAGCCCCTCAGCGCCATCTCCAGCGCGAAGCGCTGCTCGGGGTCCTCCAGTGAGTCGCCCATCAACTCGCGCAGCCGCGCCATCCGGTAGCGCACGGTCTGCGGGTGCACGCCGAGCTCCGCGGCGATGGCTCCCTGGGCGCCGCGGTGGCGCAGCCACTGCAGGAGCGTCGCCTCGAGCCGCGCGCGACTCGCCGGCGTCTGGCCGTCGAGCGGCGCGAGCAGCCGCCGCCGCAGGACCGCGATCTCCGGCGCGCCGCGGATCGCGATCTCGGCGAGCCGGCGCTCGGCGACGACGGGCGGGGAGCCCGGCGTCGCGAGTGCCAGCGCGCGACGCGCGAGGCGCATCGAGGCGGGCACGTCTTCGAGGCTTGCCGTCGGTCCGACGCCGACGCTCAAACCGAGCCTCTCGGCGAGGCGCGCGGCCTCTCGTTCGAGGCCGACGGGATGCGGGACGAGGATGCCGGTGCTCTCGCCGATGCGGACAGCGAGCGACTCTCCGCTCAACATGCGCCTCGCCCCGCCCGCGCGCTCGCCGGCCACGGCCAGGCACGCGACCGTCCGCGGCAGCGGCCAGCGCGCCGTCTCCGCGGCGCCCAAGAGCTCCTCGTCGTCGGCGGCGACGCCGCTCAGGAGCATCTCCGCGAGCTCGGAGCGGCGCCTGTCCAGGTCGCCGGCGTCGCGGAGCTGCGCCTCGGCGTAGCCCTCGACGGACTCGCCGGCGATGCGGTCGATGTAGGCGAACATCGCCTCGGCGAGGTTGCGTTGCGAGCGCTCGGTGGAGCCGGCGCCCGCCGCGATCTCGCTGATCTCCCGCCAGGCGACCCTGGCGCCGACGCGGTAGGCGGACTGCAGCGCGTCGAGACTGCGGCCCGCCCGGTACTCGCCCGCGCCGAGCCTGCGGTAGACGTCGTCGCTGCGCCCGTCGCGCTCGTCGCCGATGAACCGCCGCAGCGCCACCTCTGTGCCCATCCGGATGCCCCTGCCGAAATCGCCCTCCAGCGGGCGCGCATATGCGGGCACCTCGCGCTGGATCGCCGCCACCACCTCGTCAGCGATCGGACCGACGGCGCCCCGGATGCTGCGCAGCGCGGGCTCCCCCAGCCACTCATCTGTGCCCTCGACATAGTTTTTCCACGTAGCGTTGACGCCCACGGTGCAAGAAACATACATCCGGCGCACATATCGTCGCGGAGGTGGACAGCTCCGCCCGGACAGCGCCGGGCATCCAGCCCGCGCATCGCGCCGGCATTCGCGGCGCGGTCGAGTTCCCGGCCCGCGACGGGCGCCGCTCGACGACGGCGACGACGCGTGCGATCCTCGCCGACGCGGCGCGCGCGGCCGACCCCGAGCTCGCCGAGCGGATCGCCGCGTGCAGCTCATGGCGCAGCGACTACGCCCAGTTCCTGCGCGCGCTGACGACCCTCGCGGCGGAGCCGACCCGCGCGCTCGCGATCGCCCGCGCCGGCGTCGCGTCGATGCGCGAGCGGCTCGTGCTGGAGACGGACGGCGGCGAGATCGCTCTCGCCGAGGCGCTCGGCGCGCCGGGCGGCGAGACTCGCCTCGGCAGCGGCGAGATCCAGGGCAGCGCGGACCCCGCAACGAGGCTCGAGGTGCCCTACAAGGGGCGCAGCCTGCACGGGCGCGAGCTGCTCGATCAGCTCGAACGGTGGGCCGACACAGGGATCGTCGAGCCGTCGTTCGCGCGCGCGGTCGGGCTCGTCGCCCAGCACCCCGAGTGGCTCTCGCTCCCCGGGCGCTCGGTCGCGCTGATCGGCGCAGGCTCGGAGATCGGCCCGCTGCCGCCGCTGTGCGCCTGGGGCGCTGACGTGCTCGCGATCGACGTCCCCGATGGCGCCGTCTGGTGGCGTATCCGCGAGACCGCGCGCCGCGGCAGCGGCACGGTTCGGATGCCGATGTCGCCCGACGGCACGGCCGGGGTCGATGTGATCGCGGACCTCCCGGCGGCACATGCGTGGCTCGCCGAGAACCTGAGCGCGCGCGGCGCCCAGCCCGTCCTCGGCATGTACGCCTATGCCGACGGCGGTACGCACGTGCTGCTGAGCGGAGCGTTCGACGCGATCGCCACGCAGCTCGCCGAGCGCGCGCCGGCGACGGCGCTCGCCTACCTGGCCACGCCGACGGACGCGTACGTCGTGCCGGCTGCGACGGCCGAACGCGCCCGCGCCGCATACGAGGCGCGACGCGCGCGCCGGGTCGCGCAGGCCCCGCTGAAGGCGCTCTCGGGCGGGCGGCTGTACCGCCCGGCGTACGCCGAGGCCGTGCCGGTCGCCGACGCGCTGATCGAGCAGCAGGGCCCCAACTACGCGGTCGCCAAGCGGTTGCAGCGCTGGCGCGGCCTCTGCGCGCAGGCCGCCGGCCAACACGTTTCGTTCAACGTCGCACCCGCGACGTGGACGCGATCCGTGACGAAGAACCGCGTGCTCGCCGCCGCCTACGAGGGCGCGAAGCATTTCGGCATCGAGATCTTCGAGCCCGAGACGACGCGGGTGCTGATGGCCGCGCTGCTCGTGCACGATCTGAGCGCCGAGCCGGGGGACGGCCAGCAGGGAGAGGACCTGTTCAGCCAGCGAGCCGCCCACGGCGGGCTGTGGACCGCGGCGTATGAACCCCGTTCGGCGCTCGGCATCGCGGCGCTCGCAGGACTGCCGGCGAGCCTCCGGAATCGGCGGGGAGAGACTCGAGCGAGCGAGCGAGAGGAGCAGCCGTGACACGGCTGGAGCGCGATGCCAACATCGCCGCGGTCGTGATCCCTTTCGCGGGCGTGATCGCGGGCGCGGTCCTGCTCTGGAACAACTTCCTGGGCCCGCGCGACCTCGCGATCTTCGCCGTGATGTACCTGCTGAGCGCGCTCGGTGTGACGGTCGGGTTCCACCGCCTGCTCACCCACCGCGCCTTCCAGACGCGGCCCTGGCTGCGCTACACGCTTGCGGTGCTCGGCTCGCTCTCGCTGCAGGGCGGGGTCATCGACTGGGTCGCCGACCACCGCAAGCACCACACGTTCACCGACGAAGACGGCGACCCGCACAGCCCTCACGCGGGCGCCGGCGCGGGGCTGCGGGGGATGCTCGCCGGTCTCTGGCACGCGCACGTCGGCTGGCTGTTCGAGACACACGGCCAGGCCTCCTCGAAACGCTTTGCGCCCGATCTCGTCAAGGACCGGTTGATGCGCCGCATCAACCGGGGCTTCCCGCTGATCGCGCTCGGAAGCCTGCTCGTCCCGTTCCTCGCCGGGTTCGCGCTGAGCGGCGGCTCGCTCGTCGCCGGCGGCCTGTCCGCGCTGCTGTGGGCGGGCCTGGTGCGGATCTTCCTCGTGCACCACATCACCTGGAGCATCAACTCGATCTGCCACTTCTTCGGCCGGCGGCGCTTCGAGACCGACGACCAATCCACGAACGTCTTCTGGCTCGCGCTCCCGTCGCTCGGCGAGGCCTGGCACCACAACCACCACGCCTTCCCGCGCTCGGCGTTCCACGGCCTGCGCTGGTACGAGCTCGACCCGTCGGGCTGGCTGATCCTCGGCCTGGAGCGCGTGGGCCTCGCCTGGGACGTGGTCAAGGTCTCGCCCGAGGGCGCGAGGGCGAAGCTGGCCGACCGTCCCGTCTCCGCCTGATTCCGGGCATGAGCGTGGAGCGCGCCGCCGGCACGAGCGCGCCGCCGGCGTCGTCGTGTGCGCTGCGGGGTACCTTGTGAGGTGATGACCACGGCCGGGGTCAAAGCCCTCGATAGCGACATCGTCGCGAAGATCAAGCCGCGCCTGCGCGGGGTCTCGCACGAGTACGCCTTCTTCGTGTCGATCGCTCTCGGCATCGCGCTGGTCGCGGCCGCCCCCGACGGCCGCGCCCGGCTGGCGGCGTCGGTCTACGCCGTGGCGGTGACCGCCCTGCTCGGCACGAGCGCGCTCTACCACCGCGTCACCTGGCGCCCGCGCGCGCGGCGCTGGATGCGCCGGCTGGATCACTCGATGATCTTCGTGCTGATCGCCGGCACTTACACACCCGTGTGCCTGCTCGCCCTGCACGGCCCGCTCGCGCGCACGATCCTGATCGTGGTGTGGGCCGGGGCGCTCGGCGGCGTGGTGTTCAAGCTGCTTTGGATCGACGCGCCGAAGTGGCTGCTCGCGCTCGTGTACGTAGCGCTCGGCTGCGTCTCGGCGGCGCTCTTCGGCGAGTTGCCCGCGGCCGTCGGCTGGCTCGGAGTGGCGGGTCTCGCGGCGGGCGGGCTGCTGTACATGATCGGCGCCGTCGTGTACGCGTCGGGCCGGCCCAATCCCTGGCCGAAGACGTTCGGGTACCACGAGGTCTTCCACGCGCTCGTGCTCGGCGCCGCCTCGCTGCACTACGCGGTGATCGCGTTCGCCGTGCTGCCGCGCGGCTAGCGCGCGATCGCGCGGGCCGGTCGGGGGCGCCTTACACGAACAGCTTCCGGCTCGGGCACATCCGCGCGAGCGCACATTCGCGGCACGCCGGGCGCCGCGCGTGGCAGGTGCGGCGGCCGTGACGCAGCAGGTTGACGTGCAGGTCGAGCTCGCCGCCGCGCGGAGTGAGGGCCAGCATCTCGTCGTGCAGCTCCTCGAAGGGCGCGCCGGCACGCAGCAGCGCGAGGCGCCCGCCGACCCGTGACACGTGCGTGTCAACCGGCACGTCGTGCAGGCCGAAGGCGAACAGCAGCACGCAGGCCGCGGTCTTGCGCCCGACGCCCGGGAGCGAGACGAGGTAGTCGCGTGCGTGCTCGATCGGAACTCGCGGCAGCCAATCCAGCGACAGCTCGCCCGGTTGTTGCTCACGGGGCCTCGCGTCCTCGCCGATCGCCCTCAGGATCGCCTGGATGCGCCCCGACTTGACCTTCGAGATGCCGCCCGGTCGGATCGCCTCCTCGACCTCTGCCCGCGGCGCGTCGCGCACCTGCTCCCATGTTGGCATCCGGCTGCGCAGCCGCAGGTACGCCACGTCGCGATTGCGGTCGTTGGTCGACTGGGAGAGGACCGTGAGGATCAGCTCGGCGATCGGATGCCGGTGGGGCGCCATCAGCGGCACGCCGTAGACCTCGTGAAGACGCTCGCGGATGCGCTGCACGCGCGCCGGCGCGGGCGGCTTCCATGCGTTCGCGCCCCTGCGGCCGGAGCTCGAGAGCGCGGGTGTCACGCCGACCACCGTACTGGCTGTATTTTTGCCGCGTGCCCGAGGTCTCAGACCACCGCGGCGACGTCACGATCCCCGGGGCGCGCGAAAACCCCGTGCCGGTGTTCTGGCGAAGCGCTCCGGTCCCGGCCGGGTCGGACACGACTCCCCTCTATCTCCACGGGGTGCCGACCAGCTCGGACGATTGGATGGGCTTCCTCGAGCGAACGGGCGGCGTCGCCCCGGACCTGCCCGGGTTCGGGCGTTCCGGCAAGCCCGGCTACCTCACCTACACGATGGAGGAGTACGACCGCTTCCTCGAGAGCTTCATGGACGAGCTCGGGCTCGAGCGAGTGAGCCTCGTCCTCCATGACTGGGGCGCGGTCGGGCTTCTGACCGCCCAGCGCCTGCCCGAGCGCGTCGAGCGGCTCGTGATCATCAACGCCGTGCCGCTCCTGCCGGGCTACCGCTGGCATCGCACCGCGCGGATCTGGCGCACGCCGGGCCTGGGCGAGCTGGCGATGGGCACGACGGTGCGCCCGACGCTTCGGCTGCTGACGCGCGAGGCGAACGTCGCGCCGGGACCGCTGCCCGAGGAGTGGATCGAGAGCACGATCGCCCACTTCGACCAGGGGACGCAGCGCGCGATCCTGCGGCTCTACCGAAGCTCTCCGCCCGAGGCGCTCGCAGCCGCCGGCAGCCGGCTCGGCGAGCTGCGCGTCCCGGCCCTGGTCGCGTGGGGCACGCGCGACCCCTACATCCCCGCTCGGTTCGCGCGCGACTACGCCACGGCGCTGCCCGAGGCCGAGCTCGTCGAGTACGACGACGCCGGGCACTGGCCCTGGCTCGACCGGCCGGACATGGTCGACCGCGTCGCCGCGTTCCTGAGCGAAGGGTGAGCGCGGCGCCGCTGGCAGCGGGCGCGGCGCGCGAGCACGCGCTCGGCGCGCTGCGCCGCCTGCCCGCGTGGACGCTGGCGGCGCTGCTCGCGCTCGTCTACCTGCTGATCGCGCCGCAGAGCCCGGACCTCGCAGCGGCGAGCTACCGCAGCCACCTGTTCGACCAGGTCGGGTTCACGATCTGGGACAACTCCTGGTACGGCGGGCACCACCTGCCGGCGTACTCCCTGCTCGCCCCCGCGCTCGGCGCGGCGCTGGGCCCCGCGCTCCTGGCGGCGCTGTCGATGGTCGCCGCCAGCGCGCTGTTCGAACGCGCCGTCGCGGGCCCGTTCCCGCATCGGGCCGCGCGCGTGGGCGCGCTGTGGTTCGCGTTCGGCGCCGGCGTCGCGCTGCTCTCGAGCCGCGTCCCGTTCGACCTCGGCTTGGCGGTCGCGCTCGGCTCGCTCGTGCTGGCGCAGCGCGGTCGCTGGGTGTCCGCGTGGGCGCTCGCCGTGCTGAGCTCGGTGGCGAGCCCGGTGGCGGGCGCGTTCCTCGCGCTGGCCGGGATCGCCTGGGCGCTCGCGACCGGCGAGAGGAGACGCCGCGCCCGGGCGGCGGCCCTCGCGGTGCTCGCGCTCTTGCCGATCGGCGTGCTCGCCGTCGCCTTCCCCGAAAGCGGCACGCAGCCGTTCGCAGCGTCGGCGTTCTACCCCGCGCTCGCGGGCGTCCTGGCCGTCGGGCTCGCCCTGCCGCGCGATCAGCGGACGCTGCGGATCGGCGCCGGGCTCTACGCGCTCGCGCTGATCGGCGCCTACGTCGCGCCGACCGCCGTCGGCGGCAACGCCGACCGCCTCGGCGCGGCGGTCGCCGGCCCCCTGGCAGCCTGCGCGCTGCTGGAGGCCTCGCCGCGATGGCGGCGCTGGGCTGTGCTGGCCCTCGCCGCACCGCTGACCTACTGGCAGGTGAACGCGCCGCTCGCCGACTACAAGGCGACATGGTCGAACGCCTCCGTGCACGCCTCTTACTACCAGCCGCTGCTCGCGGAGCTGCGCGGGCTCGGCGTGGGCTACGGCCGCCGGCCGGTGCGCATCGAGGTCGTGCCGACGGTCACCCACTGGGAGGCGCGCTACGTGGCGCCGGCGGTGATGATCGCGCGCGGGTGGGAGCGCCAGCTCGACCGCGACCGCAACGCGCTCTTCTACGAACGAGGGGGCACGAACGCGGCGAGCTACCACGAATGGCTCGCCGACGAGGCGGTCTCCTACGTCGCGCTGCCCGACGCTCCGCTCGACTACTCCGGCACGCGTGAGGCGGGCCTGCTGCGATCGAGGTTCGTCACCGGCGCCGGCGGCTACCTGCGCGAAGTCTGGCGCTCGCGACATTGGCGCCTGTTCTCGGTCGCCGGCAGTCAGCCGCTGGCCGAGCGCTCATCGGTTCTGCTCGCGGCGAGCACGGACTCGTTCGTGCTGCGCGTGCCGTTTCCGGGCACCTACTCGGTGCGCCTGCGTTTCAGTCCCTACTGGGCGCTTACGAGCGGGACGGGCTGCATCGAAGAAGGCGCGGGCGGGTGGACGTCGGTGCGCGCCGGGCGCGCCGAGACGGTGCGCGCGGCGATCGACTTCTCGCTCGGGCGGATCTTCGACCACGGCGCCCGCTGCCGCTGAGCGAGCACAGCGATCGATCATCTAGGCTTCTCGGCGATGGTCGCCCGCGCTCGCGCACTGCAGGCGCGCGTCCTCCCTCACGGTTGGCTTGACGCGCTCCGGCAGGTCTCCCTCTTCGGTCTCGCGTACCTCGCGTACCGGCTCGTGCGGGGGCTGGTCGAGGGGGACGCCAACGAGGCGTTCGCGCACGCCCGCGATCTGATCTCGCTGGAGCGCGGCCTGCATGTGTTCGTCGAGCCCTCGATCCAGACCTGGGCGTCGGGCAGCCACGTCGTGATGGTCGCCTCGAGCTGGATCTACGTCAACGCGCAGACGTCCGTGACGATCGGCGCGCTCGTGTACATGTACCTGCGCCACAACAGGAACTTCTACTTCGTGCGCAACATGTTCATGATCGCGATGGCGATCGCGCTCGTGGGCTACACCGCGTTCCCGACGGCGCCGCCGCGCTTCTTCCCGGAGTGGGGCTTCGTCGACAGCGTCGCCGACTTCACCGGCGTGAAGGTGGACGGGCAGAGCGCGTCGATCAGCGCGGTCACGAACCTGTACGCGGCCGTGCCCTCGATGCACGTGGCGTTCGCGCTGATGATCGGCTGGCCGCTCGCGCGTCTCGTGCGGCACAGCGCCGCGCGCGTCCTGTGGTTCCTGTACCCGTTCCTGATGACCTTCGTGATCGTCGTGACCGCCAACCACTTCCTCGTCGACGCCGTGCTGGGCGCGCTCACGGCGGGCGCGTCGGCTTACGGTGCGACCTGGCTGGCACGGGCGCGACCAGCCGTGTGGCGCTTCTCCGCCGTGTCGCCCCAGCTCACGGCGAGCGGTTAGCGGCGGCGCTGGGAATGCCCCCGAGACAGCAGGCTCCGACGCGCCGCGCACGGCGCAACGCCGCCCGCGCGAGACGCCGAGCGGCGCGGGCGCCGATCGGCTCCGGTCATCGCCGCGAGCTCGTCCGCAACCGGCTGATCGAGTCGCGGCTGACGCCGAACGCGATCTCGTTGACGGGTCTCGTCCTCAACGTCGTCGCGGCGGTGCTGGTCTGGGAACAGCTCTTCTTCCTCGGCGGGATCGCCTTCATCGTCGGCTCCGTGATGGACACGCTCGACGGGCGCTACTCGCGCATGTCGGGCAAGGGCACGCCGTTCGGCGCGTTCCTGGACTCGACGCTCGACCGCGTCGAGGAGGGGATCGTGCTGACCGCCGTCGCCGGCTACTTCGCGCTCCAGGGAAACCGCGTCGCGGCCGCCGGCGTGGTGGTCGCGGTGCTCGCGTCGCTGATGGTCAGCTACACCCGCGCGCGGGCGGAGGCGCTCGGCGTCGAGTGCAAGGTCGGGATCGCGACGCGACCCGTTCGCGTGGTGATCCTCTCGATCGGGCTGCTGTTCGCAAAGGGCGCCTCGCTCGGCGACTTCGAACTGCTCGAGCCCGCCGTCTACGTGCTCGCGGCGCTCAGCGTGATCACGGTCGGCCAACGCATCTGGCACGTGCGCCGCGCGCTGACGGTGTGACCTTCGGGCGGGCCGGGGGTAGTCTCCCGCGAGCGGCCGGAACCCCGACCGGCCCAAAGCCAAGCAAGGGACCCCGCGACGGCGGGCGCCCTCGACCGGGCCATCGCGCCCCGCAAAGGACATCGCACTCGTGACAAAGCAGCATTCAAACGGCCGCGCCAACGGCAACGGCGCCGCCTCCAGCAACGGCGCAGCGCGCTACCAGTCGGACAAGGTGCGCGTCGCGATCGTCGGCGTCGGCAACTGCGCCTCCGCCTTCGTCCAGGGCGTCCAGTACTACAAGGACGCCGACCCCGCCGAGCGGGTTCCGGGCCTGATGCACGTCGACCTCGGCGGATATCACGTCCGCGACATCGAGTTCACGGCGGCCTTCGACATCGACGCCACCAAGGTCGGAAAGGACCTCGGCGAAGCGATCTGGGCCGGCCAGAACAACACGATCAAGTTCGCGAAGGTACCGAAGAAGCTCGGCGTCCCCGTCCATCGCGGCATGACCCACGACGGGCTCGGCAAGTACCTCAAAGAGAAGATCAAAAAGGCGCCGGGCGAGACGGCCGACATCGTCAAGATCCTCAGGGACACGCACACCGACGTCGTCGTCTCCTACCTGCCCGTCGGCTCCGAGCAGGCGACCAAGTGGTACGTCGAGCAGGTGCTCGAGGCCGGCTGTGGCTTCGTCAACTGCATCCCGGTGTTCATCGCGCGCGAGGACTACTGGGACAAGCGCTTCAAAACGGCGCGGCTGCCGATCGTCGGCGACGACATCAAGTCGCAGGTCGGCGCGACGATCGTGCACCGCACGCTGGCGCGGCTGTTCGAAGACCGCGGAGTCGAGATGGAGCGCACCTCGCAGCTGAACGTCGGCGGCAACATGGACTTCTACAACATGCTCGAGCGCGAGCGGCTGGAGTCCAAGAAGATCTCCAAGACCAACGCCGTGACCTCGATCATGGACCACGAACTGCCGGCGACCGACGTCTACATCGGGCCCTCCGACTACGTGCCGTGGCTCACGGACAGAAAGTGGGCGCACATCCGCGTCGAGGGTCAGGCCTTCGGCGACGTGCCGCTGAACGTCGAGCTGAAGCTCGAGGTGTGGGACTCGCCGAACTCGGCCGGGATCGTGATCGACGCGGTCCGCTGCTGCAAGCTCGCGCTCAACCACGGCGTCGGCGGCCAACTCGACGGGCCGTCCTCCTACCTGATGAAGTCGCCGCACGATCAGCGGCCCGACGACCAGGCGCGACGCGATACCGAGGCCTTCATCGCCAAGTACGCGAAGACGGGCGGGTGGGGATCGTCTCAACGCCCGAAGGGCCGCAAAGCCCCGGCGCGCGCGAAGGCCGCCTCGGGAAAATGATCGTGACCGGGCCGGCGCTCCATGCCGGCCCGGAGCGGGATCCCGTGCGCCGGCCACTGGCGGCCGGCGCTCGTCGCGGCTAACCTCGTGAGGCCGATGCCGGAGACGTTCTCGATCGCCCACGTGACTCCCTATCCGTGGGAGGCCGAGGACAACGAGGTGAACGCTCACATCGCGCGGGTCGCGGGTGAGCTCTCGCGCCGCGGCCACCGCGTGCTGATCGTCGCACCGTCGCGCTCGCAGGAGCGGGTGCGCGACTCCCGACGCGCGCTGCGCGCGGCGCGCGGGAACCCGAGCGCGCTGCTGGCCGGCACCGACCTCGGCGATCCGCGCGTCGTCGCCGTTGGCGAGGTGCTCGACGTGGTGCCGAGCGCGCGCCGGCGCCCGGTCGCGCTGCCGATCGACGTCGCACGTACCGTCGAGGAACTGCTCGGCACTGTCGATCTCGACTTCGTCCACGTGCACGAGCCGTTCGCGCCGAGCACGTCCAACGCCGCGCTGCGTCATTCGCGCGCGATCAACATCGGCTCCTTCCACTCCTCCGCCGAACGCCTGCTCTCGACGCTCCTCGCGCGCCGCTTCGTCGAGAGCTTCTTCGGCCGCCTCGACGCACGCATCGCCTCGCAGGCCGCGACCGCCGAGCTGATGCAGCGCCACTTCCCAGGCGAGTACCGGATGCTGGCCGACGAGGACCCCGGCGCGGCCGCAGAGCTCGAGCGACTGTACGCCGAGCTCGCCGCCCGCCGCCACACGCCGCCCGCGCGCGCGGAGGTGCGCGGTGCGCTCGCGGCGCGGCCGGTGATCGACGTCGACCTGCACATGCACACCGACCACTCGCCGGACTGCGCAACGCCGGTCGAGGTGCTGCTGGCGACAGCGCGCGACCGCGGCCTCGGGGCGATCGCGGTGACCGACCACAACGAGATCTCGGGTGCGCTCGACGCGCGCGCGAAGGCGGCCGACTTCGGCGTGCGGGTGATCGTCGGCGAGGAGGTCAAGACCGCGAGCCAGGGCGAGGTGATCGGGCTGTTCCTCGAGGAGAAGATCCCGCGCGGGATGAGCATGGCCGAGACGATCGCGGCGATCCGCGAGCAGGGCGGCGTCGTGTACGTGCCGCACCCGTTCGATCGCATGCACGCCGTGCCCGACTACGAGCACCTGGTGGCCCACCTCGGCGAAGTCGATGCGATCGAGGTCTTCAACCCTCGCGTCGCGATCAGCTCGTTCAACGACGAGGCTGCCCGGTTCGCCGCCAAGTACCGGATCGTCGCGGGCGCCGGCTCGGACTCGCATGTCGCCCAGGGCCTGGGCTCGGTGCGCATCAGGATGCGGGACTTCGACGGGCCCGAGGAGTTCCTGCAGTCGCTCAGCGACGCCGACATCCTGACGCGGCCCTCCTCGCTGCTCTACGTGCAGGCGCTCAAGTTCCTGCAGACGCGCGCGACGCCGCGTGCCGCGCGCCGGGCGAGCCGCGCCCGACGGCTGCGGCGCGTACGCGCGATGCACCGTCACGGCAGCAGGAGGTAGCGCCGCGGCGGCGAGTCCTCGCCCCGGCTGCGCGCAACTACTGATGCACCGTCAAGGACAAGCGGATGCACCGTCAAATCCGTCGGGACCGATGCCGGTGACCGACGACGAGATCCAAGAGAAGTACCTCGAGCGCGCGATCCGTGAGCTGAACACGCTCACGCGCGAGCTGCAGGCTTGCCCGCACTGCCCGCGCGGGAACCTCATGCCCGTGCTGGGCTCGGGCCACCCGCAGGCCGACATCATGCTGCTCAAGCACGCGCCGGTGCCCTCCGAGATCGAGGAGGGCGTGGCGTTCTACGGCCGCGCCGGCAGCGCGATCATGAAGTCGCTGAAGCGGCTGCAGATCGACCCGCTCGCGGTGTACGGCACGCTATGCGTGAAGTGCCCGCTGAGTGACGCCTCGCTCGCGGACTTCGCGTGCATCTCCCGCGTCGTCGAGGAGATCGCGATCGTGCAGCCGAAGATCGTGGTCGTGATGGGCCCCGAGGCGCTCGCGGCGCTCGGCGACATGGAGATCGCGCTCGCGCACCCGCTGCGCGAGGCGCCCGGGGAGATCCAGCAGCTCACGCCGACGATCGACGCGCTGTACGTGCCCGACATCGACGACTCGCTCGACGAACAGGCCGCCAAGAGCGAGTTCTGGGCGGCGTTCAGGGTGCTCGGCGACTGGTACGACGCACAGCCGCCGTACTAGCCGACGCTCAGCACGACCTTCCCCAGCTTTCCCCCAGCCTCGAACCGCGCGTACGCCGCTGCCGCATCCTGGAGCGGGAAGGTCTCGACGATCGGCACGACGATCTCCCCACGCTCGAACAGGGGCAGCACCTCGTGTTCGACGAGCCTCGCGTTCAGCGCTTTCTCCTCCAGCGGCCGCGCGCGCAGCGTCGAGCCGTAGATGCGCGCCCGCTTGCCCATCAGCGCCAGCAGGTTGAGCTCGCTCTTGGCGCCGCCCGAGACGCCGATCACCACGATGCGTCCGCCGGTCGCGAGCGCCATCAGGTTGTCGGGCATGTTCGGGCCCCCCACCAGCTCTAGGATCACGTCGAAGGGCCCGCGCTCGGCGAAGCCCTCGCACGGGATCGCCGCCGCGCCGAAGGCCGCGACCTGCTCGCGAAGGGTCTCGTCTCGTACTGTCGCTGTGACCCGCGCCCCGCACGCACGGGCGAGCTGGATCGCGGCCGTGCCGACACCGCCCGCGCCACCGTGCACGAGCAGATGCTCGCCCGGTCGCAGGCCGGCCTGGACGAAGACGGCGTCGTGCGCCGTCGTGAAGACCTCGGGCAACCCCCCGGCGGCCGGCCAGTCGAGCGCCTCGGGCACCGGCATCAACAACCGCTCCTGCACGACCGCGAGCTCGGCCTGGGCGCCGCCGCCGACGATCGCCATCACGCGCGCGCCCTCCTCGAAACGGCTCGACTTTCCTCCGAGCGCAGCGACCTCGCCCGCCAGCTCCATGCCCGGGATGTCCTCCGGATATCCGGGCGGGGCCGGGTAGAGCCCGCGCTTCTGCATCATGTCGCCGCCGTTCAGGCCGGCCGCGCGCACCCGCACCAGCACCTCTTCCCCGAGCGGCTCGGGGTCGGGATGCTGCTCGATCACGATCTCCTGGTCGCGGATCGTCGCGGCGCGCACGCGGCAAGACTAGAAGCTCAGCCGCGCTCGAGCAGCGCGACGCACTCGATGTGATGCGTCTGCGGGAACATGTCGACCGGCCGCACGCGTGTCAGGCGCCACCCCGCCTCGGCAAGTTCGGCCGCGTTCGGGGCGAGCGTCGTCGGGTTGCACGAGACATAGACGATCCGCTTGGGAGCCGCGTCGATGATGCGGTGCACGACCTTCTTCGACAGCCCCGCGCGAGGCGGGTCGACGACCACCACGTCGGGCCGGCCCGCGCGCTCGAGCAGCTCAGGCAGCGCGAGGCGTGTGTCGCCGGCGAAGAAGCTCGTGTTCGAGATCTCGTTGCGCTTCGCGCCCGCGATCGCGTCGGCGACGGCGCGCTCGACGAGCTCGATCCCCCACATCTGCCCCGCGCGCGGCGCGAGCGTCAGCGCGATCGAGCCGATCCCGCAGTACAGGTCATAGACGCGCTCCCAGCCCTGCAGCGCCGCGTACTCGGTGGCGACGCCGTACAGCACCTCGGCCATCTCCGTATTCGTCTGGAAAAAGGCCTCTGAGGAGATCCGCAGGTCGAGCTCGCCGAGGCGCTCGGGCAGCTCACTCTCGCCCCACACGAGCTCGGTGTCGCCGCCCTGCGTGGTCTCGGCGGGGCGGTCCGAGCGCGTCCAGAGCACGCCGTCGAGGCTCTCGCCGAGGCCCGCGGCGAGCGCGGCCGCGAACGCGCCCGCGTCGAGCTCGCCATCGCTGGTGACGATCCGGACCTGGAGCTTGCCCGTGCGCCGGCCCTCGCGCACCACGAGGTTGCGCAGCCTCACGCGCCCATCCGCCGCGGGGCCGACCCGCTCGCCGCGTTCACGCGCCGGCCCTCCACCGCGGCGCTCCCAGGCGGTCAAGCTCTGCTCGGCGCACCACGCCGCCGCGAGCTCGCGCGCGCGGTTGCCGAGCTCCGAGGCGAGCAAGCAGTCGGCCATCGGCACGACGGCGTTGCCGCCGGCCGGCGCGTGAAAGCCACAGACGAGCCCGCCGCCGGGAGCGTTGCCGAACGAGTACTCGAGCTTGTTGCGGTAGCGCCACTCTTCCAGCGCGGGAGCGATCGGCTCCAGCTCGAAGCCCTCCAGATGCCCGATCCGCTCCAGCGCTTCGCGCACCTGGCCGTGCTTGATCTCGAGCTGGCGCTCGTAGGGGATCACCTGCCAGGGGACGCCCGGGTGATCGGCGAGCGGCGCGATCCGCTCGGGGCTCGGCTCGAGCACCTCGATCGTGCGGGCGTGCGCGTAGCTGCGCTTGCGCTTGTGTACGACCGCGCGAACGCGGTCGCCGGGGATCGCGCCGGCCACGAACACGACATAGCCCTCATCGCCGAGCCGCGCGATGCCCTCGCCGCCGAACGCGAGCGACTCGACCCGCAGGTCGAGCTCGTCGCCCCGCTGCGGCCGCGCTTGCTTGTGCCCTTCAGGGTGCAGCGACGCGGCGGTCACCGCGGCCCCGGTCCAACCAGGAACTCGAGCAGCGCCTTCTGCGCGTGGCGCCGGTTCTCGGCCTGGTCCCAGATCCGCTGGCGCGAGCCGTAGAGGACCTCCGGCGTGATCTCCTCGCCGGGGTGGGCCGGCAGGTCATGCATTGCGAACGCACCGGGCGCGGCGGCGTCGAGCAGCCCGTCGTCGACGCGGTAGCCGGCGAGATCGCGCCGGCGCTCCTGGGCCGTCGCCTCGTCGCCCATGCTCACCCACACGTCGGTGTACACCGCGCTCGCGCCCGCGACCGCCTCGCGCGGGTCGGTGTGCAGGCTGATCCGCCCGCTCGCGCCCGGCGGCGGCGCGATGTCCGCTTCGAGCGCGTAGGAGGGAGGCGAGGCGATCGCAACGTCCAGGCCCGCGAGCGAGCCGAGCAGTGCCAGCGAGCGGGCGATGTTGTTGCCGTCGCCGACGTAGGCGAGCCGCAGCCCCTCGAGGCTGCCGCGCGCCTGGCGCAGCGTCAGCAGGTCGGCGAGCGCCTGGCAGGGGTGGTGGCACGCGCTCAGCATGTTGATCACCGGCACCGTGCTCCAGCGGGCGAGCTCCTCGAGTGCCTCGTCCGGGCCGGTGCGCAGGCCGATTGCCGCGACGTGGCGCGAGAGCACGAGCGCCGTGTCGCGCAGCGCCTCGCCGCGTGAGAGCTGCAGCTCATCCGGACGCAGCACGACCGCGTGGCCGCCGAGCTCGTCGATCCCGACCTCGAACGACACCCGCGTGCGGGTCGAGGGCTTCTCGAAGATCAGCGCGACCGAGCCTCCCTGCAGCGCGCGGCTCGACAGCGGCTCCGCGGCGAGCTGCTCGGCGCGGTCCAGCAACGCGTCGAGCTCGGCGGGGCTCAGCTCGGTTCCTGTCAGCAGATGGCGCGTCGGCATGGAAGCGGCCAGTGTAGGCGCTGGGATGTGACATGGTCCGGGCATGAGAACGCCCGCTGCTCTCCTCGCGCTCGCCGCGGTGGGCGTGCTCGCCGGCTGCGGCTCATCCTCCTCATCCTCAACCTCAAACGAGACAGCCGGCACGGCGAAGCAGGCGAGCACGGCGCCGAGCAGCTCGGCCGCCTCGACCAACGCCTCCGGCGCCAGCCTGCGCGTCAACGGCAGGCCGCAGTTCATCCCGCCCCCGACGTCGCTGCCCGTGCAGAGCGGCGTGGTGCAGGTCGCCTATCACTACATCACGATCCACCCTGGCCCGCTGCGGGTGAAGGCCGGCACGACCGTGCGGTGGACGAACTACGACCCGATCCAGCACACCGTCACGAGCGAGGGCGGCCCGCAGCACTTCTCCCAGCCTCTGGCCAGCGGCGCGAGCTTCGAGGTCAAGCTGACGCGGCCGGGGCGCATCGATTACGAGTGCACGATCCACCCGGCGACGATGAACGCCGTGATCGAAGTCCTCTAGGAGAGGTCGGCCAGGCCCTCGTCGCTCGTCGAGGCGGTCGCGTAGCGCCGGCGCGGGATCCGCCCCGCGCCGCGGGCGAGCCTTCCGGCCTCGACGGCGCGGCGCATCGCGAGGGCCATCGCCGCCGGATCCTGCGCGCGGGCGATCGCCGAGGCGGCCATCACCGCGTCGCACCCGAGCTCCATCGCCAGCGCGGCGTCCGAGGCGGTGCCGACCCCCGCGTCGAGCACGAGCGGCAGCTCGACGGCCTCGCGTATCAGGGAGATGTTGTACGGGTTGCGGATGCCCATGCCGCTACCGATCGGCGAGCCGAGCGGCATCACCGCGGCACAGCCGACGTCGGCCAGCCGCCGCGCGAGCACGGGATCGTCGGTCGTGTAGGGCAGCACGACGAACCCGTCGCCGACGAGCTGCTCCGCGGCCTTCAGCAGCTCGGGCGCGTCGGGTAGCAGCGTGTCCTCGTCGCCGATCACCTCGAGCTTGATCCAGTCAGTCGCGAACGCCTCGCGCGAGAGCTGAGCGGTGAGCACCGCGTCCCGCGCCGTGTGACAGCCCGCCGTGTTCGGCAGCAGCTGCACGCCCGCCGCGTCGAGCACCTCGACCAGCCCGGTGCGCCCCGAGCCCTGCACGCGCCGCAGCGCGACGGTCACGAGCTCCGTGCCGCTCAGCGCGATCGCTTCGGCGAGCAGCTCGAGCGAAGGGAAGCCGCCGGTGCCGAGCAGCAGCCGCGAGCGCAGCTCGCGCCCGGCGATCACGAACGGATCCTCGACGGGCATCCGCGACACGGGCGGCGACGACGTGCGGCCCGCGCGCTTGGGCGCTCCGTGCTGCGCCCCGGCGGCGCGTCCCCTTCCTGCGCGCGTGCTCATCTCAGCCTCCCTGCATCGCCGTCAGGACCTCGACCCGGGCGCCCTCGGACAGCTCGAGCTCGGGCCAGCGCGAGCGCGGGATCACCTCGCCATCGACGGCGACCGCAACGCCGCGGGCCTCGGGCGAGACGTCGAGCTCGGCGAGTGCTGCGCCGAGCGTCTGGGCGCCGGACAGCTCGTGCGCCTGACCGTTGAGCACGATCATCGCAGCGCCTCGGCGTGCCCCGCACCGCCGGGCCGGCCGGCCGTCGGCGCGGGTTCTGCGAGAGCGAAGCGGGCCGGGTCGCACCATTCCATCGCGTCGCCGCCATCCTCGCCGCAGAGCGCGCCGGCCAGCAGCTCTGCGCTCAGCGGCGTCAGCAGGATCCCGTTGCGGTAGTGGCCGCTCGCCCACCACAGGCCGTCGACCGTCGCGCGGCCGATGGCCGGAAGGTTGTCGGGCGTCCCCGGCCGCATCCCCACCGACAGCTCTTCGATCTCGAGCTCGGTGATCCCGGGGAGCAGCTCGCGCGCCTCCCGGAGCAGCTCGTAGGTCGCCCCGGCCGTCGGGCTCAGGTCGAAGCCGCGCTCCTCGACCGTCCCGCCCAGCACGTAACGCCCGTCACCGCGCGGCACCACGTAGCCGCCCTGGTAGCGGATCACCCGTTCGAGCAGCCCGGGACCCGCCGGGTCGCGCAGGCGCAGGATCTGCCCCTTGACGGGCCGCACCGGCAATGCGGCGCCCTCGGGGAGCCCGGCGAGCACCCCGCTCCACGGCCCGGTCGCGAGCACGACGGCGCCCGCGGCGATCCGCTCTCCGCCCGCGAGCACGGCGGCCTGCAGGTCGTGCCCGTCGTGCTCCACGCCCTCGAAGGACGTGTGCTCGCGCAGCCGCACGCCCTCGGCGAGGCATGCCGCTCGCAGCGCGCCCAGCACCGGCCGCGGGTCCACCGAGTGATCGCCGGGAGCCTCGAGCGCCGCGCGCAGGGTGGGCGCAAGCGCGGGCTCGAGCTCTCGCGCCGCGCTCGGGCGCAGCCGGCGCACGTCCAGGCCGAGCGAGCGGCGGAACTCGAGCTGGCGCTCGAGCTCGGCCTCCTCGTCGCTGTCGCGCGCGAGCAGCAGCGTGCCGGTCGGGCGCAAGCCGATCTCGACCCCGCTCGCGCGGGCGAGCTCCTCAGCGAAGGCGGGCCACAGGCGGGCCGAGCGCATCGCCAGCTCGAGCAGGCGCCGCCCGGCGCCGCCGAACTCGACCTCGGCGACCGGCGCGAGCATCCCCGCCGCGACGCGCGAGGTCGCCTCTCCGGCGCCGGCGCGCTCGACGACCACGACGTCCATGCCGCGCTGAGCCGCCCGCCACGCGACGGCAAGGCCGATCGCGCCGGCACCGGCGACCAGCAGGTCCGGCGCACGCTCGCGTGTTGGCGTGCCTCCCATGGAGCTGATGCTAGTCCGCACCCGGGTCCGGGCGGGACCGCCCCGGCAAGGGCGTCAGAGCGGGGACAGCGGCGCGAGGCGCCTGCGAGACTGCGGTGGATGTCCTCGATCGGAGCCGGAGATGAGCTGCGCGCGCGCCTGCGCGACGCGCGCCTGTACCTCGTCAGCGGCATTCCGGGCGAACCGCCGGACGCGGGCCGGCTGCCCGACCTCCTTCGCGCCGCCGTCGCGGGCGGCGTCGACATCTTCCAACTCCGCGAGAAGCGGCTGGCCGACGAGGAGCTGACCTCGGTCGCCGACGCGATCGGCGCGCTGTGCAAGCGCATCGGCGCGCTGATGATCGTCAACGACCGCCCGGCGGTCGCGGCCGAGGCGGGCGCCGACGGCGTGCACGTCGGACAGGACGACCTGCCCGTCGCGGAGGTGCGCGAGATCGTCGGCCCGGACCTGCTCGTGGGTCTCTCCACGCACTCCGAGGCGGAGATCGACGCGGTCGACCCCGCGCTGGTCGACTACATCGGCGTCGGCCCGGTGCACGCGACGCCCACGAAGGAGGGTCGCCCGGCGGTCGGCGTCGAGCTCGTTCGCTACGCGGCCGCCAACGCGCGGGTGCCCTTCTTCGCGATCGGCGGGCTGAACGCGGGCAACATCGAGCAGGCCACGGCCGCCGGCGCGATGCGCGCCGTGGTGCTGCGCGCGATCGCGGACGCGCCCGACCCGGAAGCGGCCGCACGGGAGCTGCGGGCGGCGCTCGACGCCGCCCCGCCGACGTGAGCGAGCATCGCGCCGGCGCGCGGCGCAAGCGGCGCCCCGCCGCGGGAGAGCAACAGGAGGGCGCCGGGCCGGTGCCCGCCGGACCCGCCGCGGGGGACCCACAACACGCCGCGAGCCGCGTCCCCGCCGCGGGAGACCAGCAACGCGGGGACGGGCGCGTCGCCGCCGGATCCGCAGCGGGCGACCACCAGTACGGCGCCGGGCGCGCCCCCGCCGGACCCGCCGCGGGGGACGACCAGCACAGCGCGAGCCGCGCGCCCGCCGGAGAGCGCGACCGCCTCGCGCGGGAGGCGCTGGAGCCGCTCGCCCCGGACGAACGCCCGCCGGCGCTGCTCGTCGCGATCGCTGTCTGCGCGGTGCTCGCCGTCGTCGTGATCGTCGGCGCCCTGAGCATCCACGACCTCAGCCGCCGGGGCGGCTCCGTGCCCGGGGCGGTGACGATCGCGATCGTGCTGGCGCTGCTCGCGCAGGGCATGTGGCGACGGCGCTACTGGGCGGTGCTCTCGTTCGAGGCGCTGCTGGCGTTTCAGATCATCGTCACCTGCCTCGCGCTGGTCGTCGCGTCGACGCTGGTCGCGGCCGCGGCGTGCGTGGTGGCGATCGGACTCGGCGGCTGGCTGTTCTGGAAGCTCGTGCGCGTGATGGGCCGGATCCAGGCCGGGGAACGCGGTGCCGACTAGATAGGCTGGCCCCCGCATGGCCGAGAGCTCCTACGAGGTGATCGTGATCGGGTCAGGCCCGGGCGGCTACGTGGCCGCGATCCGCGCCGCGCAGCTCGGCAAGCGCACCGTGGTCGTCGAGCGTGACAAGGTCGGCGGGCGCTGCCTGAACTACGCCTGCATCCCGGCCAAGGCGGTCCTGCGCTCCGCGGATCTGCTGAGCGAGGTCCGGGAGGCGGGCGACTTCGGCCTGCAGGTCGGATCGGTCGAGGTCGACTACGCGGGGGTCCAGGCGCGGCGCGAGAAAGTGGTCTCCACGCTCACCTCCGGCGTCAGCGGCCTGTTCAAGAAAAACGGCATCGACCTGATCGAGGGCAGAGCGACGCTCACGGCCGACGGAGACGTCCGCGTGCTCGCGCCCGACGGAGCCGAGCAGGTACTCGGCGCGGGCAGCGTGATCCTCGCGACCGGCTCGGTGCCGCGCGGCATCCAGGGCGTCGACCTCGGCGGCCGCGTGATCGGCACCGAGGAGGCGTGGGCCCTGCACGAGCTGCCGAAGCGGCTGGCGGTCGCCGGTTGCGGCGCCTCGGGAGCAGAGATCGCCTCCGGGTACGCGCGGCTCGGCAGCGAGGTGATCCTGCTGGAGGCCGTCGACCGCGCGCTGCCGGCCGAGGACGCGGACATCTCGCGGCTCGTCGAGCGAGGGCTCAAGCGCCAGGGCATCGACATCCACACGAACACGCCGATCGGCGACGTCCAGGCGGGGGAGAGCTCCGTGTCCTTCGCCTACGGCGAGCAGCGCGCGGACGTCGACTGGCTCGTGATCGCGGCGGGCCGCGGCGCCGATGTCGAGGGGCTCGGCCTCGCCGAGGCCGGCGTCGAGCTGACCGATCGCGGCCTCGTCAAGGTCGATGGCGCGCAGCGCACCTCACGCGGCGGCGTCTACGCGATCGGCGATCTCGTCCACGGCCCCGCGCTCGCGCACAAGGCCTCCGACGAGGGAATCATCGCCGCGGAGGACATCGCCGGGCGCCCGACCCACCCGATTGCCTACGTGGACATCCCGCGCGCGACGTTCTGCACGCCGAACGTCGGCTCGTTCGGGCTGACCGAGGCGCAGGCGCGCGAGGAAGGCTATGAGGTCGTGGTCGGCAAGGTCCCCTACGGAGCCGTCGGCGGCGGCACGGTATACGGCGACCGGACCGGCCTCGTGAAGGTCGTCGGCGAGTCGCGCTACGGAGAGCTGCTCGGCGGGCACATCGTGGGCGCGCGGGCGACGGAGCTGATCCAGGAGCTCGTCAACGTCCGGGCGCTCGAGGGCGGCTACCCGGAGGTCGGACGGATCATCCACGGGCACCCGACGCTGTCGGAGGCCGTGATGGAAGCCGGACGCGCCGCCGACGGGTGGCTGATCCACGGCTGAGGAGCGGGCGCCGGGCTTGCCTGCTGCCAGCAACGCCTTCTACTTCGACCTCGCCAGCCCGCTGGCCTACCTGGCGGCGGAGCAAGCGCTGAGCGTCTTCGCCGGCGCCGCGCCCGTCGAGTGGCAGCCGGTCCTGGCCGCCGAGCTGCCCGGCGGCGAGACCTTCGAGGGCGCGCGCTGGGAGACCGAGTCGGCCGTGACGCGCGAAGAGGTCGAGCGACGGGCGGCGGCGCTGGGCCTCCAGCCGGTGCGCTGGCCCGAGCCGTTCCCGTTCGACAGCACCGTCGCGATGCGCGCCGCGACGTACGCGAAGTCGATAGGCCGCGCCGTGCCGTTCGCGCAGGCGGCGTTCCGGCAGGCGTTCGCCGGCGGTCGCTCCCTGGCGAGTCAGGACACGGTGCTGATCGCCGCCGCGGCGTGCGAGATGCACCCTGCGGCCGTGCTCCGCGCCGTGAGGATGCGCTCGGTCGCCGAACAGCTCGCGGCGCAGACGGAGCAGGCCGCGCAGCTCGGCGTGCGTGAGGTCCCGGCGATCCTCGCGGGCGAGCGCGGGCTCGTCTTCCACGGCGAGCGCGCGCTGGGCGAAGCGGCCGAGTCGATCCGCGCTGCGCCGGGAACGAGCGCAGGCGCGAAAGCCGGCGCCCCTGGCGCAGGCGTCTCAGGCAAGCCCCGGTCCCCGATCACGATCCACCGCAGCCGATGAGAGCCAAGGACGCCTACCGGCTGATCGTGACCCGCGGCGGCAAAGCGCCGGCGCTGCTGGCGGACCCCAACCGCGTCGATCACGTCGAGGTCGTGGAGATCGGCAGCGGGGAATCGATCATCCTGCTCGACCGCCCGCCCCACGCGGCCTCGAAGCTCGCGCGCGCGATGCGCGCCGACCTGAACAGGCTCGACGCCGAGGAGTTCCGCGCACGCTGGGCTACGGTGGAGTCCTGATGCCCGCCTCGACGCCTCGAGCCCTGCCCGCGCCGGAGACGGCCCGCGAGTGGCTGGAGACGATGACGCTGATCAGGCGCTTCGAGGAGCGCGCCGGGGAGTCCTACGCGCGCGCGAAGATCGGCGGCTTCCTGCATCTCTCGATCGGCGAGGAGGCGACGATCGTGGGCAGCGCGCGCGCGCTGCGCGACACGGACTACCTGATCTCGACCTACCGCTCGCACGGCCACGCGCTCGTCCGCGGGACACCGCCGGAGCAGGTGATGGCGGAGTTGTTCGGCCGGGTGGACGGCGTGTGCCATGGCCGCGGCGGCTCGATGCACATGTTCGACCTCGCCCGCCGCTTCATGGGCGGCTACGGGATCGTCGGTGGCAACCTCCCGATCGCGGCCGGGATCGCGCTGTCCAGCGACTACGGCGGGCGTGACGAGGTGACGCTGTGCCAGTTCGGCGACGGCGCCTCCAACCAGGGCACGTTCGGGGAGAGCCTGAACCTGGCGGCGCTGTGGCGGCTGCCCGTCGTCTTCATGGTCACGAACAACCAGTTCGGCATGGGCACGGCGCTCGGACGGCACTCGGCGGTGACGGACCTTCAACGCAAGGGCGAGAGCCTCGGCGTGCCGGGCGTGCGATGCGACGGGATGGACGTGCTCGACACGCACGCGGTCGTCGCCGAGGCCGTCGAGCGCGTGCGCGAGGAGCGCCGGCCGCTGCTGATCGAGGCGGTCACCTACCGCTTCCGGGGTCACTCGATGGCCGACCCCGAGCAGTACCGCACCAAGGAGGAGGTCGAAGCGTGGCGCCGGCGCGACCCGATTCCGGCGTTCGGCGAGCGGCTCGTCGCCGAGGGCGAGCTCGAGCCCGGCGAGCTGGAGGCGATCGACGCCGCGGCGATCGCGCGCGTGGACGCCGCGGTCGAGTTCGCCGACGCCTCGCCGTTCCCGCAGCCGGACGCGCTGTTCGAGGACACCTACGTCCTCGGTGACTCCCCGCACGGTTGGTACTCGGTGGAGACGACCGGGGAACGCGCCGCGGGCGCCTCCGGCGGGCGAGACTCGGTGGAGTCCGCCAACGACGAGATCCCCCAGCAGCTCACGACGGCGCTCGCGGCGGGCGAAGAGGGCGGCGAGCCGGGTGGGGGCGAGATCGGCGCCGAGCTTCCGGACCGCGCCGCCGAGCAGCGGGCGGCCGGCGGCTGATGGCGGAGATGCGCTACCGCGAGGCCCTCGGCGCGGCGCTGCGCGAGGAGCTGCGCCGCGACGAGCGCGTGATGCTGATGGGCGAGGACATCGGCGTGTTCGGCGGCGCCTTCAAGGTCACCGACGGACTGCTCGAGGAGTTCGGCGAGCGGCGCGTGCGCGACACGCCGATCTCCGAGAACACGATCGTCGGGATGGGGGTCGGCGCGGCGATGACGGGGTTGCGCCCGGTCGTCGAGCTGATGACGATCAACTTCTCGCTGCTGGCGTTCGATCAGATCGTCAACCACGCGTCGAAGATCCACTACATGTTCGGCGGCCAGGCGCGGGTGCCGCTGGTCGTGCGGATGCCCCAGGGCGCCGGCCACCAGCTCGGGCCGACGCACTCCCACTGCCTCGAGGCGATCTACCTCCACGTCCCCGGGCTGCTGGTCGCCGCCCCCGCGACCCCAGCCGACGCGAAGGGCATGCTCAAGACGGCGATCCGCGACGAGAACCCGGTGATCTTCATCGAGCACGAGTCGCTCTACGGCGCGCGCGGCGAGGTGCCCGACGACGAGGATCACCTCGTCCAGTTCGGCGTCGCGCGGATCGCGCGCGAGGGCGGCGACGTCACGATCGTCGGCATCTCGCGCATGGCGGTGACGGCCGAGCGCGCGGCGGCGACGCTGGCGGCCGACCATGGGGTCGAGGCGGAGGTGATCGACCCGCGCACGCTGCGCCCACTGGACCTGGACACGATCCTCGCGTCCGTGCGCAAGACGAACCGCTGCGTGATCGTCGAGGAGGGCTGGCCGCACGGCGGCGTCGGCGCGAACCTGGCGGCGCTGATCGGCGAACAGGCTTTCGACGACCTCGACGCGCCGGTCCAGCGCGTGACCGGAGCGGACGTGCCGATGCCCTACTCCAAGCCGCTCGAGGACATCGCCTACCCGCACGAGCCGCAGGTGGTCGCGGCGGCGCTCGCGACGCTCGGCCACGACGGAGCCCGCTGATGGCGGAGATCGTGATGCCGCGTCTCTCGGACACGATGGAGGAGGGAACGATCCTCCGGTGGCTGAAGTCCGACGGCGAGACGGTGAGCCGGGGCGAGGAGCTGGTGGAGATCGAGACGGACAAGGCGACGATGGTCTACGAGTCCGATCAGGAGGGCCCGCTCACGCTGATCGCGGCGGAGGGGGACACGTTGCCGGTGGGAACCCCGATCGCGCGGGTCGGCGCTGCGACGGAAGATGGCGATCGGAAGACGGGGTTGGCCGAGGCGAGCCCCGCTGCCCCGGGCCCGGCGACGCCCGTAACCGCGGCCGCGCCGGCGCCACCCGAGCCGCGCGGCGACGGCGCGACGCGCGTGAAGGCCTCGCCGCTGGCACGCAGGATCGCCAGCGAGCGCGGCGTCGACGTCGCAGCGATCGCGGGCAGCGGGCCGGGCGGACGGGTCGTCAAGGCCGACGTCGAAGGCGCACAGGCCGGCGGCGCGGTCCCGGTCCCGGCGCCCGCCGCAGCCGTGGACGCGGTCACCACCGCGAAGGGCACGACCACCGATGTCGAGCTGACGAAGCTCCAGCAGACGGTCGCGCGGCGGATGGCCGAGTCCAAGGCGACGATCCCGGACTTCAGCATCGAGATCGACGTCGACATGCAGGAGTGCGTGCGACTGCGCGAGCAGCTCAAGCAGCTCGCCCGCGACGGCGCGGAGGCGCCGCCGACGTACAACGACATGGTCGTGAAGGCGTGCGCCCTGGCGCTGCGCGAGCACCCGACGGCGAACGGCAGCTACCGCGACGGCCGCGTGCAGCTGCACTCACGCGTCAACGTCGGCGTCGCGGTCGCCGCGGAGGGCGCATTGGTCGTGCCGACGCTGTTCGACGCCGACACGAAGGCGCTCGGCGAGATCGCGCGTGAGGCGCGGGCGCTCGCGGAGCGCGTGCGCGCGGGCACGATCACGCCGCCGGAGCTCGGCGGCGGGACGTTCACGGTCTCGAACCTCGGCATGTTCGGGATCAGCTCGTTCGCGGCGATCATCAACCCGCCGCAGGCGGCGATCATGTCGGTCGGCGCGCTCCAGCGCCGCGCCGTCGTCGACGAGGACTCCGGCGAGGTGATCGCGCGCCCGATGCTGACGCTGACCCTCGTCTGCGACCACCGCATCCTCTACGGCGCCGAAGCGGCGCTGTTCCTGGGCCGCGTCCGCGAGCTGCTGCAGGCGCCGGCGGCGCTCACGCTCTGACAGTCGGATTGCCGCAGCGGCGACGCAGGCACGCCCCGCTACGCTGGTGAACGCGATCGCAATGAGCGACACGAGCGTCCCCGCAAAGGAGATCTGGGTCTGCCACCTGGGCAACGTGCCCTACGCGGAGGGCCTCGCGATGCAGGAGAGCCTGCGAGCACGGCGCCAAACCGACGAGCTGCCCGACATGCTGCTCTTGCTGGAGCACCCGCCGACCTACACGGTCGGCCGCCGCGCGGCAGCCGAGGAGCTGCCGTTCCCGCGCGCGTTCTACGAGCAGAAAGGGATCGAGGTGCACCCCACCGACCGCGGCGGGCGCGTCACCTACCACGGCCCGGGGCAGCTCGTCGGCTACCCGATCATGGCCGCGCCCGACGTGATCGAGCACCTGCGCACGATGGAGCTGGCGATCGCGGCGGCGCTCGCCCAGGTCGGCATCCAGGCGCGCGGCCGCGTGCAGGACGGCCCGGACTACACGGGCGTGTGGGTGGAGGACCGCAAGATCGCCTCGCTCGGCGTGCACGTCTCGCGCGGCGTCTCCACGCACGGCTTCGCGGTCAACGTCGAGAACGATCTCGAGCCGTTCGGCTGGGTCGTCGCGTGCGGGCTCCCGGACGTGCAGATGACCTCGGTGGCATCCGAGTCCGGCGGGGGCGCCGAGCGGCTCGCGTGCTTCCGCAAGCGCATGGCCTACGCGTTCTGCGAGGCGCACGGCGCGCGCCAGCGGCTCGTGAGCGCCTCGCGCCTCGGGATCGAGACCAACGTGGCGGTGCCGGCGTGAGCGCGACGCGGTCACGGGCCAACCCGGGCGGGATGGACGTGCTGAAGGTCCTCGGGCCCGCCGTGCGGCCGATCCGCGAGCGCAAGCCGCCATGGTTCAAGGTGCCGCCGCCCGGCGGCGAGCGCTACCGCGAGCTGAGCGAGATGATCCGCTCGGAGAACCTCCACACGGTCTGCCAGGAGGCGGCGTGCCCGAACGTGGGCGAGTGCTGGGAGCGCGGCACGGCCACGTTCATGATCCTTGGCGACACCTGCACGCGCCGCTGCGGCTTCTGCAACGTCAAGACCGGCAAGCCCACCTGGAACGACCCGCTGGAGCCCGCGCGCGTCGCGCGCTCGATCGCCCGCATGGGGCTGCGCCACGCGGTGATCACATCGGTCGACCGCGACGACCTCCCCGACAAGGGCGCCTCCGCGTTCGTCGGCGTGATCCGCCAGATCCGCCGCCAGGCGCCCGGGTGCCAGGTCGAGGTGCTGACGCCCGACTTCCAGGGCCAGGAGATGCCGCTCGCGAAGGTCGTGGCCGAGCGCCCCGACGTCTTCAACCACAACGTCGAGGTCGTGCCGCGCCTGTACCCGCTCGCGCGCCGCGGCTCGGAGTTCCAGCGCTCCTGCCGCGTGCTGCGGATGGCCGGCCAGATGGGCGAAGGCGCAGTCGTCACGAAGTCGGGCCTGATGGTGGGGCTCGGCGAGACCCACGAGGAGATGGTCGAGACCTTTGGCGCGCTGCGCGAGAGCGGCGTGCAGGTTCTGACCGTGGGCCAGTACCTGCGGCCCTCAGAGCGCCACCTCCCGGTCGTCCGCTACTGGCACCCCGACGAGTTCGCGGCGCTCGAGGCCGCCGCCTACGAGCTCGGCTTCGAGCACGTCGCGGCCGGCCCGCTCGTCCGCTCCAGCTACCACGCAGACCAGCACGTACCGCAGGCCCGCGCGGGCACGGGGCCGCTCGCCGCAGCAGCGGTCCAGGGCTGACGCGCCCTCGGCGCGGGATGCCCACCGGGTCCGAGCCCGATCACGGCGGCGGAGTGTCCAGTCCGGAAGGCGTCTGAGGCCGTTCCTCCTGCGCCAGCAGGAACGCGCCGAGCACGACAGCGAGGAATGCCGCGGCGCGCAGCGCACCGAACACCCCGGACGGGAACGGCTCTTCGAGCAGCAGCGTGCCCGCGGCGATCGGCAGCGCGTTGGTCGCCAGCGTCGCGAGCCCGGCGACGCGGACCACGTTGCCTCCCGGCGCCTGGTAGCCGGACTGCAGCAGCGCCGTGCCCGCGAGATAGCCCGCGACGGCGCTGAAGCCGAACAGCAGGCGCACGCCGCCGCCGGTGAGGACCTTCGTGGAGATGTCGCCGATCGAGAACATCAGCCCGCCCGCCAGCCCCCGCGCGGTCGCCCCGGTGAGGCCGAGGCGCGGCGCCACGTGGAGGAAGACGGCGGCGACCGCGGCCGTCGCGCCGAGCCAGAGCGCGATCGTGGGCGCCTGTCCGCCGGCGCCTTCCCCGCTCGCCCTCGTCAGCGAGATGCCGAGCAGCAGCAGGCCGAGGAACGACAGCGCGACGCCCGCCGCCTCGCGCCCGGCGATCGGGCGCCTGGCAGCGCGGCCCGAGGCCCAGACGAGCACGCCGATGCCGCCGGCCGAGACGCTCTGCACGAGCGCGAGCGAGCCGAGCGAGAGCGCCGCCGCGTAGAGCGCGAACCCGCTCGCCTCCAGCGCGAACCCGCGCATCCACGCTCGGTCATCGAGCAGCAGCCGCACCGAGCGGACCGGATCCCGAAGCGTCAGCTTGGGCAGCCGCTTGGCAGCGTCGTGCTCGCGCGAGTACGCGAGGTTGAGCAACACGGATGACCCGAGCGCGAGCGCGAGGGCGGCGATCGTGGCCGCGCTCATCGCAGCAAGCTACCTCGCGGCGAGCCTCACCGGCACGTTCACGGCTGCGGGTAAGCTCGCGCGATCTTCCCGATCAAAGACAACATCCCGCTGTCGCGGATGCCGGTCATCACGATCGCGATCATCGTCATCAACGTGATCGTCTACCTGCTGGAGATCCGCCACGGGGGGAGCTTCTTCGGCGGGCCCTCCGAGCAGACGACGGTGCGATGGGGCGCGATCCCCTACGAGCTCACGCATCCGGGAGACCACTGCCAGCTCGTCACCGAGACGCTGCCGGGCGGGACCGCGAGCGGCATCCTCTGCCAGGGCCAGCCGGGCGTGACAGGCACGCCGGCCTCGCAGCCGGCCACCTGGATCACCGTCTTCAGCGCGATGTTCCTGCACGCCAGCTTCCTGCACATCTTCGGCAACATGCTGTTCCTCGCCGTGTTCGGGCCGAACGTCGAGGACGCGATGACGCGGCCGCGCTACGTGGTCTTCTACCTGCTCGGCGGCATCGTCGCCCTGGCCGCGCAGGTCGCCTCCGGTCCGAACTCGACCGGTCCGACGCTCGGCGCCTCTGGCGCGATCGCCGCCGTGCTCGGCGGCTACATCCTGCTGTATCCCCGCGCTCGCGTCGTCACGGTGATCTTCATCATCTTCTTCTTCACGATCGTCGAGCTGCCCGCATTCGTGCTGCTCGGCGTGTGGTTCATCTTCGACGGCCTCCTCGGCGCGCTCGGCACGACGGGCGAAGGCGTCGCCTACTTCGCCCACATCGGCGGGTTCCTGTTCGGCCTCGTGGCGATCCGCGCGTTCGCCCGGCGCCGCTCCCCGCCCGGCGAAGCGCCCGCGGTCGGGCTCGCATGAGCGGCGCTACCGGCGCGCCCGAGGGCGCCAGGGGGCGAAGATGAGAACGATCGTGCTCGGCGTCGCCCTGGTCTTCATCGCCGGCTTCGCCTTCCTCACCGTCGCCGCCGCGGTTGAACAGGGCGTGACCGTGGCAAGCATCATCTCGGCCTTCATCCTGCTGCTGCTGGCGGTCGGCATCGTCGGCGCGCTGCGCAATCCTCCACCGCGATGAGCCTCTCCCCCTTCTTGACGCCCGACCAGAGCAGGCTGCGCCGCGAGCACGCCGCCCGCAGGCGCCGCCGGCGCCGGATCGCCGGGGTCGCGCTGGCGCTCGTGCTGTGTCTGGTCGCGGCCGTGGCGATCGCGATGGGCAGCCACTCCTCACACCACGGCGCCAAGAGCGCGCACAAGGCGACCGTGCCCCACGCGGCCGCCCCGCGGCGCGCGGTCACGGTGTCCGCGGCGGGCTTTCCCTTGGCGCGCCCGGCGCTCGCTCTGCACGGCATCCAGGACCCGGGCGCCGATCCGATCCAGCTGCGCTTCCGCCGCCCGCCCCGCGCCGGGCTGCTCTTCAACCTCCAGACCGGCCAGGTCCTCTGGCAGCGAAACGCCTTCCGCCGGGTGCGGATCGCGAGCCTCACGAAGATGATGACCGCGCTCATCATCGTGCGCTCCTCGCAACCCGGCGAAAAGGTCCTCGTCACCAAGGCCGCCGTCAACGCCGCCGGCTCGAAGGTGGGTGTGCTGCCGCTGCACAAACACGTGCGCCTCGAGACGATGCTCTACGGGCTGTTGCTGCCCTCGGGCAACGACGCGGCGATCGCCCTGGCGCAGCACGTCTCGGGCAGCGTCAGCGCCTTCGTGCGGCGCATGAACGCCGAAGCGGCGCGGCTCGGGATGGGCTGTACGCGCTACTCCTCGCCCTCCGGATACTTCGACCAGGGCAACTTCTCCTGCGCCGCCGACCTCGCTCTGCTCGCGCACCTCGACATCGGCGAACCCCGCATTGCGCGCATCACCCACACGCTGTCGGCCGTGCTGCCGTTCCCGATCAAGGGCGGCAAGCTCTACCTGTACAACAACAATCCCCTGCTGATCTACCACTACCCGGGCACCACAGGGCTGAAGACGGGCTACACCGAAGCCGCCGGGCGCTGCGTCGTCGGGACCGCCGAACGCGACGGCGTGAAGCTCGGCGTCGTCGTGCTCAACTCGCAGGCTCCCGGCACGCAAGCCAAACAGCTGCTCGACCGCGGCTTCGAGGACGTCTACCACCTGCGGCCCGTCCCGGAGCAGCCGTTCCCAACGGGGGCCTGAGGCGCACCGAACGCGCCCGCTCGCGGCGCAGTCCGGCGGGTGACGCCGCCCGGCGCTCGCGTCGGCTACCGTTCCCTGTTGCGAGGTTTGACTGGCCAGTCAGCCAAAGGAGGAGCCGCCGTGGATCTCGACGACACACCCGACCAAGCCGCGTTCCGCGCCCAGGTGCGCAGCTGGCTGGACGAGCACGCATCTGAAGCCCCCGTTCTGAGCGGTCCCGACGCCCTGCAGGACGAGGACGCGATCATCGCCGCCCGCCGCGCGTGGCAGGGCAAGCTCGCCGAGGGCGGGCTCGCCGGGCTGACATGGCCGAAGGAGTACGGCGGCCAGGGGCTCGGCCCGATCGAGCAGGTGATCGCCAACCAGGAGATCTCGCGGGCAAAAGTGCCCGGCATCCTCGACGCGATCGGCGTCGGCATGCTCGGGCCGACGATCATCGCCCACGGCAGCGACGAGCAGAAGGCGCGCTACCTCGCGCCGCTACTGCACGGCGACGAGGTGTGGTGCCAGATGTTCTCCGAGCCGGCCGCCGGCTCGGACCTGGCCGCGGTGCAGACGCGCGCCCGCCAGCAGGAGGACGGAACCTGGCGTCTCTCGGGCCAGAAGGTCTGGACCACGAACGCCCAGTTCGCGTCCTACGGGCTGCTGCTTGCACGCACGGACGCGGACGTCCCCAAGCACAAGGGGCTGACGATGTTCATCGTGCCGATGGACGCCGAGGGCGTCACCGTCCGCGGCCTGCGCCAGATCTCCGGCGAGGCCGAGTTCAACGAGGTGTTCTTCGACGACGTCCAGCTCGAAGAGGGAGCAGTCGTCGGCGGCGTCGGCAACGGCTGGGGCACAGGGCTGACCACGCTGATGTTCGAGCGCGTCACGATCGGCCTCGGCAGCGAGGGCATGGGCTACAACTCGACGCGCTTCGCCTCGGCGCTGGCGCGCGACGAGCACGTCCGCCGCGACCACGAAGTGCGCCACCGCCTCGGCGAGATCGCCGCGGAACTGATCGCGATCCGCTTCACCGGCTACAGGACCCTGACCGCGCTGCAGAAAGGGCAGGTGCCCGGGCCCGAGGCAGGGCTCGCCAAGGTCACGCTCGTCAACGGCGCGATCAAGGCCGGCGACTTGATCGCCGACGTTTTCGGCCCGGACGCTCTGGACGACGACAGCGAGTGGGCCTACATGATCTCGTTCCTGCCCGGGCTGAAGTCGGCCGGGGGAACGGAAGAGATCCTGCGCAACACGATCGGCGAGCGCGTGCTCGGCTTGCCTCCCGAGCCGCGGCTGGACAAGGGCATCCCGTTCTCGGAGCTGCGCAGCAAGGAAGGAGCCGCGGCATGAACCTCGCCCTGTCTGATGAGCAGGTGTTCCTGCGCGAGGCCGCGCGCGGCGCGCTGTCGCGGTTCAAGACGCTCGAGGCCGCGCGCGAGGCGCTCGATGGCGACGAGGGCGCGCTCCCGGACCTCTGGCCCACGGCCTCCGAGGCCGGCTGGCCGGGTCTGCTGATCTCCGAGGAGCACGGCGGCGCCGGCCTGGACGTGTTCGACGCGATGCTCGTGCTCGGCGAGTGCGGCCGCGTGATCGCGGGCGTGCCGCTGCTCGGGCACCTGCCCGCGACGGCGATCCTCGACGTGGCATCCGGCGCGCCGATGATCGACGAGCTCGCCACCGGCGAGAAGCGCGCCGCCTACTTGCCTGTCAGCCCTCCGGGCGATGTGCTCGACGAGTGGACCGTCGACCCGCACTCCGGGATCGAGCGCGGCGCGGCGCCGCAGCTCGACGGCGACACCGTCAGCGGTTCGTTCTGGTTCGTCCCGGACGCGCCCCGGGCCGATCTCCTGGTGGGGGTCGCACTGCGCGACGGCGAGCCGGTCGGCGTCGCGGTCGAGGCCGGCGCGCAGGGAGTGACCGTCGAGCCCGTCGAGCGCTACGACGCGACCCGCTCGCTCGGCAACGTGACGCTCGAGGGTGCGCCCGCGACGGTGCTCGACACGCCCGCGGACACGCTCGCCGCCGCGTGGCACCTCGCGCAGGCGCTGATCGCCGCGGAGTCGCTCGGCAGCGTCGAGACGGCGCTCGACGTCTCGGTCGCGTACGCCAAGGAGCGCTTCACGTTCGGGCGCGCGATCGGCTCCTACCAGGCCGTCAAGCACTCGCTGACCGAGGTGCTGCGCAACCTCGAGAACGGGCGCTCGCTGCTCTACTACGCGGGCTGGGCGCGCGGCGGCGCACCGGAGGAGTTCCCGCTCGCGGCCAGCGCCGCGCGCTCGGTCGCCGGGCGCGCGCTCGACGGCGCGGCGCGCACGATGATCTCCGTGCACGGCGGCATCGGCGCGACCTGGGAGCACGACGCCCCGCTCTACTTCCGCCGCGCGCAGCTCTCGCGGCGGCTCCTCGGCGGCACCGCCGGCGCGACCGACCGCGTAGCCGGCGAGTTGCTGACCCGGGCCTAGACCGGCGGGGAGGGAGGAGGGCCACCGCGGCTCAGCCGCGGTGGCTCCTCGCCCCGCGGCCGTGACGTGCGGCGTGCCTCGCGCGCGTGCGCGCCGCGGCTTCGAGCGCGGCCTGCACCGGCACCCCGTAGGCGGCCTGGACGGCCGAGACCAGGTGTTCGGAGACGCCGCAGTTGATGCAGAAACCGTGCTGTGACCAGCCGATCGCCCGCGCCAGCACCTGGTCGGCGTAGAGCACGCCGGTCGTGTCGTGGCCGTAGTAGTCGTAGGCCGCGAGCCACGCCGAGTCGTCGAGTGAGTAGCGCGCGCCGTCGGACGAGAGCAGGTGCGCCGCGGCCATCACGGCGTCGAAGTCGTCGTAGATCGACGGGTGCTTCGCGGTCATGTGGTCGTAGGACGCGGGCCTGGGGGCGTACAGATAACTGTCGCCGACGAGATCCCAGGTGCTCACCGGCCCGTTGGTCACGTTGAACTGCATCGGGCCGCCGCAGCAGCCGGCGAAGTTCAGGCCGTGGTAGGTGCCGGGCGCCGTCGAGAACGCCGACTCCTGCATGTGGATCGATGCCAGCAGCAGCCAGTTCACGCCGAACGTCGCCTGTGCCGTCGCGTAGATCGGATAGAAGCCTTCCATCCAGCGGCGTTCGATGTGGATCCGCGGTGCCCCACCGGAGCTGGCCGTGGTGCTCAGGTGCCGGGCGGCCTGCCGCTGCTGCGCAGGCGTCGAACGAGCGACGATCGAGCCGCCGCTCCTCGCCGCGCTCGGGGCGGCGCCGCTCGCCGCGAGCGGCGTCGCCGTGGAGGCGGGCAACGGCGGAGGGGCCTGCGTGGCCCGGCGCCCGACCGCGCCGGTCAGCACCGCAACCAGGACCGTCACGCCGGCCGCGGCCACGAGCGCGGCGAGCGCCCAGGCGCGCCATTCCGCCGGCGGGGTGGGCACAGCGGCGCGATCGAGCGCCGGCACCGGGGACTCGGCACTCGACATCGGTCCGGACACGGTAGCCGTCACCGCTACGTATGGCCCCCGGTTGGGTTCTCAGCAGCGATGAGGCGCACACTTATCGGACTGATCGGCGGAACGGCGCTGCTCTGCGCGTCTGCGGCGCCCGCCTCGGCCAGTGCGCCGATCGCGCGGCGCTCGGGCGCGCGCGCGCTGACGGGCGCTCAAAAGACCTACCTCTCCCTCGCCGAACGCGGCGTCGCACTCGCCGAGTCGCGCTGGCGCGACCGGCGGCTCGGCTGGTACGACTCACGCCTCGGCGACCACGCGCGCTACCCGCTGGCCACGATCTGGGACATCGTCCCGCTCTTCGAGTCGGTCGATGCGATCGCGATCGCCTCGCCGACCCGCGCGCACAAGGGGGCGGTGCTGCGCTTCGCGGCGGGCGCCGAGCGCTATCTGAACCGCGGCCTGCGCCCGGTGCCCGGCTTCTCGCCGTACCCCGGCGACCGCGAACCAGGAACGGAGACCTGGTTCGACGACAACGGCTGGTGGGGGCTCGGCTTCCTCGAGGCGTTCAAGGCCACCGGCAGCCGGCGTCTGCTCGCCGACGCCGAAACCGCACTGCACTTCATCGCGCGCGCAGGATGGGACCCCGGCTCCGGCGGCGTGTGGTGGAACACCGAGCACCCGTTCAAGTCGGGCCCCGCGCTCGCCTCTGACACGCTGCTCGCCGTTCTGTTGTACGAACAGACGCGCTCACCGTTCGCGCTTGCCCAGGCGCAGCGCTTCCTCGCCTGGGCCAACACCTCCGGCTTCAGCACGGGCGACGGGCTCTACGCGGACAGCTCCGTGAACTCGACGCCGGTCGACTACGTCGAGGGCCCGCTGATCTACGCGCAGGCGACGCTGTGCCGGATCACGGGCAACCAAGCTGAATGCGAACTTGCTCGGCGCCTGAAGGCGCGCGCGCTGTCGCGTTTCGGGTACCTGCTCGACTTCTCCCCGCAGTACGACGCGATCTACGAGCAGTGGCTGCTCGCGCTGGGCGCGCTCGAAGGCGACTCGACGCTTTACCGGATGGCCGCCGACAACGCGCGCGACGCCCAGACGCGCGCGGCGGGACCGAACGGGCTCTACCTGAAAGGCTGGAACGGGGAGACGCTCTCGCGGGCGAACGCCCTGCCGGGGATGATCCAGACCCAGGCCGCCACCACGAGCCTGTTCGCGTGGCTGGCGGTGTACGCGCCGCCGGCCGGCTAGAGCGCGCTCAGAGCCCCAGCCGGCGGCGCACGATGCCGTCGAAGACGCGGTCGGGGAGAACGCGCCTGACGGTCGCCATCAAGCGGGCGTCCCTGCCGACCAGCACACGCGAGGGCATCCGCGGCGCGCTCAGCGCCTTCTCGATCGCCTCGGCGACGGCCTCGGGCGGGATCCCGCGGGCGCCGGTGTCCTGCAGCACCTTTTCGATCTTGCCCGGGATGTCGCCGTACTCGTGCTCGAGCCCGGCCGGGATCTCGATCCGCTGGGCGATGCCGCGCGTCTTGTCCCAGATCGGCGTCGCAACCGAGCCGGGCTCGATCAGCGCCACCTGCACCCCCGAGCGGGCCAGCTCGACGCGCAAGGCGTCGCCGACCGCCTCGATCGCGTGCTTGGACGCCGCGTAGGGGCCGTTGAACGCCATCGCGACTTTGCCGCCGATCGAGGAGATGAACACGATCCGCCCGCGGGCGGCGCGCAGCGAGGGGAGCAGCGCGCGCGTGACGGCGATCTGGGCGAAGAAGTTGACGTCGAACTGCCTTCGCCACTCGTCCTCGGAGAGCACCTCGAGCGGCCCGCCCACCCCGATCCCGGCGTTGTTGACGAGCGCCCCCAGCCCGCTTCCGTCGACCCGGGCGGCGGCAGCCGCGACCTGGGCCGGGTCGGTGACGTCGAGCTCGAGCGCCTCGATTCGGCCCGGCGGGCCTTCGGAGGCCAGCCGCTCGCCGTCCTCGCTGCGGCGCACGCCCGCCAGCACCCTCCAGCCCGAGCGCGCGAGGCGCAGCGACGTCGCCTGGCCGATTCCACTCGAGGCACCTGTGATCAGCGCGGTGGGCACGACGGCCAACCTACCTCAGACGGCCGGCCGGCAGCCCCCTAGGATTGGCGGCTGTGAACACGAGGGAACCCCGCCGGGCGTCGCTGCCGCGCGCGCGTGTCGTGGCGCTGCTCGCGCTGCTCGCGCTGCTCGCGGGGTGCGGGTCGGGCGTGACGGGCTCGCGCGCCCGCGCCGACGACCACCAGAGCTGCCCGCAGGCGGTGATGGCGACGCTGGCAAGCGTGCTCTCCCGCGTCTACCGCGAGGGCGTCCACAGCGAACGCACTGCCAGCGCGGAAGCCATGATCAAGGGCTCGGCCGCGCTGCGCGCGGCGATCGAAAAAAACGACGCGCCCGCCGCGCAGAAGGCGGTGCGCGCGCTGCTCGCCACCGGCCACATGACCGACGTGCAGATCACCACCGTCTCGGGGCGGCGGCTCGTCGATCTCGGCGGCGCTGCGCTCGCGCCGCTGCACGGGACGATCAAGAACGCATCGGGCAAGCCGATCGCCAGCTACCTGACGAGCGTCTGGTCCGACCAGGGCCTCATCTCCGAGTCCAGCGGCGTCGCGGAAGGGCTGATCGTGCTGCGCGCCGCGGACCACAACGTCGGCGGCTCCAGGGCACTTCCGGAGGGTCCGCTCCCCGCCGCCGGGACGACCACCTGGCGCGGCGCCGCGTATCAGTTCTCGTCCCTCCCGGCGCGCGCCTATCCATCGGGTG
>Ga0210401_10000180_pt1 | contig 77594 bp, 66 predicted proteins | sample IncBWH32MmetaG_FD_150866 | JGI IMG/M metagenome (GOLD analysis project Ga0210401, IMG submission 150866) | Forest soil microbial communities from Barre Woods Harvard Forest LTER site, Petersham, Massachusetts, United States - Inc-BW-H-32-M | ecosystem: Environmental > Terrestrial > Soil >...
GCTTGCTGCAACCAAAACCCACAGGCTGAAGCCTGCGCTACTTACAGCGAAACCTACCCAGTCCGCACGGGCAAATTTGCGGTTTCCCATCCCACGATGCCGCCGGCAATTTCGCTCACGCGTTCAAATCCGCCGCGTTGCAGTAAGCTGGCGGCGATGGACGACCTGTAGCCTCCCGCGCAATAAACCAGGAGAGAGCGGTCTCTCGGAAGTTTTTCCAAATTTTCCATGAGATGATTGAGCGGAATGCCCAGGCTGCCTGCAATGTGTTTCTGCTCGCGCTCACGCGGCGTGCGAACGTCCACGGCCAGTGGCGGCTCGGCCGATGACAAAAGTTCAGCTGCAAACGGCGCGCTGACCCGTTCCGTCGTGACCGTTAGTTCCGGTCGCGATTTCAAGCTGTGCAATCCATCTTTCAAATATCCGGCCACGTGATCGAATCCGATGCGCCCGAGTCGCGTGGCCGATTCGTTCTCGCGTCCAGGGTCGGCGATGATGACGATGGGATGCTCCCTGTCCAGCACCGTCCCGGCCCAGGTTGCATACTGGCCGCCCAGGCCAATGTTGATGCTGCTGGCCAAGTGGGCCGCCGCGAATTCGCCGGGATCGCGAGTATCGAGAATCTGCGCGCCTACCTGTTGCAATGCCAGCACGTCATCGAGCGTCATGGGATTCACGTGCGACATCGTTTGATCCAGCGTCGGGCGTTCCTGGCTGTTCAGCACGGCGTCGTATGTAAAGTAGGCTGGCGCTTCCGGCTGATCGGCCGTCACTACTTGAATGAACGCCTCTTTGCTCATGGGCTGTAGCGCGTAGTTCGTGCGGCGCTGCTCTCCCAGTGTGGAAACCGTTTCCTTGCTGAGCGACTTGCCGCACAGCGAGCCCGCGCCGTGCGCCGGGTACACCAGGCTCTCGTCTGGCAGCGCCAGCAGCTTCACGTGCAGCGAATCGAACAGCATGCCGCCCAGTTCGGTGGCCGACCAACCGAGTGCCGCGCGCAGGTCGGGGCGCCCTACGTCGCCGATGAACAAAGTGTCCCCGGTAAGCACGGCGTGCGGTTGCGATTGGCTGGCGGTCAAGTCGTAAACGAGGATGGAGATCGACTCCGGCGTGTGGCCCGGCGTTTCCAGCGACTTCAGGCGCACGCTTCCGAATTCCACAATTGCGCCGTCGCGAAGGGGGATAAACGAGTACGCCGCTTTCGCCGCGGCCCCGAGATAAATCGCGGCGCCCTCACGATCGCGCAATTCCAAATGCCCGGCGACAAAATCGGCGTGAAGGTGCGTCAGAAATACGTGTTTGATTTTGAGCGAGTGCCCGGCGGCAAAGGCGATGTACTGGTCGGTGTCGCGTTGCGGGTCCACGACCGCGGCCGTGCCCGTCGCCTCGTCTCCAATCAGATAGGAAGCGTGCGCCAGGCACGGCAGGTAGAATTGCTTGAAAATCACTTTGGAGGTTCCTCGGTTGCCGCCTGTTACTTCGGCTGGGGAATGATTCGGATGTACGGCTTGGGCGACTTCCACCCATCCGGATACTTCACCTTGGCCTCATCGTTCGTTACGTTGCCGCTGATGATGACGTCCTCGCCGGGTTTCCAGTTCACCGGTGTGGACACCTGGTGCCTGGCGGTAAGCTGGATCGAATCCACTACGCGCAGTACTTCGTCGAAGTTCCGGCCGGTGCTCATCGGATAGCTGAGCATCAGTTTAATCTTCTTGTCGGGACCGATCACGAACACGGTGCGAACCGTGGCATTGGTAGCTGCGGTGCGGCCTTCGGAAGTATCGCCGGAGTCCCCCGGCAGCATGTCATAGAGCTTCGCAACTTTCAGTTGCGAGTCCCCAATCATCGGAAAGTTTACCTTATGGCCCTGGGTCTCTTCGATGTCCGCGACCCACTTGCTGTGGCTCGTCACCGGGTCCACACTCAGTCCTATGATTTTGCAATTGCGCTTCTGGAATTCCGGCTGCAGCCCGGCCATGTACCCCAGTTCGGTCGTGCATACCGGCGTGAAGTCCTTGGGATGAGAGAACAATATGGCCCATCCGTTGCCCATCCATTCGTGGAAGTTGATGGTGCCCTGGGAAGTTTCGGCGGTGAAATTGGGAGCTTCGTCGTTTATGCGCAACATCGATCCTCTCCTGCCCGTGTGCACTTTGGAAAAGGGTAGTTTTGCAGCTCGACCATTTCGCTCCGCACCCTCTCGAAGCGAATCCAGTGCCATCGGGATTTTCCGATTTGGGACTGCGGTCCGCGCATCTTACGCTTCTCCGCCCCTCGACACAAGGAGCTAGCGGGCAGAATCTGCTAGCTCAGGAAAGAAAACTGGCGTTCTGCTGTCCCTTGACACGCAGGTCGGCACGCCGCTTACGCTTCAAGCACAACAAACTAAAGTACTAATGCCCTGGACCAACCTATTCGGCACTCTTAATGTGTGGTATGCCCTAATCAGAACTTCATTTTCTACCGGTAGGAGCTTGCCAGTGAAACGTAACTTGATTTCCCGCCTTGGCGACATAAATAAAGAGCTACTCCTGATTCTTTCCATTATCGCTGCCGCAGGAGTAGTCAATTTCTTCATAGCCGGCCAGCGGCTGGTTCTAACTTTCTACAATCTTCCGACCCTCATGGCTGCGTACTATTTTGGCCGTCGTCGTGCCGTGGAGGCCGCCGTAGCCTCCATTCTCTTTGTCGTTTGGATGAACCTCATGAATCCAAAGGCCTTGGGAGGAGCTTTTGAGTGGAAGACCCAGGGGCTTTTAGCCTGGTCTGACCTCTGCGTTTGGGCTGGATTCCTGATCATTTCAGCCTATGCCACCGGAAGCCTCTACGAGATTGGCGAGCGCAGGCTCAGCGAGCTGCGGGAGACTTACTACGGCGTGCTGCAAATCCTGAATCAGTTCATCGGAAACGACAAATTCACGCAGAACCACTCTTACCGCGTATCGGTCTACGCCACCACCATTGCCGCTGAGATGCGCCTGCCGGAACAGCAAATTGAGGACGTGCGCGCGGCGGCCCTGCTACACGATATTGGCAAGCTCGAAATCAGCCGCGACATCCTCTATAAAGCCGCGCGCCTCGATCAGAGCGAGGCGGAGGAGATGAAGTCCCACGTGGAAAAAGGCGTCATGATGCTCAAACCGGTGGGCGGCTCGCTCCGCCGTATCTTGCCCATCGTCCTGGCGCATCACGACAAATTTGACGGCTCAGGCCTTCACGCTTCCAAGGGCGAAAATATTCCGATCGAAGCCCGCATTATCGCCGTCGCGGACGCCTTCGACGCCATGACCAGCGATCGTCCCTACCGCAAAGCGATGTCACCCGCGGAAGGGCGCGATGAGATCGTCAGAAACATGGGCTCGGATTTCGATCCCACTGTCGTCAGGGCCTTTGAGACAGCCTTTCGCAAGCAAAAATTGGAGATCCCTGAAGTTCTGGTGTGAGCGCTGCAAAGTTTCTTTGGAAATCAGCCGCTTCTCGCGCCGGCCTTACAGGTTGCGGAAAAAGCCTCTCCAAAATACTGTCATTCCGAGCGAAGCGAGGAATCTCTCTTACTCTTTCAAGGGCCCAAATCGAAGAGAGATTCCTCGCTTCGCTCGGAATGACAGAATTAATACTTTCTCCGCGCCCTATCCTACTGGGAAATGCATACGCAAAAAGCGGCTGCTTTTTTTTCACCTGCTCATCTTAGAAAAATCTTAGAAAAAACTTCACTTCCTCCGTATGTTCCCGAGCCAGCCTATTGCACCGTAACATTGACAGACTGCGTGTGAGTAAGGGACCCGGATTGAGCCGTGACCGTGAGTACGGCCGGGCCTGGATTCTGCTGAGGAGGCGTGTAGGAACTGCCGTATCCACAGCCCACCACCGTAAGCGATAGCGCGAAGATCGCCAGCACTCCGGCCGTGGCCAGGACCGGAACGCGAGCGCGTTCCAATCTCCCTGCACTCCAGATCGTAAGACCCAGAAGGGCGAAAACAGCGAGCAGGCCGCCCAGGCCGATGCTTCCTGGCAGCAGAAGCCCGTACCGCGGGACGTTCATCGCCGTGTTTACACTCATCGTGGTGCTGGCCATTCCGCTGGTGATCGCTAATGTCGACAAGCCGAAAGTACACGTGATGCCCGGAACACCAGACGAGCAGGATAAGGCCACGTTGCCTGTAAAGCCGCCTGCCGGCGTGACCGTCACCATCAGCGGAGAAGACGATTGACCGGACGTCACGGACACGCTCGAGGGGCTTACCGCGAGTGTGAAATCGGCTGTGACCGCGGGAGTAGCGCCTTGCATTTCTGTTTTGGAACTGCTCGGCAGAAACGTAGCGTCACCACTGAATTTTGCGTCGATTACTTGCATGCCCCTTCCCGCAGCGGCCATCGTGATGGTCGCCATGCCATCCACGAGTGGCGCGGTTGCTTGTGGAATGCCGCCACTGGCAATCGTTACCGTTCCGCTGGGCATGCCCGAATTGCCCGGCCCGGCGTTCACTGTGGCAGTCAACGTAGCGTTTCTATTGGCAGCCGCGGAGGCAGAGAGTCTCGTCGTGCTGACCAGTCCGCTGGTAATCGCTCCGAACAATCCGCCCTGGCCATTCTGGGTGTCCGCTGTGAAGAAAAGCGTGTTCGCGTCTGTAACTCCGTTCGCCCGGAATGTCAGGCTCCGAATTCCGGGATTGGCGATGACGCCGCCGTCTCCGTCGCTGATCTGGCCGAGGTAATCGCCGGAAGCCGCGTCGAAGGCGCTGATCGTGCCATCACCGGAATTGCCAATCAGAATGGCGCCGCTGAATGGGCCGAAATTTGCGCTGGCCAAAGCAACTCCCCAGGGAGCGTTCAAGTTTCCGCCCGTCGCAAACCGGCGTGCAAATTTGCCCTGCGTATCGAAAACGTCGACCACGCCATTTCCGGCGCCGATCACCGGGCTGCGCTTGGCGGCATCCTGCAATGCATACGTTATGAAGAGTTGGTCGCCGATCACCTGCATTCCGTAAGGCGCATAACCGGCGGGCAGTTTCGGATCCTGAAACGCGCCCGGTAGATCCAGCGGGTCGAATGCGTTCGTGAACGTATGAATTGTCCCGTCGCTGAAATCGGCGACCGCCGCGAACGGCGCGCAGCAACCGGGGTGCAGCAACGCCAGCGCCGTGTACACAGCGCCCGAGGCGGAATCATCCCTCAAAATCGTCGCCTGTGCGGGAACGCTCCCGTTGGGTGATGAGAATCCTGCGATCGTTCCAGTTTGCGTGACCACGATGTACTGAATGGGCGAGTTCGACGTTCCGAAAACGCCGCTCGCATCGGAAGCTATGCCCGAAGGCATCGCGCCGCTCATGTTCCCGGAGGAAGCCGGAACGGCAACGTCGCCCACTGGAAGACCGGAAGAATTCATCGCGCTGACCGATCCGGCGCCGCTGGCGGCGATGAAAAATCGCTGTCCCGGGAGGAACGCGATTCCCCAGGGTTGGTTCAAGCTTTGCGCCTCATTCGCGGCAGCCCCCGGAACGCTGGATGCAAGATTAGTCTGGCGGTAGGCTTTTGTTTGAGCGACCGCACTCTCAGCGATCAAACACGATCCGGCCAGAAGTAAACAGCAGAACCACGAAAATTTGCGTTTCACTATGCTCCTCCTTGTTTTGAGTGAGCGTAGGATGGCTCTTTGCGGCGGACGAATTGTCAAATCGAGGTCAAGAAAATGTCACAGTCCTGCCTCATGAGATTAGACAAATTTGAGACGCAAGGGGGGAGTGGAAGTGGGGTTAAACTGCGGGGCTCTGCGGGATTCAGCGAAAAGTTGCGCCCTGTGAAGGGATTAGAACGCGCGGGGGCCGGACCATCGCGCCCGGGCAGGCACAACCCTCTGCGGGATTTCGTTTCCGCGGATTTTATCTCTGCTCGCGCTTATTCGCGGGGCTGGACGCGCACCAGGTAACCGTTATAGTCAACGTACCACACAGTAACTGGATGCGTGGAGCTGTCAATGTAAGTCCGCCGGTCGTACGTGAATGGCTCGGGCATTTCGTAGACATGCCACTCCCCGTTGTGCTGGTTGTAGCGCACCATCTGCCGGCCGTGCAGCACCCCGGCCCAGACTTCGCCGTTCGCGTCGGGCTGCGCTTCGTAGAAGTCTGTATACGGGCTCGGAGCGATCGGCGGAATGTGCTCCTCGATCAACCCCGTCTTGCTGTTCAGCTCGATCAGGGCGCCGTCGCCACCGCCGAACCAGGGATTGTTGTAAGGATCAAAACCGCCGCGCTTGGCTGTCATCATGTGTACGCCCGAGTTCTGCTTAATCCACTCCCCCGTGCTCAGGTCCATGCGCTCGATGGTGTTTCCCCAGGCCGGCAGCCCGCCACCCCCGTAATATTTTCCGTCGGCGGAAATAAGATTGTCGTAGCTGAAGCTTACCTGCAGGGGGAAGCGCTGAATCACTTTGCCCGTTTCCGGATCGATTTTCCGGACGTTGTTGTCGCGGCTGTCCCAGACGTAGCCATCGGGAGTCATGGAGAAATTACCGAAGCCGGGCGCATTGAGAGGCACTGCGTCCTCAATGTGCACCTGCGTCACTTTGCCGGTGGCGGGATCGAGCCTGTTGAGATTGTGGCTCCAGTTCTCCGAAAACCACGGGATATCGTTCTTGTCGATCCGCACCGCGTGCGTTCCGGGCATGCCCTTGGGCGTGAGTGGAATCGTGTACTCGGTCACAATGCCGGTCTTCGGGTCGAGCTTTCCGACAACGTCGGTCTTATGGCTCGTGAACCAGATGTTTCCTTTCGAGTCTCCCTGCGCGTCGTGCAACGCGAGCAGCGATTGCGGCAATTCATACTCGGTGACGACGACGTGCGTGTCGCCGCCGCGCGGCTGCGGGAACATGCGCATCGGCTCGTCTTGCGCAGCGGGTCCGCGCACACGCGTCAGAAACTTCACCAGCGTATCGACTTCCTCGGGCGAGGTGCCGTCGCGCCGGGTGACCGAATTGTTTCCACCGCCGGTGGTCGTCGTTCCCTTGATGCGAATCACCAGCGAAGTGCCGGAATATTGCGTCATGCGGTCGACGATCAGGCTCCAGCTGTGCTCATCATAGCGGTTGCGGAAAATCTGGTTCCAGGAATGGCAGGCGGAGCAATTCTTTTGCAGCGTGGCTTTTTCCTGCGCCGTGCCCGGCATATTCCACAGCAATTCCGCGCCGCTGAGCTGGCGTTCAATCTCCGGCGTGGCCGGTAAAGCATCGCTGTCGGAAACTCTTTCCAGAACGATGTCGTCCAGCTTGGAAGCTCCGTCAATATGCACGGAATTTACGACGTAGGGCTTGAACAAAAGCGGAGTCGGGATCCGCAAAACGTAATCCCCGGTTTGCATCTTGGGAAATTCGTAGTGTCCCTGCGCGTCGGTATACACCGTGGTGCGCACGCCATTCGGCGCGATCAGCTGCACTCCAACGCCTTCCGGCGAATCTCCGCTCGGAATCTTCACGACTCCCGTGGCCCCGCCCGACAACCCGTTTTGCACCGTCCACTTTTGCGTGGCCGCGCGATACCACGGATTCGGTCCGGGATTTTCCCCTTCGACGCAGCACTTCCCTTCCTTGATATAGGTGATGAGGTCAGCTACATCGGCGTCCTTTAACGTGGTGCCGAACGCCGGCATGCCCGGCCCGCCCTCCTTGATTTTCACGGCCACGTTTTCATCCGTCACGGGATCGCCGGACATCAATTGCGAATGCTTGAAAAGCTCCTTCAGATAAGGGCCGGTCTTGGCGTACTGGTTGTGGCACATCCAGCATTTGTAGAAATAAATGTTTTCGCCGCGGCCCGCGCCGCTGTCGGCGATCACCTTGTAAGTATCGAGGCGCGCCGAGCGCTGGTAATTATCCGTGTGCATGACGTTACCGGAGGCCGCCTGAGCCTGAGCAGGCGCCGCCTGCGACCGGCTCATATTTCCCGCCACAAGAAGCGCAATCCCCATCGTGACGGTAGCCAGAATCATGACGCGCGTACGGATGCGGGTTTGATTTTTCATGTTATCCCCTGTTGTCGGCAATCGCCTGCCCGGGCAGACTCCTCCGCCCGCACAAAATACCAGTATTAGCTATAATTCATTCATCAAAAACTGTCAAAATATTTTCGCACGGGGATTGAGAACCATCCGAAGGGACGGATTTTGTTTTGACGGAACTCGCAGAAACAGGTTTAGTGGCGCTGGCGTCCTGCCGGAATTTGTTGTCTTCCTGTCGCGGGCAAAACTGCCGCCGGGACGCCGGCGCTACCTAACCGCCCTCTACCGCGACGCGTGCGGCCATAACTCCGATCACTCGAATCGCGGAGACCTCTCGGGGCTTGCATATTCGAGCCGCTTCAGCGCGGAAAACTGGGACGGGGCAACTCTTGTTCCCATCGTGAAGATCCACACGCCCCTTTGCAAGGATTGCACCCCGACTGGCGGCTGGCCTTGCATTTGGCGCAGCCGGAAGCCGGGGCATCACCCCATTTGTATAGTTAATTGCCGGAGCTATCGAGTCGCGCGTTTTCGTTTCCAGGAGAAACTTTTGACGCCGTCTCGACGGTCTTGAGGTTTGGAACGGCCCGTTGCCACAGGACGCGCGCGTCGGGGGCATCGTTGGGATACGCTTCGGTGGACTCCTGGCCGGTCGGCTCGAGAATGACGTCCACGCGCCGGTTGTAAGCGAGCCAGGTGGCCTTCTTTTTGTTCTTCATCCATGCAGGTTGCTGTTGCGGATCCTGCGACTGCAGGTTCATCACCTGCTTCTCGGTCAACTGGGAATCTTTCCCCTCGGCTCGTGTTTCAATTTTATCCGCGGGAATTCCCTGGGAAACGAGGTAACTCTTGGCCGCTTCCGCGCGCCGTTCACTGAGCTCCTGGTTATATTTCTTCGCCCCTCGGATGTCGGCGTGGCCCACAACCATCAACTTGTCCTGGTGGGCATACTGCTCGTTGTTCTTAAAAGTGGAGGCAGCCTTGGTGAGAGTCGTTTTCTGGCTGGACACCAGGCCCACCCTGGGATGCCGGCGTTCGGGATAGGCCGTGGGGTAAAAGAGGCTGGCGAGAGTGACCGCTGGCGCGGGATCGATGGAGCCGACCACGTGCAGCGTGGCCGTTCGAGTGGCCGTGCCGCCGCAGGCGTTCGCCGCGCTCAGCGTATAGGTCACGTCACGATCGATGGGGCCGTTCGCAGTTCGATCGGGCGTGGCTTCCACTTTGCTGCTTCCACTGGTTGCCACGCTGCCGAGCGGCTGGATGGACACTCGATTGGCGTTGGACGCCGACCAATTCAGCGTGGTCGAATCCTGCTCGACCACTTTGTCGCCGATTTTGTGATAGCGAATCTGCGGCTGGCTCAAGGCCAACGTGGCCGTTGGCTGCGCATTCACATTCACGGTGACCGATTGTTCCGCCATGCCGCCGGGTCCTTTCGCGGTCAGTTGATAAGTTGTCGGGTGCGTCGGGCTCACGCCCTGCTCGCCGCTCGTCGCAACTTTGCCCAGGTTGGAGATCGCCGTATCCACGGCCTCGGCTGACTTCCAGCTCAACTCGGTGGACTGCCCGCAATTCACCTGGTTGGCCTGGGCGGAGAGCTGGGCGGTTACCGGTGCGATGGGGACCATGGCGCTGGCCATGCCCGCCTCGAATCGCGGCTCGGGCCCGAGATTGAGGCCGCGCTTGAAGTCCTTCGCCTTCATCGCTCCGTTATGATTCAGATCGACGATCACCCGCTCGCCGGCCTTCACGGCGACCGGTCCTGACCAGATCTCCTGGCCCTTTTCCGTGGCCGTCACCTGGTAGGTCCCGGGCTTCACCAGCAGCCACTGGTGCCACAGAAAGTTGTTGTCGAATTCATCGACGTGGCCGACGAAATAAGCCTGCGTGGTGCCATTCAGCAGAACCGCCGCGCGCGGGTGGCCCTTCAGCTCGATATCGCCGAAAGGTCCGTTTACTTTATCGCCGGAAGCCTGGAGGACCACGTCCAGGGCGGTCGTTTTGCCTGCCGTGATGTCCACGTTTTTGGTTTGGGGAGTGTAGCCGTAGTTGTCAACGCCGACGCTGTGGCTGCCGGCGCCCAGCTGGATGGTCTGGCTGCCGTCGCGAATCGCTTTTCCATCCACGAACACGTACGCTTGCTTGGGACTGACGTGAATTTTCAATTTTCCCGTCGCCGTGCCGCTCTGTGCGAATGAGGGAGTGATTCCCATCGCCAGAAGGGCCAAACCGGCCAGAGGAAATCGCAGGGGGATTTTGATCTTCATGACTGCATTCTCCTTTTCAAGCTATGGACTTGCCGAACTACAAACGGGCCGCCCGGGGCAACCTATCGTACTGCGATATTCTGACAGGCGGCGCGCTTGACAAAGTATATCGCATTACGATATAAGTAAGCAAGGGCGCACCCTTACTGTGGGGCAGATATTATGTTCCCAACCTGCCAGCTCCGAATCCCGCTATTCCCAATACACAGGAGGATTGCAACATGACCAAGCAGTGGAAGTACGCCGCGACAGCTGTTTCCTGCGCTTTCTTCTGGGTCGGCCTGGCCGCTTTCGCAGCCATCCCCGCGCCGTCCTCAGGCAGCGCAAAATCCACCGCCAAAACAAAAACCACCGCGGTGACCATGTCCGATGCGGATTTCGCCAAGGCCGCGGCCGAAGGCGGGATCGCCGAGGTCAAGTTCGGTGAATTGGCCGAGGACAAAGCTTTGAGCAAGACGGTAAAAGATCTCAGCCAGCGCATGGTGGACGATCACACCAAGGCGGACGACAGTTTGAAAACCGCCGCGTCGAAAGACAACATTTCCATTCCCGCTCAAATGAACACCAAGGATCAGGCGGCGTATGCCCGCCTCTCCGAACTGTCGGGGGCCGCGTTCGACCGCGCCTACGCCCGCGACATGGTAAGAGACCATGAAGCCGATATCGCCGCCTTCCGCCACGAAGCCAACGACGGCAAGGACGCTTCAATCAAGAGTTTCGCCGAGCAAACCCTGGCCACGTTGGAAGATCACTTGAAAATGGCGCGGCAGGCGCTCGAAAGCGTCTCGTCTAAAACCAGCGCCAAGACAACCAAGACAATAAAGAAACAATCTTGAGCGCGAGAGAGTGAAAATTCCCGCTCGGCAAAGACGGTTTGAATTGCGAGAAGAACGCTGAATCCTGACAGGCCTTCGGAGGCGGCGGCGCAAGGCCCGCCGCCTCTCTCGCCACAACGCCTGAAAGCCAGTGCCCGACAGTCTGCGTCTCCCGCCCTCCCGGAAAAATTCCCTTGCCCTTGCCCGCCTGCCCATATACTCTGGCCAGAGTACTCTGGACAGAGTATATGACGGCGGAATCCAAGCGCGCGTTTTCCAATCCCCTGGCCCTGGCCATCCTCGTGCTCCTCTACGAGCGGCCCATGCACCCCTACGAAATGGCCGCCACCCTGCGCGAACGCCACAAGGAGAGCAGCATCCGGCTGAACTATGGGGCGCTGTACGCCGTCATCGAACAGTTGCTGCGCGAAAATTTCATTGCCGTCCGGGAAGTGCTGAAAGAGGGCCGCTACCCCGCGAAGACGGTCTACGAGTTGAGGTCCCTGGGGGAGTCCGAACTCATCGACTGGATGCGGGAGCTGGTGAGTTCGCCGGCCAAGGAATTCCCCATGTTTGAAGCCGCGCTTTCGCTGTTGCCCGTGCTGCCGCCGGAGGAAGTAATCGAACTGCTGGAGATTCGCATCGGCCTTCTGGAGAAAACCATCGAGGAAATCGACGAGGAGGAGCGGAAATGCAGGGCCATGAAGCTGCCACGCCTGTTTTCCCTGGAGAGCGAGTATTACAGGGCCATCACGGACGCGGAATACGAATTCTCCAAGGATCTGCTGGACGATCTGAAACGCGATGCCGGCAAATTGCGCAGCGGCTGGACGGAAATGCGCAAGCAACTGCTGGCCGCGAAACCGGACGCCCGCAAGAAACAAGCGTCTCCCGCCGCAACCGCCAAAAATCAAAAAAGGAAGCGAAACTCATAACAACGATTCGATTCTGAAAGGAGAGGTGAACATGCAGACAACGGCAAGAAAACAGTATCGTGGAATTTCCATGGAAGGCAGCTTGGCCACCTGGTACGCAAAAATCACACAGAAGGATCTCGACGAATTTGAGCGCCTGGCGGGGGAACTGGCGAAAGATCTGCCGGTCAATGCCCGCGTGCTGGAGATCGCGCCGGGGCCGGGCTATCTTTCAGTGGCACTGGCAAAACTCGGGCCATTTAAGATTACGGGGCTGGACATCAGCCAATCGTTTGTGCAAATGGCTTCCCAGTATGCGAAACGGGAAGGCGTGGTGGCCCGCTTCATCCACGGCAGCGCGTCGGATATTCCTCTTGAGGATGGGTGGTTCGACCTGGTCGTTTGCCGCGCGGCGTTCAAGAACTTTTCCGAACCATTGCAGGCCCTGAACGAAATGCATCGCGTGCTGAAGCCGGGAGGCCGTGCCATCATCATTGACCTGCGCAAGGACGCTTCCTGGGATGAAATTGTCGCCTACGTGGATGGCCTGCACATCAGCCGGACCAGCACCTGGATGACTAAATTTACTTTCAAACACATGCTGCTGAAGCGCGCATACACGGAAGGTCAAATGACGGCGCTCGCGGGCCAGTCCGATTTCAAGTCCTGCGAAATCGTTAAGGCTCCCGTGGGCATGGAAGTGAAGTTTGTTCGCCGGCAACCCCTCGCGGAACGGGCGGCCTGAAGGCCGCGCGATTTTCCTGGGAACGCCAATCTCCCGATTGGCGTTTTGCAACGCCCCGCCGACAATCGGGAGATTGGCGTTCGCAGGTTTTCCTAGCGGCGGGAAATTGCAGACAAAATACCGCAGATTTCCCACGAATAATTATTCAGATAATTTTCATGTGAAATTGTTATGCTTCACCCGGTTGCTTGACAGGAGCTTGCTTAATACGGTTATATTCTGCCCTTCCGGGCAGGTGCAGGACATTCGCTTGGGGCTGCAACCCACCGGCCGCAGCCGGAAGCAGGGGAGATGATTTTCATGGGTGATTCAATTGGAATTGTAGATACTGCTTTGTCTAAAGTACGGTTCGCTGCCGGCCAAATTTTCTCATTCCGAGCGATCGGGCGATTTTCACTTCTAGCACTGGGCCTGGCCGCTGCAGTGGCTTTCCCAATGGCAAGGGCCTCGGCGCAGGCCACTTCTCCGGCGCCCGGCGGAGAATCAGACGTCCAATTGCTGAAACCTTCGGGGCCGGGCCAGGCAAGCCCGCCGACTACAGTGACTTTACAAGATGCGCTGGAGAGGGCCCGAAAACTCGATCCGACCCTTTTGGGCGCGGTGTCCGATGCCAGGAGCGCGCGCGAAGATCGCATTCAGGCCAGAAATGCGATGTTGCCGACGATTAGCGCGACGACGCAATACCTCGGCACTCAGGGAAATGGCGGAAGGGTCTCTGACGGAAGGTTTGTTACAAACGACGGGGTTCACGTCTATCGCGCCTGGGGTGTCTACCACGAGGATCTTTCTCCGGGGCTTCTGCTGGGGACGGGATATTCGAGAGCCAAAGCAGCGGAGTCATTGGCCAATGCCAAGGCCGAAATAGCGAGGCGCGGTTTGCTTGTGACCGTCACTAAGGACTATTACGCCCTGGTTGTCGCGCAGCGAAAATACGCTACCGCACAGGCAGGGCTGGATCAGGCCAAACGTTTCATGGACATCACGGGAGATCTGGAACGTCAGGGACAAGCTCCGCACAGTGATGCCTTGAAGGCGGAAATCCAGTATCGGATCCAGAAGCAGGCGTTTGACGAAGCCAAGTTTGCAATGGAAGATACCCGCCTGGGACTTGCCGTCATACTTTTCCCGGACTTCAATGAAAATTTCAGCGTTGTGGATGACCTCGACTCCGCACCGGCCTTGCCGCCGTTCCCTGAAATTCAAGCGATGGCCGAAAAGCAAAATCCAGATCTGCGTGCTGCCTTGGAGGCCGCTCGCGAGGCGGATTTAGACGTCAAGCTGGCGAAGACAGCATTCCTGCCCACGCTGACAGTGGATACCGACTACGGCATTGAAGCGAATTGCTTTGCTCTTAACTGCACTCGTGCGGCATTTCCTGAAGTAGGAATCCTTCCCAATCCTGGTTACTTCCTGACGGCAGCCCTTACGGTGCCCGTCTGGGATTGGGGAACGCTTCGCAGCAAACTGCACCAGGCGGAATACAAACAGGATTCGGCCAGGTCGGCATTGAGCCTGGCCAAGCGGGCAAACTTGAGCGAACTATACGCCAACTATGACGAAGCGCTCATCGCTCGCGCAGCTCTTGATGAATCACGCACGACGGCGGAGCTCGCGGCAGAGAGCCTGCGTCTCACTACCCTGAGGTACCAGGGAGGGGCTTCCCCGGCGAGCGAAGTGGTGGATGCGGAAACGGCGCTGGTGACTGCGCGGAATGCGTATGCCGACGCGCAAGTGCGCTATCGCACGATCTTGGCGACACTGCAGACATTTACGGGAAGTTTCTGAAGGATGGAAAACTCAAAAGCAATCAAAAGGAACGGGAGCAAAACAATGTATTTCCCTTCGAGAAAAGGCACGGCGCAGGCTCATCAGGGAGCCCGCCCTAAAAAAAATCAAATGGAAACGGGCGGAGCGGTCCGCTCATTCTTTTTACTGATCGCCGCGGGCATTCTGTTCTCTGGCTGCGGCGCCAAGGGAGAAGTCGAGGCATCTCCAACCGTTACCGTGCAGGTGGACGCGGCGGAAAAGGGGCCGATCCAGCGCAAGGTGGTGACGGATGCGGTGCTGTACCCGCGCGATCAAGCGGCCATCGTGCCCAAGGTGGTCTCGTCCATCAAGAAATGGAATGTGGACAAAGGCAGCCACGTGAAATCCGGGCAACTGCTTGGGGAGCTTGAAAATCAGGACTTGACCGGGGCGGCGATAAAGAGCCAGGGCGGCTACGCGCAAGCCGAGGTCACTTACCAGATGACGGGGCAGAAGAGCGCCCAGGATCTGAAATTCGCCAAGCAATCCCTGGATTCGGCGCAGAAGTTTTATGACGGCCGCACAGCGCTGTTCAAGGAAGGCGCGGTTTCGGCGAAGGACCTGGACGACGCTTCCGTCGCTTTGACTTCGGCAAAGAATACGTATGACCTCGCGCAAAAACAGTACGACCTGAAAGTCGCCGAGGCCGCGCGGGACGCGGCCAAGGGCGACACGGAAACGGCCAATGCGGCGGTGAGTTACACCAAAATTACCAGCCCAATCGATGGGGTCGTCACTGACAGGCCTTATTATCCCGGTGAAACTCCGGCCACGGGCACTCCGATTATCACCGTGATGGACCTCTCCCAAGTGGTGGCCCGCGCGCACATTGCACAACTGGAAGCGGCGAGCCTGAAAGTGGGGGACCCCGCCACGATTACGATTCCGGGGCAACCCGTTCAGGTAAAAGGCAGAGTCTCGCTGGTGAGCCCGGCGGTGGATCCCAATAGCACGACGGTGGAAGTCTGGGTGCAAGCCCCCAATCCGAAAGGAAGCCTCCGGCCCGGAACAAGTGTACGAGTTGCCATGGTCGCCGAAACGGTGAAGGATGCAATTGTGATCCCGCAAGCGGCCCTGCTGACCACAACCGACGGAGTCAACACGGTGATTGTTCTGGATAGCGACAACGCGCCCAGCAAGAAGAAAGTAAAGGTCGGCATCCGGGACGGCGAGGCCAAAACCGTGCAAGTTACCGACGGGCTATCGGGCGGCGAGCGCGTGGTCACCGTAGGGGCCTTCGAGCTTGCCAATGAGGACGATCCGATCCTGGCGAAAACCAAGATTCAGGTGCAGGCGCCGAAGATGCCGGATGAGGACGAGGAATGATCACGGCCAATTCCATCAGCCCCAGACTTGATGAAATGTCCGGAATCGTCCCGGCTTTTGTTTTTCGTGTTTCATTTACGACTTTGCGACAGGTAGAAATCCATGTCAGATAAAAAATCCAGCCAATCCGCATCAACCGCTTCTCCGGAATCGCGCTATTGGTTTGCGCGTCACTCCAAGTCCATCATCTTTTTGATTTTGACGCTGGCCGTGGTCGGAGTTTACGAGGCGCTCTCGCTCCCGATCGCCGTTTTCCCGGCGACCAATTTCCCTCGCATTATCGTGGGCGTGGATAACGGCGTGATGCCCATCGAGCAGATGGAAGTCACGATCACGCGCCCGCTGGAAAACGCCGTGAACAGCGTGCCGGGTCTCGAAGATGTGCGCTCGACGACCAGCCGGGGATCGGCGGAAATCGATTTGTCATTCAATTGGAGCGTGGACATGGTCACGACGCTCCAGTTGGTGAATTCCGAAATCGCGCGTATTCAGAGCACGCTGCCGTCCACGGCGGCGATTGAAACTCACCGCCTGGATTTCGCGAGCTTCCCGATTCTCGGTTACAGCCTCACCTCCGACAAAGTCCCGCAAACGCAGCTTTGGGAAATCGGCACGTATGACATGAAGCCGCGCCTCAACCGCCTGAATGGAGTTGCAACCGTCCTGGTGCAAGGGGGACAGACGCCGGAATTTCAGGTGACGCCCGACCCATCCAAGATGCTGCGGGCGCACGTGACGGTGCAGGACATTCTGGACGCCGCCAATCACACCAACATTGTGGATTCGCCGGGCCTGCTGAGCCGCAACCACCAGTTGTTTCTGGGCCTGGTCGATTCGCAGGTTCACAACGCGGAAGACATCGGCAACATGGTCATCAAGAACGTGGGCGACGCCCCTATTCGGGTGCATGACGTGGGGGTGGTGACTGCTTCCGCGGCGCCAAATTACACGGTAGTCACGGCAAACGGAAAGCCGGCCGTCCTCATCAGCATCAGCCGGCAGCCGGAGAGCAACACCGTGGAAGTTGCCAACCTGGTGCACCAGGAAATCGAAGCGATCCGCCAGAAACTGCCCGCGGGCGTTGATTTGAACGTCTTTTACGATCAGTCCAATATCGTTCGCGAATCCATCGGCAGCGTGCGCGACGCGATTATCATCGGTCTGCTGCTCGCCGGATTTATCATCTGGCTGTTCTTGCGCGACGTGGGCACGGCGTTGATGACGGGCCTGGTAATTCCCGTGGCCATTTTCGTCACGTTCATCGCCATGAAGATCCTGGGGCAAAGCTTTAACATGATGACCCTCGGGGGCCTCGCGGCGGCGGGCGGACTGGTAATTGACGACGCGATCGTGGTGGTCGAAAACATTGTGCTGCACCGCGACGGCGGAGAAGGCCGGCTCGAAGCGGTCAACAGCGCCCTCAAAGAACTGACTGTTCCTTTGATCGGTTCGACGCTGACTCCGATCGTGGTGTTCCTGCCATTGATCTCGATCACGGGCGTGACTGGAACGTTTTTCCGCGCGCTGGCTATTGCCATGAGCGTCTCGCTCTTGACTTCCCTGGCACTGGCGCTTACCTGGTCAACCAACCTGGGAGTTTACCTGATCCGTCGCGGCCAAGGAGAGGAACCCGGCGGTGCAGCCGTCGAACATGCCCCACCCGAAGATTCCGAAAATGCGGAATTCGAGCGCATGAGACGCATGATGGCTGCGGAGGAAGAATCCCTCAAGGGTGGATTGTTCGAGAAAATCATTGTGTTCTATGAACGCTGGATGCGACGAGCCCTTGAGCACCCGTTATGGCTCGGCGCATTTTGCGTGATCCTGATCGCGGTTTCCTATTTGTGTTACAGCCAGCTGGGCACCGACCTGCTCCCGCATATGGACGAGGGCGGCTTTATTCTGGACTACGTCATGCCGCCGGGGAGTTCGCTTCAGGAAACCAATCGCGTGGTCACGCACGTGGAAAATATCATCAAATCAGTCCCCGAAGTGGAAAACACCTCGCGCCGCACCGGCTTGCAGCTTGGACTTGCCGCAGTGACGGAGCCCAATACGGGCGACATCGCGGTCAAGTTGAAGGACAAGCGCAGCCGCGCAATCGATGACATCATCGCCGACGTCCGCGGCAAGGTGACCACCGAGGAACCGGCGCTGGACGTCGAATTCACGCAAGTGCTTCAGGACATGATTTCGGACCTTACCGGCGCTCCACAGCCGATCGTCGTGCAGCTATTTTCGCCCGATGTGGATCAGCTGACGGCCTGGGCGCCGCGAGTAGCCGACGCGCTGGGCCGCATCCAGATTAATTACAAGAAACCCATCGTGGATGTGGAGGACGGAATTGATAACACTACGAGCGGCCCCGCCGTTGTCTTTACCGTGAATCCCGCGGCAGCGGCCAAGGCCGGATTCACGACCGACCAGCTGACCACAGTGGCTGCTTCGATTGTGGACGGCGAGCCCGCCACCGCGCCCATGATTATCAATGACAAGCCCTACACCCTGCGCGTTCGTTACCCGGCGTCGAGCCGGGCTTCGCTCGAAGCCATGAACAACACGGTGATCGTCAATGCCAACGGCGGATCGGCCACTCTCGGTTCCGTCTCCACGTTTACAGAAGTGCCGGGCCAGACGGAAATCTTGCGCGACAATCTGCAACAGGAAAAGGAAGTCACGGGGCGGCTCGAGGGCATCGACCTGGGAAGAGGCGTCGCGGCGGTGCAGAAGGCCGTAAACGATTTGCATTTGCCGCCGTCAATTCGCGTGGCCTACGGCGGCACCTACAAGGAACAGCAGAAATCGTTCCATGACCTGGTGGTGGTGCTGTTGCTCGCGCTGGTGCTGATTTTCATTGTTCTCCTGTTCGAGTTCCGTTCCTTCTCGGCGCCGCTGGCGATTCTATCCTCGGCCATACTTTCGACTTCGGGCGTGTTTTTCGCGCTGTATATTACGCACACCGATTTCAACGTGGCGTCCTTCATGGGACTGATCATGGTGCTGGGCATCGTGGCCAAGAACGGTATTCTGTTGCTCGACGCCAACCAGAAATTCCGCGGGGTCGGGTTCGCAGCGGAAGAGGCCATGATTCAGGCGGGACGGCGGAGACTTCGCCCCATCGTCATGACGGCTATGGCCGCGGTGGCGGGTATGCTACCGTTGTCGCTCGCACTGGGGGCGGGTTCGCAGATGCTGCAACCCCTGGCGATCGCAGTGATCGGCGGAATCCTGATTTCGATGGTGCTGTCGCTGATCATCACGCCGGCGATTCAATACTACCTGACGAGCGACAAGGAAGCGGCGGTGGAGGCCGCCGGAACTCCAGTCGCGGTGCGCTAAAACAGGACGGAGGCAACGAAACTTATTGCGGCATGAAACGTATTATTGATATTGGACCCGGTACGAAACTTTCTGCTCAAAAGAAACCATAAGGAGATGATTCGCATGTCACGAAAAAATATCGCAGGATGGTTGCGCCGGACGAGCCCACTGCTTGTGCTGTCGCTCGTTGCAGGCGTGATCGCATATGCCGCTCCGCAGGCCGGCGGCTATAAGATCACTAAAAGAATGCAAATCGGGGGAGACGGCGGGTGGGATTACATGTTGATTGACCCGCCCACACACCGGCTTTTTGTCGCCCGCGGATCGCACTTCCAGGTCGTGGACGTCACCACCGGGAAGGTGGTAAGCGACATCGCGATCGCCAATTCCAAGAACTCTCACGGCATCGCTCTGGCCACGGATTTGGGCAAAGCGTTTACGAGCAACGGAGACGCCAACACGGTGTCGGTGGTCGATTTGAAGACATTGCAGGCTACTTCGGTTATCCCCATACCCGGAAAAGATCCTGACTCCATCCGCTACGATGCGGCCACCAAGCGCGTCTTTACCTTTAACGGCAAGAGTTCGGATTCAACTGTCATTGACGCAACTTCCGGTAAAGTCATCGGCACAGTCAAACTCGCCGGAAAACCGGAAGAAGCCGTTCTCGACGGAAGTGGAAATATGTGGGTCAACATCGAAGACAAGAGTTCCATTCAAGAATTCGACACGAAATCTTACGCCATTAAGGGCATGTGGCCGCTCGCTCCCTGCGATGGCCCCTCCGCCATGGCGTATGATAGCGCCCACAAGCGGATTTTCGTGGCCTGCGACAAGGTTATGGTCGTGGTGAGCGCGGAGAACGGAAAAGTGGTCGCTGCCCCGCCGATCGGCGGCGACCCCGACGGGAACGGCTTCGATCCGGGTACGGGGATGGCGTTCGCCGCTTGCCGCGACGGCTTCGTTTCCGTGATTCACCAGGATTCGGCGGACAAGTACACCGTCGTCGGGAATATCAACACTCAAGCCGGCACCCGTACAATGACGCTGGACCCCACCACACACCGCGTCTACACGGAGACCGCGGACTTTAAACCCGCGGGAGCGCCAACGCCGGACAATCCGCGGCCGCGTCCCACACCGATCGCCGGATCGTTCGTGATCCTGGAAATCGGGCAGTAAGGACACTGAAAATTAACGCGCCCTGGGCTCTTTGAGCCCGGGGCGCTTTTTTTTAGCGGCTTTTCGTGGCGCGGGCTTCAGCCTGCGGGGGTTTCACCTTGCAAGAACCAAAACCCACAGGCTGAAGCCTGCGCTACTGGCTATTGCGGTTTACCTCTTTCCCTTTGTGACCAGCTTTTGCACGCGCCAGTTATTCATGTCGGCGATGTAGAGGAGATCGTCGGACGGGCAGGCGAGGCCGTGGGCCCAGTTGAGTTCGCCGAGTTCGTGGCCGGATTCGCCCCACATGCCGAGGATCTTGCCTTCCGGCAACTGAATCTTGTAGAGGCGACCGGGCTCGGCGTCGGTGGTGTAAAGATATTGCGGCGTGGTGTTGGTGATGCAGATGGTCCACGGCGCGGTTTCGTCGGGCCGGTTCGCGGGCAGGTCTCCCAAAACAGGATGCCGCATCTTGTCGTAGGGAACATTCAGGAAGATGAACTTTTTGAAATTTCCGTCCAGATCGAAGACTTGAATGCGGCGGTTGCCGCGATCGGCGGCGTAGAAATTCCCGTCGCGATCGATGCCGATGTTGTGCGGATTCCGGAAATGACCGGGATTTTCGTTGGCGTGATCGCCGCCCGTTCCGGGCTCGCCCCATTGCTTGATCCAGTTGCCGTGCTTGTCAAACTTGGCGATGCGCGAATTGAAATAGCCGTCGCCGATGTAAATGTTGTCATCCTTGTCCCAGGTGACATCGGTGGCACCGTTAAAGTATCCGTCAACGGGAGTGGGCGGGGGATCGGCACGGCGGTAGCGGGGCTGGTCCGGGCCTTCATCGCGGCGGCCGAGGTTCATCAGAACGTAACCGGCGGGGTTGAACTTGATGACGGACATGGCGGCCTTGTCCACGACCCAAAGATTGTCGTACTTGTCGAAGCGCACGGAGTGTGCGTAGGCCAGGCCGTACACGCCGCGGCCGATCTCGCGAACAAATTTGCCGTCGGCGTCAAAATCGAAAATTTGCGTGGTGGCATTGCCGTAGACGGGGCCCGCGGTCGCCGTGCCCGGATGGTTCAGGACGATGATGTGGCCTCTGGAATTCACGGCCACGCTCAGGACTTCTCCCAGGTTTTGATCGACTGAATATTTCAGGGGATTGGGCACCGATTCAAAGGGAAGAGCCGGCACGCTGGGCCCTTCCTGAGCGAAGACTGGCGCCGCCAGCAGGGCTAGCAAAGCGATCGCATGGACGGGTTTCATGGAGCCTCCAAAGCAGCCAAAGGAATTTCTACGCCCGGATATTTGCACAAAGCGTGTTTGGTATATACTCTCGATCGGCAACCCAAGTCAAAATCGCTTTAATCATCAGGAGCAAAAGCCAATGAAAAATTTAAGGATTCGACGCGCCCTGGCTGTGCCGGCGGGCTTGTTGATTATGTCGCTCATGGCGGCGGGATCGGCACGCGCACAGGCGCCCGTGGACGACAGCAAGACGGTAGTAAAGTCCAACAAGATCACCGACAATTTTTACACCATTGACGGCCGTGGCGGCACGATCGGCGTGCTGGTGGGCCCGCAAGGGACTTTTATGGTGGACACGCAATTCGCTCCCCTCACCGATCGAATCGTAGCGGAAATCAAGAAAATCTCGCCCAACCCGATTCGCTTTGTGGTCAACACGCACGTGCACCCCGATCACACCGGCGGCAACGCGAACATGGCAAAACTGGGCGCGACGATTTTCGCGCGCGATGAATTGCGGGACCGGCTGATCAATCCCGCTCCGGGCGCCAACGGCCAACCGGGCACGCCTGCCCCGGATGTCGCGCTTCCGGTCATCACCTATGAAAACAAGGTCACGTTTCATATGGACGGGGAAACGGTGGATCTCATCCCCATCCGCAAAGCGCATACCGACGGCGACACTATGGTTTATTTTCACAATGCGGACGTGATCATGACGGGCGATTTCTACCGCTCCATCGGATATCCCAACATCGATCGCGTAAACGGGGGAAGCCTCGAGGGAATGATCACCGGCCTCGGCCAAGTGGTCGCTTTGGCCGGGCCGAATACGAAAATTATTCCAGGCCATGGACCGACGGTGGACAGGACTGCCGTCATGGCGCACCGGGATATGATCATTGGCGTGCGCAACGAAGTCGCGAAGCTCATGAAACAGGGTAAGACGTCGGATGAGGTTGTTGCCGCGCATCCCTCTGCCGCATTCGACGCCAGCGTGCCTCCGGCCGCGCCGAACGGGGATAAGATGGCGGACCGGTTTGTCGGGCAGTTATACGCGGAAATGAAACCAGCCAAGTAAAGCGGCCTGGTTTGAAATTTATTTGCGGGATCTTTCCGCAGCACAGGCTTCAGAGGGTGGGGTTTGTCATGAACAGATGAGACCCCACCGACTGAACAGGCTGCGGAAAATCTCCCCCACCGTTTTGCCATTCCGAGCGAAGCGAGGAATCTCTCTTTTTTATATGGGCAAAAACCGAAGAGAGATTCCTCGCTTCGCTCGGAATGACAAAATTAACTATTTCTTCCGCAGCGTGTGATGCCTGTGCCACTTAAGGCCGCTACACCCCATGCCGACACTTGTACTTGAATCTTTACAAACGCTGAAAGAATACGTGGGCCGCGAAATCGCCACGACCGGCTGGCTGCCCGTGACACAGGAGCGCATCCGGCAGTTCGCCGAAGCGACGGGTGATCATCAATGGATTCACGTCGATCCTGAACGCGCGCAGCGCGAATCGCCTTATGGCGCCGCGATCGCGCACGGCTTTCTGACGCTCTCCCTGGTGAGCCATTTCATGAGGGAGGCGATCCAGTTGCCGGGCGAGGTTCGGCAGACGATCAATTACGGCCTGAATCGCGTTCGTTTTCCGGCGGCCGTCAGGGCTGGCGAGAAGATTCGCGCGCACGTTCGTTTGCAGTCTTACCGAGAGTTGGAAGGCAGCGTCGAAGCCGTGTTTGACATCACGATGGAAGCGGAGAATTCCGTGAAACCGTGCTGCGTTGCCGAGTGGATCTTGCGTTACAACTTCTAGCGGGTATGGCAGAGCGGCCCGGCCGGGCTGCTTGATATATTGACATCGAAAGGTGCATAGCCGCGCAGGCGCGCCGCGGCCTCTAGGCCTCCAGAATACGCTGGGCTTCCTCACGCGAAATTTCGACGCCGAAATCTTATTCCTGCGAAGGGGATTCGTGCGACACGCGCTCCATTTTATTTGGAATAACTACAAAGCTTTCGTCCAATCGCTCGAAACCGGAATTGCTTCTTGCAAAAGCGAGGCCCATGGATCTCAGTTTCATCCCGGCAGAAAAGCCACTGGAAGAGAGTGCGTCGGCCCTTTTCACGACGCCGGAAATAACAGTTTTTTTGCCCCGGGGATCCAGAACGATGGCTTCCAATTCATCCAGCTCCGGCATGGAACGAAAAAGCTTTGGAATCGCGTTGCTGACATCTTCGAGGCATTGTTGAACGAACAATTCATCTCGTTCATTCGCGGGCCGGTCGCGGTCCCACGGGTGGATAGGCCGGGCGATCAGATGGACGCGCAATCTGGCGGATAAATTCCGAACAATCAGCCCGTCATTCCCGACGGCTCCGCGGGGCTTCAAAGACAAAGCCCGGCTGACGATCTGGCTGATCGCTCCCCCTTAAGCGCCCAGGCCCGGTTCGCGTTCCAGTGCCGGGACTAGACTGGTTTCCCTCTCAGGTCCAAGCCTTGTTGCGCTTCGCGCGTTGTTTGTTGGCATGGCCTACCCCGATGGAATTAGAATCAAAGCCAATCGAAACGAAAGGGCAAAGAATGCCCGATCTATTTTCTTTGTTGAGAAATCGCCGAGCCCAGGGTCATCCAGGCTAGATCAAAAACGTAAAGCGCAATGACCAAATTCCCCAGCCGCGCCGACATCGCATTTTGCGGCATGAATTGAACGATCCCCCAAAGCAAAAATGTCCCCGCGAGCAGCACGTTCCTCAGCAATTCTACTAAGCGCGGACGCAGGACAGGCTGCATAAATAAGAACGCTGTGCCCACCAGCAGCAACGGGGCGGCTGTCGAGGCAGCCGCCGATCGCCAAACGAGAGTCCCTATTCCCGCATCGCCGAGGAGCAAAGCAAGGCTGGCGGCCAGCGCCAAAACAGCCAGGCCGTAACCGATCCACCGGAATATATTGTTGGACATGGACAAACCCGCTGCCTCCGCTCCTGTTTGATGCACGATTCGCTCTCCCGTCTCAGCCTTCCCGAGCACGCGAAGCGAATACCGCCTCACGGAAGAATTCTTCGGGTACAATCCTGCCTTTGAATGGGAGAGAAATCATGAATCGTAGCGCCATCCTGCGCGTGCAGTGCCCGGACCAGAAAGGTCTGGACGCGGCGCTGGCGGAATTCATCTTTCGCGCGGGCGGAAACATTCTGCATTTCGAGCAGCACATGGTCCGGGACCTGGGGCTTTACCTTGCGCGCATCGAGTGGGATCTCGACGGCTTCCAAATCGAGATGCGGGATTTCGCGCGGCACTTCACTCCGATTGCCGAGCGCATGAACATGAAATGGCAGATCGCGCATTCCAGCGACCGGCTGCGCGCCGCTGTTTTCGTTTCGAGGTACGATCATTGCCTGGTGGATTTGCTTTACCGCTGGCACACCCGCGAACTGGCCTGCGAGATTCCGCTGATTATCAGCAATCATCCCGACGCGAGGCGCCACGCGGATTTTTACGGCGTTCCTTTTTATGTTATGGAAGTGACCAAGGAAAATAAACGGGAAATCGAAGCGCGGCAGCGCGCCTTGCTCGAAGAGCATCGCGTCGATTTAATCGTCCTGGCGCGTTACATGCAAATATTGTCTTCGGAATTCATCGCCCACTACCCGCAGCGGATCATCAACATCCACCACTCTTTTCTGCCCGCGTTTGTCGGCGCCAAGCCGCACCAGCAAGCGTTTGAGCGCGGCGTCAAGCTGCTGGGCGCGACCGCCCACTACGTGACCGAAGCGCTGGACGACGGCCCCATCATCGAACAAGACGTCATGCGGATCTCGCACCGCGATTCTCTGGAAGACCTCGTGCAAAAGGGCCGCGACCTGGAAAAAATAGTTCTCTCGCGAGCCGTTGGCTGGCACTTGGAGCATCGCGTCTTGTTGTATGCGAACAAGACGGTCGTTTTCGACTAAGAGTTATCTCCTTCATGCGCATGCAATCGTGACCCAAGGCACTTCGGGGGCTGAAGCCCGCGTTTTGAAATCATCAGATTGTTGCGGCTGAGCAGGCTGCGGAAAAAGTAGTTTATTTTGTCATTCCGGGCGAAGCGAGAAATCCCTCTTCGATTTGGCCCCATGAAAAGAAAGAGAGATTCCTCGCTTCGCTCGGAATGACAAAATTCTGGATGGGGTTTTTTCCGCAGCCTGTGGAGCCGCGACCCACACTGACTATCTTTGAGGTGGCTTTTAGTGCGCAATGCGAGCGAAATACTCTGCGGACGATCTCCAGGATGGGAACGATTCTGGTATCCTCGTGGTAATGCGCGGCAAACCGATTTGCTTGATTATCTTATGGATGATTGCGGCCTCGCAGGCATATTCGGCGCAGACGCAAACGACGCAGGCCCCGGCAGAGCCGGGACAGCCTGCGCCACAGACGTCGCCTCCGAATCCGCCGCAAACGCCTGCGGCGCCGGCAGCGTCGGCCGTCGAGCCGGCGCCTCCCCCGCAAAAGCCCATGGGCCTTGTGATTATTGATCCGGCGCATGGCGGAGCCGATTCCGGCTCGCGAGGGTCCTCCGGCATCACGGAGAGCGACGTTGTGCTCAGCTACGCGCGACTGTTGCGCATTTCTCTGGAGGCCCAGGGATTGCGCGTTATCCTCACGCGCCAGGCCAACGACGATCCTTCTTTCGACGACCGGTCGAGACTGGCCAACGCGCAGCGCGGGAATATCTTCATCACGCTCCACGTATCCTCCACGGGCCAGCCCGGAACGGTGCGCGTCTATTCCCTGCCGCGCATGGCCTTGCCGCAAAATGCCGCCGTGGCGCCCCGCTCGGGCCTTTTGCGCTGGGACCGCGCGCAATTCAATTTTATCGATCAGAGCCGGAGACTGGCAGAGCTGGTCCAGATCCAGATGGCACAGCGCTTTCGCGGCTCGTCGGAAACTCCGTTCGAAGCGCCGGTACGGCAATTGCGGACAGTGGGGGCGCCCGCGGTGGCCATTGAGGTATCCAGCGTGAGCCTGCCGGACCGCGGCCGCCTCGATCAGATGGGCCCAGGTTTGGCCGACGGGGTGGCGCGGGCGGTCGCTGCGTTTCGAACGATCTACGAACTGGGAGGCAGGTAAAGCCTTGTCGAAGGGCCTCAAAACGACGATCGCGATCCTCACCGCGATGGTAGTGCTGGGCCTCATCACGCTGCCAGGATTGCGCGAGGCGGTCCAGCGGCTGCGCAGCGTTCCCAAGACCGAGGAGCAGGCGCGCCGCGAAGTGATGCAGGAACCGATCTCGACACCGACGGACGTGCAAGCGCAGGCGAAAATGTACTGGTTGTCGGCGGCTTCCCCTAATTCAGTGGAGCCCACTTCCATTTCGCTCCCTCTTTCCGCCAACCCCGTGCTGCGCTCCAAGCAGCTTGTCATTGCATTAATTACGCGCGCGCCCGCGCCGGAAAGGCGCACACTGCCCGCGGAAACAAACCTGCTGGCTTTTTACATTCAACCGGATGGGACGGGCGTCGCGGATTTCTCGGACGAAATTACCTCGGGGATGCCGTCGGGAATTCTGAGCGAGCAGTTGGCGGTGGATTCGATTGCGCAGACTCTTGGCGCAAACGGGACGGCGATCCGGCAACTGAAAATTCTTGTTCACGGGCAGGGGGCGGAGACGCTTGCGGGACATCTGGACCTCTACGGGTTATTTCCTGTTCCTTCGCCTGGGGGTACAGCCGGTGCTTCCGAATCGCCCGCGGCATCGCCCTCTTCCAAAACTTCCGTCGCACCTGGCAAGGCGCAAATGAAACCAAAAGGCTCGGCGCCGGCGGCTGCAGCGCCTGGAAAACAAGCGCCACACTAAGTTCGTTACTCACTAAATCAATTTGCGGATTGTTGGGGGCCGATTTATCGCCTGTGATGGGACCTGGCGTGGTGGAGGGTTTTTGTAGCACACCACTCCTGGCTGTGCGGATTTGTGGGCTTCGCAAGAAGACGACCTGCCAAATTTCCATTTCAAAAACCGCACAGACAAGAGTGCCTGTGCGACTTTCATGCGTCCACCGGAGCGGAAAGAATTTAAATTTACGGCGCACTATACCAGCGGGCCGGGCCTGCTCTTGTAGCGCTTCACGATGGCGTCGGCGCTCATATAGGCGAGCGCCTGAATCGTGAGCGTCGGATTGAAGCCGCTCATGGATGGAAAGGTCGAGCTGCCGATCAAGAAAAGATTCGGGATGTCCCAGGTCTGGCCGTAGCGGTTCACGACCGAAGTTTTCGGGTCATTGCCCATGCGCGTGCCGCCTTCGTGATGCGCGCCCGGAGCGCCGGGGCTGAGGGCTCCTCGCCACACTTGCGTTGCGCCCATGGCGCGGGCCACGCCTTCCATCTTCTGCATCAGGAATTCGACGCGGGCGAGTTCGTTGGGACGGCGCCAGTCGTAGGTCACGCGCGGCGCGGGCATGCCCCACTGATCGCGCACGTCGGGATCGAGATCGATGGTCTGATCGGCGTAGGCCAGGTTCTCCGTCTGCGCGTTGATGGCGCCATAGCGAGCGAAATACTTGGCGAAGAAATCGCGATATGCCGCGCCCCATTTTGGCGTGCCGGGGGGCGGGTCCATGCTCATGGCGGTGCCGATCGGGCCGGCCTCCAGATCGGCGGGGCCGATGGAGATTTGCGCGCCGCGAATGAAGCCCAGGCCGCTGTGGTCGAAATTGTCGGCGTTGAAATCGTCGATGGTGTGCTTCTGCGCGCTTGGGCCCATGTAGATGTTGACAAAGCGGTCGTCGTAAGCGGCGAACACCTTGGCCATGATATGCGCCATGACGTGCTTGCCCAATTGTCCGCTCGAATTGCCGAGGCCGTTGGGGAATTTATCCGTTTTCGAGAGCAGCAGAAGACGCGTGTTGTCATAAATAAAGGGAGCGAGAATCACCAGCTCGGCCTCGATGGTATTGTCAGAGCCATCGGGGCCATAGTAAGACACGCCAGTCGCTCGCCCGCTGTTGTCGGTATTCACGTGGTAGCAGGTCGCGCCGGTGAACAATTTAAAGTTGCCGGTGGCATCCGCTTCGGGGAGCTTGGTGACGAGGATGCTGGACTTGGCCCCGACGTGGCAGCCGAAGGATTGGCAAAATCCGCAGTAGGTGCAACTGGCTCGATCGTGATAGGGCTGCGAAATAATCGCGCGCGGGGAAGAAAACGGGTGGTAGCCGAGCTTGCGCGCGCCTTCAGCAAACAGGACGCCGGATTGATCCATGAGCAAAGCCGGAAGAGGATATTCACGCTTGCGCGGCGCTTCGAAAATATTGCCGCCGTCAACCTTGCGGCCCTGCAAATTGCCCGCCTTGCCTGAGACGCCGAGCTCGTATTCGGCTTGATCGTAAAAGGGCTCGAGATCGGCATAGCTTACCGGCCAGTCGGCCAGCGAAGAATCTTGCGGGATGACCGATGCTCCATAGCGCTCGATAGTTTGCGAACGGGCGCGGAAATCGTCTTCATGCATGCGCCAGGAGAGCGTGCCGTAGTGGACCGTGCCGCCGCCCGCCTGGTTGCCGTAATTCAGGATGGGCATCGGGTGCGCGCGCACTCCGGTGTTGGGGCGCCAGGTGACAGGTTGGCGCTTCCAGTTTGGGCGCAGATCCTGGCGCTGGAAGTAACGCAATTCATCATGCGGGTTGAAGTCCGCGGTGGTCAGGCGCGGTCCGCGCTCGAGAGCAATGACTTTCATGCCCGCCTTGCCCAGCTCGGCCGCGAGAATTCCGCCGACCGCGCCTACGCCGACTATGACGACATCTGTTTTTACGAGTGCCATAACTTATGCTCTCCCCGCCGGGCCCTTGGCGATCGTCTGCAGGCCAATTATGGGTTCGCGCGTGAACGCTTGCTTGCTCTGCAGATCCGTCGGCGTGAACACGGCTTGCGCGCCGGGGAAACCGACGAGCCGCCATCCGGCGAAGTCCTTGTTGCCGCCGTAGAGCGGGTCGGCGAACATGCCTTCCATGGTGTGAGTCCGAAGAGTGCTGAAAAATTCGCGGGCGGTGGGATAAGTGAAACCAGTGGCTTTCCCGTTTTCCAGCGAGGCGATGACTTCGTCCTGCTGCTCGGGATTGAGGCGCACGAATGGTTCTTTATGAGTGCCGCGGCAGTAGGCCTCCAGCTGGGCCAGGCCGCGGCGGTAGAAGTCCTGCAGTTCGGCGTAGGCGCCGGCCAGTGCGAGATCAATGTAATTGAGGACGTCGGCGTCGCGCGCTCCCGGTTTGTCCGGCGCGCTGGGCATGAGGCGTTCGGTGAACGCGGCGATCGTGGCGGCGTCGGCGTGGTTGAAGAACGCGCCGTGCTCGCTTCCGCTGGGATGCTGCGCTCCGGGAGTTGCAGCGCCTCCTTCCATATGTTCGTGATTTTGGGCGATCGCGTCAGGGACGAGGCCCGCTCCGGCAGCGGCTCCCGCGCCAACCGCCGCGCGCACTAAGAATGCGCGGCGAGATGCATCGTGTTTGGTCATGGTGATTGCACCCCTTCCGGGTCATATGCCGATAATTTCAGGATGACTTCCGAACTAAAGTGAACAATATCAATTTTTTGGAGCGATGTCATCGGCGTTCGTACCCTGGAAGTGATAGCTCCTACGCTGCGACGGTGGCGCTGGCGTCCCGCCGGCGGTCTTGCGCGGTGTTGAGATCATCAAAATCGCCGGCGGGACGCCGCCGCCACAAAAACCGCGCGTTTTCCTCCGAGGCGCAGCCCACCCCTGTCTGTGGTTGACACCGGCGATGGCGGCGGGCAAACTCATCGCCATGTCACGAGGGGGAAACTTGCGGATTGATGGACGCGCGCACGATCAGATACGCCCGGTCAAGATAACGCCGGATTTTATTACCAGCGCGGAGGGGAGCGTGCTGATTGAGATCGGGAACACGCGGGTGATTTGCACGGCGAGCGTGGACGATGGCGTGCCTTCGTTTTTGAAAGGACAAGGTAAGGGCTGGGTGACAGGGGAGTACGGCATGCTGCCGCGCGCGACCGAGCAGCGCACGGCGCGCGAATCCATGCGCGGGAGGCCGTCGGGGCGCACGCTGGAAATTCAACGGCTGATCGGGAGATCCTTGCGCGCGATCATCGATCAGGAAAAATTGGGAGAGAGAACCGTGTGGCTGGATTGCGACGTGATCCAGGCGGACGGCGGAACGCGCACCGCTTCGATCACCGGCGCGTATATCGCGCTGGCGCTGGCGATGCAACGGCTGGTCGCGGCGGGAATTATGAAGACGGTTCCGCTCCTGGATTCCGTCGCGGCGACGAGCGTCGGCGTGGTGGATGGGGTGGCGCTGCTGGACCTCGCGTATGAGGAAGATTCCCGCGCCGAAGTGGACATGAACGTGGTGATGACCGGAAGCGGAAAATTTGTCGAGGTCCAGGCCACGGCCGAAGGGCAGCCGTTTGGCGGCGCCGAGTTGCAGGACCTGCTGGCGCTGGCAGCCGCGGGGATCCGCCGCATGACCGAGTATCAATCCAAGCTGGTCCAAACCGATTTCCGTGCACGCGCCAGGTAAGCCACTGCGATTGTTCGTGGCTTCCTCAAACCCGGGGAAGCTGCGCGAATATCGCGCGCTGGTCCAGCCTGCGGGCGCTTCTGTCGATCTTGCATTCCTACCTAATTTCGATTCGCTGCCTGCTTTTGAGGAAATCTGGCCGACATTTGCGGAAAATGCGGCGGGAAAAGCGTTGCACTACAGCCGGTTTGCCCCGGGCATTGTGATCGCGGATGATTCCGGGCTGGTGGTGCCGGCGCTCGGTGGCGCGCCAGGAGTGCATTCCGCGCGTTATGCCGGGCCGGACGCTTCGGACGCGGACCGCATCCGGAAATTGCTTGGCGAGATGCGCGGGAAGAAAGGCGAGGACCGGCAGGCTCGATTTATTTGCGTGGTGGCCGCGGCTGAATCAGGCAGAATGCGCGGGCTGTTTTCCGCATCGGCGGAAGGAATTCTTTTGGAGGAGCCGCGAGGGGAGGACGGATTCGGCTATGATCCGATTTTCTACTTCCCTGCTCTCGGAAAAACGTATGCGGAAATTTCGCGCGAAGAAAAAAACCTGCACAGCCATCGTGGGAAAGCGTTTCACAAGGCGCTCCATTTCTTTCTGGGCGCGCGGGCAGCCTGAAGAGATCGAGTTGCAGCAAGAGTCTCAGTAGGACGGACTTCAGCTTGCGGGGCTGCGATAGCCGGGACGGGACGCACGGGCCAGCCAAGATCATTCGGAAACCGACAGACTGAAGTCTGTGCCACTTAAGCGCGTATGTTATATTCGTGCGCCGGATTGTGGCGGAAGCGGCGAGATGAAATCGTTCCGATGAAAAAACGAATAACCAAGACCAAAAAGACTGTCGTTCGACCCGCGAAGAAATCGAAATCGCCTTCGACGGCGCGAAAAGCGAAAGCCTCCAGAGCGGGCGGCGCAAATGGAAAGGCTGCGGGGGCGAGTCCGCAGCGCGTCGCAGCGATTTTGCAGAAGCTGGATGAAGCCTATCCGCATGTGACCTGCGCCCTCGAGCACGAGACTGCATTTCAATTGCTGATTTCCACGATTCTTTCGGCGCAATGCACGGACGAGCGCGTCAATCAGGTTACGAAAACGCTGTTCGTGAAATACCGCACGCCAAAAGATTTTGCCTACGCGAATCCGGCGGAACTTGAGCAGGAAATCCGGCCCACAGGATTTTTCCGGAACAAGACCAAATCCATTATGGGCGCGAGCAAAAAGATCGAGGAGGAGTTCGGCGGCGAAGTGCCGCGGACGATGGAGGAACTGCTGACGCTGGCCGGAGTGGCGCGCAAGACGGCCAACGTGGTCCTGGGCACGGCTTACGGCATTGCGGTCGGCGTGGTTGTGGACACGCATGTCATGCGGCTCTCCACCCGGCTGGACCTTTCCCGCAACACCGATCCCAAGAAAATTGAGCAGGACCTGATGCAGGCGATTCCGCAAGACAAGTGGATCTTATTTTCCCACCAACTGATCTGGCACGGACGCAGGGTGTGCCGAGCGCGCAAACCCAGGTGCGCCGAGTGCAACCTTGAGACTCTTTGCTACGCGAAAGACAAGACCGTCTAAGTCGCTTTTGGGACCGACCGTGCCGGCAGAGAACGGCATTTTTTGGATGGCTGTGCGCGCAAAACGCCAATCGGGAGATTGGCGTTCCCGGGCTGTTCTTTTCGCCGCATGGGGTCGTCACGGTTATGGACTGGCTCTTTTCGGTTGGATATAGTCCCAGCATGCAGATTTTGTCCGGGAAGGATGCGGCAAACCATATTTCAGGAATCATCCATCCGAAATATCAGGTGCATGGAGTTTCCGTGCATCTCACGGTCCGAAAAATATATGCCGTCGATCCGGTGGGAAAGCTGGATTTCGGCGGCGGCGAATACGTGCCGGCCGGGCGAGTGGAAATCACTCCGAACCAGCTTCGCCCGGATGACAATTATCTGTGGTGGGATCTGGACCGGGACAGTTATTTCGTCGAATGCAATGAAACGCTCAACCTTGCGCAGGACCAGATCGCGCTGATCGAACCTGAAGATCGTCTTTTGCGCGCCGGTGGATGGCACGTGCCGCTCTTCGTGCGGGGACACGTGGATCCGGTGGAATTACTGCTGACCGTGGGAGTTCTGCAAATGCGGGTGAAAGAGAATGCGCGCATTGCCCGCGTGCGTTTGTTCCGCATCGACGAAAAGGGGAGATCGGCCATGGCGCCGCGCAAGAGCAGTTCTTCAAAATCCAGCCGTTCCAAACGGAAAAAATAGGATCAAGTTTCCTCACTTTGCCCGCTGGCCCGCAATTTTCGCGTTGGATTTAAATCCTCGACGCCACACAGGAAATGAAGATCATGGAGCGCGAAGCTTTGTGGCGCCGGCGTCCCGCCGGCGTTTTTGCGCTGTGTGGAGTGCGGAAAATCGCCGGCGGGACGCCGGGGCCACGAAAGAACCTCACGCCAAGTTGTGCGAAACGAATGGCGATCAGGGATGGTACACCGGACTGGAATCCGCGGGCGGGATGTAGTCCTGGCCGTACTTGTTTTTGTGTTCCAGGGTGAAGTTGGGATTCTCGACGACACGAACGGGTTCCAGCGTTCTGGTGGCGTCGGAAATCGCCACCGCGCGGCCCGCGGCTTTCAGGTCTTCGGGCAGGCTGCGCTCGTACCAAACATTCAGCTGGTAGCGGCCATCGGGAACATTCGGGATGGACACTCGGCCATTGCGATCGGACGTGCCGAAGTAAGGGGTGTCGACCGCAACGACCGCGCCGCTCATTTCCGGATGAATGTTGCAGAAAAGGAAGCTCACGCCGGGACGGTCAAAGTGAACCGTCTTGCTCGAACCCGCCTCGTAAAATCCCAGGTCAAATCGTTTGCCGTCGAAAAGCGAGAAGACATTGTGCAGGAATGGATCTTTGTTGGGAAACTGGACCGGCGTTCCCACCTGAATCACCAGAACGTGAGGATCGAAGCTCTTATTGATCTGGGCAACTTGGGGCCCGGAGCGGCCAGTGGAAAGCGGGGAAGGAACGCTCGGAGGGGCGCCGAGCGGCGTAAGCCAGACGACGATCTTGGAAGCGTCACCCGACGGCATCGCCGGTGCAGCCGTTTTCGCCGACCGGGCATTCACGATTTCCACTTTGACCGTGACGGGCGGCGACGCGGTCTGCGCAAGCAAGGCGCCAGCCCCGAAACAGGCGAGCGCCAGGATCACGATTTGCCGCATTCGTTTAACACGCCGCACTAGAAAATATACCCCAGGCTCAGGGTGACGTGCGTGGCATTGAGCGAGCCGCTGTCGAGCACCGTGGATTTCAAGTAGCGATATTCGGTGGAAAACAAAATGTCCGAGCGAATTTGGTAGATGAAATTCACGAGTGGGCTGAGATTCCTCGTATAGTTGCCGGGATAAATCGTATTTGCATTGTACTGCCTTAATTCGCCGGCGAAAGGATTATCGGAGCCAAAGGCGCCGTTGATCTCGAAATTGGATTTCACCTTGAATTTTAACTGAGCCCAGCCTCCCTCCGAATCCAAACCGCGAAACCTTGTAGCCGGGTTATTAAACGGGCCGTTGAGCAGGACACTCTGTCCGATTCCACCGCCAAAACCGGCCACGGCGCGGCCACGATAAAACGCGCCTGTAAACTCGAAACGCTTCCCCAAAGGCAGCGTTAGATCCGCCGTTCCGTCCCAGCCGTCCACCCCCCGACTAAACCCCCAGTCCTGGCGCCCATAGTACCCGGCAGCGCCCACTGTGAACACCTGGCCAAACATTTGACGGCTCCAGGAAACTCGCGCGGCATAGCCCGGCTGTCCCGATTGCTCGCCCCAGGCGGGGTAGCGATTGAAATCATCAGGTGGAATATCTCCCGTGAGATTATCAAGAATTCCTCCCTGAATGGAGAGACTGGAAGCGTCGGACAAAACAAAGCGGTGTTCGACGCGCACTTGCGGCGTCCAGGCCCACAAATTTCCCGAATAGGAAAGCGCGGGGATTGCAAGGCTCGCGAGCGATGTGGGGGCCAGCGGAGCAAAAAAAAGACGATCCTGACCGGCAACGAGGGAGGTGTTCGTCCAATCCAGCCTAACGGTAGCGGTACGCATTCGAACGATCCCCATCCAAGCGCCGTTCGGCGTGTCTGGTAATCCGCCGCTGAAATCCAGATTTACGTCGGCACTGCTGCGCGCGCCTGCTACATCCGGGCCAAAGGCCTGCAGCCGGATTTGCGATTGGCGAAGCGATCCTCCGAATGCTCCCGGCGAGGCGTTGGGCTCGTTTGCCTGCTGCGATTCAGCGACTTCCGGGAAATCCAGGTTGTCCGTGGTGCCGCGCCTTTCGAACAGATTCATGAGGACGATGCCGGATAGCCGCAAGCGGTACTTCGATCCGCTTTCGACCTTGGTCTGGTACTGATCGTTGATCTTGCCTTCCATGACTTGCTGGTCTTCTTCCAATTTGGCGATGCGATCCTCGGCCGTCTGAGATTGGGGCGGCGCCGGAGGGATCACCGGCGCGGGTTGCGCCGCAATTTCTTGCGCGGGAGGCGCCGAATATGCGTTCAAGGGCGCACTGGGAGCAGGAACCCCTTGTGCTTTCACAAGCTCGAGTTCGCGGTGAAGCTCGCGTGCCTCTTCGCTCGAGCGCTCTTGCGCCATCCGGAGCTCGCCCAACTGCGAGTTGAGCGTTTGCACCTGGTCCTGGAGACCGCGAATCAGGCCGGCGAGCGCGCGGACTTCGGCCGGCGTTTCAGCCGCTTCGGATGAAGACGGACTGGACGAAGCCGCGCTGCGGTCTACCTGTGCCCGCACCGCAAGCGAGCACGGCATTAGAAGACCGGCAACCACACAAATTCCCACAAATAGTTGGGGGTAGCTCTTGCCCTGCATGTCCGCCTCCTTGAATGCCCCGAATATAATGCCTCAAGGCGCCAACTTCGAGCAGAGCAGAATCGCGGGGCTTCTAAATCACGTGGAGTTCGTTGCCCTGGCGCGCCGGAGCGGCCAGAGGCTGCGCAAGCGCGGCGCGGACAATTTCGATCAAGGAAGACGGAGAGAAGGGTTTTTGCAGAACAGGCGCTTCCGGAAATTCCTTGCCCAGGTCTCCCCTGGAAAATTCGGAATAGCCGGACATGAACGCGAGGTGGACGTTCGGCCGGACGGCTCGCAGTTGCGCCGCGAGTTCGCCGCCGCTCATCTTGGGCATGACCATGTCGCTCAAAAGAAGGTGAATCACGCCCGGATGGCTGCGCGAGATGATCAGCGCCTCCAGTCCTCCGCTGGCTTCGAGGACGGTATAGCCTTTGACGCGCAAGAATTGGCAGGCCAGTTCGCGCACGCCCGCTTCGTCTTCGACGACCAGAACCGTTTCGGTGCCGCCTGGAATCGCGGAGGGCTTTTCATCCGTATCGGCGTTGACTGCCCTGCCCGCCGCTTGCGGAAGGTAGATCTCAAATGTCGTGCCCTCGCCGGGAGTAGTGTCTACCCAGATAAACCCGCCGCTCTGCTTCACGACGCCGTAGACGGTAGCCAGACCTAGGCCCGTCCCTTTACCGATTTCCTTGGTGGTGAAAAACGGCTCAAAAATGTGAGCTTTGGTGGCCTCATTCATTCCATGTCCCGTATCGCTGACGGAAAGCAAGATGTACTGGCCGGCAGTCATGGGAGGGCGTTTGGCGGCCTCGGCCTGGTCGATCGAAATATTGGACGTGCGTACAGAAAGTTTGCCTCCTCTGGGCATGGCATCGCGCGCGTTGACGGCGAGGTTTAAGACCACCTGTTCGATTTGTCCGGGATCGGCTTTCACGGCAGCAAGCTTCGGATCGGGCGAGAAAGTGTACTCGATGTGCTCGCCGATGAGGCGCGGAAGCATCTTGCCCAATTCCCCGACAACGCCGTTCATGTCCATCACGCGCGGCTGCAGCACCTGCATGCGGCTGAAGGCCAGCAACTGCCGGGTCATGGAAACCGCGCGGCCGGCGGCCTTCTGAATCTGATCCACGCACTTCTGGTGAAAAGAGTCCGAGCCTTCGCGGTCCTTGAGAAGATCGCTGTTGCCGCGGATGATGGTCAGCAAATTATTGAAGTCGTGAGCGACGCCGCCCGCCAGCCTTCCCACGGCTTCCATTTTGTGGGCCTGTCGCAAGCGTTCCTCAAGTTGCTTGTGTTCCCGCTGGGTGCTTTCGAGACTGGCTCGCATGCGCACGAAAGCGTCGGTAACCTCGGTAACTTCGTCGCCACCATGCGTGTCCAGCGGATAGCTGAAGTCACCCTGTCCAAGAGCGCGAACGCCGGCGACCAGACCTGCGAGGGGCTTTGTGTACGAGTGGGAAATCCAGAGAACCAGCGCGCTGCCCGCCAGGATGCTCAACAAACCCAGGCTGATCAGGACATGGTCCAGTCCGCCGAGGAACAACGTGGCCTTGTCGAATGATTTCAGCACAGTCAGTGAAACCAGCGGGCCGCGATCGGGCGAGAGAATCACGGTTTCGGCAACATACAGCTCGGAGCCAAGCTGAATTTCCTGCTCGCTGGTGGAGGGAATGGGTACTGGTTCGCGAATTTGGCGCGCCAGGTCGGATTGCAGCGCGGGGGGCAGCGTGCTGGCGACGGGCTTGCCTTCAAAGTTGAACGACACTTCGCTCGAGGCCACGCCGGCAAATTCTCCCGCTGCACGCTGATTCACTTCGTGGCCAATCGTAAGCAGGCCAACCGTCGTATTCTGTGAAGACGAGCCAAAATAGATTGGCTGAATGCGCACCTCGTATAGATGGCCGCCGCCAAACCACCAATCCTTCGAATCGTTGCGATCGAGCGACTGGCGCAGGAGCTCCTGTGCGGTGCGGGAATCGAGGCCCGGAGCGCTGGCCCGGAGCGCAACCACGCCGCCCGTGCGGTTCGCCAGGACCAGCAAGTCGCTCCCGCTCAACTTCCACACATCGGCGGAGGCGTCCTCGATGGTCGCCGCATCCTCGGTGGTCATCAGCGCGCGGACATTGGGCAGGTTGGCAAGCAAAGCCGCGGAACGAGTGAGGGCTTCCTCCTGCTGCGCCTGGAAGGTCTGATAGTTTGCTACGGAGTTGCGAACCTCTTCGCGAATGTTTTCACGGACTCGCCTGCGCACGCTGTAGCTGACAATGAGCAGAGTGGCGGCGGTTAATCCGGCTGTTATTGCCAGAAGAGAGAACAGAAATTTAGTTCGCAGGCGAATCTTGATCAAGAAAGGCCCCCAGCGCAAAAACCTGGCCCGGGCAGGAGAATCTCGACGCTCATCCAGCGAATGGACCCTACCCGCACTTAATTTAACACTGCGGGAACCGCCATGGTCTGGCGGCAAAGGCAGCAGTTGTCGAATGAAGTAGCGTTTGGCTTGTGGGAGAGGGGGCGAAATACAAGCTGTGTCGGGCCACAGTTTTGATGCGTGTGATTCGCGCCCTTCAGGCGCGCAATTTGGAATCCAGCAGATTCCTGCCTGAAGGAGGGCGCTACAACGGGCCGATTTTGTATTCTAATGCGGAGTTGGAGGGGCCGTGGCCGTGCATTCGGGCAGTCCCCGTTTGGGGATCCGCACGAGGCGCTGCCGTTCATAACGTTCGCGCAGAATTCAATTTGTCTTTGCCATTAAAGTCCATTTAAGCCGCAGATCGATTGCGTTCGGGTTTGAGGTAGCCGCGTTCGCGGAAGTGTCTTAGAATTGAGGGCCACTTCATGTCGGGGCGTAGCGCAGCCTGGTAGCGCGCCTGCCTTGGGCGCAGGAGGCCTCCGGTTCAAATCCGGACGCCCCGACCATTCCCCATTGCTATTGGGGAAGACCGCGCAAAGTCATCACTCCAACCTTATTTTTTCTGGTGAGCTCTTCAATCGACAGCAGGGTGATTTGCGATCCGCCTGGCGGTTCGATACGTCGGGCGTTCAGGATCATGCGCTGAGGTCCGAGGTGCGGGAATTTGTGGTGGACTTTAATACCATCGACGCACGCGTTGCGAGTCGTAATCTCGTGAAATAAGCCGCGCTGCTTGGGGAACTCCCACTGCCGGTTGCCGAGATCGTAGCTGAGGCGCCCCTGGGTCTCCTCGGGCGGGACCTGAAAGGTTTGGTAAAAAACGCGACGCCGGGAAACCTGCAGACTGAAGTGTGCGCTACAAAAAACTCTCACGGCCCTTGGCGAATCCACCACAGAACCTTTCCCATAATCTGCCACAATCTGTCTTTCTCAACCGTGACGGGGCTGTAATCGCGATTTTCCGATTCCAGAAGGTGGACTCCATCCGCTGCGATGAACCTCGCCAGGGACAGGCCGCTCACCCGGTGCCAGGCCACAACAATTTTTCCGTTCAACTCTTCCGGATTGGTTTGCGAGCCATCCACGGCCACAATGTCCCCGTCGTTGATGAGCGGGCTCATGGAAGTTCCCTTCACGCGAAGGCAATTGGTCTGCACTGGGTCCGGACACCAGATTGCCGGTGCCGCGATCATCTCTTCGGCCATGGCACTGTCAAAATCGGCAAATTGGCCGCCGGGCTGTCCAATGGTGCCCACTTGGACGTCGAGCAGAGGGATCGCGACCATTTGCAGTTTGGGTGCACCCTTGGGTCTGTTCCTCTTCGCGCCGCTTCCTGCGCGAACGATTTCAAAATCCACGGAGGTGGTCATGCGCGCAATGGCGCCCGTGCCGGGAAACATTTGGCGGAGGTCGGAACTCTTCAGGCCGGCTCTGGCCCAAAAAAGCCAGCACTCGGGCTGTCCGGCCATATTTCCGAGTTGGATAAAACATCTGGAGGTGGGTTCCTGCTTCCCCGTCTCCCAGCGCGATACGGCCATTGCGGAGTAATGCAGGCGGGAGCCAAAATCGGATTGGCTGAGGCCAAGGCGCTGTCGAAGGGTAAGGATCGAACTAGACCAAACTGGGACGTTCACTTCCTGCAGCATGTGTGTCACCTTCCGTGCCAACTAGTTATGCCGGGTCTATGTATATATCAATTATTAGAGATTCTCCATCTATTTTAAGTTGCTGTGCGCAGACGCTAGCCGGGAGGGGCTCTTGATTTACGTAGCTTATACTTCTTCTTGATCATAATACAGGGAAATTGCGCTCGGTCATCACTTTGCAGAATCCAAGCAATTTTCAAGCAAAATCTTTAGGGGCAGTGTCAGGCCCTCTTCAAGCAAGCGGCGGCCTGCCAATGGCCTTTGCAGGCCCGAAATTCCTCTCTGAAACCTTTGCATGTTACTCTGCGTAGTATGAATGTGACGGAAGCAGGCGCAAGCTCGAATGGATTTGCGATCCGCGCGGAGAGAGTCTCCCGCCATTACCAGATGGGAGAGGCGCTGATCCGCGCCGTGGATGAAATTTCGCTGGAAGTGCGCGGGGGGGAGTTTCTGGCGTTGCTGGGCGCCAGCGGATCGGGTAAGTCCACGCTGCTCAACCTGATGGCTGGGCTCGACAGGCCCTCCTCGGGGACCATTCTCGCGCTCGGGCGCGACCTGGCGACCATGTCCAGCGCGGACCTGGCGACGCATCGCAACCGCACGATAGGCATCGTGTTTCAGTCCTTTCAACTGCTTCCGCGAATGACCCTGGAAGAGAACGTGGAGTTGCCCCTGCGCCTGGCGGAAGTGCCGCGCAGCGACCGCGCGGCGCGCGTGCGGGAGGCCCTAGAGCGCGTGGGCCTGGCTGCGCGAACCCGGCATCGTCCGACGGAGCTTTCCGGCGGGGAGCAGCAGCGCGCGGCGATTGCGCGGGCGCTCGTAAACCAGCCGATGATCCTGCTGGCGGATGAACCCACGGGAAACCTGGACACCAAGACGGGCGAAGAAATCATGAGCTTGATCGCGCAAATTCACCGGCCCTCGTCGGGGCCGGGAAGGACCATCGTCATGGTGACGCATGAGCGTTTGCTGGCGGAGCGATACGCGGACCGCATCGTCACGCTGTCCGACGGAGCCATTTCCCGCGAGGAGCGCTTGCGATGAAACTTGGGGACCTGACCGAACTGGCTGCCCGGAATTTGCGTGAGGCGGTGCTGCGCAATTCGCTGACGACGCTGGGCATTTCGGTCGGCGTGGCTTCGCTCGTGGCGCTGCTTTCGCTGGGCGTGGGATTGCAACAACTGGTGGACCGTTCCGTCGCTCGCGCTGGATTATTCGACACCATTTCAGTGCGGTCCCGGCAGAGCGCGCCGTTCGGGCAGCCGGGCGGCGGGCGGCGCAATCCGCGCGACGCCGCGGAACTGGCGCCGCCACGGCCGCTGGACGACGCGGCGCGCAAGGAGATCGCCGCGCTGCCCAACGTGTTGGAAGTGAATCCGGAAGTGCGATTTACGGCTGAGGCGCGGCGCGAACCGATCAGTCAACTGGTGATGGTTTCGGGGATGGCCCCGTCTTCGCAGTCCAGCGGAACACTGGACGGCTTAAACGGGCATTTTTTCTCCGGCCCGGGCGCCGAAGAAGCCATCATTCAAGGCGATCTGGCCAAACGGCTTCTGGACGCCGGGCAAGCGCCGGCCTCGCTCGTGGGGCAGGAAATTACGTTGCGATTTGCGCAGAGGCAGGCGCTGCCGCCGCCGTCCCAGCAAGCTTCCACGGACGCGCCCAATCAGGCGGTCGGGCCCGATGAAGAGGCCATGGGATATTCGATTGTGCCGAGCGAGAAGAAGTTCCGGGTCGTGGGAGTGACTCCGGCTTCAGATGCCGGCGGCGGGCCAGTGGGTTTCAACAACGCTGGAATTTATTTGCCGCTTGCTGTGGCGGAAAAGCTCCAGGTCGTGCAGCAGAGCGACTTGCGGGATATGGCCCGCTCCAATCCGGCCGAGGGGACGCGCTATGCCGCCCTGAATATTCGCGCCAGCAGTCCCACGGCGGTGGCCGAGATCGAGTCCAGCGTTACGCACATGGGATTCGCGACATTTTCGCTGATTGACGTGACGCGCAACCTGCGCACATTTTTTGCAATTTTCGATTTGTTCCTGGGAATTTTCGGCAGCCTGGCGCTGGCGGTGGCATCGCTGGGAATTATCAACACGCTGGTCATGGCCATCCTCGAGCGACGCCGCGAAATTGGAGTGCTGAAGGCATTGGGCGCGGCGGACCGCGATGTCCGGCAACTTTTTTTTGCCGAGGCCGGCGTGATGGGTTTGGCGGGCGGCTTGTTTGGCGTGCTGTTGGGCTGGGGGATAGGCCGGGCCATTCAGTTCGCCACCATGATTTATCTCAAGCGGCAAGGAGTGAATCCGCCGAACATCTGGTCGGTGCCATGGTGGCTGGTGCTGGGCGCGATTGCCTTCGCCATAGTGGTCAGCCTGGCGTCGGGAATCTATCCGGCGTCCCGGGCGGCGCGGCTGGATCCGGTGGAGGCGCTGCGGTACGAGTAACGGGTGATTGGTGACGAGTGACGCGTGATTGGTGACGGGTGACTAGTGACTGGTGATTTGCGACTCGTGAAATATGATTGGTGATTTTTGGGGCGTGATTCGCGGGTTTTGATCTGAAATTTGAAATTTGAAATTTCAAATTTGAGATTTGAAAGACGAAAGACTCTCGGAAGGGCGGGACTCGTCTCGGCCGAGTTTTTCCACGGGTCACCAGTCACCAGTTACCAATCACCAGTCCCTAGTCACCAATCACTAATCACCAGGCACCATTCACTAGTCACTTGTCACTAGCCACCAATCACTTCGCCGATAGGCTACTGCCCGCGGGAGAAAAGCGAAACCGGGGCGCCGCGAAAAACTACTGCACAAAAAATTAACCGGGGTGCTCAGCTGAGGGGCCGGAGCACCCCGGTCTTCCCTGTCCGCCTCCGCAGGTGGCGGGCAAGACTTTTACTACGCGGCGTGTTCGTCGCCGCGCAGAAACTCGTATCGTTCAATTTGGGCTACCACACCGATGCGGCCCGGCTCGTCAACTTCGGCGCGCTTGATGCGCCCGAGACAGCGAACCTTCACAGGACCGGCGAGAGTGATTTCATGGGGCAGCGTCAGCAGGATCTCCACGGGCGAACCGCTGGAGACCTCCTTCGGCAGGAAGAAATAGACCCCGCGCGAACTCACATCCCGAGATTCCGTATTAGCCTCACCAATCGCCGAACCGCTGGTCCAGCGAACGATCATAGGTAGCCGAATCTGAAACCGCTGTGTCGCGCGTCGCTCTTCGGCTGTCAAAGTATCTTCCTCCTGATTTGCACCGCTGTTGTTCATGGACACGAGATTACGTTGAGGAGAGGGAAGGCTCAATAGCGCAGGAGTCCCGATTCGCGGGTCGGAATTTGGTACGCAGGTACTAGGATTTCAGGGCAGTTGAAAGCAAACTAGGTAGGGCTTTTGCCAGCACCGGGAGGCTATAGAAACGAATACGTTTACGGGGCGAAGCTACACCAGCAAGAGGCGTGGTTCAGGGAGGCTACGCCTGATCGATGAGGCGATGATGAATGGCGTAAAGGGCCAGCTCCAGGCGATCGGAAACGCCGAGCTTATCGAAGATGTTGTGCAGGTGATTTTTTACAGTCTGTTCGCTGATGAACAGCTTTTCGCCGATTTCCTTGTTGCGGTAGCCCTGCGCGACGAGTTGGACGATTTCTTTTTCGCGGTCGCTAAGCAGAGGTTTTTCACGCCGCGGCCCGCCGTCGGAGGACTTTGAAAACGCCTTCATGACTTCCGCGGTCATGTGATTGTCAAGCCAGATCTCGCCGCCAAAAACTTTGTGAATGCTGCGCACCAGCAGGTCGGTGGCGGATTGCTTGAGCACTACGCCGCGCGCGCCGAGGCGCATGGCGCGAACAACGTCGCGGTCATCTTCGGCGGCGGTGAGCACCACAACGCGCGTGGGCAACTGGTCGAAATTCACTTCCTCGAGAACGGCCAGCCCATCCTTGTCCGGCATGCGCAGGTCAAGCAGTAGAATATCGGGCTTGAGCTTGGCCAGCATTTTGATGCAATCGTTCCCGTTGGAAGCCTCGCCGACGATGGTGATTTCATCATCGCCGTCCAGCAGTTTGCGCAGACCTTCACGGAAGATGGCGTGATCATCCGCCATCAAGACCCGGATTTGTTGTTTCGCCGCTTTGGCCATATCAGCCGAGAGGAACCTCTATAGTCAAACGTGCGCCGTGACCAGGAGTGGATTCCACAGTCAACACACCACCAACGCTACGCGTTCGCTCCTTGATGGAAATGGGCCCCAAACGGAGGCGGTCCAACTCATCGCCAGTGAACCGGCCTGCGAAGCTAAAGCCTTCCCCGTTGTCATCCACGACCAGGACTACTTCTCCTTCATTCTGCCACAGTTTTACCACGACGTGGGAAGCCTGCGCATGTTTTTTCACATTGTGTAACGATTCCCTATATATCTGAAAGAGGTCACGGCAGATGCGGTCCGGGATCTGCAGTTCGGCGGCGTCAATGAGCAGATCGAGCGCCAGCCCGGATTCATTGCGAAAGCGCTCGGCAAAGCCGCGCATCAGGTCCACCAGGTCGGCGCTCTGGACCCGCAGGGGGCGCATGTCGGTGACCATGCGGCGGAGTTCATCTGTCTCATTCCGAACCGTTTGCTGCAGGGATGAGATTCCACCAACCGCCTGTTCGGGATCGGCGGGCACCTTGCGCCGTAAAACGTCAAGCTGGATATCGACACTGAGCAGCGTTTGCAGGATGCCGTCGTGAATCTCCCGGGAGATGCGGCTACGCTCCCCTTCGATGGCGTGCGCGCGGATGTGTCGAAGAAGGAACAAGTTCTGCAGAGGCTGCCCTAGGTGGCGGACGATTCGTTCCAGCCAGTGCAAGTCCTGGGGGAGGAAGCGCCGGCGGGCGTTGCCAAGCATGAGGCGGCCCACCGGCTGGCTGCCGAGGTCGAGTGTGACCCCCAGGACCGAGCGCCACCCCAGTTCCTGGCGCATAGGGCCTGGCAGGCGCGGCAGATCCTTCAGGCGGCGCCCATCTTTCCGATTCCAGCCGAAACCCTCACCAGGTCCCTCTAATTGATTCCAGCACACGCTGGCGTCCGGCTGGTCAAGCAGGAAGCCATCGCTGCGATTGATGGGCAGGTTTTCCGGGGTAAGGCGTGACTCGTCCCCGGACCGGAGTCTCCAAACGAAAATACGCTCAATGTCGGTATCGCGAAACGCCAGGATGGCCTCTTCGCAGTCAAAGGCGCGAACAAGTTCCCTGAGCACGAGCCGCAGGGATTCGGCCATGCCGCGGTCCACTTCCAATTGACCGGTGAGTTGGGCGAGAAACTCCTGCTCGGTTGCGTGGCGCCTCTGGCGGCTGCCAAGAAAGGCAATGCCTGCCCCGGCGGCAAAGGTGCCGGTGGAAAGCGCAATCCAGGAAATCATCTGGTCCCAGGCCAGCGGGCCGTTGATGGCCGTTCGAATCAGGAGAGCCAAGGTGACGATGCCGGCCAGCACTACGGAGCGGCGGGTGCCCCAACGAATGCCCGAGGCCAGGGCGACGAACAGGTAGAGGAACCAGAATGCCACGACAGATCGAGTCAGGACCAGGAACACGGCCAGCGCGGCCAAATCGACGGGAAGAGGGACGGGTACCTCTCCGATCCATTTCAGGTTTTGGGTCAGGGCCAGGACCAGCGACACGATCAAGTAGACGGTAACGAAGAGAACGGCCTGGGGACCACGTTGTGCAGGAGGGCGGTCCAATAAATCGACCAGGGCAAGCACCATGAAGATGGGGCGTGCATAGGCAATCTGGCGTTCCAGGTGGCGCCGTTCGGCTGCGTGGGGTTGCATAGATTGGGCGAGGCAACAATTCGAACGAGAATCAGTCTAACAAGAATGGGTTCTCGCGCAAGGTAGGCTTTCCTGCGCAGCAACTCCCATGAATTGCGCCGCTGAATATTTTCAGCCGGGCCACAATTTCTTGTTCAAAACCGGAGGTTTCGAGCGATAATCATGCACCTTGGGAATGCCCGTGGAGCAAGCCGAGTGGAACACCGCTACACACGTAACGAAGTGGAACGCATGATGGGCGTCACGCGCCGCGAGCTGGATTACTGGACGCGGCTGCGCCTGGTGCTGCCGCGCGCGCGGTGGGGCGAGCGATTTTTTAATTTTTCGGATCTGGTTGCGCTGGAGACCATCAAGCGGCTGGCGGCTCGCAAGGTTCCAGCAAGGCGCATTCGCCGCGCCATGACCATTCTGCAAACCGAATTGGGATCGACGCAGACGCCGCTCTCCATGTTGCGCATTTCGACGAACGGAAAACAAGTGGTCGTGCATCCTCCGATGGCGACCGCGCGCCCTTTTGAACCGCTCACTGGGCAATTCGTGCTGAATTTCGAGACATCGGAATTGGCGGCGAAAGTTCATGCCATGGCGTCACGCTCGGCCGAGGAATGGTTTGAATTCGGCATGATGTGCGATTCCCATACCGAATCGCTCGAACAAGCGGCCGAGGCCTATCGAAAGGCGGTGGACGCAGCGCCGGAATGGGTGGAAGCGCGCATCAATCTCGGAACCGCGATGTATCAACTGGGCCGGATGGAAGAGGCGCACGAACATTTTTCACTTGCCGTGGAGCTTGAACCGGAAAACGGCCTGGCGGAATTCAATCTGGGGTGCGTGCTCGAACAGCTGGGGAAGACGGTGGAAGCGATCCTGCATCTTGGCCGCGCGGTCGAGCTGGTGCCGTCGCTCGCGGATGCGCATTTGAATCTCGCGCTGGCCTATGAGAAAAACGGGGAGGTGCATAACGCGCTGCGGCATTTGTCGTTGTACGTGCGGTACGAACCGAACGGCCCGTGGGCGGAATTTGCGCGCGCCCGGATCGCCAAGTACCGGCCACCCAGCCCGACCTCTCCATCCGGAAAGCTGACGCCCTTCCGGCGCATCCATTAGTCTAGCTTGAGTCTTATTGACCAATGTGATATAGATCGCGAGTGACAGTGCCGCACGTAAAAGCCACGCTGCAGGATTTAAGCAGGCCATCTCGCCTTTAACTTTAGAAGGCGGCCGATTGGTTGGACCCGGAACCGAAAGTTCTGAACACCAGGGGAATTCGAGTCGCACAAATCTGAAAGGATAAAAAAATGATTATTGGGGACCACTTGAGGACGATTCGCGAAGAAAAGAAACTCTCGCAGGGCGAAATTGAAAAACGTACAGGACTTCTGCGGTGCTATATCTCGCGCGTGGAGAACGGACACACCGTCCCCGCCGTCGAAACGCTCGAGAAATTCGCCCGCGCCCTGGAAGTTCCTCTTTACCAGCTCTTCTACGATAGCGACAAGCCGCCTGTCCTGCCGAACATTTTGAAGCGCAAGAGCGCAGGAGAAATCGTGTGGGGCAGTTCGGGCAAAGATGCGCGAATGCTCGAAAGGTTCCGCCAGCTCCTGAGCCGGACCAAGGAAAGCGACCGGAAGTTGCTGCTTTTCATGGCCCAGAAAATGGCGCGGGGGAAAACGGCGGCTCACGCTTCCGCGGGGTAATTTTCCGGAATCGAAAATAGTTTCCCGGCTATTGCGCGCGCGGCGTGGGATCTTCGCGGTCAATCAGGGGTACCAGTGCGCACGTCGCCAGGGTGAACCCGCCGAGGACTGCAAAGCTGATCCTAAAAGAGCCCGTCAAGTCGGCCAGGTGCCCGACAAGCGGAGCTCCGCCCAGAATCATGATGATGCCGAGCATATTCACAAACCCCATGGCCGCTGCCGCCCGGCCCGGAAATAACACGCCGGCTCGCGAAAACATGGCAGCATAGGGAATCCCCACGCCGATGCCGATCAGGATAACCGCCGTCAGAGCCGTAATCAGGGAAATCGACGCCGGCAAAAGAAGGAAGCAGCCGAGCGCGGTCATGACCAGGCTTCCGGCAAACAGCGGGCGGATTCCGATGTGCCGCCGCAGCGCTCCTCCCAGTGGCCGGGACACGATGCCGAAGAGCAAAACGAGCGAGCCAATCATCCCCGCCTGCGTGGCGGGTACCTTCATGACCTTTACCAGCAGAACGACCACCCACGAACCCACAACCACGGACATGCCGAAAGTAGCCATCTGAAACAGGCCCAAAAGCCAGAGTTGCGGCGCGAGGAGCATGGTGAGGAATTTTCCAGGCGGCGAGGGAGGAAACTCGACGCGAGGCGCCTTGGCCATCCAAATGGCCGCCGCCACCAGCACCATTGCCGCAGAAGTCAAAAACGCGGCCCGCCACCCAGCCAGCTTGTAGAGCTGTGGCACCGCGAATATAACGAAGCCCGCGCCGAGTTGGATGGAACCGCCGAAATATCCCTGTGCCACATGGAGTCGAGGGCCGGCGCAACCTTCGTGAATGTAGCGCGCCCCGCCCACAAAGCAGACACCGGTTCCTATGCCAGTGAAAATCTTGCAAAAAAGCAGCTGCCAATAGGCTCCAGCAGCGGCCATGAGGAAGTTCCCCGCCGCCACCCAAAGCAAAGCGATGAGCAGCATGCGGCGGGAACCGAAGCGATCTACAAGGTAGCCGCCGGGAATTTGCATGCCGGCGTGGGTCAGGAAAATGCCGGTGGTCAGAAAACCCGCCAGGGCGTTGTTGAAGCCGAATTCGCGCATGAGAGCGGAGGCAAGCGGCGCGTGATTCGTGTAATTGGCGGAATAGGCGAAGGCGACGATGCAGCCGCAAATGATCGCTACTCGCTGCGCGGATTCGGAGAGCGGCGAGATTCGAGGGGCATTCGCAGCAGGGGCGCCTTGCAATGCGCTCACGGGCAGCCCGAGTTCTTTTGGATTTTTGCGGAATTTGTGGACGTGCTTCCGGCAAGGGTCATTTCGTTTGGGGTTCCCATTTTTGGCCGCGCTGAAATTGGGCTTGATACTACACTGGCGGGTGCGGTCCGCGCTACTGCGTTTCTGCGGTGGGGGTTGAGTAGCGCAGGCTTCAGCCTGTGGGGTTTGGTTCTTGCTAGGACAAAACTCCACAGGCTGAAGCCTGCGCTACTAAAAGCCTAGAGGGACATTTCGCTGGGGCGCAAGGCGAGAGCAAGAACCGCGCCAAGAATACAGAGCAACGACATCTGAATCTCGCCAGCCAGGAGCCATCCGCCGCGGCTCACGATTCCGCCAAGCAGGTAGCCGCCGAACGCTGCGCCGGCGTAAAGGCTGGTGACGAACATTCCGGAGCCGCGGCTGGAGAGGCTGCGGCGCAAGGCCTTCACATGGTACCCGGCCAGATTGACATAGAGGATGGCGCTGCCCGTGACTCCGTAGATGAAGGTCAGAAGTTCGCGTGTGGACATGCTCGGCGACGGCTGGAAAAAGAGATAGCCAAGTACCGCGATCGAAAGCAGCGATCCGCTCAATACCAGCTTGGGTGAGTAGCGGTCTCCAATCATGCCGCAAGGGATCGAAAGCAGCGCGCCGATTCCGAAAAAACCGATGACTTTTCCGGCATCGACCGGCGAGTAATGGAGGGTTTCGCGGAGAAAGGTGGGATAGAGGCCGAGAAAGCCGTACATGCTGAGACCGTGAATGACGCTCAAAATCGTAAGGATCGCGGTATTTCGGTTGGCAAGGGTCGTGGCCCCGCCGCTATCGGCTTTGACCTCCACGGCGCGCCGCGTATTACTGAACCAGGGGCGCACCGCGACGGCGATCAGAGCCACCATGGCGAAACCAAATGCGCCAAACGAAAGCATTGGCGCGTGCCAGGTGTTGTAGGCCTGGCGAAGTTTTCCTGCCAGATAAGGCCCAAGAAATCCGCCGATGCCGTAGCTGAAATTCACGGAGCCGATAGCCGCCGACCGGTTCTCTGAAAAATAACTCGCGGCGAGCGCAAACATTGACGTCGCCAGCATGGACATGCCAATGCCCTGCGCCGCAAGGCATACGAGCATGGTCCAGAATCCGGGTACGACCGTGGTGAGCGCCGTCGCGGCGGAAAAAATAACAATGCCCGTCTGCAGGACCATCTTGCGCGAGTAGTGCGCGAGCAGATAGCCGGTGGGAAGGCCGCCGAGTCCGAGGCCCAGAGTGAAAATCGTGGAGAGCAATCCGGTATTGGCGAGAGAAAAGCCGAATGCCTTGCGAATGTCGGGGGCCAGGACCGGAAACAGATAGCGGTCCGCAGCCATGAGGGTGTAGGAAACCAGTAGAACGCAATACATCGCGATGGCGACGCCGCGCGCGTGGGACGTGGTTTCCAGAGGCGTTGCTTGGGTTACCGCAGCTTGGTCCTGAATTGTCTTATCCTCCGTTTCACAGAGAGATGGACATCGTGCTTGCTACGCTTTCAGGACATGGCCCACTGCCCTACCCTTGTCCTCCGCGGCGGACTTGCGTGGGAATTTTCGGGCCATTATTCACAAATTACCGGTGGTCGTTGCATCTAAACCCCACCCTTTGAAATGCGCAAAGGGCGGGCACCTGCAGAATATTTCCGCGCGCTGTCACCGTGTATTTTCCAGAATAATTTTCATGCGCTGGTCTTCGTCGGATTCGAGCATCCCAATCGCTTTCTCCAAGTCGAGAAGCGGGACAACGTGCGTCACGAGCGGCTTCAGTTTCAGCGCTCCCCGCGCCACCAGATCGATCGAGGGCGGATAATCCTCGCCTTTCGCGGCGCGCGTGTTCACCACATTGAGTTCCTTGTAGTACAGCTGATAGAACGGCAACGCCGCTTGCGTGGCCGACATGATTCCGAAGAGTAACAAAGTTCCGCCCAGACGCGCCATGTTAATTGCTTCGGCCAGCCCGGCGGGAACGCCGGTACATTCGATGACGATTTCGGCGCCGTGTCCGCCGGTCGCTTCCTTCACGCGACGTGCGGCATCGGGGCCGCTAGGCAGGGTCACGTCGGCTCCGAGCTGCTCGGCGAGGGTTCGCTTGTAGGCGCTCCTCGTGATCCCAATCACGGGATACGCTCCCCAGGCCTTGGCCAATTGCACGTGAACTTGTCCTGTGACACCGAGACCGATCACGGCGACGGACTGGCCGGGGAAAACCTTCATGCGTTGATGGCCGTGCACGCATGTGGTTACCGGCTGGATGAGCGGCGCGACTTCGTTGTCAATCGAGTCCGGCAGGAGGTAGACGTGGCTGCGGGGAGCGACGAGGTAATCGGCGAAGCCGCCGTCGGAATCGCGGCCGACAAGCGAGCCGTTGGGGCACAAGTTGGTCTGGCCGGCGCGGCAATTAAGGCACATGCCACAGTAGATGGCCGGGTCCACGATGACGCGATCGCCGCGGTGGAGCGTGGCGTCTCCGCCGTCGACCACTTCGCCGATCATTTCATGGCCCATGATCAGCGGGTGGCGGACGGGGATGGCGCCTTCGTAGATGTGCAGATCGGTCCCGCAGACGCCGCTGTGCGTGACGCGGACGAGGACCTGGTTGTGTCCGAGAGCGGGCCGCTCGACTTCCGCAAGGGCCAATTTGCGGGGCCCTCGCAGGACCATGGCTTTCATGAGAGCTGCTTTCGTCAATCCGCGGCCTTGCCGGACTTTCCGGAACCAACGGCGCGGCCTGGAAGAGTGGCGCTGACGACGCTGCGAAATTCCTCGTCCGTCAGCAGCCGTTTTCTTTGCAGCGAGAATTCCTTGATGGCGGCGACCACGCGCATCGCTTCTTCTTCGTTGAACTGAACTCCGAGCTTTCGCATGCCCCACTTCACAGAGTCGATACCGCTGCCCTTGCCGAATACAACGCTGACCTCTTCCTGGCCGACCACGTCCCAACGGAACGGGAAAAGTTCGGTGGCGTTTTCGACGCCGCAGTTTTCAAACCAGCTGGCGATGATGCCGGACTCGATCTTGAAGAGCGAATCGCCAACAACCTGCCGGTTTGTGGGCACGGCGTGGCCGGAAAGGTGCTGCACGAGTTTCGAGAGGCCGTAGAACTTGTCGTACTTGAGGCCGGTGTCGATGCCGTAGAGGGTCAGGAGCGCCATGGCGGTGTCTTCCATGGGCACGTTGCCGGCGCGCTCGCCGAGTCCGAGGACGGTCGAGTGAACGACTTCGACGCCCTCGGCCAGCGCCATGATGGTGTTGGCCACGCCCATGCCGAAATCCATGTGGAAGTGGGCTTCGAGGCGCTTATTGATGCGCGCTTTCACGGAACGCACCAGGTACTGAATGGAGTGGGGAGAAAGCACGCCGAACGTATCGACCAGGGCGAGGGCGTCCATGTGGCCTTGCGTTGCGACTTTCAGGATGAGATCGAGCACCCAGTTCATTTCCGCGCGCGAGAAGTCGATGGGGAAGAACACCACTTCGAGTCCCTGCTCGTGGGCGTATTTCGTCGATTCGATGGAGAGGTCGATGGCTTTTTCGAGCGACCACTTGTAGGCGTACTTGATGATGTGCTCGCTCGAGGGCACTTCCATCACCACGCCCTTGACGCCGCAGTCCACGGCGCGCTTGACGTCGTCCACCATGCAGCGTGAGAACGCGAAAATTTGCGGGCCGAGATTGCGCTTCACGATTTCCTTGATGGCCGCGGCGTCGCTCGGCGATACGACGGGCATGCCCGCCTCGATGCGGTGGACGCCGGCTTCGGCCAATCCTTCGGCGATACGGATCTTGTCATCTTTGGTGAAGATGACGCCGGTCTGCTGCTCGCCGTCGCGCAGGGTCACGTCGTGAAACTTGATGTTCTTGGCGAATTTGAACCCGCCGTTGACGGCGGGGTTGAAATTCCAGGGGCTTACGAACCACTTGTCTGTCTTCCATGGCTGATCGGGCATGATGACTTCCTCCTTAATGATGTTATTACTTGCTGCGCGCGGTTGCGAGCGCTTCGGGATTGACTGGATTGCGAGGCGGCTGGCCGGAAAGGACGCGCACGACCTCTTCCGCTGCTTTCGTCTGCAATTCTTCGAGCGACTCCACGGAATAGAAACTGGTGTGGGGAGTCAAGATCACGTTGTCGCGGCCGAAGAGCGGCGAGCTCACCGGCGGTTCCTGTTCGAGAACATCGAGCGCGGCGCCGGCAATTTGCTTTGCGTCGAGCGCGGCCGCGAGCGCGGCTTCATCGACCACCGGACCGCGCGAGGTGTTCACGATGAGAGCGCCGGGCTTCATCTGGCGAAATACCTCGGTGCTGAACAGGTGATGCGTTTCGGGCAAAAGGGGCGAGTGAATGGAAATGTAATCCGAAATTTTCAAGAGTTCGGCGAATTCCACTTTTTCGACGCCGGCCTGGTCCATCACCGCTTGCGGAACGAATGGATCCGACGCCACCACGCGAAGGCCGAATGCTTTGGCCTTGGGAGCAACGAGTTGCGGAATCCTTCCGAATCCGACGAGCCCCAAAACCGTGCCGCGCAGGCGATGAATCGGCGTGACGGCCGGCATCTCCCAGCGGCCTGCGTGGGCCCGCGCGCTGGAAAACGGAATTTTGCGAACGAGGGAAAGCAACAGCGCCATGGCGTGATCGGAAACTTCGTCGATGCAATAGTCCGGCACCTTGGTTACGACGATTCCCTGGCGTGTGGCGGCTTCGATATCCACATTGTCCACGCCGATTCCAAAGCGCGAAATGATCCTGCACTTCTTCATTTCACGAATCATATCGGCATTGATTTTTGCGTAGGTAACGAGCAGCGCGTCGGCGTCCTTCGCCGTTGCCACGATGCCCTCCGGCGTGGGCTGCGACGCCAGGCGCAACTCGGCCCCGGCCCGCGAAACTACCGCGCGGGCCAGGTCCAGGTTCGGAAACACAGAGTCCGCTACTGCAACCAGAAGAGAAGGCATCAGCGCTTCATGGCCTCTTCCATGTGCTCCATCAATGTGAAGACCACCGGGCCCTTGCCGCTCACCAGCACGTTTTCCTCGAGCCGGCAGGTCTGCTGCAAACCCGGATGTCCCGCAAAAGTTTCGATGGCGAAGTACATGTTCTCCTTGATCTCGGCGGGATATTTCAAGGAATAGGCGCGCGACATCCACATGCCTTCATACAGCGTGATGCCAATACTGTGCGCAAACTGTTGGAGTGTCACGGTGCCGTATTTATCGTCATCGTATTCCGGGAAAGCTTTGGCGACATCCGCTGTGGTATTTCCGGGCTTTAGCTGCGCCAGCCCTGCGTACATGGAGTCGTACACTTCGCGGTAGAGATCGATTTCCTTCTGGGTCATCTTCATGCCCTGCGCGCCGCCGCACTTGAAGCAGCGCACGAAGTCGATGAAGTATCCCGATGGTCCGACGGCGTTGATGTCCACGATCACCAGGTCGCCCTGGCGGATCAGTTTGTCCGTGGCCCAGCGGCGATAGGGGCTGGTGTTGCCTCCTGAGGCGACGATGATGTCGTAAATAATTTCGCAGCCGCGCTCGAGCATGAACTGGTGCACATTGGCTTCGATTTCCCGCTCGCGCACGCCGGGCTTCAGCCATTCGTATTTGATTTTCCACATCGCGGCGTCGCCGATGCTGGACGCTTGCTTGAGCAGTTCGATTTCATCCTGGGTCTTGATCACGCGGGCCTGCGAGACGGCGGGCCAGCCGTTCACAATTTTTAATCCGGTTTTCTGGAAGGCTTCGAGCGCGGGCATGTCAAAGTTGTCGATCCCGATGCGTTCCTTGGTCACGCCGGCTTCTTTCAGGACGTCCATGACGCTTTCGGCCATGCGTCCGGCCATGTACGGGACGGCGCCCTCGGCCCATTGCCAGGTGATGGCCGGGCGGATGCGCCCTTCCATCCAGGGCAAATCGATTTCCGCGCAGTGCAGGTCGGAACCCGCCGTCTCAAACAAAATGGGTTCTCCGGTGTGCGTGACCACGCAGTAGCGAATGTTGATGTTGTATTTCCAATTGCCCTGATAAGAGGCCGTGGCGTAGCGAATGTTGGCGCCAGCGAAAAGGACCAGCGCACCCAGATCGTTCGCTTTCATGGAGGCGCGCAATTTCGCGAGGCGCTCCTTGCGCAAACGCTCGAAATCCACGCGCATTTGCCAATCCGCTCCGGTTTGGCTGTACAAGCGACGCGGATCCCAATGATGGGGCTGGCCGATAAATCGAGTATCCATAATTGTAGGAGAAACATCCTTTCGTCTATTTTTGATTTAAGGCAGTTTAATAATATAAAGCATTGGGGCTGGTTTTGCGCACAGAATCTTGTTGCGCGAAAGTAGGGCGGGGTTCGGCCTGTTGGGTAGAGCGTGAGCTAGGTCCCGAATCAAAAGCCACAGGCTGAAGCCTGCGCTACTTCCAAACGGCTGAATCGGAACGATCTCTAGTCGAGCGGTTCAACCTTGACAATCGATGCGCCGTGGTCGCTGCCGACCCAGAGCGTACCGGGGTTCTTGGAATCGTCGACATAGACTCGGCGAATGTTGGTCGGGCGCGGCAGCATGTATTCCGTATACCGGCCGCTCTTGATATCAAGACGCGCCACACGGTCGGTTAGCATGGACCCGGTCCACGCTTCACCGTTGCGGTCGGCCACGGCGTCATACGGAGCGCTCCACGCCGTTGGCACTTTCCACTCGGTTATGTGTTCGGTCTTGGGATCGAACATGCCAATCGCGTTGCCCTGATATTCGGCAAACCACAAGCGGCCTTCGCCATCGACGCGACCGCGCCGCGGGCGGGAATCCGGCGTTGGAGTCCGGTATACGGTCGGGTTTTTCGTTTTGGCATCGATCTTGACAATATTGCCGGCTGAAAAATCGAGCAGATAAACATTGTTTTGCGCGTCCGAGTGGATGCCGTAGGGACCGATGCGCTTGCCTGTCTGCGGATCCTTGAAGCTGCCAAGGTTCTCCATCTTGTTAGAGATCAGATCGAGCCGGTAGATGTTGCTGCCATCGGAATTCTTGATCCACACCTTATTGTCGGCAGGAGTGCCTTCGATGGCGATATGGCCGAGCTGGCCGCCGTCGGTGTCCCATTCCTTGGGAGTGGACCACATCTGGAACTTCTCGGTCTTTTTATCGAACTTGGCAACAGCGCTCTGGTACATCACGCCGATCCAGGGATTGTCGTCCGTATCGAATTCCAGATCGAGCGTGCCTTCCGGCCATCCGGGCTTAACAACCGGGATGGCATATTGCGTCACCTTGCCGGTCCTGGTGTCCATCTTGCCGAGGAACATCTGGCCGAAGTCGGAGTACCAGACTTTGCCCGCGCGATCGAGCACCACGTCGTGCGGCTGTATCAAGGGATTAGGCAAATCGTATTCGGTGACGATCACGTGGGTTGACCTGCCCGTGAGCCGAGGCTGGGTCTTTAAAGGGAAAGTCCAGGTGGGCTCCTCGCTCAGGTTGACGCTGGCGAGCCATTCCGCGGTCTTCCTGCCGTTTCCGCCTCGTTCCACATCGCGACTTGCAGCGCCCGTGAGCCGTTGCGGCTTCAGGGGAGTGCTGCCGGGATAATAGAGGCTCATCCGGTGGAAAACTTCCATGAACTCGTCAGCGTCATGCGTCGACCTCATGATGCGCTCGAGCGTGTGGCAGCCCGTACAATTGAGCAGGAAGCGTTTCTGCTCGTCCGTGCCCGGCATGCTGATCAACCATTCGGCATTGGTGAGATGGGCGGACAAGTTCTTCACTTTTTTAAGCTTGATCTCAGTCTTGGCTTCCTGGCCTGAGGCGACATCCACGGCCCGGGCGCCGTCCAGCTCATAGCCGGCCGCGCGCGCGCTCAATGCGTAGTGTCCGGGTTCGAGTCTCGCGACCGGGAAAGCAAAGCGGCCCGCGGCGTCGGTAACAACGCTGATGCTGATTGTCGAGCCGTCCTTCTTCGCGCTGACTACCACACCTTCCATCGGGCCTTCCTCAGCAGAGGTGACTTGCCCGCTCAAGATGGAAGCCGTCTGAGCCGCTGCGTGAAGTTGTGGGGACCCAGCTTGAAAAAGGATGGCAGTAAGAGCGCCAGCTGCGATAAGCAAGACTTGCTTGATTTCCATCGTCATCCCCTCGCCTGGGATTAGGCAAAGCGGGATTATTATCCTCCTGTTACGGATCCCAACGGAAGACAATCATTTAAATTGGCAGCACCGGTGTTGCATCGACTGCTTGAACTGGCACGATTTATCGGGACTTGGATCCAATGAGTACGAAGCCAGAAGGGTTTCGGTGCGAGGCGCTAAGCTTGCTCCGGGGCACCGGGTTGCTGACAGTCTACCTTGGAGTCAGCTTTAATCAGCCCGGTGGTTCCCATCAAATGGTGGACAGCTTTCACCAAGCCGGTTAAGCCGTCTGCTTTGGAAATAACCAGGTCCACGCCAACAGCGGAACTCAGTCTTCCAGAGCCCAAGGCATCATCGAACAAAGTGAATACAATGATGCGAACATCCGATATGATTTTCTTGAGTACGGACGCAGCCGCTATGCCATTCAATTTCGGCATGGAAACATCCAGGAGAATCAGGTCGGGTCTTAGTTCCATCGCTTTTTGGATCGCTTCGTCACCATCTGCCGCCTCACCCCGGACGTCCCAGTCTGCTAATCTTTCGAAAAATTGACGCATAACTTTTCGAACGATAGCACTGTCGTCTACAATCAATACGGACTTCGCCATAATGCCAACCAACCCTCCGGCCGTTCGCCGGCATTCTGGGAAATGCCATCTGGAGACGGATAGTATGGGACCATACATTACGCGCCCTCACGACACCATACAGCAATGAGTGTAGGATTCCTCAGGTGGGAACAGTTAGTACTCATAGACCTGATTGCTGTTGCTTAATAATAATAAGCGGTGTCATCTTAATGGGTCGTCGCCTCATTGCCCCGCGTACCGATCCATTTTTGTTGCATCGGCAGAACATAGGGAGTAACACGAAATCCGAGGAGGGAACGCTTCGAGACTCTGTTGCGCTCCCGGCCGCGCCGCAGTGCGGCGAATCCACGAAGGAAACCCGCAGTGTCGTAATCCTGGCTTCCTGGCAATAAAGCGAAACCAGTAGGTGCTCAAAGCTGAGTTATTACAGGGTTCGCAGTATACCCGCATGCGACTTTCGAACATACATTTGGCTTATTAGGAGGGATGAAGCGTGCCGCTGCGTCTCTTAATCGCTGACGACAACGAGATTGTGCGCGTTGCGATGCGCATCTACCTAAAGAAAAAGCACGAATGGGAAATTTGTGGGGATGCTGAGAATGGTCGAGAGGCAATCGCCAAAGTTGGGGACCTTTCGCCGGACGTCGTCCTTCTGGACCTCTCAATGCCCGTAATGAACGGCTTTGAAGCCGCAGCAGAAATACGGCGCGTCGCACCATTGACCAAGATTATCTTGTTTAGTATTCACGATGTCCCAACGGCTGTCAGCGAAGTCGGCGCCGATGCTTTTGTTTCAAAATCCACGTCCGTAGCTGAACTAATCGCAACCATCGAGCGTGTCACAGGCCAATCCCAAGGAATTCGCACAAGTTCAAAATCCGCATAGCAGGTTCCAAACTTGCGGGCTTGACATGTAAACCCGGCGGCATTCCGTGAGGTCATGTCCTAGCAGGCTGCGGAATAAGTGGATCATTTTGTCATTCCGAACGAAGCGAGGAATCTCTCTTTGATTTGGCCCTATGAAAAGAAAGAGAGATTCCTCGCTTCGCTCGGAATGACGAGATTCTGGAAGGGTTTTTTCCGCAACCTGCTAGGGCTATCTGCTGGTCAGCCTGGATGCTCAAGAGATCATTCACACAGATGCTTTAAGTTTTCGATGTCTCCCGACGGGGTTACAGAGCGTCCTACAGCTTCCAGTCCCAAGAACCTTTTGGACCATCCACAATCGCATTTCACGTCGAAGGGATTGCCGTCGATGCTCTCTAAGTTGCGCTCCGCACTTGTAACTGAAATGACGATTGGTTCCGCGCATTGTCCGCACCGAAACCAAAGGGAGTGTACGTAAATCGGAAGGCTTTCATCCATGACGACACCTCTCTGCTCCGGTAAGATATGGGCGCAAAACGCTGGTCCAACTTGGACCCGGAAACATCTAACATGGATGATCGATTGCTGTTGTTAATAGCACCAAAGAAGTGTTGTTTGCAAGGCAAAGTTTTTGTGTATCGGCGGTGTCTGTTGACTGGAAATACGTCCACCCTTTGCAGTTTTCTTCCGTGAGCTTATATCCTCGTGCAGTCGTGCCATTATGGTCGAAGGGCAAAGAGTCAGATTACAATAAGCAGGTAAATGGAATACGACCCAAATTTAAATCATCCCGCCGGGGGAAATTAGTTTTTAGCTCGCCGTCATTTCGTGCACTCAGGGAAGGTTGAAGACCAGCAACTGATCCGACGCGCTACCACCGCCGCAGCCCAGACCGCCACCTGCGAAATAGGCGGATTCCCCCGTTGCTGCCGCGCCGAAGCCGTGCCGCCCCGCAGGTAGCGGCGCCAGCGTCAGCCACTTGCCGGTCTTCGGGTCGTAGGCTTCGTTTTCGGAAAAAGTGCCTCGGCGCTGATTGCATTCGCCACCGGCGTAGAGGATCAGCCCATGATAATAGGCTGCCGCGCCGCTGCTCCGCGCGATTGGTAGCGGGGCCGCCGATTGCCAGGAATCCGTCGACGGGTCGTAGACGTCGTGGAGATTCGTGTTGTCGGTATTGTCAGCGGTGCGCCCGCCGATGACATGGATTCGACCATCCACGGCAACCACCCCCATGTGGTCACGGGCCGTGGGCAGAGGCGCGGCCTTGCTCCATTTTCCGGTTGAGGGATCATAAACCTCGTGCGTGGCGACGGTTGCTTTGTTGAGTCCCCGCCCTCCGATCGCGTGGATTTTGCCGCCGGCCACGGCCACACCAACCGAACCGCGGGGGCTGCTGAGCGGAGCCAGCTGCCGCCATATGTCGGCCGCGGGATCGTATTCGAAAACGAGGTCGAGAGCGCCAACATGGACATCCCTGGTGAAGCCGCCGATCGTGTAGAGCTTGCCGTTGAATCCGGCGGCCCCGATATGGGTCATGGCATGCGGCAGGGGAGCGCGGTTGCGCCAGCGATCTGTCGCCGGGTCGTACTCCTGATTGAGCTGCGAAGCTGTGTTGCCGAGCGCTTCGCCGCCGAGGACATAGATCTTGCCGTCCAACTCTGCGACGCCCACTTCAGCACGCGGTGTTAGCAGCGGCGCCTGCATCGACCATCTTCCTTGCGGACTGGTGGATTGAAATTGCGCGGGGCTGACGAGTGGCAAACCGGCAAGGACCAGGCAAGCCGCCGAAAAGCCCAGAGCCGCAAGAAACTTCATAGTGACCTCCAAAGCGTCCTCGTTTACCGGATCATGGTCCGATCATCATCCAATTTTAAATCGGATCCGTGTGCCTCACGGAATCCCAGGAAATGGCGTAAAAGCGATTCAGCGCTCATCGAGTTGCCAAGCATCAGAATCGGAGTTGTGACTACCGGCCGCGGAAGATGAATCCTGAGATGCCCTGCAGCGACCGTTCGAACCCATTTGTCGTATGGGGCTATAGGAATGCGATTGCACGGCCGGCAAGCGCTACTCCCAACCAGCAGAACAGGGACAGACAGGCCGCCAGTTTGCCTAACCCGGAACCGGGCATCGCGCCGGGGGCGGTGGCTTTGCGGTGCAGCGTGAAATGAAGAGTGATGGCGCACGTCAGAAAGACCATCTTGTAGAAGAAAGGTGAGCTTTTACTTAATTTTTCGGCTTCCGACATGAAGAGCGGAATGCCAGTGGCGATCATCATGGCCACTCCAAAAATGGTCCACCGGCCGAGATAGCCGGCGAGCTGGGAAACGGATTGGCGGCGCATCCCGAAACCCAGCAAACGTAAATCAACGATGACCAGTGTTCCGATGAGCATGCCCAGCGCCATGATGTGAAAAGTTTCGTCAATGGCAAAAAACCATTGCGCGTGCTTGAACCAGCTGCCCGGCCAGGAATATTCGCATAGGGCAAAAAACCAACCGGGCAAGATTCTTCCGAAGGTCACTTCATTCTCCTCTTACGATTCCTCGCCGGTGAAGGCCGCCAGAAGCCGAGCTTCGCTTAAAAATATGCCGTCCAGCGCCCCGCGATTACGACGCCCAGCCACAAGATTAGCGAAAGGATGCCGACCAATTTTGCGCGCCAAGGCATGAGGCGATCCCATTCCTCGACGTTATGCATGACCCTTTTATGAAAGTACAGAACATTCAGGGCCGCGAGGATCAGCAAGACCACTTTGATGCGGAAGGCCACGGTGTTGTAGCACTTCAAAGGTTCCGACAGGATCAGGAGGCTTCCACTGACGAACATGACGGCGAAGCCTCCGATGGCCCACGGCTCCAGTTGCTCAATCACGTCGGTTACGGGCGCGTCGCGCATAGCCAGTCCCAGGAGGCGCAGGTCCAGCCACATGATCGTTCCGACGGAAAAGCCGAGACCCAGGATGTGAACGGTCTCAATGATGGGGAAAGGCCAATCGCTTTCACGAAGGTAAACGCTGATGCGGGTATCGTTAAGCCACTGGACGAAGTTAAGAAGATGAAACATGGGAATGTGCGGACGACGTCACGCTGGCTGATTCGACGAGAGCATCGAACAGCGAGAACTTGCCGCCGCGGGACCTGCTTTCTTTTTGCACCTGAGGCTCGCTCAACCTTCCGGCCGCCTGGAGGCGCGGCTTTACAATTTTCAATTTCGCCTGGTCTGGGTCAGGCGCAACGTATGCCAGCGCCAAGTTTCTGTCAAGGTTCACCGGGGCGCCTAACCTACGTAAGGGATCAGGACCGCGGCGGTGGCAACACAGAGCCACAACAACAATTCCGTGAATCCCGCGACTTTCGCCATTCGAGGGGTTTCCGATGCACTCTCCCAGGCGGGGGCCTTTTGCTGAACGAAAATGTGCAGGACGAGCCCCAAAGGAATCAGCAAGCCGAGCTTGGTGAGGAAGGCGATGTTGACGAGATAGGTTTCGGCTGAAACGGAGAAGAGCAGAAATCCTCCCGTGACGGCGATGGCAAATCCGATCCAATTCCAGATGAACAGGGCATCCGATAACTGCAGAGGCGAAGAAGATTTTTTGCCGATTCCAAGAAGGCTGAGATCGACGGCGACATTGGTCCCCACCCACAGTGACAAACCGGTGAAGTGGGTGGCTTGAACCAACGGGTAGGCCCAATCCGACCCGGCAATGGACAAGGCAAAGGACCTGTTTTGCAGCCAGTGTCCGAAAATAATCAGGGAACCGTCCATTCCTACAGACCTCCGATTGTTCGCGGCCTGGACAGATCTTCATTTCCGCGAAGCCGACGGGTTGAATCCGCACAGCGCACAAGCAGAAATTATTTACGAATTCGAGCCATCTATCCGATGCCAGTCAGAGCCGGGACTTCGACCCCCGCGATGATGGCTCCGATCCACAAGCCAATTGAAAGGACGGCGATTAATTTCGCCCACGCCGGCATCGCCGGCGACTGATTCCACTTGCGCACTTTTTGCTGAACGGTGATGCTCGCCGCGATGGCCAACAGGACCACGATTACTTTGTCGTAGAAAATATCGTTGTGGTAATAAGCGGTGGCGGATCCTGCGAACATGACGAATCCGGAAAGGAAATTGAAAAGCAACGAAATCCACATCCATGGGAATAGCCGGTCAGCGAGCAGCGTCGCGTCCTGACGGCGGCCCACCAGGCCCAGAACGCGCAAATCCACGATGATCATCGACCCAACCAGGATAAACATGCTGAAGTAATGGATGATTTCCAGAACCGCGGCGGTCCAGGAGGTTCCGTTCAGCACAGCGATAATTGAATTTTCTTGCAGCCACCTGCACAGGTGAAGAAGCATAATTCAACAATCTCCCGCAGGGATAGCGCGCGACGCTTTGGCGTATCGACCTAGAAGACTTGCGCTAGCGCGCGGCCGCCTTCTTAACGTTTTCTGGAACTGGAAAGACCAGATATGGATTGTTGGCGTCCAGCGTCTTGATCTGGATGTCGAGCACCGCGTGGCCGCCCTGTTTGCGAACGATGTGCCCCGGAGACAATACGTCGGTGGCGATCTCCCCATGATCCGCATAGGCGGAATATTCTGTTTCGGTAATCAGATCCGAGAGAGCGGGATTATCGGTACGGGTTTCGACTTTGGCAATCTCATTGTGGGCGTCGAGTGTCGCTTTTACCGTCACTCCGGCAAGTTGTCCGCTCAAGGGGAAGGTAATGACCGTGGCGCCGTTTTCGGTGGAGACCTTGGTCTTGTCCCCGGCAGCCAACGCGGCTTTCAGGACACCGTAGGGAAGAATCCAGAGTTGGAGAAAACGATAGTTAGCCGCAGCCACGGCTGGAGTTGCGGTGCCCTTTCCCGGCACCAGGCCGGCGCCGATTTCGGACTCGTCCCAGGCGTAATTATCGCGCACCACTTCGATCGTGTGCAGCGGCGCGGCGCCACCTGCGGGCGCGGCAGAAGAGGTACGAGTCATTTCCACACGCATGGCGGGCGGATTGTATCCGAGAGCCACGTGATAATCGGTTTTGAATGCTGTCCATGGGTCGCCGGATTTGGACGATGGGCCGGGGCTGTAGGTCGTGCCGCTGCCCCAAATTTCAATGGTGTTGACGACATCAACTTCGGGCAGCCGCTGGCCTCCAACTCCTGACCAGCGAGCCAGGCCGATGGCTTCCGCCGCAGTCTTCAGGGTTTTGGTCGCGTCAGAGGCATTCGATACAGGTGCGGCGCTCGCAGCTCCGGCAGCCATAGGTTTCGTGCCGGCGCCCGCCTTGGATTCGTTACTTTGGCCAGCGGCAGTCTGAAAGGCGAGTGCCGCGAGGGCCGCGACCAGCAGTGCCCTTCTCGCTATCTCTTTTGTCATTGATGCTCGCAAAGGCATACCGCCTCCTGGCGCAAATTCCCGGAACCCGAGCGTAAGAATTAAATTTCTAGTGGTGTTCTTTGGTGACCACGTGAGCGAAATCTCTTTCGCTGCAAGGCAGCGATTCCGGCAGCACCGCCTTCGGATCGGGATTGAGAAGAGCTACGCGCGGAGTCGTGGTCCAGGGTTCGAGGAGCACGTCGGGATCCTCAACCGTCGCGGTCCAAGTGAGAGTGTTGCCGTCGCGGTGAAAGCGTTCGATGACGTGCATGTTTTCGCTGTGGAAATAGCCCCCGAGCTGGTCAAACCAGCTGGTGCTGTTGAAACCAATGGTGTCGACGACCATGGTGTCGCCCTCCCAGTGGCCAATCGCTTCGCCGTTCCAGGTTCCGTCCAGATCTTCGATGTTGGTATGCTTGCGGCCATCGGTAGGAATCATGCGATAGCTCGTGGCAGTGGCAATCAATCCACCCTGGCCGGGGTAAACGAAGACCAGGTACGTGGGAGTTTGGGCGATGTAAGACGGGACGCCCATGCGCGGAACTCCCGCCGGCATGCAATTATTGGAGGGGTCCTCTTCATTGGAATTCGCGTCGAAGTCTTTCACTCGCTGCCAGTACTGAGGCTTGTAAATGGGACGATTGGAGCCCATGCGTCGCAGCAGCGTGGCGGCGCGTTCGTTCTGCTCGTTATTCTGCCGCTGGCGATTCTGCAGCGGCCAGGTAGCAATCTGCACGCCGCTGTGAATGTCGCGGGTGGAGTCCGGCCCGACTTCGATGCCGACGTTGTGCATTTGATTGGGGACACCGAGCAAATTATCCGCCAGGCCGTTCCAGAGGCCGGTCAAATCGGGATGCCCATCCGGAGTCATGGGCGTGGGGCCGGTGGGCGTCGGAGGCAAGGTGTTTTCATGGTCCATGCGCGGACCGCCGTTATTCTGCGCAAAAAGGGCTGCCGGCAACAGGCACAGCAACGCAGCTAAAACGATACCTCTATTCAATCTAAGGTGAGGCGCCATGTGGAAGCTCCTTTCAAGGCTCAGTTGCCGTTGGGATCGGCGGCGAACTTAAACACGCGGCCATCGGCAAGTTTCAATTCCTGTAAGAAACCGGTGGTCGAGCCATCTTTGGCGGCCAGGCCGGAAGCGGTCACTTCGTCGCCAGGCTTCAAGCCGCCGCGATCTTCCCTGCTCATTCCGGCCCTGCGGAGGGCGCCGGGGCCGCCGAGTTCGAAGGCCCACTTTTGAACTTTGCCGTCGGCGTCTTTCACGTTGATGGTCAGGTAGGAATGGGGATTGATCCACTCGACCTTGGCCACCGTCCCGGAAACGGTAAACGTCTTATGAATGTCGAACTGAGCCTGGACGGAATGGTGCGCGGAAACAGTTCCAGCCAGGAGCAAAACCAAAATCAACAATGCGCCGCGGACCGCAACATTGCTGTTTTTATAATGCATCGTATTTCCTCCGTGCTATCTTGACGCGTTCCTTGCCGATTTCGTTACAAGAGAATTCTTTGCGCTATCTTAACTCTGGGCGCGGACTGGATACAACGAATTCCGCTACGGTCATTCATTTATGGACCGATATAGTATCGGAAAAGGACTGGATGTATCGGCCCAGGGTGATGACCGCGAACCACAGGAACAAAGAGGTCGCGGCGATAAATTTGGCGAGCGGGGGCGCGTCGTCTCCCGGCCCCATGTGCTCGACGGAATCGAAAGCGCTGGTCAAGTAGAAGGCCGCCACATTCACGCCAAGAAGCAGGATCGCCAGCATCTTGAACCAAAAGGCCCAGTCATAGGTGTAATACTTGTCCATGCCGGTAAATGCCAGGACGCCCGTTACGAGATTCAGGGCGAAGCCGGCCATGGCGAACGGGAGTAAACGGTGCAAGGGATCGATCGGGATTTGCTTGGCAAAACCCAGGACCCGCAGATCGAGTATCCCGACCGTCCCGATGAGCATGACCAGTCCCACGAAGTGCAAGTCCATCATGAAGGCCCACCACCACTTGCTGGCGGTCATCAATTCGGCAAACTTATCGGGCGAGGGCTCAAAAGTATAAATAATTTTTGAGATCATTAATTCTTCAGTTACTCCCTGTTTCTGGGACGCGATCTCGGGATGGCGGATGTCGCCGCCGGTGTTTCCGACTCTGGCCATCAGGCCCACGGTCACGATCGAAAAAAGGAGCACGGCGGACATGATTCCATTCCAGCGCGCCGGGCGAGAAATACCGCGCGACTTCCAGAGGGCGGTTAACGCCAGCGCGCCGGTAAATTCCATAAAGAGCAGGGCCAGCATCGCCGCTCCATGGTGCCTTTCGATCAAGTCATCCGAGATTCCCGGGAGCTTCTTGATGGCGCCCTCCGCGCCGGGGCCGCTAAAAAACGTGGGAATTGAAAGCAGGGCCATGGCCAGGAAAATGATGAGGCTGGCGCGCCGGAGGTCGTCATTTTTTCCGGACAGTGAAATGAGCAGCAGGCCAAGCCCGACCATGGTGCCGATGATCGGAAAATGATTCAGCAACAGGTGTAATTGCACGAAATTCATGGGCGGCCCCTTGACTGGCTTCTCATGGAAAGGTTAGATACTTATAAGTATATGCCAGCAAGCGGCCCGCGGTAATGGCTCCGAACCACAATACAAGAGACCACTTTGCCAGAGCGACTCCTCTTGCCGTCATGGCTTCTTCGCTCAGGCTCGCTTCTCCAAACACCTGACTCTGCAGGCGCTGCATGACCCAAACTGCGAACCCGATGAGCGTCAGTTTCACATAGAAGTCAATATTCGTTAGTGACTTAGTCGGATAGGCAATGACGAGCAAAATGCCGGTGACGGCGTTCATGGCCAAGCCGATCCACATGATGCTGAATAGCCGCTTGAGCGGCGCAAGTGGTATGCCGCGCGCAAAACCCAGAAGACGCAGATCGACTACCATGTTCGCGCCGACTAATAACGCCAGACCAAAAGTGTGAAACAAGAGAATGAAATAGAACGCAAAGGGCGATTCCGATTCGCGCAGCCAAGTGCTGAAGCCGGTGTCTTCAATCGTCTGCAAGAATAAAGGCAGAGCCAAGCTCATCTCCTCTTCAGGACTTTCTTCCCTGTTGTGCGGCCACTTATAGCACACGATCATGCAGCCTTGCTGCCCGCAAGAAGCAAATGACCAGCAAGACATCGCCTGGGGGCCGGTGTGAGAAGAAGTGTGAGAAACACGGCAAGAAGGAAAATCATTCGCCCCGGGTCCTGAAGGTGCTACAGGTCACGATGGAGCGCACGTCCACCGGCGACACGACTTTCTGAAATGCCAACTTGCGCAGGGTCCTCGCGTGTTCCTCCCGCGAAGACCCTCGCAATTCCGCAAATCTCAGAATTCAATTCTCAACGCCAACTGGATTTGCCGTTGGTTATCCGCCAGCTGCCTGGTGACCTGGCCTGCACTCGAGCTTATGGGTTCCGAGAATGGGCCTATGTCACCTGCCTTACCATCGAATACAGAGGTGCTCAGGTGATCGCCGCTAAAGTTAGCATGGTTCAGGACATTGAAGAATTCCGCCCGGAACTCCAACATGCCGGCTTCTCCCAAAAATCCTAGCTTGGTGTCCTTGACCAGCGAAAAGTCCCAATCCCTTTCGGGCGGCCCGGTCAGGATATTGCGCCCGGCGGTGCCCAACTGGCCAAGCGTCGACGAACAATTTGTCAAGACTGGGCCAGCACACTGCGGGGAGATTGAAAACATGGCTGGGTTAAACCACTGATTAGGGTTGCCGGTGATGACTTTGCTGGCGTCGTAGGGAATCGGCGTGTAGAGGCAGGGAGCAGATCCGAACGGGCCATTAGGGTTATCGCCCGGCATCCAAGTGCATAAACCGTCCGCGCCGCCATTCGTCGTACGCTTGAAGTATTCCGAAATTAACGCCGGAGTGTTTAGGTTGACTCGGTCCCCTTGTTGGGCCTGCGCAACGCCGGAATTCGAGCGATTGTTTCCCGTAATCGGCGAGAAGGGCTGGCCGCTCTGAATGCTGATGATGCTGCTCACGAACCAGCCGTTCGTCACTTTAGCCAGAAACCCGTTGTCCTTCCTAAAATTCGGAAGGTGATACAACGTGTTAATTTCCCAGTTATTCTTGATGTTAAAGCAAGCCGGGCCCCTGTCCACAATGGGGTTCAGCGGATAAACGCCCAACAGGCCTCCCGAAACAATGCAATCTTGGATGTTGGACTGGCCCTGGGTTTCATCTGTCAACAGGCTACGCGTGTAAGCGAGTTGAAATTCCAGTCCGTGGCTGGTTCGTTTTTGAAAGTCTATTTGTAAAGCGTTGTAACGAGAAGATGCGGCTGTGGCGACATTGATGTTGCTGCCGAAATTCGGATTGAGGTTGAGGTAGGCGCTTGAGCAGCCCGCAGGCAACGGGGTTCCAGTGCAACTCGTATCCCAGAACGGCACCTTACCGTTGACGCAAACACTCGCGGGATCACCGCAGGTGCCAAAAGAAGTGGGGGGAACCGGGTTCCCGTCCCGAACCATGGGCAGGTGAATTCCGTGGTTGCCCACGTAGGCCACACCGAGGGCCATGCTCCAGGGCAACTGCTGCTGAACGCTGGCGTTGTACTGGATCATATAGGGGCTCTTCCAGTTGTAGTCGAGGTATGTAGGTGTGAACACACCAAGAACATTTGGTTGGTAGGCGCTGCGCACTGCATCGGGGATGGGAAGTGGAAAACCCGTGTTGTTGTTGGGCCCGGCAACGCAGTTGGGGTCCGACAGGGACGTGTAGCACGTCCCCAATTGGTTCTCCCAATCCGTTGTCGTGCAAGGCGAGGCGCTGGACGTGCAATTCGGTAAGATATCGACCAATCCCGCGAACGGCAAAGATCCGTTCGCAGTTTGTCCGAGGGCCGTTCCTATATTCCCCATATCGTAATAGATTCCGGCGCCACCACGGATGGCGGTCTTTCCGTTTCCAAAAAGGTCATAGGCGAACCCGACGCGCGGGCTGAAGTCGCGCAAAGTTTGATTTTTGATGACGGGGCCAAGCGTAAATGGGTCGGTGAAGTCGTTTAGGATCCTGGATTGCCTCCCGCTCAACTCGTGCGGGGTGTTCATGAATTCGTAGCGCAAGCCCAGGTTTACGGTCAAACGCTGCGTGACCCGCCAGTCATCCTGGCCGTAAAAGCCAAAAGTATTAAAGATGAAATCCCGGTTTTCAGTGGCAAAGGAGGGCGCAAACTCGACTACGGCCGGTACGTCCTGTAAGAAATCAGAGAATTGATTATATTGGAGCTGGCCGTTAAAGGAGTTGGTGGCCTGACTGGCTTCATTGTAGCGGTTGAGCAGGATGCCAAACTTGAAGGCATGTTTCCCGCGGATCCAATTCACGTCGTCGCTCAGAGAGTAGATGTTCTGTTTGTTAAACGTTGTGGGCGCGGCGTTGGCGGAACCGAATTCGGCATAGCCGTTTCCCCCGCCCCCGTTCATGTCAACCACGCCGGTGGAAAAACCCGGCACAAGACTGGGACCCAATCCATTGTCAGGCAGGCCGACGTTAGCCAAGTTGATGCTGGAGTTGGTGCGGCTAAAGGAAATTCGGGCGGCATTGAATACCGTGGGCGAGAAAATGTGATTCTCAGCCAGCGTAATCCACTGGTTTCGCGCGGGTACCGTGTAGCGGAAGAAGGAGTAGTCTTGTTGCGTCTGATTTTGAAATGCATTGTCAATGGTATAACGGGCAAAGAGAGCGTCTTTGTCGGAGAAAGTGTGATCCACTCGAATCTGCCCGTAATTCTCTGCGAGAGAGTCATGGTCGCTGCCGACTTGAGCAGCCGGTGTGACGATCGCTCCAGGGAATCCAGTTTGTGTTCCCTGCGCGTCGTCGAGGACGGCTGGTACGTTGGGCATAGGTGCGAGAGCTAGGAAGGGAGCAGTAAACGGACTAAGAGTCACTGAACTGCTGGCGGTAAAAGGAGGAGGAGGGTTTAGAGGGCTTGTAGAGTCGGTGTTACCTATAAGGTCCGGGCAATTCGCTGCCGTAATCAGTGTACCAGCGCCGAAATTATTTGCTGCGGATGCACCCACCGGGTGGCATCCCGCTGAAGGCACGGTGTTGTTAATGGGGACTCCCTTATTCTCTCGAATTCCTTCGTATACAGCGTAGAAGAAGGTTTTGTCTTTTTTAATGGGGCCGCCAAATGCCGCTCCAAATTGGTTCTTCCGAAGTGGTGCAATCGGGCTTCCCGCATCCCTTTGGAAAACATCATTGGCATCGAGCGCATTGTTTCGGAGGTATTCAAATACGTCGCCGTGCCATTGGTTGGTTCCTCCCTTGCTCACGGCCACCATCTGGCTACCCATCGCTAATCCATACTCAGCCTGGAAGGTGCCGGCAACGATCTTGAACTCTTTGACGCCATCCATACCCAGGGCATTTCCGGATTCGCCGGCCACGGGGCTACGGCCCAACATGGTCTGCAGGATGGCCCCGTCCAAGGTAAAATTATTGGAGCGCACCGGAGCTCCGTTCACGCTAAAGCTGGTACCCTCCTGGTTCCTCTGGTTCTTGTCCTGGTTAACGCCCGGCTGATAGAGAGCCAGGTCAATGTAATTGCGGCCGTTCAGGGGCAGTTCAGCCATCTTGATTTCGCTGACGGTGCCTCCGAGAGTGGCGTCCTGGGTATTCACCATGGGCGCTTCCTCAGTCACGACGACCTGTTGATCGGTGGATCCCACTTCGAAATCCAGGTTGATCACCGCTTGCTGAGTCACTTCGAGGGTGATTCCCTTTCGAGTCACCGTCTTGAAACCGGCGTGCTCGGCTTTCACTTCATAGTGACCTACGGATAGTTCCGGTGCGCGAAATTCGCCGTCGTCACCGGTTTTTACGGTTCGAGCAATGCCCGTGTCAACGTTCGTGATGGTCACGGTAACATTCGGCAACACGCCGCCGGATGCGTCCTTGGCGACGCCCAAAATCGTCGCCGTAGGCAATTGGGCTACGGCTGGAATTGCCAGCAAAATCAATATTGCAATCGAAGCGATACCCAAGCACAAATCTTTCCGAAATGGTCCCATATGGCCTCCTCGGACGAAGTCGCCCAACGTCCCCCCAACCATCGCAGGCTGCACAACTGCGGGAATTAACCTAGACACACACTCTCGCTGAACCCATCCCCAAGGTTCTCGAATTGCGCAAGTCTTTTCATTTTTTCTGCAAAATAAATCCGGAATCACACCCGCTGGTGCGAGGAGACTAAGACGATAACTCTTCTGCTGTCAAGGAAAAAAGCGCGGAGATGCCGTGGAAATGTCGTCTTCTTGTGAAACATGACTACCAATGATATTGGGCGGGCAGAAAAACCTTCCGCTTACCCTTGCAGCAGGACCATGAAACCCGGCGCGAGACTAACGCCTGCTTGCGAAGAGCGCGGTTAAACAGCTAGAAGCTGGGCCCTGAAGGGGTTGGCAGATTGCTCACAATCAATCTGACGTCATGGCGCAGGTCGTTCACGAGTTTCCATTCGTTGTTGATAATCATGGTGGCTCGCTCGTTCGCTGTGTACGCAAGCCATTTGGGCGTGCCCGCCGCGCTGGGGTTGCCGGTGCGCGCAAAAGCGGTCCACGCGCCGCTCACTTTGTCCGCCAGCGGCTGAAGCTGCGGGCCGTTGCCCACCTCCTCGGGCTGTTCAACAACGTTGTTGAACACGAAGGGAAGCTCGACGGTGTGCGGGGAATGCCGCTTGCCTCCTTCCACGGGCGTCTCCCAGGTGAACAGGTACATGTACGCCGGCGCCTTGCCCTGGGCGGCTTTGCGCTCGGCCTGGAGGATCGCCGCGGTGGGAAACGCGTTGATCATGAAGTAGATTTGGCTGGGCGTCGCGTTGGGCGTCTCTTTGCGGTAAAAGTCGATCAGTTTATCCGTCGACTCCCCAAATCGTGGCGTCAAGCGCGTCCGCATCCCTGCTTCATCGAGCGAAAAAAGCGGGGAATCTGGCGGCGTGAAGAACGTGCCTTCGGTATTGACGGAACCGATGATCAGAGGCACGTCGGCGGAAATATCCGGGGCCGCGGGATCGAACGGATCGCTGGGAAGGGCGCGGCCGTCCACCACAGGGGCGAGGTTGAGCGGGGCGGATCCCGGCGGCGTTCCGCGCGTATCAATGGCCGAAAGTAATCGGTCGACGGGCAACTTCTGGAGTTCATCAACCTGATTGGGCTGGAGACCCAGCTTGGCTAGGATTCGGTCCGTAGTCTTGTTGGCGTCTTCGCGATGGATTCCCTTCAAGAGCGAGCCGCTTTCGATGATCGCTTTGTGGAACAGGCCCTTGGCGGGAGGCATGGCGAGGAGGGTGCTGATTTTCAAACCGCCGCCGGACTGGCCGAAAATCGTGACATTGCCGGGATTTCCGCCAAAGTGTCCTATGTTGTCACGTACCCATTGAAGAACTGCCACGATGTCGAGCAGGCCTACATTGCCCGAATCGGCGTATTTTTCTCCGCCCGCATCGCCCAGATACAGGTACCCAAAAATGTTGAGCCGGTGATTCACGGAAACGACCACCACGTCTCCGGAACGCGCGAGGAAATTGCCGTCAAAAGAGTGCGCCGAGCCCGCACCCGCGGCAAAGCCGCCGCCGTGCAGCCAAATCATGACCGGCCGCTTGCGATTGTCATTCACTGCGGGCGTAAAAATATTCATGACCAGGCAGTCCTCTCCCTCCACGGCGGGCTGCCGGTGATTCAGAATCAGGGGATTGGGCGGGCCGCCTAGTTGCGGCGCGGTGGGGCCGTTCTCGAACACTTCGCGCACTCCCGCCCACGGTTCGGGCTTGCGAGGCGGCATGAAACGGTTGCTGCCGGCTGTCGATGCGCCGTAAGGAATTCCTCTGAAGGTGTGGGTGCCGGCCTGAATGACGCCGCGAACTTTTCCGGCGGTGGTCTCCACGATGGGTCCTTCGTATTTTGAGGCCTCGTCGATGGCCAGAGCAGTCGCAGGGATCAAGGCGCCAAAAAGTGCGCCGGCAGCGGCCGCTCCGCCGCCCAGCAAAGAGGACTTCAGGAGCGCACGGCGGCTCCAATTGAAATTCGAGACATCGCTTTGGGGATTGCGACTGCTTTTTCGGTGCATGGGTTTAGCCCCCGTTGCTCGCGTTATCACATAATTACGTACGACCACAGAAGATTACTTGTGCAGGAATCATCAGGTTGCGGTCAGCAGGCTGAGCAAGATCGCTGATCGCGCGCTCGCTTACTTTTCGAAATTGCTGAAATCCAGATAGTCGCCTGAGCAGGAAATTTCCCCGAGCTCCCATTTTGGCCTCAACTCATAATAAAAAGTTGTCGTCCAGGGTTTCACCAGGGCCTTGGGATCGTCCATGGTGATGTCGAGTTCCAAGTGATCAAAGTTCACGCGGCGGAAGCGCTCGGTGACGTGCAACTGATCGCTGTGCGGGTGGCCCAGGCGGTCCAGCCAGGTCTTGTCGTTAAATCCGGCCGTATCCACTACGAATGCGGTGTCCCCATCCCAATGGCCGACTGAAGTTCCCATCCAGAGCGGATCGGGGTCTTTTGGAAGGGGGCGGCCGTCGGTATAAATGCGGCGCACGGTGTGATCGTACTCGTAAAGCATGAGCGTGTATTTGGGTGTGTGCACGAATTCAAACGGATAGGGGTGGAAGTAGACGCGCGGCACGCCGGGGGGATCGCATTTCGTGAGCACCGGATCGTTGGTGGTCTTCAGAGTGAACTCACCGCCATTCGAGGCTTTGGCCTGTGCGTACTTGGCCTGGGCCCAGGGCGTTAACTCCGGAAGATCTTTCGTAAAAGTGTAGTTGGTAAAGCCGCGCTGTGAGCCGGGAGGATTGCGCATCATCCAGACGCCTGTCAAATCGTGCGCGGGAGCGGGCGCGGACGCAACCTTGGCGGGCGCATTGGATTGATTTGCCGGAGGCGCGGCGGTCTGCGCGCACAGGGTATTCGTGAGGAACAGCGCCGCGAACAATCCGAACAGCAACTTGTTCAAGCCCCTGCGCACATGACCCTCCTGTTCGCTTTCATTGCTGAACCGCACGCCCTGTCTTTTTGAGGACTGCAGCGGTTATTCCTCAAAGAGGTGCAGCGCCTCTCCGTCAGGCCCGATGAGTTTATTGATCCACATGGTGTGCGGGTCGTTCTTGGAAACGTAGCCGCTGGCGGTGATGGAGTCACCGGGCTTGAGCGTGTGTTTGTCCCAGCCGGCCCGGGCCAGCTTGTTGGGAGCGGTCAGTTCGGCCTGCCAATTTTCGGTTTCGCCCTTTTCGTTCTTCACGTCAAAAAAAAGTTGCACGTGCGGGTTAATAAAACGGAAGTCGGTCATGGTTCCCTTGACCGTGACGATGTTCTTGGTTTCGTAGGCTGCCGTCCCGTGGTGAGCGACCGCCGTTCCCGAAGCAATCAGAACAGCCACTACAAGCAGAATCATTACGAGTATTCTTGTTTTCATTGGGTCACCATTGGCGCCATCCTCTCATCGCGTCTTGCAATTTGTCAATTCCTTGTTCGGCATGGCAATCAACACGTAAATTCCGCAAATCTCTTCTCCCTGATTTGCAGTGAATTGAAAATCCAAACAGGATCGCCAAACCGGATAATAAGGGAAGCGCATTGACATCCCGATGGGGGGTCAACTAGACTCCGCGCAGTTGCCTGCCAACTCTTGAGTACACAGCAGATGGAGGAACATTTCATGCCGATTCGCAAGGGATGGAACGATGCGACCGCCGTGGCGATCCGCCTTTTCTGGTTTCTGATTTTCGCGGTTGTTCCCGCGGCGCGGGCGCAAAAGGCGCCGGTCTATGAAGTCGATCCCTCCTGGCCCAAGCCGTTGCCGAACCATTGGCTGATGCAGGGAGTTCCGGTAATGGTGACGGATAAGGACGACCACATCTGGGTGTACAACCGTCCGCGGGACATCAATCCCGATGAGGAGGGGGCAGCGACCACGCCGCCGCGCACGGATTGCTGCATCGCCGCGCCGGCGGTGTTGGAATTCGATACGGCGGGCAACTTGATCAAGGGCTGGGGCGGTCCGGGCTACGTGCCCGGCTGGCCGGCGGAGGGAATCGAAAAGCCAGGCGCCGGCGCAGAACACGCGATCCTTGTGGACCGGGAGGGAAACGTCTGGCTGGGAGGAAGCGCCCGAGGGGACAGCATCCAAAAATTTACGGGCGATGGGAAGCTGCTGTGGGACTTCGGCCATCGCGGACCAAGAACGGCGCCGGGGGAGAAGCCACAACCTCTGAAGCAGAACAACCAGGCCACCGATATTTTCCCGGGAGGGATTTTTTTCTTTGATCTGGACGAAGACGCGCACGAGCTATATATCGTGGATCAGAAACGCGTCCTGGTGTATGACATGGGCACCGGCGCGTTCAAGCGCGGCTGGGGCGGGCACGGCATACCTTTGAGCGAGATCGACAACGATCCTACTCCGCCCTACGACTGGAAATCAGGGCCGCCTCCGGATCAAAAACAATTTGCGCCCGCGCTGCACTGCGTGCACATCGCCAACGACGGGCTCGTCTATATCTGCGAGCGTGGAGACGACCGGGTTCAGGTATTTACCAAGGAAGGAAAATTCGTTTCCAGTTTCTTCGTGCATCCCTCGACGCCGTCTCGCGGTCCCGAGTGCGGCGGGCCCGGCAGCACATTGTTTGGCATGTGCGGGACCATCTACAATCTCACTTTTTCACATGACGCGGAGCAGAAGTACCTGCTGATTGCGGACGGCACGAACGACAAGATCTGGATCCATGACCGCAAAGACGGCACCCTGGCGGGCTCGATCGGCGACAACGGCCGCATGGCGGGGCAATTCCATTGGATCGATGCGATCGCCATGGACTCCAAGGGAAACATCTACACCGGTGAAGTGGATACCGGGAAACGCGCGCAGAAATTTATTTTGAAAAACGGAGACGGGAAATCCCGGCCGCATCCTCACGAGTAACCGCTCAGGCGAGCTTCAAGACGCGAAATTGAGGTGGCACGGTTACTCTGTGATTCTCTGTGATTTCTGTGTTGCGTTTTTCGGAATTTAACACAGAGGGCACAGAGAGCACAGAGAGTTCTGCGGAGACGGAAAGGAATAGACTTTGAGAAGATCCTGTTGGACTCGAACCTGCGCCGGAATGCTTGCGACTTTCTGCTTCGGAGTTCTAGGCGCGACTCCGGAGGCGCGCGCGCAAAAAGCTCCCCAGTACAAGGTTGACCCCTATTGGCCCAAGCCACTGCCGAACAAATGGAGCATGCAGCAAATCGTCGACATCTATGTGGACAAGGAAGACCACGTGTGGGTGCTCAATCGCGCTTCGGACGCGAGGCCCGATGAGTTGGGCGCAGCCACCACGCCGCCGCGCACCGAATGCTGCGTGATCGGGCCGGAAGTGCTGGAGTTCGATACCGATGGCAGCGTTCTGAGATCCTGGGGAGGCAAGGATTACGTTCCCGGCTGGCCGGGACGATTGCAGACCATCGGCGTGGATCGGGATGAAAACGTGTGGATCTCCGGAACGACGCCGGGCGACAGCATCATCAAATTCACGAAAGACGGAAAATTACTGTGGGACTTTGGCCATCGCGGACCCAAAGTACCGGCGTCGGAAGTGAAACAAAATAACCAGCAGACGGAAACTTTTCCGCCGGGAATCGCCGCGTTCGAGTTCGACGAAGACGCGCGGGAGATCTACATTCCGGACGGATTCCTGAACAAACGGATCCTGGTGTACGACATGGATACCGGCGCGTTTAAGCGCGGCTGGGGAGGCAAAGGCACGCCGCTCAGCGAAATCGATAATGATCCTACGCCGCCTTATGATCCATCGGGGCCGCCGCCGGATCAGAAGATGTTCGCGCCCGCGCTGCATTGCGCGCATCCCTCGAAGGACGGATTCGTTTACGTCTGCGAACGCGGCAGCGACAGAATCCAGGTGTTCACCAAGCAGGGAAAATACGTAAAAGAATTCTGGATTCATCCCTCGACGCAGTCGCGGGGGCCCCACTGCGGAGGCATCTGGAGCACGACCGATCCGCCCTGCGGGACGATTTACAATCTGACTCTCTCGACAGACTCGCAACAGAAATACATTTTAGTAGCGGACGGCACAAACAATATGGTCTGGATCCTGGATCGCAACGACGGGACGCTGGTGGGTTCCTTCGGCGGCAACGGGCGGTATGCGGGACAGCTTCATTGGATCGATTCGATCGCCATGGATTCCAAAGGAAACGTCTACACCGGCGAAGTGGAAGACGGCAAACGGATTCAGAAATTTGTGCCCGTGAAGTGAGACGGGAAAGGTTACGCTTTCAGTCTTGGGAGTAATTCCAGTGCGTTGTCGCGATCGATGCCGCGCAGTTCGCTTTCGCTGAATCCTCCATTGTCGATTAGCCCCTTGCTGACAGCCAGGCCCGAGCCTCCGCCGAGCGGGAAATCGGTCCCGAACAAAATGTGCGAGGCCGGAACGAGCTTCTTGAAAGACGGCAGCGTGTAAGGATTAAAGGCCTGCGCGGTGTCGTAATAAAATTTCTGCAATTCGCTGATCACGCCATTGGGAAGCTTGGGCGCCACTCCGTTGAGGCGGCTGGTGATATACGGCACGGTGCCGCCGCCATGAGACCAGATGAAACGAATGTCCGGGCAGCGCGTGACGGTGCCCGTGGACAGCAGGCTAACAATCGTTCGCGTGGTATCGAAAACAAATTCGATCCCGCGATTCTGTCCATCGGAAAGTACGGTTTGCGTGCCACAGGCGGCGCAATAAGGATGGCAGAACACAACTGCCTTTCGCCGGTTCAGT